>Ga0316194_10001122_pt1 | contig 18307 bp, 17 predicted proteins | sample CroRivsedime1_MG_FD_204936 | JGI IMG/M metagenome (GOLD analysis project Ga0316194, IMG submission 204936) | Coastal sediment microbial communities from Maine, United States - Cross River sediment 1 | ecosystem: Environmental > Aquatic > Marine > Coastal > Sediment | place: USA: Maine...
TTGAGGGAATGCGGTCCGCGTTGATTCCGCCTGACTTATAACCCGTACCGTAGGACGCGTAAAACATGATGTCGTTATTCATAAACCAGCTGAGTTTCAAGGTGCCAGTGACCTTGTTGTCGTCGAAATCCTCGTCGACATTATCCTGCGGAGTGAGTGGTGGAAAATTATAAAAACCGAAATTGTCCATGAAAGGAACAAGTGATGGAGGCGCATCATCAGTAAAAACGTTAGTTAAGTCTTTTTCTTCGTAGGTCCAGCGCAAACCCGTAGTTAGCACCAATGAGTCCGTGAGGTTGTAGTCGGTCTGGCCAAAGATCGCGTAGCTGGTGTGTTCCTGTTTATTGCTATCAACGGAGCCAGTGCCGCCGACGAATGCCTCGGCGCCAACCAAATTGGACAAACCCCTCAGCCCAAGCATGTCGGTAAGATCATCGCCAACGATGGTGGAACGGTCATTGTCGAGGTTCTGATGATAATAATACAGTCCCAGCACGTAACTCAGTTTTTCGCCATCATCGCTAAGGCGTAATTCCTGGGTGAACTGATCCTGAGTGGAGTCGTTGATGCGGTAGGCGCCATCCAGGTCGGTGAAGGTGATATCCGCATTGTCATAAGAGTCGTGTTCGCGGTAGGCGGTGATGCTGGTTACCAGGAAGTTGTCTGTTTCCCAGTCGACCTGCATCGACACACCCTTGTCTTCATTGTCTGACTCGGGCTCTTTATTGGCGGTGACCTTATAGTCATAGAAGTCTTTCTGGTCGAGGACGGTTCCTCCGATAGCAACGAGGTTTGCATCGGTGCCGATGTAAGGCGGTTCCCCGGGTGGATAATCGATATCCTGGGGCACGAAATTATTCTTCCAGGTGCCCACGGCACAGCAGATCTCGTTTACCTCGGAGTAATCACTGTTGAAGAGGACGGTAAGGTCATCGGTTGGCGTATACAGGGCCTGGAAGCGCAGCCCCCAGCGATCGCGGTCATGGATAGCATCATCGTCGGTCTTGTCGCCATTAATGAGATCCACGTACCCGTCGCGGTTCATAATGAAGCCGGTGGTTCGCACCGCCAGCACATCGTCTATTACGGTGAAGGATTTGGCGCCGCTTGCGCCAAACAGGTCGTAGTCCCCGGCGCTGCCTTCGATAAAGCCGGTACCCTCAAAATCAGGGGCCACGCTATTGATCTGTATCGCTCCAGCCGGGGTATTACGACCAAACAGTGTCCCCTGTGGGCCTCGCAGCACTTCAATGCTGGCAACATCGACCATGTTGTTGATCATGGAGCCCTGTCGGGCACGGTAAACACCGTCCACGTAGAGGCCTACCGAGGGCTCCAAGCCGAAATTTTGCGAGCTGGTGAAGACTCCGCGTATGGAAAATGACGTTGTGGTGGAAGTCTGCGTCTGGCTGACGATCAGGCTGGGAGCATTCGCCTGCAGGTCAAACATGTCCTTGACGCCAGATTGCTGCAACATTTCCCCGGTGAAGGCGGACACTGCCACCGGCACATCCTGCAGGCTCTGTTCGCGTTTCTGGGCGGTGACAATGACTTCTTCCAACACCCCCTGTGCCAATGCAACTGCCGGAAGCGATAATCCCAGGGTGGCAGCAACGGCCGCGGCAAGGGTTTGACGGGTGAATAGTGATGTTTTCATGATGCCCAATCCTCTTGTATTTTTATGTCTTGAACTGCTGATTATGATACCCCTATGGAGATGATTCGATAGGGTAATATTCCCGCTGTTATTGCCATGGTTATTTGATAAATCGGCCCGCACTGACTCCTGCAAAAATACTACGCTTGCGGTTGGTGGCCGGGGCGCGGCAGCCCCGTGCCACAGTTGCGACAGTAGTGGGCATGCGGATCGCGCTCCACCGAGGCGCAGTTGCTGCAGTTGCGCGATGAACTCAGCTCACCTTTGCGGCGTATTTGCTCGGCCACCGTGAGTTCCGCGGTTACAATACCGGTGGGCACCGCGATCACGGCATAACCGATCAGCATGCCCACCGAGGCGATGGCGCGGCCGATCGATGTCTGGGGGATAATGTCGCCATAGCCAACGGTGGTAATGGTGACGATCGCCCAATAGATACTTTTGGGGATGCTGTCGTAGCCGTGCTCGGCACCTTCCACCACATACATCAGGCAGCCGAATATCGTGGCCAGAATGATGACAAAAGAGAAGAACACGAAAATTTTACGCGCCGATCGCTGCAGTGCGGCAGCTAATTCGTTGGCTTCACGCAGCAGGGTCAGCAGGCGCAGCACCCTGAAGATGCGCAGTATGCGCAACAGGCGAATGATCAGCAGGGGCGAGGCCTGTGGCAGAAAGAGGGAGAGGTAGGTTGGCAGCAGCGCCAGTAAATCGACGATGCCGTAGACACTGAGCATGTAACCCTTGCGATTGGGGGTGCACCAGATTCGCACCAGGTACTCCACCGTAAACATGATGGTGAACACCCACTCAATCTGCAGAAACAGCAGGCCGTAATGCAGGCGCATTTCGGGAATGGAATCCAGCATGATCACCAGCACGCTGGCCAGGATGACCAGTATCAGGGTGATGTCGAACCACTTGCCGGCGGGGGTTTCCGTACCGAAAATGACTTCGAAGAACCGGGCTTGTAATGGCGTTAGCGGACGTGGCGACATATGTCTTATGCGTTATCAGTCGTGCTGGGATACTGCCATCATTAACTGTCGGCGTCTACCGCACACCCGTGGCAGCCTACAGGCTGGCCACTACATCCACCATGGCATGGGTGAGCGTCGCAACATCGGTGTCGCTCATGATAAATGGCGGCATGGTATAGACCAGCTTGCCAAAAGGACGGATCCACACGCCGCGCTCCACGAACAGTGGTTGTATCTGTTTCAGGTCAACCGGCTCGCGCAGTTCGATAACGCCTATCCCCCCCAGGCAGCGCACATCGGCGACCTGATCCAGGTCACGGGCGGGGGCCAGCCCCAGTTCCAGCGCCTGTTGCAGGCGCTGGATATTGCGCTGCCAGGGCTGCGACAACAGCAGCTCGATACTGGCGATGGCGGTAGCGCAGGCCAGGGGGTTGCCCATAAAGGTGGGCCCGTGCATAAAGACGCCGGCCTCGCCCTCGCTGATGCCGATGCAGATGCGTTCGCTGCACAGGGTGGCGGCCAGGGTCATGTAACCGCCGGTAAGGGCCTTGCCCAGGCACAGGATGTCGGGCTCCACCCCGGCGTGTTCCAGGGCGAACATTTTTCCGGTGCGGCCGAAACCGGTGGCGATCTCATCGAAGATCAGCAGTACATCGAAAGCGTCACACAGGGCCCGCAGCTGCACCAGGTACCCGGGCGAGTAAAAGCGCATGCCGCCCGCACCCTGTACCACCGGCTCCACGATGACCGCGGCAATCTCCTGGTGGTGCGCGTTCAATAATTCGGTCATCGCTGCCAGTTCCTGTTCCGGGCAGTCATCGTTGAAGCCGCTTTCCGGGGCCGGTACAAAGTACTGGGCGGGTAATACATCGCCAAACAGGTGATGCATGCCGGTTACCGGGTCGCACACCGACATGGCACCGAAGGTGTCGCCGTGGTACCCGTTGCGCAGCGCTACCAGTTTCTGCTTGTCAGGCCTGCCGACGGAATACCAGTACTGGATGGCCATTTTCAGTGCGACTTCCACGGCGACCGAACCCGAGTCGCTGAAAAACACCCGCTGCAGTCCCGCAGGTGTAATCTCGGTGAGCAGTCGCGCGAGTTTCACCGCGGGTGGGTGGGTCAGCCCGCCGAACATGACATGGGACATCCTGCCCAATTGCTCCTGCACCGCGCGGTTCAGCGCCGGGTTGTTATAGCCGTGAATCGCGCACCACCAGGAAGACATGCCGTCGAGCAACTCGCGCCCGTCCGCCAGTTCCAGGCGCACACCACTGGCGGCGACTACCGGGAACACCTCGGGGATATCGGTAGCGGACGCATAAGGGTGCCAGATGTACCGGCTGTCCTGCGCCTGTAGCTGTTCCCAGCTGTTTTTGTTCATAGTGCTGCCAGGACCTTCAGCAGTGTGGGCAGGACATTGCGCATCAGCAGCGGCTGGGCAGCGACCGTGGGGTGTATGCCGTCGGGCTGCATCAGTGCCGTGTCGGTGGCTACACCTTCGAATATCAGTGGTGCCAGGGTACTGCCGGTTTCCTCGGCCACGACTGCGTAACTCTGTGCAAAGGCGCTGGTATAGCGGGTGCCGTAATTCGGCGGGATTGCCACCGGCAGCAGGATCACCTGTGCGCCGCTGTCCCGGGAGAGCTCCGCGAGTTGCCGCAGGTTAGCGCGCAGGGTCTTTATCGGGTAACCTCGCAGGCCATCGTTGCCGCCCAGTTCCAGCATGACGATCGCCGGTTGGTGCTGTTGCAGCAACTCCGGCAGGCGGCGCAGGCCCCCGGCGGTGGTATCGCCACTGATGCTGGCATTGACCACGCGATGATCCGGGTAATCTTCGACCAGTGCCTCGGACATCATGGCGACCCAACCCTGCTCCAGAGACATACCATAGGCGGCGCTGATACTATCGCCCAATACCAGCACAGTTTGAGACCTGGCGGGCGATGACAGTGCCAGGGCCAGGCACAGGCACAGGCATCCAAGTACGATGCCGGGACGTAACAAGCGGTAGAGGAAAAACTGCATGATTAGAACCGAAAATCTCCAGAAGCGTGTCCCCATGGCCGGGGGTGAGTTGGAGATACTGAAAGGGATCACTCTGGAAATCAAGTCGGGAGAATCCGTGGCCATTGTCGGCGCCTCCGGTTCCGGTAAGTCGACCCTGTTGGGTCTGCTGGCCGGGCTGGATGAAGCCAGTGGCGGGCGCGTCATTATTGGCGACACCGACCTGGGCCAGATGGACGAGGATGGCCGCGCGCAATTTCGCGGACGCGAGGTGGGTTTCGTGTTCCAGTCCTTTCAATTATTACCCGCTCTCACCGCACTGGAAAATGTCATGCTACCCCTGGAACTGCAGGGGCGGCGCAATGCCAGGGAGCAGGCGGAAAACTACCTCACCCGGGTGGAGCTCGGGCCGCGTATAGATCACTACCCCAGGCAGCTCTCCGGTGGCGAGCAGCAGCGCGTGGCTATCGCCCGGGCCTTTGCCGCCGAGCCGAGGATACTGTTTGCCGACGAACCTACCGGCAACCTGGACACCCGCACCGGCGGCCACATTATCGACCTGCTATTTGAGTTGAACCGGGAGGAGGGCACCACCCTGGTGCTGGTGACCCATGACGAGGTGCTCGCGGCGCGCTGTGAACGGCGCCTGTGTATAGAAGCTGGATTGCTGGTGGCGGTGTAACAGCGATGTCGATGACAGCAACACGTATGCTGGCTCGGGACTGGCGCGGCGGTGAACTGGGCGTGCTGGTCATGGCCCTGGTGCTGGCAGTGGGCACCGTCTCGGGAATCAGTGCCTTCACCACCCGCCTGCAAACCGCCCTGGAACAGGAGAGCCATCGCTTTCTGGCGGCTGACCTGGTGGTGCGCGGCAGTCGCGATTTGCCTTCCTCATGGCTGGATCAGGCTGCGACCCGGGACCTGCTGCGCGCCCAGACACTGACTTTTCCCTCCATGGTCTTTGCGGGGGAGGAGAACATGTACCTGGCCTCGGTCAAGGCCGTCAGCGATACCTATCCCCTGCGCGGTGAATTGACATTCAGCGCCCAGGCCTTCGGGGAAGTAGAACCCGCGCAGGCCGGGCCCGGGCCCGGGGAAGTGTGGCTGGATTCACGTTTATTTCCTTTGTTGGACACTGCGATAGGCCAGCGAGTCGGTATCGGCGATGCCGAATTTCTGGTGGCGGCCGCTGCGCGCAGCGAACCCGACCAGGGCGCTTCTTTTTACGGCTATGGCCCCCGGGTACTGATGCACTACTCGGATATCCCCGCCACCGGTGTGGTGCAGCCTGGCAGTCGGGTGGAGTATCGCCAGCTGTATGCGGGAGAGCCCGCCACCGTAGCCGCATTCGCCGCCTGGCTTGAACCACAGCTGGGGGATGGCCAGACCCTGCTGGATGTCAACGAGGGGCAGCCGGGCATCGGCAATGCCCTGAGCCGCGCGGAGAGTTTCCTGTTGCTGGCGGGAAGCCTGGCAGTGGTGCTAGCGGGTGTCGCTATTGCCCTGGCGGCGCGTCGTTTCAGTGAACGCCACAATGACTATGTGGCCATTATGAAAAGCCTTGGGGCGACCTCGGGCGCGGTTAATCGACTCTATGGTCGCAGCCTGCTGCTGTTGGGCCTGGCCGCGACTACCGCGGGCTGCCTGTTGGGCTGGGGTATGCAAGCCCTGTTCTTTGCCCTGTTTGCAGAGCAGCTACCGGTCATGCCAGGCCCCAGTGGCCCGCGGCCTTACGCTATAGGTGCCGCCACGTCGCTGGTCTGCCTGCTGTGCTTCGCCTGGCCGCCATTGCGCCGTCTGGGGCAGGCCAGTCCCCTGCGGGTGTTGCGCCGGGATATGCCCCTGGAAAACCGGCGCACCCTGGGCGACTACGCCCTGGGCCTGTTGGCTGTGACCTTGCTGATGTGGTGGTACAGCGGTGATTGGAAGCTGACACTGGCGGTGCTGGCCGGCTTGTCTATCACCGTGGTGCTGGGCTTGGGTCTGGCGCTTACCCTGTTGCGTGGCGGGCGCCTGGTGGGCATGAGCGCCGGCAGTATCTGGCGCCTGGCGCTGGCCGGCCTGCAGCGCCGTGGCACAGCCAATGCATTGCAGGTGGTGATTTTCGCCATGGCCATTATGTTGTTGCTGGTACTGCTGCTGGTGCGAACCTCGCTTATAGACGAGTGGCAGATGCAACTCCCGGAAGATACCCCCAACCACTTCATTATCAATATCGGCCCCGATGAAGTGCAGGCAGTGGACCAGATGCTGCGCGAGGAGAGTATAGCCAGCGACGCCCTGTACCCGATGATTCGCGGGCGGGTGATGTCGGTCAACGATGTGGCGTTGCCTGTCTCCGAGGATCGCTCGCAGGACCGCCGCCAGCGGGAGTCTAACTTTACCTGGTCGGACACCTTGCCCACGGACAACCGCCTGGTTGCCGGTCAGTGGTGGGTGCAAGATACCGATCAGGCGCTGGTATCACTGGAGCAGGGCTTTGCCGAGAGACTGGGCGTACAGGTGGGGGATCGTTTGGGGTTCCTGGTGGGCTCGGAGCCACTGCAGGCCGAGGTTGCCAGTATCCGCGAGTTGGACTGGCAGTCCATGCGGCCTAATTTTTTCCTGGTGTTCCCGCCGCGCCTGCTGGCGTCCTACCCGGCGACCTTTATGACCAGTTTTCACCTGGAAACAGCGGATAAGCGCTTTCTCAACAGCTTTATACGCAGTTTCCCCACGGTGACAGTGATCGAAATGGACGTGGTAGTGGAGCAGGTGCGGGCCATCGTCAGCCAGGTTTCAGCGGCGATCGAATTGGTGCTGGGGGTGATACTTGCGGCCGGTGCGCTGGTGCTGGTGGCGGGGGTGCAGGCCAGTGTAGATGCCCGTATGCAGGAAAGCGCTATCCTGCGTGCCCTGGGTGCGCGTCGTAACCTGGTATTGGGGGGGCTGTTGATCGAGTTTGCCACCCTGGGCCTGTTCGCCGGGCTGCTGGCCACCATTGCGGCGGAAATGTCGGTGTTTATCCTGCAAACCTGGGTGATGGATATGCACTATGCGCCATCGCCCTGGGTATGGCCGCTGGGACTGTTTTCCGGTGCTTTCCTGGTCGGGGGCCTGGGCGTGTTCAGCTGTCGCAAGGTGGTGTCCAGCCCGCCGCTGGCTCTGTTGCGCGAGCTATAAACACGTTTTTTTGGTTCATTGCATATTAGGCGGAATTTGAATTTGATGAGGTCTTTAAGGCCTTGCGGTCGGCCACAGTGGCGTATACCCCCTGCGTTCCGAACCCCAGTCACTTCGGGTGTACACACCACTGTGGCCGACCTTCTTCCATCATGACTCCAGCAGCCACTACATATTCTCTGGGCGCTGTTCAAGCCGTTGTGAGAGTGCCTGAATTTCACGTCTGATCGACGCGCCCCGCTGGGGTGCCCTCAGTCGGTTGCGAGCCAGATAAAGCCTTGTCTCGCGCCCTCCCTCGGCGCTGATTTGCGACGCAAAATTCAGCCTCTCTCCCAACTCACCACGGGGTTTACTGCAATTGTGTAGCATCCTGGATCAGAGTCGGCGGTGCGGCTGAACTTGCCGTCGCAAGTGCGCGCTGAGGAAGTGGAGCGAAACGGCGCTTTTCCGGTTCGCGACCGACCGAGGGTACCCCGCGATCGAGCTGGCCGCATGGCGGAAGAGATCTTCCAACCATCTATTGCGCGATGAGCTTTGTTTGGAGGGTAGCAAGTCAGTCCTTGCTGATGCCCGCGATAAACGTTCTTACCCCGACCTCCACCTGGCGGTGCAGGTCGATGTGGCGCGCAAACAGCTCCGGGGTGTCGACGCGCAGGGTGGCCAGGCCATAAATGCTGGACCAGCCGGCATTGGTCAGGTAGCTCAGGTCATCATCAAAATGAAACACCCCGCGACTGATACCGCGCTGCAGGATCTCCTGTACCAGTTGCAGCGTATCGCGGCTGGCCTCGCGTAACTCCGGGTATTTGTGGGCGGGCTGTACGGCCGGGCCGAACATCAACTTGAACAGCTGCGGGTTGTTCGCCGCATAATCCACATAGGCATGGGCGACGGCGACCAGCTGCTCCTGGGGGCATTCGCCTGCGGATTGCTCGGCCTGGCGCAGCGCGCCAAGTAATTGCCGGTAGCCACGGGTAGCCATTGCCGCGAGCAAGTCGCCCTTGTCGGCAAAGTGTCGGTAGGGAGCAGTCTGTGAAACGCCTATGGCCCTGGCCAGGGCTCGCAGGCTGAGATCCTCGGCACCTGTTTCACGCAATTGGAGGATCGCCGTATCCAGCAACTCTGCCCGCAGATTGCCGTGATGATAGCTTTTTGTGTTTGTGTTTTCATTCATACGTTTACAGTACACCAGATGCCATGGTTGCGAAAATGATTCAGCCCCAATGAAAAAGGGTGCTTGCCGCGCGGCGACAAACACCCTGGCTGATAGCGCGTTTAATCAGGGCAGCAGGTGCTGCACTGCGTCGCGCTCTTCTACCAGTTCCTGCTCGGTGGCAGACATTTTGGTCTGGCTGAATTCACTGACCTCCGCGCCCTGGACAATGCTCCAGTCGCCATTGCTGCAACGGCAGGGGAAGGAGTAGATCAGGCCTTCGGTAATACCGTAGGAACCATCTGAGTACACACCCATGGATACCCAGTCATCGCCCTCGGTGCCCAGCGCCCAGCTGCGCATATGGCCGATAGCCGCGTTGGCGGCGGAAGCGGCGGAGGAGGCTCCACGCGCCTTGATGATGGCCGCACCGCGCTGCTGTACCACGGGAATAAACTCGTCTTCGTACCACTGCTGGTCCACCAGGCTGATGGCGTTTTCACCACTGACCAGGGTGTTGAACAGATCCGGGTACTGGGTGGCGGAATGGTTGCCCCAGATGGTCATGTTGGTCACGTCATTAACGGTTTTGCCGGTTTTTAGTGCAATCTGCGTCATCGCCCGGTTGTGATCCAGGCGGGTCATTGCAGTGAAGTTGCGCGGATCGATATCCGGCGCGTTACGCTGGGTGATCAGGGCATTGGTATTGGCCGGGTTACCCACCACCAGGACTTTGATGTCCTTGCTGGCATTGTCATTGATGGCCTTGCCCTGCACCGAGAAAATCGCCGCGTTGGCTTCCAGCAGGTCCTTGCGCTCCATGCCGGGGCCGCGGGGACGGGCGCCAACCAGCAGCGCGTAGTCGGTATCCTTGAAGCCCGTGCCGGGGTCGTCGGTGCAGACGATGCCCGCCAGCAATGGGAAGGCGCAGTCTTCCAGTTCCATTTTGACCCCGTCCAGGGCTTCCATGGCCGGGGTGATATCCAGCAGCTGCAGGATCACCGGTTGGTCGTCGCCCAGCATGGCGCCAGAGGCAATACGGAAAAGCAGGGCGTAGCCGATCTGGCCCGCGGCACCGGTAACGGTTACTCGAACAGGTTGTTTCATCGCGAAGGGTTCCTTGTCATTGGAAAGGGTTTTTTCGGGGCGCACATTGTCGTGGCAATCGCCGCAAAAAACAAGGGACACCAGACCAAGGTCCCATAATGCTGGCGGGCTGGTGGACACTTCCAGCCATCGATGCGGTGTCGCTGGTAAAGCCGCTGGACGGCGTTGCCTCGAAACAAGTAAAATGCGCGCCAAATCAAGCACTAACGGCATAGTCATCGTGCGCGAGCAATCCCGAAAGGAAAAGACCGAGTTTAACAAGCTGCAGAAGCGGCTGCGCCGCAATGTCGGTAACGCCATCGTCGATTACAATATGATCGAGGACGGCGACCGGGTGATGGTGTGCCTGTCCGGCGGCAAAGACTCCTACGGGATGCTGGATATCCTGCTTAACCTGCGCCAGAGCGCGCCGGTGGATTTCGAGTTGGTAGCGGTAAACCTGGACCAGAAGCAGCCTGGCTTTCCCGAACAGGTGCTGCCCGAGTACCTGTCCGCACTGGACATTCCCTACTACATCCTGGAGAAGGATACCTACAGCATCGTCAAGGAAGTCGTGCCCGAGGGTAAAACCACCTGTGGCCTGTGCTCGCGCCTGCGCCGCGGCAGCCTGTACGGTTTTGCCAATGAGATTGGCGCTACCAAAATCGCCCTGGGACATCACCGGGACGATATCGTTGAGACCCTGTTTTTGAATATGTTCTTTAACGGCAAGCTCAAGGCGATGCCGCCCAAGTTGCTCAGTGATGACAAGAAGAATGTGGTGATCAGGCCGCTGTCCTACTGCAAGGAAAAAGACCTGGCGCGGTTTGCCGCCTACAAGGAGTTTCCTATTATCCCGTGCAACCTCTGTGGCTCCCAGGAAAACCTGCAGCGGGTGCAGGTGAAAAAGATGCTGGCCCAGTGGGAGCGGGAATACCCCGGGCGTACAGAAAGTATCTTCCGCAGCATTCGCAATGTGGCACCGTCGCAGCTGGCCGACAGTGATCTGTTTGATTTTTCCAGGCTGCGCATTGAGCCGGACCCTGATTTATACGTGCCCGCCATCCAGGTGGTCAATCTATAGTGTCGCCTGCCGCGCCGCTGCTGGCGGTGGAATCCCTGTCGCTGGAGCGCGGTGGCAGGGAACTGTTTCGGGGGCTGTCGTTCGAGGTGCACGCCGGACACCTGTTTCAGGTAGAGGGGGCCAACGGCGCGGGCAAAACCAGCCTGTTGCGTATTCTCTGTGGGCTGTCCCGTTACGGTTTCAGCGGCAAGGTCTCGCGCCATGCCCCGCTGCTATACCTGGGGCACCACAGCGGCGTCAAGGGCCTGCTGACACCGCGGGAAAACCTGGCCCTGCATGTCTCGGGGCTGGGCAGTCACAGCGACCAGCAGATCGAGGCGGCCCTGGCCCAGGTGGGCCTGTTTGGCTACGAAGATGTGCCCAGCCATACCCTGAGTGCCGGGCAGCACCGCCGGGTTAACCTGGCCAGGCTGTACCTGTCAGATTGCCCCCTGTGGCTGCTGGACGAGCCTTTTACCGCCATCGACAAGACCGGCATCGCCGAGTTGGAGGCGCTGCTGGTAAAGCACGTGGAAAACGGCGGGGCCGTGGTAATGACCTCGCACCAGACCCTGCAGGTGAGCTACGAGGTGCGTTTTCTCAGTCTGCTCGAAGGGGTGGTGCTGTGACGGCCCCGGGGCCCTTCGCCTTTTGCCTGCGACTGTTGCGCCGGCAGTTGCTGCTCGCGGTGCGCCGCCCCATCGAAATTGGCAACCCGCTGCTGTTTTTTGCCATGGTGGTGGCGCTGTTTCCCCTGGGGCTGGGGCCGGCACCGGGCCAGCTGGCCAGCTTCGCGCCGGGTATTTTGTGGATCATCGCGCTGCTGTCCAATCTGCTGACCTCGGATGCGGTGTTTCGCAGCGATTTCGATGACGGTAGCCTGGAGCAGTTGCTGCTGTCACCCCAGCCCCTGTATTTGTCGGTGCTGGCTTATATCGCCGCTCACTGGCTGATTACCGGCCTGCTGCTGGCGCTGGTGTCGCCCCTGTTCGCGCTGATGCTCAATCTCCCGAGCGCGGCAATTGGCTCTCTGGTGGCCAGCCTGTTGCTGGGGACTGCGGTACTGAGCCTGCTGGGCGGTATCGGTGCTGCGCTGACCGTGGGGCTCAAGCGCGGGGGCATGTTAATTTCGCTGCTTATTCTGCCCCTGTACATGCCGGTACTGATCTTTGGCAGCGCGGCGGTCAAGGCCGCTGTCACTGGCGCGCCAGTCGGCCCCTACCTGGCGCTGTTGGGCGCCATGTTATCCCTGGCGATTGCACTGGCGCCCATGGCCATCGCGGCCGGATTGAGGATCAGTATTGATGCCTGAGTCGGCTTTATGCCCTGAATCCTGTGCTAATAACGATATCGTGTTGTTCCGCGCGGCCCTCGCTGTATAATTGCCGCCGCTATGTGGTCCTTCTTTCACAAACTCGGCTCCCCCCCCTGGCTCTATGGTATCTCCGGATCCATTTTACGCTGGCTGTTGCCCTTGACCCTGCTGGCCCTGACGACAGGTCTGGTCTGGGGCCTGTTGTTCACCGCACCGGATTTTCGCCAGGGCAACAGCTATCGCATCATTTATATCCATGTGCCCGCGGCCGTGGTGGCCCTGGCGGGTTACTACGTCATGGCGCTAGCCGGTGCCGTTAACCTGATCTGGAAAATGAAGATGGCGGATGTGGCGATGAAGGCTGCGGCGCCCATCGGGGCCGCGCTGACCTTTATAGCTTTGCTGACGGGTGCCATCTGGGGCAAGCCTACCTGGGGTACCTGGTGGGTGTGGGATGCGCGCATCACCTCCATGTTGATCCTGTTGTTCCTCTACCTGGGGGTGGTTGCCCTGTACGAGGCCTTTGACAACAAGGAAGCGGCGGGCAAGGCCTGTGCCGTGCTCAGCCTGGTGGGCATGGTCAATATTCCCATCATCTATAAGTCAGTGGACTGGTGGTATAGTTTGCACCAGCCTGCCTCGATCAAGTTCACTGGTGAATCGACGATAGACCCCAGCATGCTGTACCCGCTGCTGCTGATGATCACAGCATTCTACGCGCTGTTCACCTGCTGCCTGCTGATGAATATGCGCGCTGAACTGTTGCAGCGTGAATCGCGTACCAATTGGGTGAGAAAACTGGCCCGGGATGGGGGGCGCGACTGATGTATTTCCAGAGCATGAACGACCTGTTGTACATGGATGGCCACGGCGCTTTCGTGTGGACAGCTTATGCCATCACAATCATAGTCATTGCCGTGATACTTATTGCCCCCCTTCGTCGCCAGCGTGGTTTCCTGCGGCAACTCGCGGGCGAATTGCGGCGGCAGCAGGGCGCTGCTAGCAGCCCGGGAGACAACTGATGCACCCAATACGCAAGCAGCGACTTTACCTGGTGCTGTTCCTGGTATTGTTTTCCAGTGTCGCAGTCGGCCTGGTGACCTATGCCTTGCGCGGCAATATCAACCTGTTCTTTTCTCCGGCCGATGTCGCCGCGGGCAAGGCGCCCGCCGGTCAGGCCATCCGCGTTGGCGGCATGGTGGTGGAGGACAGTGTGCAGCGCAGTGATAATAGCCTCGAGGTGCGTTTCGTGGTCACGGACTACAAGGCCACCGTACCAATAGTCTACGTGGGTATCCTTCCGGACCTGTTTGGCGAGGGGCAGGGGGCAGTCGCATCCGGCGCCCTGGACGAATACGGCGTATTGCAGGCCACCGAAGTGCTGGCCAAACACGATGAAAACTATATGCCGCCAGAGGTGGCTGACGCACTGGAAAAATCCGGTTACGACCACAAAGGTAAAGCGCAATGATTCCTGAAATCGGTCACTACGCCCTGATTGTCGCCCTGTGCCTCTCTATGATTCTGGCCGTACTTCCCGCCTGGGGTGCCTGGCGCCGCAACACCACGGCCATGGGCCTGGCTCCCGGTCTGGCGGTGGGGCAGCTGGTTTTTGTAACAATAAGTTTCGTCTGCCTGGCGTTGGCTTTCCTGCAGGATGATTTCACGGTAAAGGTGGTGGCTTCCAACAGTAATAGCCTGTTGCCATCGATGTACAAGTTTTCCGCCCTGTGGGGCAATCACGAGGGTTCGCTGCTGCTTTGGGCCCTGATCCTGTGTTTTTGGACTACGGCTGTAGCGCTGCTCAGCCCGCAGTTGCCGATGCAGGTGCTGTCGCGGGTACTGTCAGTGATGGGCGGCATTGCTGTCGGCTTCCTGTCGTTTTCGCTGTTTACTTCCAATCCGTTTGAACGCTTGCTTCCCGGCTCGCCCGTGGACGGCAGTGACCTGAATCCGCTGCTGCAGGATCCCGGGCTGATCATTCACCCACCGCTGTTGTACATGGGCTATGTGGGGTTTTCCGTGGCCTTCGCCTTTGCCATCGCGGCCCTGCTGGGAGGGCGCCTGGACGCTTCCTGGGCAAGGTGGTCGCGCCCCTGGACCAATGTGGCCTGGGCCTTCCTTACCCTGGGCATCATGCTGGGCAGCTGGTGGGCTTACTATGAACTGGGTTGGGGTGGCTGGTGGTTCTGGGATCCGGTGGAAAACGCCTCCTTCATGCCCTGGCTGGCCGGCACCGCGCTGATCCACTCGCTGGCGGCGACGGAAAAACGCGGGCTGTTCAAGAGCTGGACGGTATTGCTGGCGATTTTTGCCTTCTCGCTGAGCCTGTTGGGGACTTTCCTGGTGCGCTCCGGCGTACTTACCTCGGTGCATGCTTTCGCCACGGATCCCGCGCGCGGCATGTTTATACTGCTATTCCTGGCGATCGTGGTGGGTGGGTCCCTCGTTCTCTACGCGCTGCGCGCTCCCGCGGTCAGCAGCCGGGTGAGCTTTGCCTGGGTGTCCCGGGAAAGTTTGTTGCTGTTCAACAACGTGGTGTTCCTGGTGGCCACCCTGACGGTGCTGTTCGGGACCCTGTTCCCCTTGTTTATGGACGCCCTGGGGCAGGGCAAGTACTCCGTGGGGCCGCCGTATTTTAACGCGGTATTTGTCCCGCTGATGGCGTTGCTGGCAACGTTTATGGGGCTGGGCCCAGTGTCCCGCTGGAAAGGCGACACTGTGGCGCGCTGGAAAGGCGAGCTGGGAATATCAGCGGCAGTTGCCGTGGTGTGCGGGCTGACGCTGCCGCTGTTGGGCGCAGACTACAACCTGTGGGTGGCCCTGGCTGCGCTGCTTGCTGCCTGGTTGGTTTTGGGTCTGGTCCGTGACGCGTGGTACCGGGTGCGTGGTGCGGCTTCGCTGGGCAGTGGCTTGCGCCGCCTGACACCTAGCTATTGCGGCATGCTGCTGGCCCACCTGGGTTTCGCCGCCTGTGTTCTGGGTGTTGTTGCAACCAGTCAGTACAACGTCGAGCGGGACCTGAAAATGAGCCCCGGCGACAGCGAGACACTGGCGGGCTATACCTTTGAGTTTTTGGAACTGGCACCGGTGCGCGGCCCCAACTTCGTCGCCGATGAGGCGCGCTTTCGTGTCACCAAAGACAATGAGTTGGTAGCCATGCTGGCGCCGCAAAAGCGGCGCTACCTGGCCAGTGGCTCGGTGATGACGGAAGCGGCCATCGACGCCGGTGTATTTCGCGACCTGTTTGTGGCGATGGGGGAGCCCATCGGCAGCGACGGGGCCTGGGCTATTCGCCTGCATTACAAACCCATGGTGCGCTGGATGTGGCTGGGTGCAATTATGATGGGCTTCGGAGGCTTCGCCACTGCGCTGGACAAACGCTACCGGCGGCAGCGTCGCGCCGCCACGGCCAGCGCTCAGGGAGTGCTGCATGGGGCCTAGGCTGAAACTGTTTATTCCGCTAATCCTGTTTGCGGTACTGGCACTCTTTCTGCTGCGCGGCCTGGAACTGGATCCGCGGGAAATGCCCTCGGCACTGATCGATCGACCGCTGCCGGAGTTTACCCTGCCCAGCCTGGAAAGCGATACGCTGGTCAACCGCGACGCGGTGATTGGGGAGGTGGCGCTGTTCAACGTCTGGGCCACCTGGTGTGTATCCTGCCGTGTGGAGCATCCCTACCTCAACCAGCTGACGCAGCAGGGCGTGCCTATCTACGGCGTGAACTACAAGGATGAAGATCAGGATGCCCTGCGTTGGTTGCAGGAGCTGGGCAATCCATACCGGCTCAATATTGTCGATGCCGACGGTTCGCTGGGACTGGATCTCGGGGTTTACGGTGCGCCGGAGACCTACCTGGTGGATGCCGGGGGTGTGATTCGCTACCGCCATGTAGGCGTGGTGGATGAGCGGGTATGGCGCGACATACTGCAACCTCTTTACCAGGAACTGCTTGAGGGGCGCGTGCCGTGAACAGATATTGCGCCGCAGTGCTGCTGTTGTTGTCGTGTTTTGTCATGCCGGCCGCCGCGGTAATCGAAACCTACGAGTTCAGTAATGAAGAGCTGGAGCAGCGCTACCAGCACCTGAGTGCCGAGCTGCGCTGTCCCAAGTGCCAGAACCAGAACATTGCCGACTCCAATGCGCCGATTGCCCAGGACCTGCGCAAGCGGCTGTACCAGCAGTTGGAGGAGGGCGCCAGTGACAGCGAAATCCTCGATTACATGGTGGCGCGTTATGGCGAGTTCGTGCTCTATCGGCCGCGTTTCAGTGGCGCTACTGCGGTGCTGTGGCTGGCCCCGGGGTTGCTGTTGGTGGCGGCCATAGGTTTGGCGTTGCTGGTTTTGCGCCGGCGCAAAGATACCGGTGGGCCGGCTGACAGTGAGCTCAGCGCAGCGGAGCAACAACGTTTGCATTCATTACTGGACGAATCGGAGTCAGGTTCTTGAGTGGATTTATTGTGGCCTGTGCCGCGCTGGTATTGTTCAGCGGCGTGTTCTATTTGTTTCCCCGACGACATGAGGGTGTAGACGAGGATCAGGCGCGCGCCAACCTGGACTGGTACCGCTTGCGGGAACAAGAAATTGCCCGCGACGGTGACGAGGCGCTGCGTGATGATGCTCGCCTGCGGCTGCTGGAAGATGACCAGCAGTCCGCCGCGGCCGGCGCATCACAGGAATCGGCCCCCGGAGGCAGTTTCCCGGTATGGGTTCTCTTGCCGCTGATGGCATTGGCATCAGCCTCCCTTTATTACCTGTTGGGCGCGGCACCCGATGTTGCGATCACCCGGCAACTTGAGCAGATTGACGAAAACAGCAGCGAGCAGGATATGGCGCAGTTGATCGGCGCGATCGAGAAGCGTTCTGAGCAACGGCCTGACAACCTGAATTACATTGCCCTGCTGGGGCGTTACTACATGGGCCAGCAGGACTATGGGCGAGCCGCCAGTACCTACAGCGCTCTGGTGGAGGATGCCCCGGAGGATGCCCAGGCCCTGGCCTATGCCGCCCAGGCGGAATACCTGGCAGCGGGGCGCAGCCTCAGTGACAGCGCCCGAATGAAAGCGGAACAGGCGTTGGCGGTGAATCCGCACCAGCGCACCGCACTGGGACTGCTGGGTATGGCCTCATTTGAGCAGGGCCAATACCGCGCTGCTATCGAGTACTGGCAGCGCCTGTTGGCGATGGAAACGCCCGGGTCAGAAAGCGCCAATATGATTGCCGGGGTGATCCAGAGTGCCCAACAAAAGCTGGGCGAGGCGCCCGCTGTGGCGAGTGCAAGCCCTAAGCCGGTAGCAGCCGATCCCACAGGTGCCGGTGTGACCGTCAGTGTGTCGAGTGGCGATGGCATTAATCCTGGGGATACGGTATTTATCCTGGCGCGCAACGCCCAGTCTGAAAGCCGTATGCCTATCGCGGTGCAGCGCATGCAGGGCGCGCAGTTGCCGCTGACACTGAGGCTGGATGACAGCAATTCCATGGCGGGGCAGAAGTTGTCAGAAACCGAATCCGTTATGGTCGTGGTGCAGGTTTCACCCAGTGGGCAACCGGGTGATGCCAATGCCACATGGACCGGCCAGGCCGGTCCGCTGGCCCCCTCCCTGGATGGCAAGGCGATTGCCATTACCCTGCAGCCCAGGGGCTGAACAGCCCCTTCCCGGCACTGCAAAGCTTAAATTTTCGCCTTTTTGGGCTTCAGGCATAGTGTTGTCCGATTAAAGTCTATACACTACATCTTGTGTTCCAGTGTCGGGGTGAAAACAGTGAAATACCGGCATAAGTCTATAAAAAACAGAAAGATACGGTAGATACCTAAAGTTATATGCGACTAAAGTCTATCAAGCTGGCTGGTTTCAAGTCATTCGTCGATCCCACGACGGTCAAT
>Ga0316194_10001123_pt1 | contig 18283 bp, 19 predicted proteins | sample CroRivsedime1_MG_FD_204936 | JGI IMG/M metagenome (GOLD analysis project Ga0316194, IMG submission 204936) | Coastal sediment microbial communities from Maine, United States - Cross River sediment 1 | ecosystem: Environmental > Aquatic > Marine > Coastal > Sediment | place: USA: Maine...
AATGCCTTGCATACGGTGCGGCGCCTGCACCGAAGTGTGCCCGGTCGGGCTTCTGCCCCAGCAGCTGTACTGGTATGCCCGAGCACGGGACTTCGACAAGGTTCAGGACTACTCGGTGTTCGACTGCATCGAATGCGGCTGCTGTGTCACGGTCTGCCCAAGCCGGATTCCACTGGTGCAGTACTATCGATATGCGAAAACCGCGATATGGGCCCAGGAACGGGAAAAGGAAAAAGCCGATCTGGCGCGACAGCGCCACCAGTTTCGACTGGAACGCCTGGAACGGGAGAAGAACGAGCGCGCCGCAAGAATGAGCAAGAAACGTGCGGCGCTGGAAACCACCGATACCGGAACCGACTCGAAAAAGGCCGCCATTGAGGCGGCCCTGGCCCGCGCCCGGGCCAAGAAGGCCGACGCAAGGCCGGATCGGTCGAGCACACCGGCCCCCAAATCGGCGAAAATCCCCGAAACCGTGGAAGACCGGCCGCCGGCGGAAAAGCCCTGATGCGGCGCGGAACCGCGCCGGGCGAACGTTTGGGCCGACGCGTACCACAGGGCACGGCAACGTGCGGCAAGCCGCATCACATCAACACCGCGTCGGACAACGCATCGTATGCGATTTAGAACGGCCGCCGCCCCACATCTGTCCAGCACTGACACCGTATCCATTCTCATGCGCCGAGTGCTTTGGGCGCTGATTCCGGGTACTGCCGCGCTGATGCTGTTTTTCGGCATCGGCGTGCTCAGCAATCTGGTCCTGGCCATCACCCTTTGCCTGGCGTTCGAAACCGCTTCGCTGGCGTTGCGCCATCGACCGCTCCGTCCGTTCCTGAGCGACTACAGCGTTGTGGTCACGGGCTGGTTGCTGGCTGTCGCGTTGCCACCGCTCAGTCCATGGTGGTTGATCGCGGTAGCAACGGGCTTCGCCGTGGTCGTGGCAAAGCATCTTTACGGCGGGCTGGGTTACAACCCGTTCAATCCAGCCATGGTCGGCTATGTGGTGGTGTTGATCGCTTTCCCGGCGGAGCTCACCAGTTGGGTGGCCCCTCTCGGCCTTGATGGCCCCCCGCCGACGATGGAGGCCCTGGCGTCGGTGCTGGGCGGAGGTGCCGTGGAGTGGGACGGTGCCACCGCCGCCACGGTACTGGATCTGATAAGGACCGAAACCGGCCAGGGACGAATGCTCAGCGAGATCACCGCCCGGCCGGTGTTCGGTTGGTTCGGGGGCCACGGTTGGGAGTGGGCCAACCTGGCGTTTCTCGGGGGCGGCCTGTGGCTTCTGCACCGGGGCGTAATTCAGTGGCAGATCCCCACCGGCATGCTTGCCAGCCTGTGCCTGTTGTCGGGTGTGTTCTGGATGGTGGACCCGGAAGCGTTCGCGACGCCACTGTTCCATGTCATCAGCGGCGCAACCCTGATGGGCGCGTTCTTCATCGCCACCGACCCGGTATCGGCCGCCACCACGCCCCGCGGCCGTATCCTGTACGGCATGGGTATCGGCATGTTGACCTATGTCATCCGGGTCTGGGGCGGGTATCCCGACGGTGTGGCGTTTGCGGTGTTGCTGATGAATGCGGTGGCCCCGACTCTGGATTACTACACCCAACCCAGGGTGTTTGGTCACGGAGGGCGCTGAATGGGGCCGACGTTGCGCAACATGCTTCTGGCCGGGGGGCTGTTGTTTGGCTTCGCATTGATCGGCAGTACCGTCCTGTCCCTGACCTACGAAGGCACGCGCCAACGCGTCGCAGAAAACCAGCGGCAAGCCTTGGTGCAAAGTCTCAACCAATTGGTGCCGCCCAACCGCTACGACAACAGCCTGCTCACGGATGTTATTCGGCTGCAGGCATCGGAGTTCGGCACGGATCAACCGGTGACCGTGTACCGGGCCCGGCATGACGGTCGGCCGGTGGCGATTTTGGCGGAGGTGATCGCGCAAAGCGGTTACTCCGGGCCCATCAAACTTCTGGTGGCGGTCAACGTCGACGGACGCCTTGCCGGAGTCCGAGTCATTGAACACCGCGAGACGCCCGGATTGGGAGACCGGATCGAGATCGAACGCTCGGACTGGATTCTGAGCTTTGATGGCCACGGCGTGGGCGATCCACCCAGCGCCGGCTGGGCGGTCAAAAAGGACGGCGGCGACTTCGACCAGTTCACCGGGGCGACGATTTCCCCCAGGGCGGTTGTCAAAGCAATTCATAATTTCCTAATATACTTCGAGCGAAACCGCGAACGCCTGTTTTCAGGGCCGACGGACAGTGCAACGGAGCAGACCACGTGAGCGACATCAGCTACGGCCAAATCATCCGGGACGGTTTCTGGCAAAACAACCCCGCGCTGGTACAACTCTTGGGACTGTGCCCTCTATTGGCGGTGTCCGGATCGGTAATCAACGGTTTGGGGCTGGGTATTGCCACCACCCTGGTGGTGGTGATGTCCAATGTCACCGTCGCCTTGATCCGTAACCTGGTGCGTTCCGAAATCCGCATCCCGGTATTCGTCGTGGTGATCGCTTCGTTCGTGACCGTAGTGGAAATGGTGATGAACGCGTTTTTCCACGATTTGTACAAGATACTGGGCATTTTTATCCCGTTGATTGTCACCAACTGCGCGATCATCGGCCGCGCCGAGGCGTTCGCCTCAAAACACACGGCACCGAAAGCCCTGTTGGACGGGCTGGCCATGGGGCTGGGTTTTACGCTGGTGCTGGTGACCCTGGGCGCCCTGCGCGAGGTGATCGGTCACGGCACACTGCTGGCCCAGGCCCATTTGATGTTCGGAGACATAGCCCGCGACTGGACCATCACCTTGATCGAGGACTATCGTGGCTTTCTGCTTGCGGTACTGCCTCCGGGCGCCTTTCTCGGGCTGGGGGCGTTGATTGCACTCAAGAACGTGGTCGACGGGCGTCGCCAGGGGCGGGCGAGCGCCGACCGGGCTTTGCGCCCGATTGCAGCCGGCGGGACGGCTGCCTGACCCGCTACAACTGACTCTGAGGAATCCATATCATGGCAGGAAACTTTCCCTTCGCTGGCACGCGCGGCGTTCGTTACGGGTTGGCGCCGCGAATGACCATTGCAGCGTTCTTCGAAGATCACCGCATGAACGACACGCTTCAGGAACGCTACTACCGATGGTGGTATGAACGGGCTAAGCATTTTGTCGAGCAGAATGCGGACCTGCAGGCATTCTTCGGCAGCACGCTGGAATCCTATCCCTACGGCCAGCATGCTGCGCACGGATTCCACCTCAACGGAAAAGCCTGGGCCGCGGCCCTTTCCGACCTGGGGGACTTGATACGCGACACCATCCTCCCACGTCTTGACCAATCGACACTGCACCAACTGGAATCCGACCACGAGGAACTGCTGGCGGAACTCGCCGACGCGGCCAAGGCCACACCCCCGCCTGGGGCCCCGGACGTGGGTTACTTTCGACACGTGTAGAACAGGATTTGATCGCCGCGCCCGGTTTATGATTCGGGTATGAACAAAGAAGCCGTGCGCGCATTGTTCGGTCGGCTGCGGGCCGACAACCCCCGCCCTACCACCGAGCTGGTTTACCATGACCCGTTCGAGCTGCTGGTGGCCGTTGTTTTGTCGGCCCAGGCGACCGACAAGGGCGTGAACCGGGCAACAGCAAAACTGTTCCCGGTGGCCAATACGCCTGCGGCGATTCTGGACCTGGGGGAAGACGGGCTAAAGCAGCATATTCGCACCATTGGCCTGTACAACAGCAAGGCCGCAAATCTGATCAAGACCTGTGACATGCTGGTGCAGCATCACGGCGGACAGGTGCCCAGTGATCGGGCGGCTCTGGAGGCGCTGCCGGGCGTCGGTCGCAAGACTGCCAACGTGATCTTAAATACAGCTTTTGGCGAACCCACTATTGCGGTAGACACCCACATTTTCAGGGTGTCAAACAGGACCGGGCTGGCGCGTGGAAAGACCCCCCTGGCGGTTGAGAAAAAACTGCTCAAGACGGTGCCCCCGGAGTTCGCACTGGACGCCCACCATTGGCTTATCCTTCTGGGCAGATATGTCTGCACGGCGCGAAAGCCGCGCTGCGGGGATTGCGTCATCGCCGACCTGTGCCAGTATAAGCACAAGCAGCCGAGCGGCGACGGTTGACACCCGGCCACCTGAACTGAAATAAAATCCACGGCATCCCTATGTTCACACACAATCGCGGACAGCTCCGACGCACCTATCTCAACGCATGGCGCCGGGCGCAGGACGGCGTCCCGCTGGAACCCCTGGAGCGACTCATCGTCGGGGTTATCGAGATGCATCCGGAGTACCATGCGGCGCTGAGCAAACCGGACGCGATGCTTGAGCGGGACTACAGCCCAGACTCAGGGCAAACCAATCCGTTTCTTCACATGGGGATGCACATCGCAATCCTTGAACAAGTGGCCGCCAATCGCCCCGTGGGCATCGCCGCCCACTATCATCAACTATTGGCCATGCTTGGGGACACGCATGAAGCCGAGCACCGTATGATGGATCTGCTGGGCGAGATGCTGTGGGAAGCACAGCGCAACGGGCGTGCGCCGGACGAACGCCAGTACCTGCACAGGATTGCAAGCCTGACGGTTTCGATTCGGACCCCGTCCAGCCCATGACCACCCAGACGATCAGCAATGCTCTCAGCCGGGAGGCGCTATCCGATTTGTTGGCCCGATGCGCGTTGAACGACCATGGCGCGTTCGAGCGACTTTATCAGCACACCTCCCCGCAACTATTTGGCCTGGTGCTGCGTATTGTGAGGGAAGAGCAACTCGCCCGCGACGTACTTCAGGACGGGTATGTCAAGATCTGGAACAACGCGGGGGATTACCGACCCGAGAAGGGATCGCCTGTGACCTGGATGGGCAGCATTATGCGCAATCGAGCGATCGATCTTCTGCGACGTCGGCGGAGTAATCCTGTGGTGGCGGTGGAGCAGGACGAGATCGGCGCGTTTGCCGATGAGCGGGCGTTGCCACCGGATCTTGCGGTGGCAGGTGACCAGAATCGCAGCGCCCTACTGGCGTGTATGGACCAGCTTACCGAGTCCCAGAAGCAGGCAATCGGGTTGGCCTATTACCGGGGCCTGACACATGAAGAACTGGCCCAGCATCTGGATACGCCGTTGGGCACAGTCAAATCCTGGCTGCGGCGGGGTCTGCTAAAACTGAGAGACTGTCTGGAAAGCCCATGAAGTACGACGATCCCGAACTCATCGACCGTATCGCAGCCGAGTACGTGCTGGGGACGCTGTCAGGGCCGGCTCGCACGCGGTTCCAACGGCTTGTGACCGAGCGCGAGGACGTGCGCCAGGCGGTGGAGAGCTGGAATCGTCGACTTGATCCTCTGGCGGAGCATGCACCGGCGGTACCACCGCCGCCCGCCGCCTGGGAAACGATTTGCGCCCGCATTGCCCCTATCCCCAGGGATGAATCCGATCGGCACTGGCTGCAGACGGTGGCCTTCTGGAAACGGTTTGCCAGTACGGCGAGTCTGATCGCCGTGATCATGGGCATCATTCTGGTTCTCCCTGAGCCCAACAGCCCCGGGTCGGCTGCGGGCGATTATGTTGTGATGATGGAAGACCAACTGCGGCGGGCGATTTGGATCATCGATACCGCCGATCAGGTGACCGAACTCAGGGTCGAGAAAGTTGCGCCTATGGAGATGCCTGCGGGTATGCAGTGCCTGCTGTGGTTGAAGGAGGCGAAAACGGGCGATATGCACGTTCTGGGCGTGCTACCGGACGAGGGTCGTGCCACCATACCGGTGCCCCCCAAACTGCGTCCCAAACTGCCCGGGACGCTGATGGTCAGCATCGAGGACGCTGGATCGGTCAATCCAGCCCGGCCGGGAAAGCCGTTGGACATCCACTCTTCCTGGATGATGCCAATCAGCAGTCAGATCTGACCTGCATCAATCGCTGTCTTATCGGCCGGTAGCGAATCAGCTGCTCTGTTTTTGTTGACGGTCAAATGTCTTACGGATGCTCTCATAGAGTTCAAGAGATTTGTTCAGCGCGTATACCGGGGCTTGGTCCGGGCTGCCCGGGTCACTGGGCGGCATGACATCTGTGTAGAATTTCCGATAGGCCATCAGATGAACTGGCAGTTCTTTCAGAAACAGCTTGTTTTGGAGCAGAAAGTACTGCGCCAGAGCGACCACCAGATCGGCTCGTCGTGCCGCAGGCAGCGCATCGGGTGTTTCAAGTTGGATCCCGGGCCAGTCCCGGCCCGGCACGGCGCGGGTGCTGAGAACGCACTCTGCTTCCGTGACGAGATCCCGTTGGTCGGTCACTGACAAGTCCGAATCGATCACCAGCAGGCCCGCAGCGTGAACCTTGGGCAATGGCAAAAACATCTTGCTCGCCATTTGCACCGCCCAGCCGTCCAGCGTCTCACGAAGTTGGTCAGAGACCAGGGTCGAACCCAATTGACTCAGGACCCGGGCATAGCACAGACCCCAAACCCATATCTGCTCGTGCTCGGGCAACCGGGGAGATTCCAGCACCTGGACCCGGCGTGTGGCGCCGTCCGTGTTTTCAAACGAGATCCGGATATCTGTCATGGGTATTGCCTCCAACAACCTGAACCCGTTTCAGGCAACCGGCGGGATCGGAGGCGTCCCGGGACGCGCTGCCTGCGGTTTGAAACGTTTGATCGCTCAGGCGTGCTCCAGGACGGCCTCAAAAGCCGACAACAGCCCGTCAGAGGTTTTGAAACCGGCGCAGATCCCCCTCAGATCCTCGCCGCGATCAAGCAGCAGGGTCGGAAACCCCTGCACCCCCAGACTGCGGGCTTCCAGGTAGTCGGATCGCGTCACCAGACCCAGATCCGGGGCACCCAAGGCAGCATTCATCTGAGTCGCATCAAGACCACAGGCCTCGGCGACCTCCACCTGCACCGTGACCCGGGTGATGTCCCGCCCCTGTGCGTAAAACGCGGCCTGCAATGCGCGGAAGTAATCCAGCTCCCGAGTCGGCTCCAGGCGCCGGACCGCTACCACCGCACGGGCGGCGGGATCCGTGTCGTACCGAAAATCCGTCCAGTCGAGAACGGTCCAGTCGAACGGCTGGCCACTGGCGGCTTCAACCGATCGCCAGGCCTGAGTGAGATAACCGCGCAGGCTTGCGTCCAGGGTCTGGGCAGCGGACCCAGGCCTCAGACCACCGTTGATGATCCGGACCGGCAATTCCGGGTGCGCCTGGCACAGAGCAGTCAGTGCGGGCTGGAAGCCCCAACACCAGGAACACATGGTGTCGGCCACGTAGATCAGACTCGGTTTCATACTGCGCTCTTCGGTTGTTGCACCAACACACTGTTGCACTTCGTCGGGATCACAGCAGTCGCCGTCCTCGTGACGCCGCGATGCGCAGGCGCAAAGCGTTGAGCTTGATGAAACCCTCGGCATCGGCCTGATCGTAGGCGCCGGAGTCGTCTTCGAACGTGGCCAGACTCTCGTCGAACAGGGTATCGTCGGATTTTCTGCCCACCACGACTACGCTGCCTTTGAACAGCTTCAAGCGGACCACACCGTTCACCACCGTCTGAGAGTCGTCGATCATGGACTGCAACATCTTGCGCTCGGGGCTCCACCAATAGCCGTTGTAAATCAGTTTAGCGTAGCGTGGCATGAGTTCGTCCTTGAGGTGCCCCACCTCCCGGTCCAGCGTAATGGATTCCATCGCTCGATGAGCCCGCATCATGATGCTGCCGCCAGGGGTCTCATAACAGCCTCGATTCTTCATCCCGACATAACGGTTCTCGACCATGTCCAGACGCCCGATGCCGTTGGCTCCGCCGATGCGGTTGAGGGTTGCCAGCATCGTCGCGGGGCTCATGTTTTCACCATCGATGGCGACCGGATCACCGTTGCGGAAAGTCAGCTCAACATAGGTCGGCTGATCCGGCGCCCGCTCGGGTGGCACGGTCCACAGCCACATATCCGCCGGCGGCTCGAGCCACGGATCCTCCAGCATGCCGCCCTCGTACGAAATGTGCAGCAGGTTGGCGTCCATGGAATAAGGCGGTCGGCTGCCGCGAGCCCGCTCAACGGCAATCCCGTGCGTCTCGGCGTAAGCCATCAACCGCTCGCGTGAATTGAGATCCCATTCACGCCACGGCGAGATGATTCGTATGCCGGGCTTGAGCGCGTAGGCGCCGAGCTCGAAACGAACCTGGTCATTGCCCTTGCCGGTGGCACCGTGGGAAACCGCGTCGGCGCCGGTCGAATTGGCAATCTCAACCAGCCTCTTGGCGATCAGAGGGCGAGCTATCGAGGTGCCCAGCAAGTATTCACCTTCATACAGCGTATTGGCGCGAAACATTGGGAACACGAAATCCCGGACGAACTCTTCGCGCAAATCCTCTATATAGATCTCGTGAACGCCCAACGCCTCGGCCTTGGCCCGCGCAGGTTCCAGCTCCTCGCCCTGGCCCAGGTCGGCGGTGAAGGTCACGACCTCGCATTCGTAGACCTCACGCAGCCACTTCAGAATCACGGATGTGTCCAATCCGCCGGAGTAAGCGAGCACAACCTTGTTCACGTCTGACATGATGGCCTCAATGCCTTATGCTTGACTTGCAAATGCCCGGATCAACGCCCCCAGGTCTCCGCGCTGGGCGCAGACGCCCGCCGGGACAGCCCATGTTGCGACCGCACAATTCCTGAGAAGCGTGGTATCATCCGCCGATCCAAAACGAGGGTCAAGAACAGGCCGCCAGGCAGCCTAATGCCGCGCGCGGTCCGGATCGGAATCGCCAGTATGCAGCTGAACATCACCCGTCCCGACGATTGGCATGTGCATTTGCGGGATGGGGACGCCTTGAAGTCGGCAGTGCCTATGACCGCGCGCCAGTTCGCCCGGGCAATCGTGATGCCGAATCTGGTTCCACCCGTTACGAGCACCGCACAGGCACAGGCCTATCGCACCCGCATCCTGGCCGCAGTACCCGGGGATGTGGAATTCACGCCGCTCATGACCCTGTATCTGACAGACAATACCGACCCGGCAGAGATCCACCGCGCCAGGGCAAGCGGGTTCGTGCACGGCGTCAAGCTGTATCCTGCAGGGGCGACCACCAACTCGGAATCCGGCGTAACGGACCTGGCTGGGCTGACCAACACCCTGGAGGCGATGGCCGACTGCGGACTGCCGCTGCTGGTCCACGGCGAGGTAACGGACGTCGACGTGGACATCTTCGATCGCGAGGCGGTGTTCCTGGAGCGGGTGCTCCGCCCATTGCTGGAACGCCACCCATCGCTTCGAATCGTGCTCGAGCACATCACAACCGAGCCTGCCGTCCGTTTCGTGCGGGACGCGCCCGACACGGTGGCTGCCACCATCACCGCACACCATTTGCTATACAACCGTAACGCCCTGTTTCAAGGCGGCATTCGCCCCCATCGTTACTGCCTCCCGATCCTGAAGCGGGAACGGCACCGTCAGGCGCTTCTGGATGTCGTCGCTTCGGGCCATCCGCGTTTTTTCCTGGGTACCGACAGCGCACCCCACGACAGGGTTGCCAAGGAAAGCGCCTGTGGCTGCGCCGGGATTTTCACTGCGCACGCAGCGCTGGAACTCTACGCAACTGCCCTGGAGGGCTGCGGCGCGTTGGACCGCCTGGAGGGATTCGCCAGCCATTTCGGGCCCGATTTCTATCAGATGCCGCGCAACACCGAACGTGTCACGTTGATCAAGGACCCTTGGACGGTGCCGGAGAGCTACCGGCTAGGTCGCAGCGACCTGATTCCGTTGGCCGCCGGAAACACGCTGACCTGGCGGTTGTCGGGGTCCGAATCCGACTACACCCAATGAACCGAGGATCCCGATCACCATCATGATCGAGACGAAGCAACCCGCGAAGGCCCAGACACATGAAGCCGCAGCCAACGAGACATAGATGACTGACGACAAAGGAGCAATGGCAGCCCGATTCAGAGGCTTTTTGCCGGTGGTCGTGGACGTGGAAACCGGAGGCTTCGATGCAAAACGGGATGCATTGCTGGAAATCGCCGCGATCACCCTTGTTCTGGACGACGTTGGACGCATCCATCCCGGTTCAACCATCAGCCACCATGTGGAGCCGTTTCCCAGCGCCAACATCGAGGCCGCCTCCCTGGAGGTCAACGGCATCGATCCCTATCATCCGTTTCGAATGGCCCGCCCAGAGCGGGATGTGTTAACGGATCTGTTTCGTGTGATTCGGCAGGACGTGCGGGATGCCGGATGTAACCGTGCGGTGCTGGTGGGGCACAACGCTTTCTTCGACCTGGGGTTTCTCAATGCCGCGATTGCCCGCAACCAGATAAAACGTAACCCGTTTCATCCGTTCACCAGTTTTGACACGGCCACTCTAGGCGGGCTGGCCTACGGGCAAACCGTGCTATCCAGAGCGGTTGAAGCCAGCGGTCGTGAATGGCGCAGCAGCGAGGCGCACTCAGCCGTGTACGACGCCGAACGCACCGCAGAATTATTCTGCAACATCGTCAACCGCTGGAACGAACTCGGTGGCTGGCCGCCCCCCAGGATCGACTAGTGGGCCATGCCAACCCGGCTTGCGGACTGGCTGTGGGTTACCGAACTCCCCGCATGGCCCACTAGGTTCGGACTACTGGGCGACCTGGTCCGCCTGGGCTTTCTCAACAGCGGCCTGCATCTGCTTTTGCAGATCACCAGACTCGAACATCTCCAGAGTGATGTCGCATCCTCCCACCAGTTCCCCGTCAATGTAGATCTGGGGGAACGTAGGCCAGTCCGCGAAACGCGGGAGATTCTCGAAGACTTCCGGATCCTGCAGAATGTTTACGTATGCGAACTCGACCCCACTGGCCTTGAGGGCTTCCGCCGCCCGGCTGGAGAAACCGCACATGGGAAACTGCGGCGTGCCCTTCATGTAGATAACGACGGGATGGCTTTCGACCTGCTCCTTAATCCTTTCCAGCACGTCCATTTTCAAACACCTCACTGTACGGGTTGGGGCCCGGTATGATGCCAGCCACCGGGCACGATGGGCTGAGCTTCTGACCTCCGGGATTGTGAACGAGTCTACTCCCAGGTCGCAGCGCAAAAAACGTCTGTCTTTATACGGTTATCGCGTTGTCCACATGGATCTGCAACCACAGTTCCAGCAGGGCGGCATGCCATAGCTTGCTGCCCCGAAGGCGGGTCAGATGGGATTCCGGCTCCGCCAGCAGCCGATCGAGATATGCGTTTTCGAACAGCCCTCGCTCGCGACTGGCGCGGCTGCCCAGGGTGTCGGCCATAAACTCCAGGAACGGGCCACGCACGTATTTCAAGGCCGGCACCGGAAAATAGCCCTTGGGCCGATCGATGATGGCATCAGGCACACGGCCTCGGCTGATCTGCTTCAAAACACCCTTGCCCCCATCGGCGATCTTGAGGGCCGGGGGCACCCGCATGGCCAGTTCGAGCAGGTGATGATCCAGGAAAGGCACCCGTGCTTCCAGCCCCCAGGCCATGGTCATGTTGTCGACCCGTTTGACCGGATCATCGACGATCAGCGTGGTGGCGTCCATTCGCAGGACCCGATCGAGAAATTCGTCAGCGCCGGGTTGCGCCAGCATCGAGGCGACTTTTTCGGACGTGTAGTCGGCAGCTCGGTAACGGGGGGTCACGGTCTGCAGGTATTCCTCGTGATCCCGGTCAAAATAATGCCGCGCGAAGCGTTGCAGATCGGTTCCGGTTTCCTCGTTCATCAGGGGGTACCAGAAGTAGCCGGCGAACACTTCGTCGGCGCCCTGCCCGCTCTGCACGACCTTGACCTCCTGAGACACACGTTCAGAGAGCAGATAGAAGGCAACCGCATCCTGTCCCACCATGGGCTCGGCCATCTTGCCCACTGCTTCCGGCAAGCGGTCGAGCACCTCATGGTTCGGGATCCGATACTGGTAGTGGTCGGTGTTGAAGCGCTCCACCACCAAATCGGAATACTCAAACTCGCTGCCCCGTTCCTCGGGTTGATCCTCGAACCCCACCGAAAAGGTTTTGATGTGATCAAACCCGGTCTCGGCCAACAAGGCCACCAGCAGGCTGGAGTCCAAGCCGCCGGACAGCAACACGCCCACCGGTACGTCGGCGATGTCGTTACGCTTGCGGACCGCGTCGAGCAGCGCCGCATGGACCGCCTCGCGCCACTCATCAGCGGCCATAGGCGTCTCCGGACGCCGGGCCTCCAACTGCCAATAGCGTCGAACCTGTCTGCGCCCGGACAGTTCCACGGTCAAACTGGTACCAGGCTCGAGCTTGCGAATGCCGCACAGCACGGTTCGGGGCGCTGGCACCACCGCATGCAGGGTCAATTGGTGATGCAAGGCGACCGGATCGAGCCGCGTGTCGACGCCGCCACCGCCCAGCAGCGCCTGGGTATTGGAGGCGAAGCGAAAACGCCCATGGTCACTGCTGAAATACAACGGTTTGATGCCGATGCGATCCCGGGCCATGAAAAGATGCCGGCGGCGAATATCCCAGATGGCGAAAGCAAACATGCCGTCCAGCCGCTCCGGCGCCGCCTCACCCCAGGCCGCATAGGCCTTGAGAATGACCTCGGAGTCCCCGTCGGAGAAGAAGTGGTGTCCCTTGGATTCCAGCTCCGCCCTCAGGTCCTTGTAGTTGTATATCGCGCCGTTGAACACCAGAACCAAGCCCAGGTGATGGTCCACCATGGGTTGGTTCGAGCGGTCGCTGAGGTCAATGATGGAGAGCCGCCTGTGGCCCAGTGCCACCGGGCCGTCGGAAAAACTCCCCTCATGATCCGGACCGCGAAACGCCAATCTCGACAACATACGTTGCAGAGCGGCCAAATCCGGCTCGGCACCATCGAATCGCAGTTCCCCGCAAATTCCACACATAGACAAACTCAGTTCGCTAAAATCAGGCGCGGGCATTCGGGCGCGCAGTGATGCCTCTGTTATATCACTCCGCGGCGTGAGGCTGGCACTATTCCCAGCCGAGCCGGCCGAAAATGCAGGGCCAGAAAGCCCAGACAAAGCAGCCACACTATTCGTGGCATTGCAAAACCTCGGGCGCGGCGACTAGACTTCGGGTTCTCCCGAATCCGTACGCCGGATTGCGATCGCGGTCCGATACACAGCGCACCGAGTCACATCTCGGGATCATCATACTCAGCAGGAGAGACCCAATGGCCTTCGAGTTGCCGCCACTTCCCTATGCCATGGACGCTTTGCAACCCCATATCTCGTCAGAGACTCTGGAGTTCCACTACGGGAAACATCATCAGACCTACGTCAACAACCTGAACAACCTGGTGCCCGGAACAGAGTATGAGGGCCTCGGCCTGGAAGACATCATCATGCGCGCCCCCGCAGGTGGCCTGTTCAACAATGCGGCCCAAGTCTGGAATCATACTTTCTACTGGAACGGCATGTCACCGCAGGGCGGCACGGCAAGCCCAGCGCTGGCCGGCGCCATAGATTCCGCGTTTGGTTCTATGGACGCGTTCAAGGAAAAATTCTCCACCTCCGCGGCCACCAATTTCGGTTCGGGCTGGACCTGGTTGGTGAAGAATGCCGACGGTGGCTTGGAAATCGTCAACACCAGCAACGCGGGCACACCCATGACCGATGGCAAAACCGCCCTTTTGACCTGCGACGTCTGGGAGCACGCCTACTACGTAGATTACCGCAATGCACGCCCGGGATACGTCGCGGCATGGTGGAATCTGGTCAACTGGGGCTTCGTCAGCGAGCAGTACGGCGCCTGAAAGCCCTTCTGGACAGGCTGCGGCGGGTGGCTGCCAGGCCCCCGCCGCGGTCAGTCGGAGTCGGCGCTAGCAGCCGGCTGGAGCAGCCGACTGGCCGAATCTCGAATCGGTCCGTCGATTAAGACGCCACGCTAAGGGCAAACGAGCGGAGCGGCGGGACGACAAGCGGCTGGATTTTCATATCGCCTGATCGCGTTTGGGTACTGCCCGACCTGGAGGAGCCTCTGATTTTTTCGTGAATGTGCATCTTGGGTCTCAAATGCACAGCTTGATCGTGACACGTCTTGGCAATCGATGACCTATTGTCGGCGGTTTGCGCCTTGATTGTGGATATTTTAGCCTCCACTCTGCATCGTCCAGAACGCACTAGGAGCCTGTTCGACTTAGGCGTTCGTAGCGAGGGACGTCGGAACCGAGTGCGATTTTTCCCGCGATTGAGGCGAATAGTGGGCCCTATTTAATGAGATCGCGGGGAAAATCGCGCCGGTATCCGTCGTTTCGCAGTAGGACGGCCTAAGTCGGACAGGCTCCTAGAGGCTCCTCAAGCGTCATAGTAGCGATTGCTGGTCAAGGTGACGCGCCTGTCGCAAACCCCATCTTTAAACCCTATGGAACCCGCTCGCTGAGGTGCAGGGACGGCATCAGCCGTGAACAAGCGTGTGCCGAACATCAGGACAAGAGAGACTTAATCAATGAAACCACGCCATTTTCTGACCCTGCTGGATCTGGAACCGTTGGAATTGACAGGGCTGATTCGCAGAGCGGCCGAACTCAAGGCGATGCAGCACCGCGGGGCGATTCACGCCCCGTTGCGGGGCAAGGTTCTGGCGATGATCTTTGAGAAATCTTCCACCCGGACCCGGGTGTCATTCGAGGCTGGCATGACCCAGATGGGTGGCTCGGCTTTGTTCTTGGATTCACGGGACACACAACTGGGCCGGGGAGAGACGATCGAGGACTCGGCGCGGGTCATCTCCCGGATGGTCGATTGCGTCATGATTCGGACCTTCCGTCATGAAACCATCATGCGCTTTTCCGAACATTCATCGGTCCCCGTGATCAACGGACTGACGGACGCATACCATCCCTGCCAGTTACTGGCCGACATACAGACCTTTAAGGAGCACCGGGAAGATATACGCGGCCGCACAGTGACCTGGGTGGGCGACGGCAACAATGTGTGCCATTCGTGGATCAACGCGGCCCGCCAATTCGATTTCCGGCTCCACATTGCCAGCCCAGCCGGATATGAACCCAGTCCGGAGCGTATACGTACCGCGGGCGATCGGGTCATGCTGACCAATGATCCCATGGAGGCCGCCCGGGGTTCAGATCTCATTGTCACTGATGTCTGGGCGAGCATGGGGCAGGAAGAGGAGCACCGCCAGCGTGTGCGCGACTTTGCCGGTTACCAGGTGAATGCAGCACTGATGGGCGAAGCGGCGCCAAATGCCCTGTTCATGCATTGCCTCCCGGCTCACCGTGGAGAGGAAGTCAGCGCCGACGTCATTGACGGGCCGCAAAGCGTGGTCTGGGACGAGGCGGAGAACAGACTGCACGCGCAAAAGGCACTCATGGAGTTCCTGCTTGAACGCCCGAGATAGGCCCGCTCAAGTGCCGCCCATCCTGTCCGCATCGGCCATTGGCCGCCCCTCTGATGGCGTCAATACCCGGGCCACCAACCCACCTGCACTCAGCTCGGGTTGACTCCGCAGGGCACCAATCAGCCCCGCCACCGGCGCATGGATGTCGACCTTCCGTTCACCCGTCATCGGATCAAAAACCTGTCCGATCAAATCCCCCGCATGAACCCAGCCCCCTACAGCGCGTGTCGAGATAAACAGACCTGAGGAGTCGGAGACGATCGGAAAGGTTTGCTGTCGGCCGAAGTAGTGGAGGTCGTCCTCCACCTCACCCAGCGTCAATCCCTGAATGACACCCGATCTGTTCAGAAATGCCAACAGCCCCCGAAACAAGACCTCACAGTGCGCGGCCTGTAATCCACCCGCGCTGCCGGCGCGAATCGAAAAGCTCTCCCCCGCACCGACGGCATGCCATGCATGATCCAGACTGCCGGCATCGAGGGTGTCCGGATCATGCTCGACCACCGCCGGCAAGCCGATCAAACATGCCGTAGCCCGCTCGTCATCGCTGGGTTGGTACAAACCCACCTGAGGTACCGCATCGATGCCTGCGCCTGCACACTGGACATGAACCCGGTAGTAAGCCCGTGTACTCATGGTCAGAATGCCATGGCCAAGTCTTGCGGGCAGGCTACCCTCAGCATCTCCTGGAAACACTTGCTCAATATGGCGGGCATGACCGGCCAGGTCCGTTTCGTCAGTTCGCCTACTGAGCACAACGGGCGCGGGAAAAATAAGCACCCGCCCGACCAGACACTCCACTGAACTGGGCTCCGACCCCAGTCCTCGAAGAAACGCAGCCAATCGCGAGAGAACAAAAACAGCGTTAAATTCATCCGCCTTCAAGCCGCCCACCAGGACCACCCGGGGAGCCTGCTCCGGTGGCCCCAGGTCGTGGTATGGCAGTACCAGGCCCTCACCCACCGGCAGATCGGTGGTCACCCTTTGCCCTTGTGTCATTCGCTATGCTCCGAGATCTGCGTTTGGCAGTCCCAGCTAAACTCGCCACACCGGGGTTCAAGGAGGGCGGCGAGCAATATGCAAGCCACACGATGCGTGACCATTCCGGCGGCGCGGGTTACACCAGCACCGCACGATTTGAGTGCGGTCCGGTCGAAACGTTGCCCCTCGCGGGTGCGGTACTGATCCTGGCGAAAGGCCACCGTGGTCAAGGTGAGAATGGTACTCTGTCGGCCTAAAAGACACTTGGGAATAACGCTCACAGGGGTGACCGTTTGAGGTGCCCATACCATCCGATCTGTTCGTGAACGTGCATCTTTGGACTGAAATGCAGAACTTCATCGTTGCAGATCCTGGCAGTAGAACCCTTACCCGCGATCTGCGCTTTGAATCTGCCAATCCCAGCCGCAAATCTGTTTGATCCAGAATATCCCAAAGGCTCCTTCATGAAATTGAACGTCGCTCAACCGGCTGCAATCGAAAACCCGCGATGTCATACCAACCCCGCAAAACGCGCACGGGTCATGGGGCGGCGAGACCAATGAGCAATGCGGTCATGCTGGAGTTGGATGAGGTCAGCTGTCAGTACGATGGTACGCCGGTGGTTCGAGGACTTTCCCTGAGAGTTCGCCGGGGCCAAGTCATTTGTCTGCTGGGACCCAGCGGATGTGGAAAAACGACTGTCCTGCGCGCCATTGCCGGATTCCAGGAACTGTCGGGCGGCCGTATTCACCTGCGTGGTCAGGCGGTCTCGGAGATCGGCCGGACGGTGACTCCCGAGCACCGCGGAATTGGCATGGTGTTCCAGGACTACGCCTTATTTCCTCACCTCAACGTGCTGGATAACATCACGTTTGGATTGCAAAAGCAGACCCGCGCGCAACGCAGGGACACTGCGGAAGAGCTGCTCCACATGGTTGACCTGCACCCGATCGCAGGCCGCTTTCCCCACGAACTCTCAGGCGGACAGCAACAGCGTGTCGCATTGGCCCGGGCCCTCGCCGCCAAACCGGATCTGATTCTTCTGGACGAACCGTTCTCAAGTCTGGATGGAGATTTGCGAGAGCGCCTCGGACAGGAGGTTAAAGCGATACTGAAGCAACAGGAAATCACCGCCGTAATGGTCACCCACGACCAACACGAAGCCTTCGGCATGGGCGACATGGTGGGTGTCATGAACCACGGTCAATTGCTGCAATGGGATACGCCGTTCAATCTCTACCACGATCCGGCGGAACGTTTCGTGGCGGATTTCATCGGCCAAGGCCGATTTATCGATGCCATCCTGGACACACCGGATTCCCTGCGAACGGAATTTGGCATCATTCAGGCCGACCGCGCTTTCCTCTGGCCGCCCGGAACCCGGGTGGAGTTGTTGCTGCGACCGGACGACATCCTTCACGATGAGGCGGCGTCGCTCAGAGGACGGATCTGCAAGAAGGCGTTCAAGGGTGCAGAAACCCTGTATACAATCAGCATGCCCGACGGAACAGAGCTGTTATCTCTGTTCCCCAGCCATCTGGACTTCAGCCTGGGCGACGATGTGGGGCTGCGCATCGCAGCTGATCACGTGGTGGCCTTTTCCCGCCGGGAACCAGAGGAAAGCCCGGAACACGATGCCGCCGGCTAAGGCGCCTCTTATTTACGCCGGACGAATCAGATAGGAGGGCACGATACCCAGATTCAAGGCGTAGCAGGCAAGCTCGCATGCTGAGTGCCTGCTGGACCAAGCCAAGAATCGTCAGTGGGTCAGCTTCCGGCGATGGTCCAAAAGCAGCACGGCAAGTGCACACCAGGCCATGCGACTCAGCACGCCGTCGGCGCGACTGGTTAGCACGACCGGCACGTGGGCGCTGTTGTGCTTCAACTCTGGAGCACGTAGCTGCCCGGTGCGGGGGCGAGCTCGAAGTAGCCGCGATCCGCCGCG
>Ga0316194_10001125_pt1 | contig 18275 bp, 16 predicted proteins | sample CroRivsedime1_MG_FD_204936 | JGI IMG/M metagenome (GOLD analysis project Ga0316194, IMG submission 204936) | Coastal sediment microbial communities from Maine, United States - Cross River sediment 1 | ecosystem: Environmental > Aquatic > Marine > Coastal > Sediment | place: USA: Maine...
GTCCTCCCAAAAAGCGTCGCGTCTAGGAAGGTAACAGAATATGGCTAAGTATATTGGTTCCAAGTGCCGGCAGTGCCGCCGTGAAGGTGGCAAGCTGTATCTGAAGGGTGAGAAGTGCTTTACATCTAAGTGTCCGGTAGAGAAGCGTCCTTTTCCGCCAGGTCAGCACGGTCAGCGCCGTACCCGGCTTTCTGACTACGCAACCCAGCTGCGCGAGAAGCAGAAGCTGCGCCGCATTTACGGGGTACTGGAAAAGCAGTTCCGCAACTATTACAAGAAGGCCGCAACCACCAAGGGTTCTACCGGCGAGAATCTGCTGCAGTTACTGGAAGGCCGCCTGGATAATGTTGTGTATCGCATGGGTTTCTCGTCTTCCCGGAGCGAGTCACGCCAGCTGGTTCGCCACAACGGCATCAGCATCAACGGTTCGCGGGTAAACATACCGTCTTACCAGGTACAGCCGAGTGACGTGGTCAGCATCAATGAAAAGGGTCGTAATCAGTTGCGCATCAAGTCGGCAATGGAGCTGGCGCAGCAGCGCGGTATTTCAGACTGGATTGATGTGGATGCCAAGAAGATGGAAGGCGTCTACAAGACCCGTCCGGAACGCGGTGAACTGCCTGCTGACATCAACGAACATCTGATCGTCGAATTGTATTCTAAGTAAGAGTTGAGAGGCCTATTTAATGCTTGGTAAAGTCAACGAATTCCTGAAACCGCGTATCGTCGATGTTCAGGCCCTCACCGGCAAGCACGCACGGGTAACGCTGGAACCGCTGGAACGCGGTTTTGGACATACCCTCGGTAATGCACTGCGCCGCATTCTGCTTTCCTCAATGCCGGGTGCGGCGATTGTCAATGCGGAGATTGACGGTGTGCTGCATGAGTACTCGACCATCGAAGGCGTGCAGGAGGATGTTATCGATATCCTGCTGAACCTGAAGCAGGTTGCACTGCGGATGCACAACCGCGACGAAGCCACGCTGACCCTGAACAAGAAGGGTCCGGGGCCGGTCACGGCCGGTGATATCAAGCTCGATCACGATGTCGAAGTTGTCAATCCGGATCACGTGATTGCCAACCTGACCAAGGCGGGTGAGTTGTCCATGACGCTCACCGTTGCCAGGGGGCGTGGCTATCAGCCGGCAACACGCCGCGAGACTGAAGAGGGTGAAGGCCGGATTATCGGCAGCCTGCAACTCGATGCCTCTTTCAGCCCGGTGAATCGTATTTCCTACAACGTCGACCGCGCCCGCGTGGAACAACGAACCGATCTGGATAAATTGATCATTGATATCGAAACCAATGGCACAATTGATCCGGAAGAGGCGATTCGGCATGCGGCCACGATCCTGCAAGACCAGCTTGCGGCATTCGTTCACCTGCAGGCAAGCACCGAAGTGGCAACGCATGCTCCGGAGGCTGATGTTGATCCGATCCTGCTGCGCCCGGTCGATGACCTGGAGCTGACGGTGCGTTCCGCCAACTGCCTCAAGGCAGAGAGCATCTATTTTATCGGTGACCTGATTCAGCGCACCGAAGTTGAGTTACTCAAGACCCCGAACCTGGGCAAAAAGTCCCTGACCGAGATCAAGGACGTTCTGGCCACCAAGGGGCTGTCTCTGGGTATGCGTCTTGAAAACTGGCCGCCTGCCAGTTTGAGTGCAAAGGAGCCGGAAGCGGCTCCGCAACCGGTAACGGGGTATAACAATGCGTCATCGTAAGACAGGACGGCAATTAAACCGTAACAGTTCACACCGCAAGGCCATGTTCCAGAACATGACCGTGTCCCTGTTGCAACACGAGATTATTAAAACCACCTTGCCGAAGGCGAAGGAATTACGGCGGATGGCGGAGCCCTTCATTACCATGGCGAAGACCGACTCGGTACACAAACGCCGGGTTGCCTTCAGCCGTCTGCGTGACCGTGATGTCGTGAGCAAGCTCTTCAATGAGCTGGGTCCGCGTTATCAGGATCGCCCCGGCGGTTATCTGCGTATCCTGAAAACCGGTTACCGTACGGGTGACAATGCGCCAATGGCCTATATCGAACTGGTCGATCGTGTGCAAGCCGGAGATGAGGCCGCTGCATAAGCTGTTATCCAGTACCTGCAGCAGCACAGAAAAACCGGGCAGCGCCCGGTTTTTTGCTGTCATGGAGATTGGAGATTTGGAGATTGGGGTCAGGTCTTGAATTTTGAAATTAACTTGGCTTCAGTACCTTACTGGCAGTCGAATAGTGCAATCCCAGAAGTCGTGCTACCTCAGTCATTGTATAACCATATTCCCCACTGGCTACGCGAATCATACGATTCAGTTCTGTTTTGAGGCTCAATCCCGGCTTCGTGAAGAAGGCAGAAAGATCCGGCCGCCCTGCGAACCGCTGAACTCGTGGCACCTCACCGAGTAACCGTGGTAACAGAGCCTCCTGTCCTGCTATTTCATTAAACCTGACTATATCAGGTCATTGTTGCCCTCACGACTCAAGATTCAAGACCTGACCCCTCACTATGACCCCTCACTATTGCAAACGCTTGCCCGCCAGCGTAGGCACCTTGTCAGAACGCGTCTCCAGCTTCAGGTAGCTCAGCAGCCGCACACTGCCCTCCCGGTGCAGGGTTTCGTGAATCTGTTCGACAACGGCAAGGATGTCCTGCAGCTCGCCCTCGATATTCGTGCCGGAGGCATGCGTTTCAACAATAAAATCGTGGCCCTGCAACAGTTCCACGATACGCACTACCTGCTGCCGGACAGAGACGCCTTCACCCACCGGTATCACCTGTAATTCAGCTGTCGCCTTCATGTTTGAACTCTCAATGTAAACACAGGATTCTAATTATAGCCCTATAATTACCAAGTCGGGAGAGACCAGAGACCAGAGACCCTGATATGTTGCTGCCCGGTACCGCTACAGACCACTGGCGGGTGGCTGCCACGATAATATGGGCACACCGTCTGAAACCGCAAAGCTGTCAGGATGCCAAGTAAAATGATCGTACTGTTCACTGACTTTGGACTGGAAGGACCCTACATTGGGCAGGTGCAGGCGGTCCTGCAGCAGCAGGCGCCGGGTATTCCCGTCATCAAGCTGTTTTCCGATCTGCCACCCTTTGACGTACAGGGCGCGGCCTGTCTGCTGCCGGCCTATGTGAAGGAATTTCCTCCGGCTACGGTGTTTTTGTGTGTCGTTGATCCAGGTGTCGGCAGTGCGCGCCCGGGGGTAGTGGTGCAGGCGGATGGCCGCTGGTATGTTGGCCCCAATGAAGGCCTGTTTGCCATGCTGGCGCGACAGTCGGAAAGGCTTGCATGCTGGCAACTGGAGGAACCGGTTGGTGTGTCAGCGAGTTTCCACGGACGTGATGTATTTGCGCCGGTGGCCGCCAAGCTGGCGTGTGCTGGCAGGGTGCCGGGGGAGGCGGTAGCGGCAAGCTGTCTGGAGCAACCGGACTGGCCGGATGAGCTTTTCCGGGTGGTCTACATCGACCGGTTCGGGAACGCGATGACCGGGGTTCATGCCAGTACGCTAGGGCAGGGTGTGGGGCTGACGGTGAACGGGCAGTCGCTGAAACGGGCACGTACCTTTTCAGATGTCCCGCCGGGCGAGGCCTTCTGGTATGCGAATGCAAACGGCCTGGTGGAGTTTGCAGTCAACCAGGGCAGGGCGGATAAGGTGCTCGGCTTGCAAGTGGGAACAACCTTCGAGATGGGGTCAGGTCTTGAATCTTGAAATTAACCTGGCTTCAGTAGCTTGCTGACAGTCGAATAGTGCAATCCCAGATGCCGTGCGACCTCGGTCATTGTATAACCGTATTCCTCACAGGCTATGCGAATCATACGATTCCGTTCTGTTTTGAGGCTTAATCCCGGCTCCGTGAAGAGGGCAGAAAAATCCGGCCGCCCAGCGAACCGCTGAACTCGCGGGACCTCAGAGAGTAACCGCGTTTTTTCGTTGTCCAATCCGTGCGTCTGAACAAACGCCTCACTGCCAAAAATAACACTGTTATTGATCTCGCCAGTCAAGGTGTTCTCGTTCATACCCTGGCGCACAAATACCTGGTACCGACGCCTGGCTGTCTGATTATTTGATGCGAACTGGTTAAGAATCCACGCTGTTGATAAAAACGACTCCGCTTGCCTGAGCCCCACGGTGCTCCTGTAACTACTCCATTTATAATCGGCCGGGGAACGGACCATTTTTGCTCGCACAGGATTAAGCACGATATAACGTGCCACTTCCAACAGGTAACTGCCATGTTCCACCAGCTGCCCTTTATAACGCCCCTGGAACAGATGGCCGACACGGCGATGTCGACGGTTAAACGACTGGGAGTAGACACCATTAAGCTGCCGCATGCCCCTGGACAGATTTGCCTCGGGTGTCTCAAACAGAAAGTGATAGTGGTTGCCCATCAGGCAGTATGAATGACACAGCCAGTGATACCGTTGCACCACCCGGTGGAGAACGTCCAGAAAATCGTATCGATCGCGATCAGAAAGATAAATGGCTTTGCGGGCATTACCCCGGCTGGTGACATGATAAACAGCACCCGGGAACTCGACGCGAAGCGGTCGTGCCATTGTTGCACCTCCGTGTGCAGTGGCAACAGGGCTTCCTGCCCTGTCTCTTCATCAAACCTGACTATATCAGATCATTGCAATGCTCTCACAATTCAAGATTCAAGACCTGACCCCTCACCCATGACCCCTCACCCAATAAAAAGGGCCGGGTTTTGCAACCCGGCCCTGATTCACTGCAACAGCGCGTGCGCTGTCAGATCAACGCGTACTACAGTACGGGCACGGCGCAGACTACATCGACGATTGCATTGTTCGCAAACTCTGTAGTGCCGTCAGCGGAGACCGTTGCAACGTTATCTAAGGTTCCAGTACCCGGAACGCCTTCAGTGCCGCAGGCGATATCGACATCTGCTTGTGTCACGGTGTAGGTAGTATCACAGGTCATGGATTCACCCGTGTTCAGCGTGGTGAAGGGGCAGTTGACTAACCCGGTCAGCGAATCGTTCACACCTACACCCGTCGCCGTCAGGAAACCACTGACATTCTGTACCACGATCTCATAGGCGATCACATCATCAGCTGCCACAGGAACAACGGCACCACCATTGACGGCGACAGCTTCCTTGGCAATCGAGAGCGTTAAGCCCGGGTAGATCCCGGCGTCAGCACCAAACTTGGCACTGCCGGCGCTGATCTTGCCGTCCATAACGATCGCACCAAAAAGACCGGCACCGACGATGGACTTGCTCTTGAAGTTCTTGGCACAGATCGTATCCTTGTCCCAGCCGCCGCCTTTGGCGACCTTGTTGCCAATCTTGCCGAACCTGATGCTGCCGGTAACGTCGAGCCAGCCACCTTCTTCGCTGACATAGCCCAGCACATCAGCTTTCTTGGGGTCGTCATTCTTGTCAGTCTGTACGACTGCATCTTCGATGAACATGGTGAGGTAACCTGAGCCGGGCATGACGACATCATTCTTCTTGTCGAAGACCACGAGTGCGGCGGCACTGACGTCAGCCTCACAGCCCGTCACCAGGCCCAGTTTCTCGTCCTTTTCATTTTTGGCGTCGACGGAGCGCCCCATGAGGACATTGATCAGATTTTTTGTCTTATAGGTACTCGTGTCAATCTTGCCAGAGCCCTGCGAAGAGACCTTGAAATTCACGTTGGCCTGATGCATCAGGAACTGGGGTCCAGTTGCGAAGGCGGATACCGAGGCGGTAGCCAGTGCAATAGCAGACACCCGGCTGATCCATTTAGGAACTGTAGTCATAATGTTTTCTCCATAAAATATAAAAAGTGATAAGCTTCAAAACGTTGCCGGTGTTTCTGTTAACGAAACCGGTACCCATAAACACACAGCACAGCCACTCGTCCAAACCTTGTCCCTACTATGAATTACTGTCGCTGTTGGGTGGGTATTTTACACACCCATAGACCGACTGCAACCCTAAAATAGCACCCTTCTGAAATAATTAATCAGCGATTTATCATGGCCATAGCGGCGGTTGATCACCCGTCGTTAAATAACTGTTCATATCCCTCTTGTTTGATCTGCAGAATTTTGCATATCCCTGTCTGCCCGAGCGCTGCACCGATGGGCCAGAAAGGGGTAGGCAGGTCAGGGTCAGGCCGATTCGACAGTCAGCATGTGACAGTCTGTTCCCGCGTCCACTATAATCCCGGCGGGGTTAGCCCGGGTTACGTCCCCTGCACCCGACAGTCATTTTCTTCAGGAAGGATATTGCCATGAATATAAGAGTTATTTTGGGTGGCGGGCGTGGCCTGCTGATGCCGGTGGTGGTCGGCCTGCTGCTGGCGGGTGGCGGCTGCAGTTCGGACCAGGCCCCGTCGCAGGACGCCGGTGAGGCGGCGGACGTGGCCACGGCGCCCCCCGCGCAGCTGCCGTCGGAATCCACCACGGAGCACAGTGCAGTTGTCGCGAAGCCCCTGTCGGAAGACGCGGCGCCCCACGAAATCGTCGCACCGCCCCTGTCGGAAGAGGACCAGATGCTGCTGAAGCAATTCAGCGACCCGTCACCTCAGGTGCGGGCGGAGGCGGCAGAGGATATAGAAGCGACCGGGGCGGCGCTGGAAGCCCTGGGCCGGCTGGTCACCACGGACCCTTCGCCCGAGGTCCGTGAGGCGGCGCTCTATTCACTGAAAGAAAGCGATGACCCCGGCGCGGTCGATGCGCTGATCACGGCGCTGGATGTCGAGGACCCCGAGGTCCTGATGGAGGTCATCGAGGCGCTGTGGTTCATCGAGGACCGCCGGGCGCTCCCCCATTTGCAGCGCATGCTGGATCACCCCAACGAGGAGGTCCGTGAGGCGGCAGAGTTTGCCCTTGAAAATATTGAATAAGCCAATTAGTCAGCTGCAGCCGGGTTGATGGGTGCTTGTGTAGTGCCTTTAACCCGCCTGCGACACCAAGCATCCCGGCTGGCCGGATAGGCACAGATACCCGGCAGTGAGATACCGTTGTTTCAAGCCGGTGCGCACTGTTGCGGGTCTGCTGATGTCTGTGCCAGGCTGTGTTTCAGGAACTGCCCGGTGTAGGACCCTGCATGGCCGGCCACCGTTGCCGGGGTGCCGGTGACCACGATCTCGCCGCCGCCGATACCGCCTTCCGGGCCGAGGTCGATGATCCAGTCGGCGGTCTTGATGACGTCGAGGTTGTGCTCGATGACGATGATGGTGTTGCCGTGGTCGCGCAGACGGTGCAGCACGGTCAGCAGTTGCGCGATATCGTGGAAATGCAGGCCGGTGGTGGGTTCATCGAGTATATAGAGTGTCTTGCCGGTGTCGCGCTTGGACAATTCCCGGGCCAGCTTGATGCGTTGTGCCTCGCCACCGGAGAGGGTGGTTGCGTTCTGTCCGAGCGTTAAATAGGACAGGCCGACATCCATCAGCGTCTGCAGCTTGCGGGCCAGCGCCGGGATGGCGCTGAAGAACGGCTGCGCGTCCTCGACCGTCATTGCCAGGACCTCGTGAACGCTCTTGCCCTTGTAGCGTATCTCCAGGGTTTCGCGGTTGTAGCGTTTGCCCTTGCAGACATCGCAGGGCACGTAGATGTCGGCGAGAAAGTGCATCTCGACCTTGATGACGCCATCGCCCTGGCAGGCCTCGCAGCGGCCACCCTTGACGTTGAAACTGAAGCGCCCGGGTTTGTAGCCACGGGACCGCGCCTCCTGGGTGGCGGCAAACAGTTCCCGTATCGGTGTGAACAGGCCGGTGTAGGTGGCCGGGTTGGAGCGCGGCGTGCGTCCGATCGGGCTCTGGTCGATGTCGACGATCTTGTCGAAGTGCTCCAGTCCTTCGATGGCCTCGCAGGGTGCGCTGGTGGTCGAGGCCTTGTTGAGTACGTGTGCCGCGGTGCGGTAGAGGGTGTCGTTGATCAGCGTGGACTTGCCGGAACCGGAGACGCCGGTGATGCAGGTCATCAGGCCCACCGGGATGGCGGCGGTGACGGTCTTGAGGTTATTGCCGGTTGCGCCCTTGATAATCAGTTGCCTGTCCGGGTCGTAGTGACTGTTGCTTGCCGGGGCGCTGATCATTTTGCGGCCGGAAAGGTATTGTCCGGTGAGCGAGTCCTGATTGGCAATGACTTCTGCCGGTGTGCCCTGTGCCACAATGCGGCCGCCATGGACACCGGCACCGGGACCCACGTCGACCACGTGGTCAGCGGCACGGATGGCTTCTTCATCGTGCTCGATGACGATGACGGTATTACCCAGGTCACGCAGGTGCATGAGCGTGTTGAGCAGGCGCTGGTTGTCACGTTGATGCAGGCCGATGGAGGGTTCGTCCAGGATGTACATGACGCCGACCAGGCCGGCGCCGATCTGGCTGGCGAGGCGGATGCGTTGTGCCTCGCCACCGGAGAGGGTTTCGGCGCTGCGGTCCAGAGACAGGTAGTCCAGCCCGACGTTGACCAGAAAAGTCAGCCGCTGGTTGACTTCCTTGAGGACCTTGCCGGCGATTTCGCCGCGCCTGCCCTGCAGCTGCAGGGTCGAGAACAATTCCATGCAGGCCCCGACCGGCAGGGCGGTGATTGCCGGCAGGCTTTTGCCATTAACGGTAACGTGGCAGGCTGCCGGGTTCAGCCGGGAACCGTGGCAGTCCGGGCAGGTCTGGGTGCTCAGGTAACGCGCCAGCTCTTCGCGCACCGTGCTGGATTCGGTTTCGTGGTAGCGCCGTTTCATGTTCGAGATGATGCCCTCGAAGGGATGCCTGCGGATCACCGAGCCGCGCCGCTCGTTGAGGTACCGGAAGCTGATGACTTCACCCTTGCTGCCGTGCAGGATGATGTCCCGGATATCTTCCGGCAGTGCCTCGAACGGGGTGTCAATATCAAAGCCGTAGTGCTCGGCCAGCGATGTGATCAGCTGGAAATAATAGGCATTGCGGCGGTCCCAGCCGCGTACCGCGCCACCGGTCAGGCTGAGTTCGGGGTGGGCCACCACGCGCTCGTGATCGAAATACTGGCGCACGCCGAGACCGTCGCATTCCGGGCAGGCGCCGGCGGGGTTGTTGAAAGAGAACAGCCGCGGTTCCAGTTCGCTGATGGAATAGCCGCAGTGTACGCAGGCAAACTTTGCGGAGAACAGCAACTCCTCGTTATCGGTTTTGTCCATCCAGGCTATGCGTGCCAGCCCGTCTGACAGATTGAGTGCCGTTTCAAAGGATTCGGCCAGGCGCAGCTGGATGTCCTCGCGCACCTTGAAGCGGTCCACGACGGCCTCGATGACATGCTTGCGACGCAGGTCAAGTTTGGGCGGCTGGTCGAGTTCCACTACTTCCCCGTCAATGCGTGCCCGAACAAAACCCTGGGCGCGCAGTTCTTCCAGTACCTGCACATGTTCACCCTTGCGCGCCTCGACCACCGGCGCCAGCAGTATCAGGCGGCTGCCTTCCGGCAGGGACAGCACATGGTCGACCATCTGGCTGATGGTCTGTGCCTCCAGTACCGTGCCGTGTTCCGGGCAGTGCGGCGTGCCGACGCGCGCATACAGCAGGCGCAGGTAGTCGTAGATCTCGGTGATGGTGCCGACGGTGGAACGCGGGTTGTGCGAGGTGGACTTCTGCTCGATCGAGATCGCGGGCGACAGGCCCTCGATGTGGTCCACGTCCGGTTTCTCCATCATCGACAGGAACTGGCGGGCATAGGCCGACAGGGATTCGACGTAACGGCGCTGGCCCTCGGCATAAATGGTGTCGAAGGCCAGCGAGGATTTGCCCGAGCCTGACAGGCCGGTAATCACGATCAACTTGTCCCGCGGCAGGTCGAGGTCAACGTTTTGCAGGTTGTGGGTGCGGGCACCCCGGATATGAATGGTATCCATCGAATCTCTATCTGTGAGCGGGCAACCTGCTAACATACTGCGTTTTCGTAATTATAGGTAGTGTCCGTCCATAAACTTCGCTATTTCTCTCGCAAAGGCGCAAAGGCGCCAAGAAATAAATTTATGATTTTTTATCCAATAAGTTATAACTTTGCGATCTTTGCGTCTTGGCGAGATTTATTTTTTATGGACGGACACGTGGTAACCGGGAGCAGTAAAAAGTGAATCAGCAGAATAAGCCGGGCAGCGGGATGAGCCGGGCCGAATTGCGGGCAGCCCTTTCTCTTTCAGGGGTTTACGCCTTCCGTATGCTCGGCCTGTTCATGATCCTGCCGGTATTTGCCCTGTATGCGGCGGATCTGGAGGGTGTTACCCCGGCCCTGACCGGGCTGGCGCTGGGCGCCTATGGCATTACCCAGGCCCTGTTGCAGATTCCTGCCGGCCTGCTGTCTGACCGTATTGGCCGCAAACCGGTCATTATCGGCGGGCTGCTGATCTTTGCCATTGGCAGCATAGTTGCCGCCCGGGCTGATTCCATCCTGATCATTATCCTCGGCCGTGCCCTGCAGGGTGCCGGTGCGATTGCCGCCGCCGTCATGGCGCTGGCAGCCGACCTCACCCGCGAGGAGCACCGTATCAAGGCCATGGCGCTGATCGGGATGAGCATCGGCCTGTCGTTTGCGGCCGCCATGGTGCTGGGGCCGGTATTGAATGAATGGGTCGGGCTGTCCGGTATCTTCTGGTTTACGGCGCTGCTGGCGGTGGTCGGCATCCTGATGGTGGCCTTCGTGGTGCCACGGCCGGCAGTGAGCAGGCGGCACCGGGAGGCCGAGGCGATCCCGGCGCAGTTTGGACGCGTGTTGCGCAATCCCGAATTGCTGCGTCTTGATTTCGGTATCCTGGTACTGCATGCCATTTTAACGGCCAGCTTTCTGGCGCTGCCGCTGGTGCTGCGGGACGAGGCCGGAATCGTTTCCAGTGATCACTGGAAGGTATATTTGCCCGTGCTGGTCTGTTCGGTACTGGCCATGCTGCCGCTGATTATTCAGGCAGAGCGCAAGGGCCATATCAGGGCTGTGTTTCTGTTTGCCATTGCCTTGCTGATGCTGGCGGAGCTGGGTTTGTATTTCCTGCCTGTCAGCGTGGCCGGTGTGGTGGTGTTGCTGGTTATGCTGTTTACGGCCTTCAACCTGCTGGAGTCCATGCTGCCCTCGCTGGTTTCCCGTGTCGCACCGGTGGACTGCCGCGGCACGGCTATGGGTTTTTATTCCAGTTCACAATTCCTTGGTACCTTCCTGGGCGGGATGGTGGGTGGGATGTTGCATGGGATGTTCGGTCTGCATGTGATTTTCCTGTTTGCCGCGCTGGGTGCGCTCGTCTGGTGGTTGCTGGCGACGGCCATGAAGCCACCGGCCAAGCTCGGCAGCTATATCTACAAGCTGGCGGGCAAGGCACCGGCGGATAATGAACAATTAACCCGGCAACTGGCCGGCCTTGCCGGGGTGGCCGAAGTCGTGGTGGTGGCCGAGGAGGGCGTGGCCTATTTGAAGGTGGACCGGAAGGTGTTTGATGAGTCACTGCTGCCATAATGGGAGAGTCCGTGATTTGTGTTGACTGATATGGAGGTGCGTGATCAGGCTGGCGAGTGCGATGCTGAATACCCGGAAGACCGGCCTTATCCCGGTTACCTGATCCTGGAGTTTGCCGATTCCCGGCCTGTGCATAAGGATTGGGTAAGGTGCAGCGTACCTGTCTAGCAGTATTCCCGTCAGTAATTGCCTGAGAAAATCTGTGTATTTGTCCTGCCGCCTGTCAGTCAAACCCCATAGCACCCTGCCAAGCCATCGCATAGAATAGGGCACGGAATAAAGCCGCGGGCACGCGGCACACACGGACAGTGATATCAGACGCATAACAGGAGAGCATCATGGCACGAGGAGTGAACAAGGTAATATTGGTCGGGAACCTGGGCAAGGACCCGGAAGTGCGTTACATGCCGAATGGCAATGCTATCGCCAACATCACGCTGGCAACGACAGAATCCTGGAAAGACAAGCAGAGCGGTGAGCAGCAGGATAAAACGGAGTGGCATCGGGTCGTGATGTTCCGTCGTTTGGGGGAAATCGCCGGTGAATACCTGAAAAAGGGTTCGCAGGTCTATATAGAGGGCAAGCTGCAGACCCGCAAGTGGCAGGACAATGCCGGAAACGACCGCTACACCACCGAGATCGTCGCCAGTGACATGCAGATGCTGGGTGGCCGTGGTGGCGGGGGCAGTGCGGATTTTTCCAGTAATTCCGCACCGGCACAGTCGGCACCTGCGCCTGCACCTGCATCCGCCGGTGGTGATTTCGATGATGATATCCCGTTCTGATTATTTGTCATCTGTGAACACCAAAAGGCCTGCAATCGCAGGCCTTTTTTATGGGCGATGGTTATGTTGATTTTTTTTGTCGGACGGGTGAAGGAGGGTAGCGACGCACCCATCATCGAAGGTGCATCGACTTTACCGAATCCGGTTCTTGTTGCCCCAGTCCGGCGGATACCACCCTTTGTTCACGAGGCGCAGGAATGAACTGTATGGCCAGGTCGATGGGTTGGCCACGTAACCATGCCTGACCGGGTTGAAATGAATGTAGTCCATATGTCGGCGCAAGTGCGTCTCGTTACGAATAGCATGCTCCCAGCAGCGACGCTGTCAGATTCCTTTCTCGCCTTTTCTCTGTTGTGTGTGGTTTCACCACGTCTTTTTGATAGGTGCGTCACTGCGTTACTTCACCCATCCTGCAATGTGGGGCTGATTCCCCTATATAGGCAAAAAATATCTTCACAAACCCAACATATTGGGTTTGGAATCTGGTTATAATGCCCACCAATGCGCCGAATCGAGCGTTCATTTGCGCCGGATAAAAACAACAAAATCGCTAATGATGCCAATTTACAATAGGTATTGCAGGCAACCATTTGATTTCTAATTTGTATGTTGCTGGAGGTGCTGTTCAGAATTGGGAATCCGGGCTAAGTCACTGTCCAGATAAAGATTTTCCCCAAATTCTGCTTGACGAAACCGACCTGGTTCCCTATAGTGGCAAAAAGTGGAGCTTGGTGGTATTTCGTGGGTTCCTGGGGAGTGAAAGGGGGAGAAATTGTTCAGAGGTGGTAGCAGCATCAATCTGGATGCGAAAGGGCGCATGGCGCTCCCCACCCGCTACCGGACTGATCTCATCGAACGTTGTGAAGGCCGTGTGGTGTTGACGGTTCACGATGATCACTGCCTGTTGTTGTATCCCCAGCCGGAATGGGACGAGATTGAGCGCAAGCTGGTCCGGCTCCCCAATCAGAACAAGCGAACCCGTCTGCTGCAGCGCATGTTGCTGGGGCATGCAACTGAACTGGAAATGGACCGGAACGGGCGGATTCTGATTCCGCCGCGATTGCGTGAATTTGCCAATCTGGACAAGCGTGTGGTGCTTGCCGGACTGGGAAACAAGTTTGAAGTGTGGGACGAGGAAGCCTGGGAAAAGAATTGCGGTGACTGGGTGTCAGCTGACGGCGATGACGATGAAATGCCGGATTCGCTGGAATCACTGACGCTCTGATTCGTGGCGGCAGAATATACACATCAGCCGGTACTTCTCGCAGAGGTGCTGGCTGGACTTTTAATAAAACCGGATGGTGTATACGTTGATGGGACCTTTGGTCGTGGTGGTCATGCAGGCGCAATTCTTGCCGTGCTCGGGCCACGGGGACGATTGGTGGCCATGGACAGGGATCCCGAGGCAGTGCAGTCAGCGGAGCAACAATTTGGTGCGGACCCGCGTTTCGAAATCGAGCAGGGTGCATTCACGATGCTGAGCGAAGTCGTGGCACGGCGCCAGTTGCTGGGCAAGGTCAACGGTCTGTTGCTGGATCTTGGTGTTTCTTCACCCCAGCTGGATGATGCCGTCCGCGGTTTCAGTTTTTCCGCAGACGGCCCCCTCGATATGCGCATGGATCCCTCGGCCGGTGTGAGTGCTGCAGAGTGGCTGGAAAAAGCCGGCGAAAGCGATATCAGCCGGGTGCTGAAGACGTATGGCGAAGAACGGTTCTCGCGGCGCATTGCCCGTGCCATTGTCGAGATGCGTCAGACCGCGCCATTGCGGACGACGCGACAGCTGGCTGAATTGATTGCCGCCGCTGTTCCCGTGCGTGAAAGGAACAAGCATCCGGCCACCAGAAGCTTTCAGGCGATTCGTATTTACATCAATAACGAACTGGACGAGATCACCGCTGTGCTGGCTCAGGTGCCCGCAGTGCTGGCGCCGCATGGCCGCATGGCTGTGATCAGTTTTCATTCACTGGAAGACCGGATTGTCAAGCGCTTTATCCGTGACGAGTATCGGGGCGCACAGCCGCCACCGGAATTTCCGCTTGCCGGTATGGATTACGTTCCACGCATGCAGCCGGTGGGCAGGGCGATACGTGCCGGTGCCATGGAAGTGGATAACAATCCGCGCGCACGCAGTGCGGTATTGCGGGTGGCGGAGCGGCTGCAATGACTGCGCGGCCGCTCAACATGCTGGTGCTGCTGCTGGCAGTGGTGGTAACGGCAATGGGTGTTGTCTATTCAAAACACAAGGGTCGCGAACTGTTTATCGAGTTGCAGCTGCTGGGTAATGAGCGCGACAGTATGGATGTCGAATGGGGCCGGTTGCAGCTTGAGCAGAGTACCTTGACAACGCAGGGGCAGGTTGAGCGTGCCGCACGAGATCAGCTCGGCATGGTAACCCTGTCTGCCGACAATATGGTGATTGTCAAACCATGAGCCACGCAAGTAATAACAGCATCTACCAGGGCCGTCGTGTATTTATTTTATTGTGCATGGGGCTGGCTGCGGTGACGCTGGTATGGCGTGCGGTGTGCATGCAGGTACTGGACAAGGAATTTCTGTTGTCGCAAGGGGAGGCGCGGCACCTGCGTGTCGTCAGCTTGCCGGCACACCGTGGGGTGATCCAGGACCGCAACGGTGAGCCACTGGCTGTCAGTACGCCGGTCGAATCGGTGTGGGTGAATCCGCAGGAGCTGGGTGGCGAGCAGCAGCGTATCCCGGAGCTGGCTGCATTGCTGTCGCTGGACGGCGGCAAGGTGCAGCAGTTGCTGGCATCTCGTGCCGACCGGGAGTTTGTTTACCTGCGGCGCCACCTCAGTCCGGCGCAGGCAGAAAAGGTGTCGGCGCTGAATATTCCGGGGGTTTATCTGCAGCGAGAGTACCGGCGTTATTATCCGGGTGGCGAAGTGACTGCGCAGATCGTCGGCTTCACCAATATTGACGACCAGGGGCAGGAAGGGCTGGAGCTGGCCTATGAAGACTGGCTGGGTGGAGAACCCGGTGCCAAGCGTGTCATCAAGGACGGGCGGCACCACATTATCGAGGATGTAGAAAGCATCCGTCGCCCGCGCCCCGGCAAGGACCTGAAGCTCAGTATCGACAGACGTATCCAGTACCTGGCCTATCGCGAGCTCATGGGCGTCATGAAGGAACATGGTGCGCGTGCCGCCACTGCAGTGGTGCTGGATGTGAAAAGCGGTGAAGTGCTTGCCATGGTGAATCAGCCGTCCTTCAACCCGAATAACCGCCAGGAACTGCGTCGCAGTCATATGCGTAATCGTGCAGTAACGGATGTGTTCGAGCCGGGCTCGACCATGAAACCTTTTATCGTGGCGACGGCGCTGCAGGGCGGGCGCTTCCAGCCGGAAACGCCGGTGAGCACCTCTCCCGGCTGGTATCGGGTCGGAGTGAACACGGTGCGGGATGTGCATGACTACGGCCAGCTGGATGTCACGGGTGTTATTCGCAAGTCCAGTAATGTCGGCATTTCCAAGATTGCGCTGTCCCTGCCGGTTGAAGACATCTGGACCACGCTCTCGGATGTCGGCTTCGGTGCACAGACCTACAGCGGTTTTCCGGGAGAGGCCTCCGGGCTGCTTTCCTATCATGGTGGCTGGAATGAAATCGAGACGGCGACTCTTGCCTATGGTTACGGTATTTCCGTGACGGCGTTGCAGCTTGCACAGGCATACGGGGTGCTGGCAACGGACGGTATCAAGCGGTCGGTAACATTCCTGCGCGAGGGTGACGTATCCGAGGAGCGTCGCGTCATGCCGGCAGAGGTCGCGCGGCAGGTGCGCGCCATGCTGGAGCAGGCGACCGGTCCCGACGGTACCGCGCCACAGGCGCGCATTGCCGGTTATCGTGTCGCCGGCAAGACCGGCACGGTAAAGAAATCAGCGCCCGGTGGTTATTCCAGTAACAGCTATCTGGCGGTCTTTGCCGGTATGGCGCCGGCCAGTGACCCGCGGCTGGTCATGGTGGTGATGGTTGATGAGCCTTCTAACGGCAAGTACTACGGTGGTCAGGTTGCGGCGCCGGTATTTTCCAGGGTTTTGTCGGGCGCCTTGCGCCTGCTGGCGGTACCGCCCGATGACCTGCCGTTGCTGGAGACCCGGCGCAGTGATGAGGAGGAGCCTGCATGATGACGGCAGAGTTGCTGGCGGTGGATTATACCCTGGGCCGCTTGCTGCAGGGAATCAAGGGTGTGACGGTGTCCCGTGACGTGGCTGTGTCCGGCCTGGCGCTTGACAGTCGCAAGGTTCAGGCAGGCGATTTGTTTCTGGCGGTTGCCGGTACCAAAACACATGGCCTGCAGCATGCGCGGCAGGCGGTTGCACTGGGTGCGGCCGCGGTTGCCTGGGAGCCGCTCGATGATGCTGCCAGCCTGGCGGAAATGGCCGCGTTGCTGCCGGTGCCGGTCGTTGCCGTGCCTGATCTCTATTCCCTGGTGGGTCTGATTGCGGATCGCTTCTACGGCCATCCATCGCGCGGGCTGTTTATGATCGGTGTCACCGGTACGGACGGCAAAACCTCCTGCTGTCATTTTATCGCGCAGGCCCTGAACAGTGACGACCGTCGCTGCGGTGTGATCGGTACGCTGGGCTATGGCCTGTACGACGAACTGTCTGTGGCGACGCACACCACCCCGGATGCGCTGACGGTGCAGCAGGCATTGTCATCCATGCAGCAAAAGGGTGCCCGCTGCGTGGTCTCTGAAGTTTCCTCGCACGCCATGGACCAGCAACGGGTTCGCGGCGTGAATTTTGATTTGGCCGTGTTAACGAACCTGACCCGTGACCATCTGGACTATCACGGCAACGTGGAAGCGTATGCGGAAGCCAAGCGCAAGCTGTTTCATACCGAGGGCCTGCGTTATGCCGTTATCAACGCCGATGACCGGTTTGGCAGCGCCTTGCTGGATGCGATACCGCCAGGTGTTGCACCGATTGCCTACCGGCTCGAGAATGAACCGTTTCGGACCCGTTTTCCCGCACAATGGGTGATCGGTCGCAACCTGCAGTTTGATGTCAGCGGCCTGCGCATGGATGTAATGACGCCATGGGGCAGTGGTTCGCTGCAGTGCGGTTTGCTGGGGCGCTTCAATGCCAGCAACCTGCTGGCAACGCTTGCCAGCCTGTGTGTTTCCGGTCTGCCCTTTGCAGAGGCCATGCGGCGCCTTGCCGCAACCCGTACGGTAGCGGGTCGCATGGAGCGTTTTGATACCGGTGCGGGCCATCCACTGGTCGTGGTGGACTATGCGCATACGGCAGGTGCGCTGGAAGCGGCCCTGTGTTCGCTGCGTGCGCATTGCAGCGGCAAGTTGTGGTGCGTGTTCGGTGCGGGTGGTGACCGGGATCACGGCAAACGCCCTATGATGGGCGCTGTTGCGGAGCGTTTTGCGGACAAGGTTGTGCTGACGGACGATAATCCGCGCACCGAGGATGCACACAGGATCGTCGATGACATCTGTGCCGGGCTGAAACAACCCCGTGCGGTACATATCGAACATGATCGTGGCCGTGCGATCAAACTGGCACTGCAGCATGCCGGTGCCGATGACATCGTTCTGATCGCCGGAAAAGGCCATGAAACCGTGCAGTTGATTGGCAACAAGGCGCTGCCGTTCAGCGACCGGGAACGCGTCAGGGCCATTGCCCGGGAATGGTTGCGATGATGGCCATGCAACTCTCCGAAGCTGCACAGGTACTTGCCGGAAGCCGCACGGGAGCTGATGTGCCGTTTCTGGGCGTGAGTACGGACACGCGGCAGCTGCAGCCCGGAGCACTGTTTTTTGCCTTGCAGGGTCCCAACTTTGACGGTCATGGATTTATTGAAGCAGCGCGTGAACGGGGTGCCGTGGCGGCGGCCGTTGCGCGGCCCTGTCAATCTGCGCTGCCGCAGATCGAGGTGGCTGATACCCGCCTGGCCCTGGGCAGCCTGAGTGCGCACTGGCGGCAACAGTTTTCCCTGCCGGTGATCGCGATTACCGGCAGTAACGGCAAGACCACGGTACGCGCAATGACCGCGGCCGTGCTGTCACG
>Ga0316194_10001127_pt1 | contig 18240 bp, 18 predicted proteins | sample CroRivsedime1_MG_FD_204936 | JGI IMG/M metagenome (GOLD analysis project Ga0316194, IMG submission 204936) | Coastal sediment microbial communities from Maine, United States - Cross River sediment 1 | ecosystem: Environmental > Aquatic > Marine > Coastal > Sediment | place: USA: Maine...
AGCTTTCGCCGCGGGTGAATTCAGCCAGCAGGAGTACCGGTCAGCCCGGCGGGAAGTCATTGTCAATTTTATCGCGGTGCCCGTGGATGATGACGATACTCAACCACGCGAAACAATTACCCAAAGCCAACCAGAACGTCGTATCGATACAGTCGCGCCGCGCCGGCGTTTGTGGCTGCTGACGCTGCTCGCCCTCGGCGCGCTGGTGGCAGCATCCGGAGTGTTTGCGGCTTCACCACAGATTGAAGCAGTCAGGGATCGTGACCCGAATCCAGCGACGAGCCCGAGATTGGAAGTTACCAACGTCGTGTTGGCGAATTTTCAGCCGCTGCCTGGTATCAGTCAGGAACAGGTGGACAATCGTATCTCGGCAAGGCTGCAACAGGTCCGGCAACGTCAGCAACCCGCCGAGCATGGCTTCAGCGATAGCGAACTGAACGAACTTGCCAGACTGTTGAGTGCCCTCGGTGTGCATCAGGCTGACGCCGACCTGGGTGTCTCTCAATGGGAGGATGTGCAGGCGCTGATCGCAGAGCAGAAGACCCGGCGTGGTGTTTCCGTCGCGGAGCTTGAAGAGGTAGCCGCAGACATTCAGTCGCTTTACCGTGCGGCTGGCTACTTTCTCGCAGTCGCTTATCTGCCGGCTCAGAACCCCAAAGAGGGCACAGTGTCCATTGAGGTTCTTACCGGTGTGCTGGGTGATGTTGTTGTAGCGGGTCAAGGCGGCAAGGTGGCCGAACGCTTCAAAGATCTCATCGGTCAGCCGCTGAGCTCACAGGTGATCACTACCCGACTGTATGCGCTGAATCAGTCTCCCGGACTGCAGGCTCAGGTCAGCTTTGAGCCGGGAGAGGAAGTTGGCGAGACCACTTTGAACCTTGAGGTGGTGCCGCGAAAAGCCTGGCAGGGTTCAGTAGCGCTCGACAATTACGGGGATACTGGAACCGGTGAAAGCCGGCTGCTCGGAGACTTCAGTCTGCTCAACCCGACAGGCCGTGGCGATGTAATCGACGTTGGTCTGATGGCCAGTCTCGAAGGCGCAGACCAGCTTTATGGTTATCTGGGTTATTCGACCCCCATGGCCGGACGCAACCAGTTTCACAGCCGACTTGCCTATACCGATTTCAGCACAGTGCTCGATTCCAGCGATCAGCGTGTGGACGGGGACGGTCTGCTCTACAACGTGGCCTTTGCGCGGAGTGCTGTTCAGACCCGGGAGCGTGGTCTGTCCTATCAGCTTGGTGGTGGCTATCACCGCCTGAACTGGGGTGGCGATGATCCGTTTGCGGATGCGACTCAGGACGTGTTTTTCGTGAACGCGCAACTGAATGCACAAAGGGTCTGGGATGGACCACGAATCGCCGCTGACGGTTTACTTCGCTTTGAAGTTGGCAACATCGACAACGATACCTTCGCAGGTCAGGACTCAAGTTACTGGCTGCTGAATCTGGAGGCTTTCGCCTGGCGGCCGATGGATCTGCCGCTGCTACCCGGTGAGCAGAAGATTTCGATAGAAGTGCAGGGTCAGATGGCGGATTCGCAGCTGCCGTCGAGTAAGCGACGGGCACTCGGTGGTGCTCTGGCCAACCGCGCCTTTCGCCGGGATACCTATGTTGTCGACCAGAGTGCGTTGCTGCGCCTTGATGTCCGTACACCGTTGAGCCTTGGGGAACTGTCCCTGTTTGCTGATGCGGCATACGGCGAAACGCTCAACGAACTGGATACCAATTGGGGTTATCTAAGCGGGCTTGGTTTCGCCTGGAGTTTCAGATTAGCGGGGATCGAAAGCAGACTTAGCTGGGCGGTCCCGCTTGCGTCTAATGGTAGTGGAGATATCGATGATGATGGCAATCAGATTTTCTGGTCTTTCAGCTACCGCCGCTAGCCTGCTGCTGGGCTTTGCCTGCGCGGCTGGTGCTGCGGAGGCACCAATGATTGACCTGGCAGTTGAGGGTGTGCTGATCCCGCCACAGGCGGAAGCGCCTTACCAGGTCTCCAGAGAGGGTGAGCAGAGGGTACGCTGGCTCGACCCGGCGCTGTTCACAGAGATCTCGCCACTGACTATTCCCGATGTCGCTGTGAAGCTGCCAGAAGACCAGCAGGAGTAGCTTGCATCGATCCAGTTGCTGTGGTTGCAACAAGTTAGTCAACGGCACACTGCAGCGCTCAGACGGCCCCCGCCAGCGATATTTCTTCGGCGCCGCTCGTGATTTTGCTAAACAACATGTTAGCGGTTACTAACGTTCGAGATGACTCGACCGGGTCAATTTATACACACCCGCAAAGATTCACCCGATATCCTCGGTAGATGCTCCGATTCCTTCAAATGTTGGGTAATGAAGGCTATGTAAGTGTCTGTAATAAAAGAATAATTTCATATTTCCATAATTCTGGGAGTAAATTCAGCCTCGGATCAGGCGTCCGATCAATTGCGTTTCAGAAAAACTTATCCAGAGAGTTATCCACAGATACGCTCATTTCACCGCGCTCGTGACGCGACGGAAAATGCTCCGGTACGGTAAAGTTCTGCGCTTGAAGAGTAATGAGATGAGCGATGACACAAGCGCAGCTGCAGCTGGACGAAAAGCTGGCCGCCTATCGGGCGCGGGGAGTAAGCCGGGTCAAGCTCGGGCTGACCGATATTGACGGCGTCATTCGGGGGAAATATGTCAATCTCGACAAATTCCAGTCTCTGTTGGCGAAGGGCGGCGGCTTCTGTGACTGTGTCTTCGGCTGGGACGTCGACGATCAGCTCTACGATCAGGGCAGCTATACCGGCTGGCACACCGGCTTCCCCGATGCGGCTTTTCGCCTGATCATCAGCAGCGAACGCTGGCTTGAAGAAGAGGGCTGTCCCTATTTCATCGGCGAATTCTGCACTCCTGAAAGCGAAGGTGGTGATCACCCGCTTTGTCCGCGAACTCGACTGCGGGTGTTGCTGGAACGATTGGCCGGACACGGCCTGTCTCTGCGCGGTGGCTTTGAGTATGAGTTTTTTGTGTTTGCTGAAAGCGCTCATTCTGTTCGGGACAAAGGCTACCGTAACCTCCAGCCTCTTACGCCGGGTAACTTCGGTTATTCGCTGCTGAGAACCGGTGTCGAAGCAGATCGCTTCAACGGCCTGATGAGCTATATGGCGAATCTGGGTTGTGATATTGAAGGCCTGCACTGTGAAACCGGACCCGGGGTCTGGGAGGCGGCGCTTTCGGTCGCAGCAGATCTGGAAGCTGCCGATCGAGCCAATCTGTTCAAAACCTTCTGCAAAATATTCTTTCAGCGACAGTCCTGTATGGCGACCTTCATGGCCAAGTGGTCAATGGACTATCCGGGCCAGAGCGGTCATTTCCATGCGAGCCTGGTGAACGACGATTGCAACATGTTCCACGCTGCGGACAAGCCCGACGGGATGTCCCTGCTGCAACGCCAGGCGGTCGCCGGATTGTGTCGATATCTGCCCGAGCTGCTCGTGCTGCTGGGGCCGACCATCAATAGCTATACCCGTCTGGTGAGGGGAGCCTGGGCGCCAACCGCAGCCAGCTGGGGTCATGAAAACCGTACGACGGCATTCCGAGTCATCTCTGGCAGCAGCGCGCAGCGTATTGAAACCCGGGTCGGCGGCGCGGATGCCAATCCGTATCTGGTTGCAGCCGCGGTGGTCGCCGCAATGCTTGGTGGCATCGAAGGGGAACTCCAGCCGGACGAGCCGATCGTCGGCAATGCCTACGACCAGCAGCAGGGGCTGCCTGCATCCCGGCAGTTTCCCGGTGATCTGCGCACCGCCGCGCAGCGGTTCGGTGATTCTGAGTTTGCCCGCGACATGTTCGGGTCTGCCTTTACCGAGCACTTCACGATGTCGCGGCTGTGGGAGTGTCGGGAATATGAGCGCAACCTCAACAGCTGGCAGCTCGAACGCTACTTCGAGATTATCTGAGCAGCCGATGTCTTTGAAGATCGGCATTCTGCAGACCGACAGCGTCCTAGAGGAGTTTCAGCCTGAGTTCGGCGACTATCCGGCGATGTTCGCCGATCTGCTCAACTCGGCCGCCAGCCGCCTGGACGATCTGTCTATTGAACTGGTGGTGTATCGGGTCGCTGAGTCTGAGTTCCCCGACGCTGTCAGCCGGTGTGATGGCTACCTGATTACCGGGTCGCGGCAGAGCGTCTATGATGATCTGCCCTGGATTGGAGAACTTGCTGACTTTGTTGCGCAGGCGATGGCGGCCAACGTGCGAATTGTCGGAATATGTTTTGGTCATCAGCTGCTCGCCCACTTTTTTGGTGGTTTGACTGAACCTGCTGCGGTCGGCTGGTCGGTGGGGGTACATGAGACCCGGGTGGTTGACCCTCAGCCCTGGATGCAGCCTGAGCGTTCTGAGTTCGCGCTGCTGTCCAGCCACAAAGATCAGGTCGCGCGTTTACCGCAAGGTGCACGAATCATTGCCCGCAGCGACTCGTGCCCGTGTGCGGGGTTCGTCATTGGCGAGCGGGTCATGACCCTGCAGGGCCACCCGGAATTCAACAAATCCTATGCAGCTGCGCTGATGGGGAAACGTGAGTCCCTCCTTGGCGCGGAGGTTTTTGCTCGTGGTATGGACTCGCTTGCACAGGAAACGCATTCGGAGATCGTAGGGCTGTGGATATTGAATTTTCTGCGCGGCGGATGAGCAGTCTCACGATGATGGCCGGTCGGCTGGTATTTGTGGTGCTGATCGCCGCCCAGCTGGCAGGTTGCGGGGTAAAACTCGTCTACAACAACATGGACCGATTTGCCCGCTGGAACATGAGCGACTATGTCGACATGAACGACGAGCAGCGTGCCTATTTTGATGCCGAAGTTGGACGTCTGCTCTACTGGCATCGGACCCATCAACTGCCGGAATATGCGGATCTGCTGGAAACCCTGCCCACCACTTTTTCCGATGGCGCTGACCTGGACGAAATCCTCTGGGTCAGTGAACGGATGTTCGCCTGGTATGAACAAATCGAAGTCCGGCTGGTGCCAATTGCGGTAGAAATGATGCTCTCGCTCGATGATGAACAGGTGGCTGATCTGCCACGGCGGCTGGAGCGCGACAATGAAGAGCTGGCGGAAGAAGAAGCAGGACTCAGCCCGGCTGAGCTGGAGAAGCGCTGGCAACGGGAGTTCAGCGATGGATTCAGTCGGCTGGTAGGCAGACTGACCCGTGAGCAGAAAACCTATCTGTCGCAACAGTCAGTTCACTACATTCCCCAGTATGCGCTCTGGGCCGATTACCGTCGGCGCTGGCAGAACGATGTGCTGAAGCTGATCCGTGACGGCAGGGACGACGAAGCTGCGTTTGCGCAGGCGTTCGGCGCGCTGGTTGACGCCCGGATTTCCGTCTATTACGGCGACGAGTTAACCGCCGTGTTCAAACACAACGAGGGTCAGTATCAGGAGGTCACGGTCTGGCTGCTCAACAGTCTGACAGCCGGTCAGCGCGAAAAGTTACTGGTGAGAATTGGTGAGCTGGCAGAATCTTTTCGGGAACTTCGTGCTGAAGCACCGGCGCAGGCGCCGGGTGGACCGGATTGTCTGGTGCGCTGTTGAGGGGTCGGGTTGTAGGGCAAAGCCCGCGCCTTGACCGCTTCAGCGTTGCTGGCGTTCGTCGTCGAGCAATACCCAGGCGATCAGATAGGTGGCGATGACCAGTTTGGGCATGAACAGTCCGGTGACGATTGTGGCGATGCGGACAATGGCAGGGTCGGTGTTGAAGTAGTTGGCAGCGCCGGCACAGACACCCGCCAGCCAGCCGTTACGACTGTCGAGTCGGATGGTCGAGCGAATGCGATTCATTGTCGAATTGGTCATGGTCTCAGTACTCTCTTTCACGATCGGTCCCGGCCGGTTCTCCGGCTGTTCAAATAGTGCAGTGATTGACGGGTTGTGATCAACCGCCAACTAGCCAGTGGCCGAAGATCATCGCCGAACCTTCGAGGGTGTTGGGTGCTGGCGAGTAGCCTGGTTCAAATGCCGAGGCAACCAGTCCGAACAGCAGGAAGACGACGGCCAGCAACAGCATCGCGAACAGGTTGGCTCGCGGATGACTGAGTCTGGACATGCGGATTTCGCTGAGGATGGATCGGCCTGGGTCGGGTTCTGGGTGTTCCTGAGTATGGGTTTTCACGTTGCTGGCTCTCAATTGTTCTACGGTCAGATTCATTCATTCAATAGTCGTGCCAGAGTGAAAAACGGTTGCGATATCGGATTTATCAGGCCTGTGAGGCGATGGCGATCATGGGCGGTGGCGAATTTGACCAGATTTTGGCAAACGACTTCTGGGGCGAGCCTCTTGCGATGCTCCCGGGCCTCGGGTTAGATGCATAAACATGCTGACTGGGGAGAACAACATGGATATGCACTTTGCGACGGCGTGGGAAACCATCTCGGATCTGGTTCCGGAGCGCAGCGCGCTGATCAGCGATGGCGTCACTCGGAGCTGGCGTGACTTCGATCAGCGGGCCGCGGCGGTGGCGGCAATTCTCACTGAGCACGGCCTCGGGCCCGACAGTAAGGTGGGTATCTACCTCCATAATTCCAATGAATATGTTGAAGCGCAGTATGGCGCATTCAAGATTCGTGGCTGTCCGATTAATGTCAATTATCGTTACAAATCCGACGAACTGGTTTACCTGCTTGATAACGCGGATGTCGAAGCCATTGTTTATCAGGGTTGTTACGCGATGCGGATCTGGGAGATACGCAAGCAGTTGCCGAAGCTGAAGCTGTTGCTGCAGGTCGATGATCACACCGAAATGCTGCTCGAAGGCGCGCTGGATTTTGAGTCCACCATTGCCCGTACCAACCCGATGCCGCGAATTGAGCGCGATCCCAATGATGTCTACATGCTCTATACCGGCGGCACCACCGGTATGCCGAAGGGTGTGATGTATCCCGGCGGCGAGTTCTGTGCATTCCTGACGGCTATGGGGGCGAACGCCCGCGGCCTGCCGCCGCCACAGCAGATCAGCGATCTTGCCGACTACATTGCCGCCGTTGCGGAGCCGCCGGTTAGCCTCTCAGCCTGTCCGCTGATGCATGGCACCGGCATGTGGATTGGCTGCATGATGCCGCTGATGGCGGGCGGGTGCGTTGTCACAACGGCCAAACTCGGTCTTGATCCCCATCTGCTGTGGGCGCTGGTGGAACAGCATCAGGTCAGCGATATGGTCATCGTTGGCGATGCTTTTGCCCGACCCCTGCTGGGCGCGCTCGACGAAGCCGAAGCGCGGGATAATGGCTATGATCTGTCTTCACTTCGACAGATTTTGTCCAGCGGTGTCATGTGGAGTGCTGAGATCAAAGCCGGCCTGCTTCGACATCACGATATGGTCTTGAATGACATCATGGGCTCGACCGAAGGTGGCATGGGGGGATCGGTGACCTCTCGAGACTCCAAGGTGGCGACCGCGAAGTTCCAGTTGAACGAAGGCGTCACAGTGATTACCGACGATGGTCGGATTGTGGAACCTGGTTCAGGCGAAATCGGCAAGGTGGCAACCAGTACGTTCGTACCACTCGGTTACTACAAAGATCCGGTGAAGTCAGCGGAGACTTTCCGGGAGATTGACGGCGTCCGCTACAGCTTTCCCGGCGACTATGCGACGGTGGCCGCTGACGGCACCATCAGCCTGCTCGGACGTGGCAGTGCCTGTATCAACACCGCCGGAGAAAAGGTATTTCCCGAAGAAGTGGAAGAAGCGGTTAAACGACACCCGGCCATTGCCGACTCTCTTGTGGTTGGCTTGCCTGATGAACGGTTCGGTGAACGGGTGGTGGCGGTGGCTTCCTGTCAGGAAGGTGAAAGCTGTGATGAAGCCGCGTTAATCGAGTTTACCCGCGATCACCTTTCAGGCTACAAGGTGCCCAAAGCGGTGCTGTTTGTGGAGCGGGTGCAGCGGGCACCAAATGGTAAAGCCGACTACAAGTGGGCCAAACAGGTCGCTGAGACTGCATTCAAGCCCAGCAGTTAGGCAACGATCACAACACAACCAAGCTTGCCACCCACATGAGGAAAACAGCCATGAGCGGAAGGAAACAGCCATGAGCGGACCACTCGAAGGTTTTCGCATTGTTGATCTGACCAGCATGATTTCCGGACCTGTAGCGACCATGATGCTGGCCGACCAGGGTGCAGATGTGATCAAGGTTGAACCCTTGAGCGGAGATCTGGTGCGCTTCATGGGGCCCAACCGAGCGGGCCTGAGCGCCGGATTCATTTCCGCCAACCGCAGCAAGCGCAGCCTGGCCCTGGATCTGAAGACTGCTGACGGCATGGCGGTCATCCGTAAACTGCTGTCGACTGCTGATGTACTCGTGCAGAATTTCCGCCCTGGGGCGATTGAGCGCATGGGGCTCGGAGAAGACGCAGTTCGCGAGCTCAAGCCAGACATTGTTTATGTCTCCATCAGCGGTTTCGGTGAGTCAGGACCTTACGCCCACAAGCGGGTCTATGACCCGGTCATCCAGGCGCTTTCGGGTCTTGCCGATATTCAGAAAGACGGAGACACGGGTCGGCCAAAGATGATCCGCACTATCATTCCGGACAAAACTACTGCGGTCACCGCCGCACAGGCAATCACCGCCGCTCTGCTGGCCCGGGAGCGGGGTAAAGGTGGCCAGCATCTGAAGATTTCCATGCTGGATACCATGGTCGCCTATTTATGGCCGGAGGGGATGGCGGGCTTTACCTTCGTTGGTAAAGAAGTCAAAGCTGCCCGTGCTCAATTCGCACAGGATCTGATTTTTCAGACCACCGATGGCTTCATCACAGCCGGTGCGGTTTCCGATGCAGAGTGGCATGGCATGTGTCGAGCTCTGGAACGTGAGGAATGGCTTGATGATGAGCGCTTCAATACGGCTCAGGGCCGTATCGTCAACGTCAAAGAGCGATTAGCAATGACGGCCGAGGTCCTGCTGGAGCGCTCCAGTGCACAATGGCTGGAACGACTCGACAGAGAAGGCGTGCCCTGTGCACCGGTGCTGCAGCGCCACGAGGTGCTTGAGCATGAGCAGATCCGGGTTAATGAGATGATCGAAGAGCATGAACATCCGGTGGCAGGTCTACTGCGGCAGCCTCGACCCGCGGCGCGATTCGACAAAACACCTGCGCAGATGCAGCGCCACGCGCCGACGCTGGGGCAGCACAACGACGAGCTGATTGAAGAACTCGGTTTTGATCTGACACAGCTGCGCTCGACAGGCGCCATTCCGGACGGGGGCGCCGCTGAGGCCTAGCCAGCCGAACGAAGTTTACCGGCCGGCCGGTAGTGAATTGTCTCATCGCCACCGACTCGAGCTTTCCATAAAGTCGTCTCGCCTTGATGGAAAGTGATAAGAAGGTTGCGACATGCTTTTGATGCCGAAATTCGATGTCTCGCTGGATGAATCCGTAGCCATCCTCAAGCAGGTGCTGCCGCTGATGAGTCAGCCCCGCGCAGCTCCGGGGCAACCCGAAGGCGTGCGGCTATCGGTTTTGCGCTCGCCGCGCTAACATCGGCGCCGGAATTCCTTAAGCACCCTGATTCATTGAAAAGAAATCTGAACGAAGTCGCGGACGCCTCGTTCGACATTGCCGTGGTTGGTGGTGGTATCACCGGCGCCGGAGTGGCGAGACATGCGACCCTTGCGGGTCTGAAAACGGTAGTACTCGAAGCGAGTGACTTCGCGGCCGGTACCTCGAGTCGGTCCACCAAACTGATTCATGGCGGTCTGAGATACCTGGCTATGGGCGATGTCGCGCTGGTTCGCGAAACTGCTCTCGAGCGCAAGCGTCTGTTTGAAATGGCCCCCCATCTTACCGAGCCACAATGGATGGTGGTGCCCGCGCGCTCGCGGCTGGAACTGGCCAAATTTCGCATCGGCATCAGCCTCTATGAGCGGCTGGGGGCGGTCGGGAGAGCGGATCGTCATATCAACTGGACTCAGCAGGACCTCATTGCCGAAGAACCGCTGCTCAATCGCCAGGCGTTTCCGTTTGCCTGTCGCTATCGCGAATATCTTACCGACGACGCCCGGCTGGTCATGGCCACATTGCGGGGGGCAGCGTTGCAGGGTGCACAGGTCTGTAATCGGCTGGCAGTTACCGGGCTTGAGCAGGATGCGGACGGGGTGCGCCTGACCTGCCGTGACACCATTGGTAATGCGCCGGTGTCTCTCCGGGCTAAGGTCGTCGTCAATGCCACCGGACCCTGGGTGGAGCAGTTGGCGGCAGGTTCCGGCGGGGGTTCGGACACTCCCCGACTGCATCTTTCCAAAGGCGTACACATCGGTGTGCCTCGCGACAGATTGCCAGTCCGTAATATGGTCATGCTGACTGCTGACGACCGTCGACCCGTGTTTGCGATCGCGCGGGGTAATGTGACCTACATTGGCACGACAGATACCACCGAAGAAGGCGAACCAACGCTGTGGCCTGCGGTGAAGCGCGCCGACGTGGAGTATCTGCTGAAGCCCATCCAGCGTTACTTTCCCGAGGCAAAACTGGATCAGAGCGATGTCGTCAGCACCTGGGCGGGTCTTCGGCCGCTGATCAATCAACCAGGCAAAGCCCCGAAAGAAATGTCCCGCAAAGAAGAAGTCTGGCGGACCGGCCGCCTGGTGACCATTGCTGGCGGCAAACTTACGGGCTTTCGCAAGATGGCAGAGCAGGTGATGGTGGAAGTTGCTCAGATTCTCGACAAGCCAGTGGACGTAGAGCAACCATTGCTGACGTTGCCTGGTGGGGAGCAGAGTGATCTTGGTGGTCTGATGCATCAGATTGCCGCGCGCTATCCTGTGGATGCGCAGGCTTCACGACGGCTGATGCGACTTTACGGCAGCGAAGTATTTGATGTGCTCGGAGAAAAGCCAACGCCGATTACAAAGGCGGTATTTGCCGAGGAAATTGTCTGGGCGGTCACTCAGGAGTGTGCGCTCAGTCTGGAAGACGTGGTCTACCGGCGTTTGCGCGTTCCCTGGTTCCGGCCTGAAGAGACAGAGACGGTGGCTGTTGCTGCCGCTGACCTGCTGGCAGCTCACTTCAGCTGGTCAGCACAACACCGCGACTGTGAGCTCGGCGCGCTGCGCTCGCGGGTCAGTTCTGATCTGTCATTCCGCCTGGACGCCTGAATTCGGTTAAACTCCGGCGTTTTCGCCAGCCAACATTTTTGACCAACTGAAATTTGCACCAACTCAACTTTGGAGGTTCCTGTAATGGCCATGCAGCACTCACCTTTACTGATGTCCAGAATTCTCGACCGGGGGGCGAAAGTTGCCCCAAACGAAGAAATTGTCACCGCCACGACTGACGGCGTGCGTCGTCAGACCTATCGCGAAACCCGCGATCGAGCCCATCAGCTGGCACATGCGCTGCATGACGCGGGGATTCAGGTCGGCGATCGGGTCGGCACCTTCATGTGGAACGGCTCTCGTCACCTCGAGGCTTATCACGCCTGCGCCGGCATGGGCGCAGTGCTGCATACGCTGAACGTCCGGCTGTCTGATCACGATCTGGAATACATCATCGGCCATGCCCAGGACCGAATCATCATTGCGGATGCGGACACTCTGCCGCTGCTGGAAAAGCTGATCGGCCGGATGCCGAGTGTGGAACGGGTGGTTGTGGCGACTGAACAAGGATTCGAGGGCTGGCAGACAACGCTGCCCGATCCGATTGACTATGAAGACTTTATTGCCGGTAAGCCCACCAACTACGACTGGCCGGAAATCGACGAAAACTCCCCGCTCGGGCTCTGCTATACCAGTGGTACCACGGGTAACCCGAAGGGTGTGGAGTACGAGCATCGCTCTCAGTATCTGCACACCATGACCCAGTGCATGACGGACGCGATGGGACTGTCGGCGACAGACTGTGTGCTGGGGATTGTGCCGATGTTCCACGCGATGGGCTGGGGTGTGCCCTGGGCGGCCTTGATGCTTGGCTGCAAGCAGGTGATGCCACACCGGTTCATGGATCCGCAGCGACTGCTGGATCTGATGGTCAGTGAAGGGGTCAGTCTGTCAGCCGGTGTGCCGACTATCTGGCAGGGTGTGAAAGGCCTGATTGAGGCGAATCCGGGCACCTACGATATGTCGTCGCTGTCGCGTCTTACCTGTGGTGGTTCAGCACCGCCGCCATCATTGATCCGCTGGTACGCCGATGAACTCGGGGTGGAAATGATTCAGGGCTGGGGTATGACCGAGACATCCCCGTTGGCAACTTTGTCTCGTCGACATATGAAACGATCGCACCTTACCAAGGCAGAAGATGAGCTTTATGAAAACGTTGCCAAAGCCGGTCAGCTGATGCCCGGATTGGAACTGGATATTTTCGATGAAGAATTCAACCGTTTGCCTCACGATGGCGAAACGGTCGGCGAAATCCTCATTCGGGGCCCTTGGATCTGCTCGGAGTACTACAACGATCCGCAGCCCGAGAAATTCCACGACGGTTGGTTGATCACCGGCGACGTCGGCAAAATCGACCCGGAAGAATATCTGATCATCAGCGACCGCTCGAAAGATCTGGTGAAGAGTGGTGGTGAATGGATATCTTCAGTCGATCTTGAGAATCATATCGTCGCAGTGGCAGGTGTTGCCCAGGCCTGCGTTGTGGCCCAACCTCATCCGAAGTGGGATGAGCGCCCGGTGGCGCTGGTGGTGCTTGATCCGGATGCGCAGGTCAGTGTTGCCGCGATCGTCGAACACTGTGCTCAGGAATTTGCCCGCTGGCAGTTACCTGATGAAGTGCTGTTTGTCGATTCGATTCCGCTCACCTCGACCGGAAAGATGGATAAGAAAACGGTGCGTGCGGACCTTGATGCTCAAGGTTATCAGCTGCCCGATCTGCGGGAGCAGGCCGGCTGATTTTCTGCTGAGCGCTACGCTTTCCTGTTAGGTGCCGCGGTTCTTTAAGGCGCCGCGGTTCTTTAAAACGCCGCGGTTCTTTAAACGCCGCGGTTCTTTAAACGCCGCGGGCGCTAGGGATCCTCAGATGACTGCGCTATCTCAACGAAGTTCTGATGCCCAGATTGTCGTGGAAGGTCTGGAGAAGCGGTTCCGGATTGCCAGGCGTGACCGTGGCTTGTGGGGTGCTGTTAGAGGCCTGGCGCGGCGTGACTATCAGGATGTACTGGCGTTGCATGACGTCAGTTTTCAGATCGCGGCAGGCGAACTGGTTGGGTATATCGGTCCGAATGGGGCCGGCAAGTCAACGACCATTAAGATTCTCTCGGGCATTCTGGTGCCATCTGGTGGGCGTTGTGAAATCAGTGGCCTGGTGCCGTGGCGGGACCGGGTTGCCCACGTAGCTCGGATCGGGGTGGTGTTCGGTCAGCGCACCCAGCTTTGGTGGGACCTGCCGGTGATCGAGTCGTTTGAATTGTTGCGGGATATGTATCGGGTTGATCAGCACCGCTATCAGCGGTCTGTTGACGAGCTGATCGCTCTGCTGGATCTGGAACCTCTGCTCGACAATCCCGTCCGCCAGCTCAGTCTGGGTCAGCGGATGCGCTGTGATCTGGCCGCGTCTTTGATACATGAACCGGAGATCATTTTTCTCGACGAGCCGACCATCGGCCTCGATGCGGTCTCCAAGCTGGCAATGCGGAAATTCATCAAAAAACAGAACCGTGAACGCGGTACCACGGTACTCCTGACCACCCATGATATGGACGACATTGAAGCGCTCTGCAGTCGGGTGATGCTCATCAATCATGGCACGCTGCTGCAGGATGGAACGGTTGAAGATCTGCGCAGTGATCAGCGTCGGGTGGTCGTCGATTTTCAGGGTGTTCCGACCCTCACACCGGATCATCAGCGGCTGCTGGAATCGTCTCAGGGTGAACGGCTGGTGTTTGCGCTGGCAGGCGGTGTAACCGAGTTTCTGGGTGAACTCACCGCCCACTACCAGGTGCGCGATCTGGTCGTTGAACATCCCCCCATCGAAGAAACCGTTGCCGAACTCTATCGCCAGGCCCGCTCGTCGCTGCGCTGATGCTGGGACCGTATCCTGCAATCATTGCGGTTCGTTTCAAAATGCTGCTGCAGTATCGAGCCGCTGCCTGGGCTGGTTTTTCTACCCAGCTGTTCTGGGGCTTCATCAAGGTGATGGTGTTTGCGGCGTTCTTTGCGTCGAGTTCGCTGGCACAACCGATGACCTTTGCTCAGGTGCTCGTCTACATCTGGCTCGGCCAGGCACTGTTGGCGCTGCTGCCGTGGAATGTCGATCAGGAAATCGCTGAGCAGATCAGGGGTGGCGGTGTTGCTTATGAGCTGTTGCGACCGCTTGACCTTTACAGCTACTGGTTTGCCCGGACCCTGGCGTTTCGCGCAGCGCCAACTGCACTGAGGATGCTGCCGATGGTGGTGTTTACGCTACTGGTCCTGCCGCTGATAGGACTCGAGGAGTGGGCGTTGCCGCCACCAGAGAGCCTGGCCAGCGGAGCTTGGTTTCTGGTGTCGGTGCTCGGCATGCTGGCTCTGAGCACGGCGTTCACGATGATCATGCACATCTGCCTGATGTGGACTATCTCCGGGGAAGGCATCAATCGCATGATGCCGGGTATTGTGCCGGTGTTTTCCGGGCTGATCATTCCGCTGCCATTGTTTCCAGACTGGCTGCAGCCAATTTTGTACTGGCAGCCGTTTCGCGGCATGGCCGATGTGCCGTTTCGGATTTACAGTGGCCATATCCCGGTCACGGAGGTGTTGCCGGAAATACTTAATCAGTGGCTGTGGTTTGGCGTTCTGGTCGGTTTCGGCTACTGGCTGCTGAACCGGGCGCGGCGGATTCTGGTGATTCAGGGTGGCTGAGCGGTCGTTGCCCCGGCTGCGAAAAGGCCGGCGCGGCACCGTGGCTGACAGCCTTTGGCTGTACGGCCGTCTGGTCAGCCAGTCGATCCGGGCTCAGCTGCAATATCGGCTGTCTTTTACACTGACTGCATTCGGCGGTTTTGTCACCTCAGTCGTGGAAGCCGTCGGCATCTGGGCGTTGTTTGAGCGTTTTGGTTCCCTGGGTCAGTGGACGCTGCCTCAGGTCGCGTTCCTGTATGGGCTGGTGAACTGTGCGTTCCCGATTTCAGAAGCTCTGGCCAGAGGCTTCGATGTGTTCGGCAAAGAATTCGTCAAAACCGGTAACTTTGACCGGCTGCTGCTGCGACCGCGCAGCACGGTACTGCAGCTGGCCGGGCACGAGTTTCAGCTGCAGAGAATTGGCCGGCTGAGTCAGGGTCTGGCGGTGCTGGCCTGGGCAATCTGGGTGCTCGACATCGACTGGAACATCGGCAAGGTGCTGCTGTTGCTGTTCACGCTGATCAGCGGTGTGGTTTTCTTCTATGCGTTATTCATCTTCCAGGCGACGATTTCGTTCTGGACCACAGAATCTCTGGAGATGATGAATACTCTGACCTATGGCGGGGTCGAGACTGCCCAGTATCCGCTGGCGATCTATCGTGGTTGGTTCCGCGGATTTTTTACCTATGTGGTGCCTCTTGGCTGCATCAGCTACTTCCCTTCGCTTGCCATCCTTGGCATTGTCGATCCGTTAGGCAGCAGTCTGATATTCCAGGTCTGCGCGCCGTTGGCAGGTTATGGGTTCTTCGCCGTGGCACTGCTCGGCTGGTCGCTGGGGATCCGCCACTACACGTCTACGGGCAGCTGAGTTAGGCTGCGCAGCTGTCCTGATTTGAGTACAAGATGAGCCGATTCATCTCTATCGCTGATGCTCGAGCTGGCCGTGGGTTGCGCATGGCCTGTCTGCGCGGCGTCCCCAGCCCCTGGACCGAAGCCGCCAAGGGTATCTTCCACGTCAAAGCGCTCGATTGTCAGTATGCGGCGCAACGGCGTGAAGATGAAGACAACGCCATAGCTGCATGGGCTGGAAATTCCAGTGTCCCCGTGGTGGCTTATGAGAACGAGCCGCTGAGAACCGGCTGGGCGGAGATTCTTCTGCTTGCTGAGCGGCTTGCGCCAGAACCGGCATTGATCCCCGAAGCTGCAGACCAACGTGCCCTTCTGTTTGGCCTTGCCCATGAAATCTGTGGCGAAATGGGCTTCGGCTGGTGCCTGCGCCTGCATATGCTCAAACAAAGTCTGAGCCATGATCCGGCGGGCGGTGAAGCAACAGAGGGTTTTCCCCCTCAGGTCACCAATTCACTGGCTGGCAAGTACGGGTTCAATCCCGCAGACGTGGCCATGGCCAAAGACCGGGCGATCAGCATCTTAGGCCTGCTTGATGAGCGCCTGAAGAATAATCGCTATCTGCTTGGCAGTGAGTTGAGCGCGGCAGACATCTACTGGGCAACGTTTGCAAATATGTTAACTCCGCTGTCCGAAGACCTGCTGCCTGCAGCGCCGATGATCAGAAACGTTTACAACAATCGTGACCCGGATCTGGACGCCGCAATGACGCAGCGATTGCGCGACCATCAAAGTCTGGTGTATGAGCAGTACCTGGAACTCCCGGTACCTCTTTAACGACGTCATAGGAAACAACCATGCAATTTAAAAACCGAATGACCGAACTGCTCGGTGTGGAAATTCCTGTTGTCCAGGCGCCGATGGGCTGGATAGCGCGCTCTCAGCTTGCCTGTGCTGTTTCGGAAGCGGGTGGGCTCGGCATCATCGAAACTTCTTCCGGGGAACTCGACGCGATACGTGAAGAAATCAAAAAGATGCGGACCCTTACGGACAAACCCTTCGGCGTGAACATTGCCCAGGCGTTCGTTCGGGATCCGGACATCGTTCAGTTCGTGATCGATCAGGGCGTGCGGTTCGTTACCACTTCTGCGGGCAACCCGGAGCGCTACACAGAAACGCTGAAGTCGGCGGGTCTGACCGTTTTCCATGTAGTGCCCAGTCTGGGCGCAGCGCTTAAGGCGGTGGAATGTGGCGTCGATGGGCTTGTCGTGGAAGGCGGTGAAGGCGGCGGCTTCAAGAATCCGCGCGACGTGGCAACCATGGTCCTGCTGCCTCTGGTCCGCTCAAAAGTTGATGTGCCGATCATTGCAGCCGGCGGTTTTGTTGATGGCTCTTCCATGGCGGCCGCTTTTGCGCTGGGTGCCGAAGCAATCCAGCTTGGTACTCGAATGGTTTCGGCAGCCGAGTCGCCGGTGCACGACAACTGGAAGAACGCGATATTGAAGGCGAAAGAAACCGATACCGTGTTTCTGAACCGACATCAGTCCCCGGCGTTAAGGGCTCTGCGGACTGAGAAAACCAGTGGTCTCGAATACGACACCGAGCGCAATGCCATGGCCGAATTCGGCAGCGCGCTGGATCTCTATTTCGGTGGTGATATGGAATCGAGTATAGCGTTGACGGGTCAGGTGTGTGGCAGGATTGATGAGATCAAACCGGTGGCGAAAATTCTTGCTGAGATCCGCGAAGAGTTTTTTGACACGCTTGGCAGCCTGTCGAAACGCTACATCACAGGTTGAACGGCTAAGCTGGTCGATTGCCTTGCGCCGCCCTATTTGATCACGCCGCGGCGCTCCGGGTGCGAGTGAGCAGTTTCCGCGATGACATTTTCGATTGTGAAAGTGCCTTCGGGAATCTGTTCTAGCAGGGCGATCATCGGGGCGGAGAAGCCAGCTGTTCGCTTACATTACTTGTTGAGCAGCAGTTCAGCTTCAATCTCTACAGGGACATCGAAAGGTAGTTCCGCCATGCCGACCGCAGAACGGGTGTGCTGGCCGACCGTCTCACCAAAGACGTCGAGAATCAGCTCAGAGGCGCCGTTGATCACTGCAGGCAGATTGTTGAAACCCGGTGCTGCATTGACCATGCCGAACAGTTTCAACCAGCCTGCCACATGGTCAAGGCTGCCAACGGTCTGACGGATTGTTGCCAGTAGACCAAGCGCCACCAGTCGGGCCGCCTGCTGTCCCTGCTCAAGACTCAATGCACCTCCTACTTTACCCAGTGGTTTGGCCAGCCCGCCGTCGGCCGCCAGAGGGACGTGTCCGGACAGATAGACGTGATCGCCGTGGACGCGTATCAGTTCGAAGGGCAGGTTAGCTGTCTGCATTGGCTCAGGCAGACTCAAGCCGAGATCTTTTAAGCGCTGTTCGGGGTTCGTTGCCAAGGTATTTGCCCACCATGCTGTTTGGTCAGCGCCACTTTAGCGGAAAACGTGGGATCTGTGCGTCGGGTCACGTCTGCTGCAACATCGGTTTCTATACTGGTTTTCTGATCGGGTTTGTGTAGTACCGAAAGGGAGGCTTCCATGGCTTTGAATATCA
>Ga0316194_10001128_pt1 | contig 18233 bp, 12 predicted proteins | sample CroRivsedime1_MG_FD_204936 | JGI IMG/M metagenome (GOLD analysis project Ga0316194, IMG submission 204936) | Coastal sediment microbial communities from Maine, United States - Cross River sediment 1 | ecosystem: Environmental > Aquatic > Marine > Coastal > Sediment | place: USA: Maine...
AGATCATTGCTGTCTTCTCTTGGTTGAGCGCCGCCACCAAGTAGTGTCGCTGCTGCCACTCCGTGATCGAGAGCGTGCACCACATCGTCGGCATGAGTAGAAAGGAACAGCGTGCAGCCGAAAGCACGGACGTAGCGATACGGTGATTCACCTCCACAGAACGCCGCACGGGTGATCTCAAGCTCATACGCTTTGATCGAGTTGAATATGCGTAGCCCGGTATCAGCGGAGTTACGGGATAACAGTATGATTTCGACTTGATGTTTGCCAAGTATCTTATTGATATTTAACAACTTCTGGACGAAGGCAAACGCTTCGCCCGGCGCCAGAATCTGGTCTTCCTGCTCAATCTGATAGCGTCGGTAGGCCTGCAGCCCCTGCTCTTCAAAGACCGCATTGCTGTCGTTCAGATCAAACAGCGCTCTGGAGCTGATCGCAACGGTCAGTTGCGGCGCAAGCTCAGGCATCGAGATCTGGAATCAGTTTGCTTTCGACCATTGAAATCATGTCCTTGAGCTTCAGCTTACGTTTTTTCAAACGCTGGATCCGCAGGCTGTCATGATGTTTCGCTTCGACCAGATGATGGATTACCTCGTCCAGATCCCGGTGCTCGATCTTCAATTCCTCGAGCCAGCGTTCCAGTTCGGCATTGTCCATTCACGTACCCGTTACCCAGTTCCATGGCATGATAAAGCGATTGCCCAGCGATAACATCAAACGAGCGCCCACAGGAAGTTTTAGACATGCTACCGATTGCCAGCCTACTGGCAGTTTCCGCCTTTATTATCCTCATGCGCCTGCTCTGGCTGAACTGGCGACCGGGTCGAGGCATCACCCTGGTAACAATCACCGCGCTGGTTTTAATCATCAGTCTGGGCGTGCTCGCCGCCACAGGACGGCTGCCCTGGATAGCAGCGATTGGCGCCGCCGCATTGCCATTTCTGAAGCGGGGAAGCGGTCTGCTGCGCTACCTGCCCTGGCTTCGACATCTCTTCGCTAGTTTTGCAGGTTCGAAAAATGGCGATCAGCGCCGCCAGGCACCCGGTTCAGACAATATGTCACGGCAGCAGGCACTGGAAATTCTCGGTCTCAGCGGCACTCCGGATCGTGACGCAATCGTTGCCGCGCACCGTCGCCTGATGCAGAAAATACACCCCGATCGTGGCGGTTCCAACTATCTGGCCCAGCAGCTCAATGAAGCCAAGCGTATCCTGTTGAAAGTTTCTTGAACTGACCGGTCACTTCAAGCGATTTCCCGGAAAGAGCGAGGTCTGGTTCACATTTCGGCTGGTTTGAATGGCTTATCGTAGACCAATGACCAACGCCAAGCAGTATTCAGGGTTGCTCATCAATGACGCCAGCGACCGGCGTAGGGTGCCCCGCTATTCGTCTGAATTGCTTACCGTACAGCTGCGCCGTCGTGGCAGCCTGCGGCAGGTGTTAGCAGCTACGCTGGATTTCAACCGGTTCGGCATCGCCGTGCTGTCAGCCAGACCTCTCAACCTGGATGGCTTCATTTACTTGGAATTGTCTTATCCGGAACAGGATCGCAACTTAAGCGTAGTCGGCGTGGTTCACAACTGTGTTCGGCAGCAGAATCAGTTTCGCTGCGGCATCCGCTTTCGCCCGCAGTCTTCACTGCAGAAACACCCCGAGCGGGTCGAGCCGGAACTGCTCGCCCTGGAACGGCTGATTGCACAGGCTGAATCAGCCTGACAGCAGACTGGCCGCCTCTTCTTCGAGTGCCAGCAGTCGCCGTACCCAGTTATCCAGCAGCATGAAATCCTCATCCGGCACCTGAAACGCCTGGCAGATTTCTCTCAGCAGACACTCTTCTTCGATTTCAAACGCGCCATCCGCATAGCTCAGACGCAATAGATTGATCAGCGCGATAAAGCGGGCTTTACGGCTGTCGAATATCCCCTCGATTCCAGACAACTCGAGATACTCTGATTCGGTACCCTCTTTAAGCTCCATCTCCCGGCGGAACTCGTTAAGCATGCCTTCCTCGTTCGGATCCAGCAGGCCATCGGACACGACAACGTTGTGCGCCAGGCCAAGCAGCGCTTCTCGTTGTTTCGAACTTAAAGACGACAACCACATGAATAAGAAACTCAGACCAGGAACATACTCGTGACCATGATGATGATAGACAGCCAGCCCAAGCCAATGAAAGCCTTCATAACCAGGCTTTGTTCAAAAAAGTCTTCTATCAGGTGCCACATATTGGATCGCAGGTTTTTCTGTTGCTGAAACCGCAAGTCTAAAACAATTTCGCCGCCCACCACAGCCCGAACCTGGCAGATCGGTATCTGTAGCTCTAGAATCCGGCCGTGTCCTACGCTTTCGTTGAAATCACCCCGGCCCTGGAAAGGGCACTGGAACAGGGTCTGTTGCTCACCAGCAATGACCGTCTGCGTAGAGACCTGATCCGTTCCTTCGACCTGCACCAGCAGGGCCGTGGCCTGCGAGCCTGGCCCAGCGCCCGCGTCTACAGCCTGCAAGGTTGGTGGAATCACCTTTACCAGGCCGCACTGGTGGATGATCCATTGTTGCCAGTGCTGTTAAGCCAGGAACAGGCTTATCTGCTGATGCGGGAACTGGCACCCGCAGGCCAGCAACACCTCAGCCACCAGGCTTTACAAGCCTGGGAACAACTACATCAGTGGCACATTTCGCGCAACGACGACAGTCTGTCCGTCACCGACGATGGTCGAATGTTTGCAGCCTGGGCCGCGCGCTTTGCCCGCACGCTCGACTCAGCCCGACAGATCACCAGCGCGCAGTTGCCACAGCAGAGTGTTCTGCTTGAGCATGTGGGCACACGTCCGGTGTTCTGCCTGGCATTCGAAAACCCTACAGCAGCGGCACGCGACTGGCTGGCCCGGCTGCACCAACTCGGCACACCCGTGGAAATGCTCCAGTCCAACCAGACGAAAGCCGCGGAAACCCGGCGCAGCGGCTTTGATACCCCGGAAGCCGAGATCGCTGCGGCGGCATACTGGTGTCGAGCGCTGCTGGAACAACACCATCCGGGCAGTACCACGAGCGCAGAGGGCGAACAGCTGCGTATCGGCGTGGTGGTTCCGGATCTCAGCAATCGCTACCAGAGTGTTCTCAGACAATTCCTCGCCGAGTTCGCGCCGCTTGCAGACGATCTCGGCCGAGTGCCTTTCGATCTTGGCGGTGGTGGCCGGCTGATCGATCAACCGATCTGGCGCGCTGCCGAAAGCTGGCTGGAGTTGTGTTATCGACGCCTGCCGCTGAAGGTCGCACAACGCCTGTCCGGGTCGCGCTATCTTCAATTGCCGGATTTACCTGACTGGCCAGAACTTGCGCCTGAGCAGATTGATATTCATGAACTGGCACGGATCTTCAGATCGCCGGCTCTGGCTCAGCTGATACCGGCAGTGGGCTCTCCACGACGGTCTTTCAGCGCCTGGCTGGCCGATTTTCAGCACAGCCTGATTGGCGTGCACTGGAGCGGTGACGCAGCGGGGACACTTCAATACCAAGCTTACCAGCAACTTCAGGCGCTACTCGGAGAATTGAGCACGGTAGAGCGCGAACGGACCATGGACGCAGCCGCGGCGTTGGACGAACTGCGCGGTGCATTAAGTCTGAGGTTGTTCGCACCGCAGCGGAACCCGGCCCCCATTCAGGTTCTCGGCTATCTGGAAACTACCGGTCTGAGCTTCACCCATTTGTGGGTCGCCAGCATGGATGAAGAAACCTGGCCTGGGAGCGTCAGCGGCAACCCGCTACTGCCAATGGCCGCTCGCAAAAAATATCTGCTGCCGCGCTCTACACCAGCGCAGGAGTTGTCTTTCGCTCGAGAACGCCTGGACCACTGGGTGCACTGCACGACCCAGTTGATCGCCAGCTACCCAACCCTCAGAGGCGACAATGTCTGCGAGCCGAGCCCGCTGGTTGTCGACTTTCCGGAGACGCACAGCGCAATAGCAACAGGACGACCCCACCCGTTTTTCCAGACCCGGGCGCAACTGGAGTGGGTAAACGATACAGCAGCGAGCCCTTACCCTTCGGGGTTGCGCTCAGGGGGCAGCGGATTGTTTGCGGATCAGGCCGGCTGCCCATTTCGCGCCTGGGCAGTCCATCGCCTGGAGCTGCGCGAACCTCGGGACCCTCATGCATTTCCGGATCCGCTGGACCGGGGTACGGTGTTCCACAAGGCAATGCAGAACCTCTATCAGGATTACCTGAAAGAAACTACGACACCAGGACCCAGCGACTCTGAAACCATCGATGCAGCCGTCTCGGCCGCTCTGCATCAGCACTACCGGCGTTTCCCCAGCGCTTTCGTCGAGCGCGAACACCTGCGCCTGGTCAGCGTCATCCAGGCCTGGCTAGAGCTTGAGGCCCGCAGGGGCCCATTCACGGTCAAAGCCATTGAAACGGCCCAGGAAATTGAAATAGACGGCGTCAGGATCAGAATCCGGGTTGATCGACTGGATCAGGTCGGAGACGCGCTGCTGATTGTCGACTACAAGACCGGACGGATTGTGCTGCCGAGTTCAGACGGTGACCTGCTGGAACCACAACTGCCGATCTATGCGATGGCCGACGACCGGATTCGTGGGGTGTTCTACGCCCAGCTGGATGAATCGAGGCCGCGCCTGGCAGGGATCGGAGTCGATGATCTGGACATGGGTACCGCCAGAGTTACTGCTCCGCTGGCTGGAGACTGGGCAGCGCAGAAAGACCAATGGTCCAGGCAGCTATCGGACCTGGCGGCAGAAATGACCACCGGCTACGCGGCAGTCTCGCCGCGCCGACCACAGATCTGCAATCACTGCCACCTCGCCGGTTTGTGCCGCATTGATGAACTCAGGGAGTCAGAATGACTCCGCAAGACCAATCCCAACGGGATCTGGCTACTGACGTAACACGCTCGGTCATCGTCCAGGCCCCGGCCGGCTCCGGCAAGACGACTCTGCTGGTGCACAGATACCTCAAACTGTTAGCCAGGGTCCAGGAGCCAGAAGAAATTCTGGCAATCACCTTCACTATCAAAGCGGCTGGTGAAATGCGTGCCCGAGTGCTCGAGGCAATACGCAACGGTGACCCGATCGCGCAACCTGCACTGCAACGCAGCGCTGAACTCAACTGGAATCTGCTGGAACAGCCTAAGCGCCTGAAAATCCAGACAATCGACAGTTTCTCAATGAGTCTGGCCCGTCAACTGCCACTGCAGTCCGGTTTCAATCCAAATACTCAGCTGACTGAACTGGCTGACGAACTGTACGCGGAAGCCGCTGACGCTGTGCTGTTGCGACTGTATCGCGATGACCCATTCGAAAATGAAATTGCCGACTTTCTCAGACAGTGCGGCAATGAACAAAGTCGCGCACGCCGCCTGTTGGCTCTCATGCTCGCTAAACGCGATCAATGGTTGAGCGTTGTCAGCGCGGTCATGCGCGCCTATCAGCAAACCCCTGAGACTGTGCCGGAAACGCTCAACTTAGGAAGTTCGCAGCTGACCGAAGTGATCATTGAAACCTTCTGCGAGGCGCTATCGGCAACGCAATTACACTCACTGATGAGTTTAACGGAGGCGGCTGCGAGCAATCTCGGCCTTACCAATGACAGCAACGCCAGTCGTTTCAGATCGCTGGGTGAGCTGCTAACAACCGCTCAGGGAAAACTACGCAGACAGATCACCAAACGTGAGGGGTTTCCAGCCGACCAGCGTGAACGCAAGGCAGAGCTTCTTGAGATTATCAGCACGCTCAAAGAGCGGCAGCTAGAAGCACAGGCAGTCAACCTCAGATTCATTCCGCAATCGCCCGACACCGCGGCGTCTCACAATCTGGTCAGCGTCTGTATCTGCCTGACTCTGGCAGCTTTAGAACTCAAAACCGTGTTCGACCGTCACCAGGCCAGCGATTTCACCGAACTGTTGCTCAGTGCCCAGGCGGCACTCGGAGATACTGAAGCCCCTACCGATCTGGCATTGGCTCTAGATCACAGGATCAGCCACGTGCTCGTCGATGAGTTTCAGGATACCTCCGTCTCTCAGTTCCGACTGTTCGAAGCGCTTTTAGAAGGCTGGTCGGAGGCTGACGGCAATACCTTCTTCGCAGTCGGCGATCCGATGCAGTCTATCTACCGGTTTCGGGATGCGGATGTGGGCCTGTTCTACCGGGCAGCAACCTCAGGCATTGCCAGTGTGTTGCTGGAATCTGTTTCACTGCAGAGCAACTTCCGCTCTACGCCCAGGCTGGTTGAATGGTGCAACAGCACTTTTGCCAGCGTGCTCGGTAACAGTCATGATCCCGTGCTTGGCGCCATCGCATTTTCTGCCAGTCGGGCCACCCGACCTTCGCTGCCGAGTTCAAGTGCAACCATTAATCTGAGCGGATCAGAAAGCCAGCAGTGCAAGCAGATTGTCCGCCAGATCAGCACGGTGTTGGCCGGCGACGACGACAGCACAGTGGCGGTACTGGTCCGTAGCCGCGGCCAGCTGCTGCCATTGCTGACACAACTCCGCGAAGGCAACATCAACTGGCACGCCAGCGACATTGATTCACTGACAAAAAAACCGGTGGTCATTGATCTGTTGGCAGCCTGTCGGCTGATCGAAGATCCTGACAACCGCCTGGCTGCGCTCAGCATCCTGCGATCACCCTGGTGTGGCCTGCTGCTGCCTGATCTGGAATTACTGGCAGCCGGCGGCAGTGTTCTCAGCGAGGATTTCGAATCTCCGCCGGGCCTGTCTCCAGATGCCGGGCAACGCCTGCAACGCCTCCGACAGGTGTGGCAACGCTGCCATCACCTGCGCGACGAAGCCCCGCCCAGAACCCTGCTGGAAACCTTCTGGCTGCAGATGGGTGGCGCTGATGGATACGCAGATCCCGGGCTACTCGATCATGCGGATCGGTTCCTGCAGCTGGTCGACCGACATTGCCCGGAGGTGCTCGACACCGATGTATTGCAACGAGCGGCAGAGAAGCTCTTCGCTAACGATGTCAGTCGCAGCCGACTCCAGATCATGACGATACACAAAGCCAAAGGCTTGGAATTCGATCACGTCATCCTGCCATTTCTGGAAAAGACCACACGGGCAGACGAACCAGGCATGCTCCTGTGGCGTCCTTTGCCCGACGGTCTGCTGCTGGGCTGCAAAGATGATGGTGGAGTCTATAACTGGCTGACGCGCGAAGACAAAGCCCGCGAAAAACATGAACGCGAACGCCTGCTTTATGTGGCGGCCACCAGAGCTAAGACGTCGCTGCATCTGTTTGCGTCGCCAGGCGAAAAACCGCCAGCAAAATCTCTGCTCAGCCTGCTCTGGCCGGACTTTGAAAAACGCATCGAATCCGGTGAACTGTCAATTGAACCTGACGCGGGTCTTGGCACTGCACCGCCGACATCTCGCGCACTTACCGCTGGCAGTGACGAAATCACCCGCCCGAGACTGTTGTCCGGCTACCAGTGGCAGCCCCCGGAAGCGCCGGTATCGTTTGATAACCGGGTGATTGCTGCGCCAGTGACTCGGGACGAACTGTCCGCCCAGAGAGAAGTCGCTCTGGGCATCATCATGCATCGCGAACTGGAATTGCTGGCTCAGCGCCCACTGCCTGACATCGAGCATTGGCTGGAACTCCGCCAGCCGATCTGGCTGCGCCAATCAGCGTCGCTTGGTGTAGCCGACGACGCAAGGGCAGCTTTGCTCGACATAATTTCAGATCAGCTACGCAGAGTGTTGGCAGACGAACAGGGTCGCTGGATTCTGTGCGCGCGAGAAGACGCTTACGCGGAGCTTGCTCTAAGTTTTGTTCCGCCTGCCGCCTCCGGAGCGGCCGCTCAACCGGAAATTTCCCACCTGATTCTGGATCGGACCTTCAGGGCTGACGGGTTACGCTGGCTGATTGACTATAAGACGGCAATTCCCGAATCGACGGAGAGCAATGACGTCTTCATCCGAACCGAAATCAATCGCTATCGGGGGCAACTACAGCGCTATGCTGATGCCGCTTCAGTGGCTTTTTCGGAACCCATCCGCATTGGCGTGTACTTCACGGCCTTGCCCCATCTCGAATTGATCAGTTGATTTCCTGTTCCGGGACGCTACTATCGGCGCAGCTATGAACAACTTCACTGAAAAATTCGTGACTATCAGCCGGGCTGCCTGCCAGGCCGGCACTGGCCGCGTGCAGCGTTGGCGCGGGTGTTATTTCTTTTTCAGCAGATGAAAACCACCTGACATTGTTTGTCGAAGGTGGTTGTGCCGCCTTCGGAGAAACCCCGCAAGGCAGCGCCAGCGGGGTTTTTTTTGGCCAGAGTTTTTTGGATCCGGCATTCAGCACCGGTTGTTGAGCTGGAATGTAGCGGCTGCAATGCGAAAGTATCCGCAAACCAATGTGGTGTGGGCACACACAGGAGAGTACTGCCATGCAACTGGAAAATCTGAACATTGCCAGCCAGGAGGTGCTGATCACCCCTGAGGCTTTAAAACAACACCTGCCGGTACCGGAGCGGATCAGCGAACAGGTTTCCCGGGCACGAGCCGATGTCGCTCGGATTCTCCGTGGTGAAGATCGTCGCTTGCTGGTGGTCGTCGGCCCCTGCTCAATTCACGATGTGAATGCGGGACTGGAATACGCGCAAAAACTCAGCGATCTGAATGAGCGGGTAAACGATAGCCTGCTTCTGGTCATGCGCGCCTATTTCGAGAAGCCACGGACTACCATCGGCTGGAAGGGGCTCATCAACGACCCGCACCTCGATGATAGTTTTCACGTCGCCCAAGGGCTGGAGATTGCGCGCCAATTCCTGCTGGATGTTGCCCAACTCGGGCTACCACTCTCAACCGAAGCGCTCGACCCAATCACACCACAGTACCTTCAGGACCTCATCGCCTGGTCGGCTATCGGCGCTCGCACGACGGAATCCCAGACTCACCGGGAAATGGCATCAGGGTTGAGTTCGGCCGTTGGCTTCAAAAACGGCACAGACGGTGGATTCAGCGTCGCGCTGAATGCGTTGCAGAGCGTGTCCAGCCCACACCGTTTTCTTGGGATCAACCCCGACGGACAGGTCGCTGTGCTGACAACTCGTGGTAATCAGAATGCCCATATCGTGTTACGCGGGGGCACCGGTGGGCCGAATTTCGACAGTGACTGTGTAGCCCGCTGCGAGGCTGAGCACCATAAACTCGGGCTGCAGCCGAATATCATGGTCGACTGCTCCCATGCCAATTCGAACAAAGATCACAATCGCCAGCCCGAGGTGGCGCAGGACGTTGCCCAGCAGATCCTGAATGGCAATCAGTCTCTGATCGGGCTGATGATCGAAAGCCATCTGCAGGCAGGCAATCAGTCAATCAGCCCGCAGATGCGTTACGGCGTATCGGTTACCGACGCCTGTATCGACTGGGCGACTACTGAAAATCTGCTGGTGGATCTGGCCCGACGACTCGGCCCAACGCTCGCTCAGCGTGAGCGCACGTCGCCCGTGCGGATCAGCCGCTGAGGGCTCTTAACCGCTGAAGGCTCTTAACCGCTGTGCCGGTTACTGGTAGTAAGCGTGCTCGGTTACGGTGTGATCAGTTGAATCGCGGATTCCGGTCAGCTCTGGAATCTGCTCGAGCAACGACTTTTCAACGCCATTTTTCAGGGTGATGTCGACGGCCGAACAGCCCTGACAACCACCGCCGAACTGCAGAACGGCAACGCTCTCATCGGCGATCTCGATCAGACTGACCACACCACCGTGCGCGGCAAGCCCCGGGTTGATCTCGTTATAGAGAATATAGTTGATGCGATCTTCCAGCGGCGCATCTGCGCCAACGCTCGGTACCCGGGCGTTGGGTGCTTTGATCGTCAACTGCCCGCCCATCTGATCTTCCTGGTAGTCGACCATTGCCGCTTCGAGATACGGAATGCTGCGCTCTTCAAACCAGGCGGTGAAGCCGTCGTACGCAACCGGCAGATCGCCATCCTGCTCTTCACCGGGCCGACAGTAGGCAATACACGTTTCCGCATTAGGTGTGCCCGGCTGGGCAACAAAGATGCGTATGGCGACATCTGTTTCGTCCTGTTTGCCAAGCAGTTCCTGCAGGTAACCCTGTGCCGCTTCCGAAATCTCTATCATTTTTCCGTGTTCAACTGTCTGTGGATATCTGCCTGTCGGCGTTGTCTAGTCGAGTAGTTGTCTGTGCTGATAGGCCATGTGCGCTCGCCTGACTGTCGTGTCCAGACCAATACCCTACCAAATTAGTCGGAAATATAATCAATCAGTGAGACAAGAGCAATCGGGAGTGAGTTTAAGACCCTGGCGCTGTGCCCCGAACCGCCCCCCCTTGCATAGCAACCCGAACGACGTACATGAATCAGATTCATAAAGAGCGTCTGGAAGTTCAGTTGATCTCACCGGGGTCAAACCTAAACTGCCTGCTTCGTAATCAGCATCCGCGGCGGCTCAACTGTGTCTAACACTTCCGGCGAAAATCTGCTCGAACACCTGTCGCAGGCCCTAACCCAGCGCATATTCATCCTCGACGGTGCGTACGGCACGATGCTGCAGGCCCTCAAGCTGTCCGAAGAGGATTTCCGCGGTGAGCGCTTCGCAGACCACAGCCACCCATTGAAAGGCAATCATGATGTCCTTTCCATGACCCAGCCGGAAGCGGTCAAAAACGCTCATCGCCAGTACCTGGCTGCCGGCGCGGACATCATAAAAACCAACAGTTTCACCGCATCAGCCATTGCCCAGGCAGACTATGCACTGGAGCACCTGGTGGTCGAGATGAACGCAGCTGCTGCCCAGGTTGCTCGCGCCGCAGCGGATGAATATGCCACCGCCGAGTGGCCTCGATACGTAGCTGGTGTGCTGGGTCCAACCAACCGGACCGCCAGCCTGTCACCGGATGTGAACGACCCCGGATACCGGAACATCGACTTCGACACCCTGGCCGACGACTATCAGATTGCCGCCAGAGCGCTGCTGGAGAATGGCGCCGATCTGATTCTGATAGAAACGATTTTCGACACCCTGAATGCCAAAGCCGCCGTCTATGCGATTCTCGAACTGGAAAAAACTCTGGGCCGCCGCATCCCGCTGATGATTTCCGGGACCATTACCGACGCCAGCGGCCGAACGCTGTCAGGACAGACCTGCTCAGCATTCTGGTATTCGCTGAGCCACGCCCGGCCATTGTCAGTTGGCCTCAACTGTGCTCTGGGGGCTGACCAGCTGCGGCCTTATGTGGACGAGCTGAGTCGAGTTGCCGATGTCTTCGTCAGCGCCCACCCCAATGCCGGACTGCCAAATGAATTCGGCGAGTACGACGAATCTCCAGAGACTATGGCCAAAGTCATCGGCGACTATGCGGATAGCGGCCTGGTCAACATCGTCGGTGGTTGCTGCGGCACCACGCCGGAGCACATCGCAGCGCTGAAGGCTCGTGTCGCGGGCGCGGCGCCCAGACCCCGTCCAGAAACCCGTCACGAGTTAAACCTGTCCGGTCTGGAACCGCTGACTATCAACGCTGACTCACTGTTCGTGAACGTCGGTGAGCGAACCAACGTCACCGGTTCGGCAAAATTTGCCCGCCTGGTTCGCGAAGGTGATTTTGACACAGCCCTTTCAGTGGCCAGAGAACAGGTGATCAACGGCGCTCAGATCATCGATATCAACATGGACGAAGGCATGCTTGATTCCCAGGCAGCCATGGTCCGCTTTCTCAAGCTGATCGCCGCGGAACCCGACATCGCCCGAGTACCGATCATGATTGATTCCAGCAAGTGGGAGATCATCCACGCGGGCCTGCAGTGGGTTCAGGGTAAATCGGTAGTCAATTCGATCAGCCTCAAAGAAGGCGAGGCTCAGTTCATCGAGCAGGCCGAGGCCTGCCGCGCCTTCGGTGCAGCCGTTGTGGTCATGGCTTTTGACGAAGAGGGCCAGGCTGACACGCTGGCGAGAAAAACCAGCATCTGCGAACGCTCGTACAAAATTCTCACCGAACGGGTTGGGCTCGCGCCGGAAGACATCATTTTCGACCCCAACATCTTCGCGATAGGCACCGGCATTGAAGAACACCGCAACTACGCCGTGGATTTCATCGAGGCCTGCCAGTGGATTCGCGACAACCTGCCCTATGCCAACACCTCCGGTGGCGTCAGCAACGTCTCGTTTTCCTTTCGCGGCAACAACCCCCTGCGCGAGGCCATCCACGCGGTGTTCCTCTATCACGCGGTGCGTGCTGGGCTGACCATGGGTATTGTCAACGCAGGTCAGCTGGAAATCTACGAACAGATTCCGGCGGACACTCGAGAGCTGGTAGAAGATCTGGTGCTCAACCGGACAGAGGATGCCACTGAAGCCCTGCTGGCTATCGCCGATCAACTGACCGGCGGAGCCAAAAAAGCCAAGGGTGAAGACCTTTCCTGGCGGGAACTGCCGGTGACGGAGCGACTCAGTCACGCTCTGGTTCGAGGCATCACCGACTACATCGTCGCCGACACTGAGGAGGCAAGGCTTGAAGCCGACCGCCCGATCGAAGTCATTGAAGGTCCTCTGATGGATGGCATGAATATCGTCGGCGACCTGTTCGGCTCCGGCAAGATGTTTCTGCCTCAGGTGGTCAAGAGTGCCAGGGTGATGAAACAGGCAGTTGCGCATCTCATTCCGTATATCGAAGCAGAAAAAACCGCTGGAGATCGAAGCAGCAAAGGCAAGATCGTGATGGCCACGGTCAAAGGTGACGTTCACGATATCGGTAAAAACATTGTTGGCGTCGTCCTTCAATGCAACAACTACGACGTTGTCGATCTCGGCGTGATGGTGCCGGCAGAGAAAATTCTGGCGGCCGCAAAAGCCGAAAACGCCGACATCATCGGCTTGTCAGGCCTGATCACCCCGTCGCTGGATGAGATGGTTCACGTCGCCGAAGAGATGCAGCGACAGGAGTTTTCCGTGCCGCTGCTGATCGGTGGGGCAACCACGTCAAAAGCCCACACCGCAGTCAAAATCGAGCCGGGATACAACCTCGGTCCGACGGTCTATGTGCCCGATGCGTCACGCTGTGTTCGGGTTGCCAGCAATCTCCTCTCAGATACCCTGAAGAACGACTTTGTTGAGTCCACCAAAGAAGAATACGCCACCATCAGGACCCGGAGCAGCGAACGCACCAGCAAGCGGAAGACTCTGGCTTTAGCCCAGGCCCGCAGGAATGCTCCGAAAATTGACTTCATCAACAACCCGCCACCGGTCCCAAAACAGCTCGGTGTGCAGACGCTCAATGACATCAATCTGGCAGACCTGGTGCCGTTGATCGACTGGACGCCCTTTTTCATGACCTGGGAACTGGCCGGTAAGTATCCGAAAATTCTCGACGATGCGGTGGTCGGTGAAAGTGCGCGCAGCCTCTTTGCAGACGCGCGGGAGATGCTCGATTTTCTGATTGCTGATGGCCGCCTGCAGGCCAGAGCCGTATTCGGATTGTGGCCGTGCAACAGTGACGGTGATGACCTGATTGTCTACCGTGACGAAACCCGCAGTGAGGTACTCGCTCACCTTCATCATTTGCGTCAGCAGGCTGAAAAACCTGACAACCAGCCCAACTTCTGTCTTGCCGACTTTATCGCTCCGGCACCGGTGGCTGATTATCTGGGCGCTTTTGCAGTGACAGCCGGTCACGGTATAGACGACGTGCTGGCTGACTATCCGAACGACGACTACTCGAGCATCATGATCAAAGCCCTCGCGGACCGTCTTGCGGAGGCTCTGGCTGAATATCTGCACCGTCATGTCCGCACCAACGCCTGGGGCTATGCTACCGGTGAAAGTCTGGACAACAGTGCGTTGATCAAAGAGGCCTATCAGGGAATAAGGCCTGCCCCAGGATATCCGGCCTGTCCGGAACACAGTGAAAAAACTCAGCTGTTCGAGTTACTGGGCGCTACAGATGCCACCGGCATTTCGCTGACAGAGAGCTATGCAATGTTGCCGGCCGCGGCAGTATCAGGCTGGTATTTCTCCCACCCGCAATCAAGATACTTCGGAGTCGGAAAGATCGGTAGAGACCAGCTGACAGACTATGCGCTCCGCAAGGGAATCAGTGAAGATACCGCCGAACGGCTGTTGCGACCGATCTTGTAACCAGCTCAGTACGCAAGGGTTCCGGTCAGAACGTCCAGCCGGAAACGAAGTGAATTGCCCCGAGCACCATCATCGTAAATATGACCAGTAGAGCACGAGCATCCATTCGCTGGTCGTCTTCACGCTCAGCGTCTATCCGGCTGATTTCTACTGCAACTGCATCCGAGTTGTCTGTGCTCACTGTGGCCTCATGGCGATCGGTTTAGGCGCGCGGAGTCTAACCAACGCCCCTTCACATCTCAACATTCCCGTTCTAAGCATAGAGCGAAGCAATCCTTCGATAGCAGCGGCTCAACTGCTAATTTTCATCGCCAGAATGCCCGGGTGAAGCGGCCACTGATCCTGCCGTAAGGAACACCGCAACTACCAACGTGGCTAATGCGCCGGGAAACAACGGCTGGACACCCAGGCGAAACAGGCAGACACGGGAAATGCCAGACATGCAGGCCTATCAATAATGTATCGTTACGACACTTTCGATCGCCGTTTCGTCAGCGAACGAGTGGAGCACTATCGCGCTCAGACACAGCGCTATCTTGCCGGTGAACTGGCGGAGGATGAATTCCTCCAGCTGCGCCTGCGCAACGGTCTCTATGTGCAGCGACTGGCACCGATGCTCCGGGTTGCAGTGCCCTACGGGACGCTGTCCAGCGACCAACTGCGAACGCTCGCGCACATCGCCAGAGACTTCGACCGGGGTTACGGTCATTTAAGCACCCGCCAGAACGTCCAGTACAACTGGCCTGAGCTGGCAGAAGTGCCGGATATTCTTCAGGCGCTGGCTGAGGTCGACATGCACGCCATTCAAACCAGCGGCAACTGCATTCGGAATGTCACCACAGACGAATTTGCCGGTGTTGCTGCTGATGAAACCATCGACCCGCGCCCTTACTGCGAGCTGATGCGCCAGTGGTCAACGGCCCACCCGGAATTCGACTGGCTGCCGAGGAAATTCAAGATCGCAGTTAGCGGTGCTGCGACCGACCGGGCGGCGACGCTCGTCCACGATATCGGCCTCAAGGTGTATCGGGACAAACAGGGAGCTGTGCAATTCGACTTCAGCGTGGGTGGCGGTCTGGGGCGTACTCCGGTCATCGCTGAAACAATCCGCACCGGCCTCGACATCGAGCACCTCCTGACCTACCTCGAAGCCATCATGCGCGTGTATAACCGGTATGGTCGGCGCGACAACAAATACAAAGCTCGAATCAAAATTCTGGTCAGAGCCATGGGCGCAGCCAGTTTCCGCGAACAGGTAGACGCCGAATGGGCGCACCTCAAAGATGGACCGAGTACGCTAACAGACGAAGAAATCGCCCGTATGGAGTCTCACTTCGTCCCACCCGCTTATCACGAACTTACTGAGGATCTGAGCGCGCTGGGTGCACAAAGGTTGTCTAGCCCCGAGTTCGGGCGCTGGGTGGCCCAGAACGTCAGCGCTCACAAACAGACCGGTTATGCAGTTGTCACCCTGTCTACCAAGGTTGCTGGCATCCCGCCTGGCGACGTCACGGACCTCCAGATGGAAGCCGTCGCGGACTGGGCAGATCGGTTCGGTTTTGGTGAGATCCGCATCAGCCACGAACAGAACTTTGTTCTGCCGGATGTGCCGATCGCCTCGCTGTGGGAGCTGTGGCAGGAAGCACAGGCACAGGAACTCGCTGAATCGAATGTCGGTCTGCTGGGAAATATTATCTGCTGCCCTGGGGGAGACTACTGTTCACTGGCCAATGCCAAATCTATCCCTGTTGCAGAAGCCATTCAGCGCGAAATAGCCGATGCTGACTATCTGCACGACCTCGGACCCATAGATCTTAATATCTCCGGCTGCATGAACGCCTGCGGCCACCATCATGTCGGCAACATCGGTATTCTCGGTGTCGATAAAAAGGGTCAGGAGTTCTACCAGATCTCTCTAGGCGGTCACTCAGGGCACAGCGGTCTTGATGCATCGCTGGGGCAGATTGTTGGACCGTCCTGCTCTCGAGCAGATGTCACCTCGGTCATTGGCAAGATTCTCGATGTATTTGTCGAGCAGCGACAACCAGAAGAAGCCTTCATCCATTGTTTCAAGAGGATTGGCATCGAACCATTCAAGGAGCGTATCTATGCGTCTGCTGACTGAAGCTACCGAATGGAGCGATGAAACCGCCGAACCCATGATCGAACAGGGCTCTGGTTCTATGGTGATGCAACCGCTATCTGAGTGGGTGCCCGAATCCGGCAATGGACTTGCCCTTGAGGTTGACGATGAGCCGACAAGCCAGTTCTGTCAGGCTCCGCTGATTACCATCAACTTTCCAGTTTTCACCGACGGTCGCGGCCTGTCGCTGGCTGTCCTGTTACGCACCCGCTATGACTTCACCGGCGAACTGCGCGCGGTGGGAGACGTCCATCAGGATCTGCTGCACTACATGCGCCGCTGCGGGTTCGACAGCTACGTGTTGCCGGAACACCGCCAGCTACCTGCTGCAGACAACCGGCAACCATTTTCGCCTTATACCGACTACTACCAGGCATCGGTCATCCAACCCGAGCCGGCATTCCGCAGGGTCCCCCGCGGGGCATAACCCTGATTGGGCTATCGGTTTCTGGCGTTAGAGCCATTTCGACCTGTAACATCGACAGTTCAACGTAACGGCGCAAGCGTTGACGCTGGCAGCAGTCTTTAACCGGACAATAGCCCTGATTCTAAAACTGATTGTATAGACCGGCTCTATAAACAGGTTTCGAAACCAGGCTCCAGCTGCCGCTCACCGAGTTCTGTCGTTGCCACAAACTGCTACAGGAGAACTGCACCATCGACGCCGGGATTATTCAGTCCTTTTTTCTGATCTTCACCGGCGCAGCCGTCCTGGCGAGTGCGGCCCTGTATACCCGACAACCGCTGCTGGTTGCCTATATCGTCCTCGGGTGTCTGATCGGACCGCACGGACTGGCACTGGTCGCTGATCCCGAGTTACTTTCAGAAGTTGCCGAGATAGGCATCATCTTTCTGCTGTTTCTGGTTGGCCTGGATCTGCCACCAGCCAAGCTCAAGAACATGGCCGGCGAAGGATTTCTTACAGCTCTGCTCACAACCGGTGTCTTCTTTGGTATCGGTTTCGGACTGATGTGGAGTTTTGGCTTTACCCTTTCAGAAGCCATCATTACCGGCGTCGCCGTCTGCTTTTCAAGCACCATCATTGGTGTGAAGCTGCTCCCCACCACCGTGCTTCACCATCGCCACGTGGGTGAGATTGTCATTGCCCTGCTCCTGATTCAGGACCTGCTGGCAATTTTCGCCCTGGTCCTTATCACCGGCTACGGCGAGTCCGTCTCAGACACCCTGAGCAACCTGGGCGCAGCCATGCTGGCACTGCCTATCATCGCCGGGACGGCCTTTCTTTCCGTCAGATACCTGCTACTGCCGTTGATTGCGCGCTTCGACGCGTTCCATGAGTTCATATTCCTGATCGCCATCGGCTGGTGTCTTGGCCTGGCCAGCGCCGCAGAGGCTGTCGGTCTGTCGTTCGAGATTGGTGCATTTATTGCCGGAGTCTCACTCGCCACGAGCCCCATCTCTCAATACATCGCCGAACACCTGAAACCATTGCGGGATTTCTTTCTGGTGATGTTCTTCTTTTCTGTCGGCGCAGAACTGAATGCGAGTCTGCTGCTGCACGTCTTCTTTCCGACCATCCTGCTGGCGATGGCGTTGATTGCCGCCAAGCCCGTTGCATTTGCGCTCGCATTAAAATGGCAGGGAGAAAACAGCAGCACTTCCTGGGAGGTCGGCTATCGGCTCGGTCAGGCCAGCGAGTTCTCACTGCTGCTCAGCTATGTCGCCAGTGCTGCAATGCTGCTCGGTCCTGAAGCAGCACACGTAATTCAGGGCGCAACCGTCATCACACTGATCGTTTCTTCATACATAGTAATATTCAGATACCCGAGTCCGATCGCAATCTCTGAAAAACTGCGCAGGGATTGACTACCGCTCAGGTAAGGAAACGTCGCCCAGACGTTCAGCCGTGAACCAGCAATCCCCGGCCAACCATCTCGCCAGCCAGAATCTTATCGATGGCGTCCGAGACCGTATCGAGCGAGATCGGTCGTTTCAGGGCATCGAG
>Ga0316194_10001129_pt1 | contig 18225 bp, 10 predicted proteins | sample CroRivsedime1_MG_FD_204936 | JGI IMG/M metagenome (GOLD analysis project Ga0316194, IMG submission 204936) | Coastal sediment microbial communities from Maine, United States - Cross River sediment 1 | ecosystem: Environmental > Aquatic > Marine > Coastal > Sediment | place: USA: Maine...
CACAGTTTCAAAAACGGCCGGAAGCGGAGGGTTGCGACGAAGCCTTTGAAGAAGTCGAGCATGCTGGCAACGAGAGGGTTCCTCTCGGTTTTCCGTTGCTGTCTGTCGGTTCGGGCGGGTTCGTAGAGGTGGGCCATCGCGTCGGCGCGGTAGGGCTCCTTCAAGAAGATCGCCGGCAGAATGCCAATGCCAACTGTCAGGACGCCGATCACGATCGCAAGCCCAGCGGCGCCGCTGACCATGTCGTCGAAGAACGGCTCGTACTGCATGAAGAGTAGGAACCAAGGAGAGATGACGTATGCGAGTTGGCTGAAAAAGTTCTGCACACCCATCAGGCGTGTGCGTTCGTGGTAGTCGGGCGTCAGCTCGAACCCGAGTGCGACCCAAGGCGTCGCGAAGACCGTGTACGCGAGGTAGAAAATCACCGAGACAGCGAGAAACAACCAGAAATAGAAGCTCTCGCTTCGCCCCTCGGGCAGCTGCCAAAGCAGGGCGAAGGTCAGGCCTGCTGCAATGGCGCCCCAAAAGATATACGGCCGTCGCCGTCCCCACTTCGACCGCGTGTGGTCGGAGATGTAGCCCATCAAGGGGTCGGTAAAGGCGTCTGTAAGCCGCGGGAGCGCGCCGAGGAGGCCCACGAGCCAGGGGCTCATGCCCAGCCCAAGATTCAACACGATCAACATGCCGCCACTCGCGGCGGCCAGGAGATTGTTTGTGAAACCGCCTAAGCCGTAGATCAGCTTGTGGGGCAACGAGATGCGATCTTCGGGCGCGGTCTCGTAGTGCTTCCCGGCCGAGGCACTCACTGGGCACGCTCGAAGACGCGGACATAGTCGACCAGCACCTCCGCTGGGAAGACCGTATCCGGGCCTACCGGGCCGCCCAAGGTACCCCCGACCGCGAGATTCAGGATCACGAAGAACTCGTGATCAAAGACCCAGTCGCCCGGAACCGACGAGCTGTTGACGCTATGATAGACCTCACCGTCGACGGAGAACACGATCCGACCCGGATCCCAATTCACCGCAAAGACATGGAAATCGTCGGCGAAGGTCTCGTCTCCATCTAGCTCGAAGTCGCCCGAGATCGATTCGCCGCCGGAGTAGCCCGGCCCGTGAAGGCTGCCGAATACACGCTTCGGCCGTTGCCCTTGATACTCCATGACGTCGATCTCACCGCACCCGGGCCAAGGGACCTCATCGACATTCGCGCCAAGCATCCAGAACGCAGGCCAGAGGCCTTGGCCCTCGGGGAGCTGGATGCGCGCCTCGAAGCGACCGTACTTCTGATCGAACAGGCCCTGGGTCTTGATGCGGCCCGAGGTGTAGTCGTTGCCCATGTAGGACTCCTCACGAGCCACAATCCGCAGGTGCCCCTGCCCGTCGAGTGAGACGTTTTCGATGCGGGCGGTATTGTACTCGAGCTGACCGTTGCCCCAGCCATCTCCGCCGACATCGTAAGTCCAGATCTCTGGATTTGGTCGTGTGTCTTCGGCACCATCGAATTCGTCCGACATGGTGAGAACCCAGCGCTCGGGAGGACTCACAATTTCGTCCGACGATCCACAACCGGTATCGATTGGACCGACCGCAAGGATGAAGGCGAGCGGGTAGAGGGTATTGAACTTGCGGTTCACGCGACCCCTCGTGACGCTGCGGGGAACAGGGAAGGCGTTTCCAGGGCGGCCTCCAAGGCGAGCGTCGCGGCGCCCACCGCAATGCCCCACTCGTTCAATCCGGTGGTCTTGATTTCGGTCTCGCGGATCGATGCGGGCAAGGACAGTCCGCGAATCGCCTCCTGCAAAGGATCGAGAATTAGGTCGCCCGCCCGTGCGATGCCGCCACCGATTATCACCGTTCCGGGGTTGAGAAGGTTGAGCATGTTTGCGATGCCGACCCCGAGCGTGTTGCCGGTGTAGCGCAGAACCTCGACGCAGGATGGCTCACCATCCAATGCTGCGTTGACGAGCTCGTCGATGCTAGTAGGCGGCTTTCGCTTGCTGCCGCGTGCTAGCAACTCGTCTTTCGCACGTCTAAGAAGCGCTGGCGTGCCAACGAACATGCTTAGGCACCCATTGAGGCCACAGACACATGGCGGCCCGTTCGGGTCGATGGAGGTGTGACCGATCTCCCCCGCGATGCCGCCGCTCCCTCGGAAGATGCGACCATCAATGATGAGGCCGGCGCCGATTCCTGTGGCGACTTTGATGTATGCGAGATCTTTGCTGGAGGAGCCGGTGCCCCACCAAAGCTCGGCCAACGCACCGAGGTTGGCGTCGTTGTCGACAAACACGGGACGCTTGAAGCTCTCTTCGAGATGGGTAGCCACGTTGTAGCCGTCCCATTTCGGGACGACCAGCGGCAGCAACTCTCCGGGTCGTTTGTTGTTCACCGGGCTCGGAACAGCAACGCCAATCCCGAGCACCTGCGATGCTTGCACCCCGTCTGCATCCAGTACCGCGCTCACCCCCATCGTCATCTTCTTGAGAGCGAGGACGGGGTCATCGCGCACCGGGGCGGGCGCAGCCCAAGAGGCTCTGACATTGCATATCAAGTCCGTCAGCACGCAGGACACGTGAGTTGCTCCGAGCTCGATCCCGACGATGAAGCTCGATCGGTCCTGGAACTCGAGGATGATGGGGCGGCGTCCGCCGCTCGAGATGCCAGCGCGCGCCTCCTTGACCAAACCCGTGTCGAGCAGGTCGTTCACAATGGCCGACACCGTCGAACGGCTCAAGCCCGTGCTCCTCGCCAAGTCTGCGCGGGAAATCTCACGCTCTTTCCACAGCAAGTTCAGGATCAGCCGGCTGTGTTGCGCCCGAACCGCGGACGCCCCGAGTACTGCGTAGGTCGTTTGAGGGGCATGTTCCATAGGTGACCGCGTGTGGGCTCTTCTCCAAGGACAGGCGTGACAATCAAACTGGGTTAGGGCCCCGCGAAGTCAATTTACTTCGTTCATTCACCGAACGAACTACGCGTGAGGCTGAAAGATGTCAAGATCATCATGAATCTAGAATAACCGCTGGATGGACCCACGAGGAGCTCTTGGGCCAGCATCGGCCGATGCGTTAGTTCAAGGGAGGTAATAGCCCGCACCTCCGTACAGTGGATCATTGCAGGCGGATCCTGCTGGCGTGCCGCAGAGCACGTAGTTCGGGTTTCGGAGCTCGTCCCAGAACCCCCAGCCATCGTCGGTGCCCTTCCATCGTTCGTCGGTGGTCTGGAAAGGAAAGATCGTCACAGGCCCGCCGGGGGATCCTTCCCAGGTTTGCAGCAAGTCGGTGTACCACTTGGCGTTTACGGGATCCGCGGCGTAGGTCTCGATCTCTTGGCTGGGAGTGGTCTGTCGCCACTTCCATCCGGTCTCGCCGATGACGATCGGCAACGACTCACCGACGGTGACGGACCTTCCCGAGGCATCGCGGTACCGGTAGTTGAAGACGGACTGGTAGTTGTCCTGCGCTTTGACGAGCGAGGCGTTCATCATGGCCTCCGCGCGCAGAGGGCCGGCCGGAACCCCTTCCTGCCGCCAGTCCCATTGTTGGTAGTTGAGGAAGGGGTAGGTGTGGATGGACACGAAGTCGATGAGCTTCAGGACGTTGTCAGGGCTTCTGCCAAAAAAATTGGCGTAGAAGGTGTAGTCGTCATCGGCCGTGACCGGCTGCGTCACGTTGTTTCGGGTCTCGGTGATATACCCCTCGAGGCAGTTCAAGGGCATGAACAGCGCGTAGAATGATGTCTCGTTACCGACGCTGACCGTCGCGACGCTCGAATAGGTGTTGGCCAGTTGGATCGCGGTTGCGACCTGAGAGTCGTTGAGCGTACTCTGGCAGTTATCGGCAGGGGGGCCCGGAGCGAGACCCTCGAGAAAGAGCCCCTGCTGGAACCGCATTTCGGGGTAGTTCGCCGCCGCGAGCTCCAGGATCTTCGCGGAGACCGCGTCTCCGCCGAACAGGCGGAGCAGGTTGTAGCCAGCACTTTGCAAGTGGCCGAGGTCCTCCAGGATGTCGGCGTCACTCGGAACTTCCCCGGCGCCCGGTCCCCCGGCCCGGTAGGGGCTGTAGTTGATCGCGTTGCCCGTCGTGTAGATCTCCGGCAGGGGCCGTAGCTCGATACCAGGATTGCCTCCTCCTCCCGGCGCACAGAAGCTGACGTTGTCGTAGAAGATGCCCGAGCCCTGGTTGTTCGACGACGTGTTCTGGAAGCCGTACTGCAGGAGCTGGCCCACGAGGCCGGCGTCGATCGTGATCTCAATCGACAACGTGTTCCAATTAGTATCAGCGTTCGTCGTGTCTTCGGTGATGAAGTTGGTCGTCTCAAAGCCGGCGGCTGGGTTGAGGGTCTTGATGAACGCCAAGGCGGTCGACGCGCCCTCGATGTTGCCACGCTTGAAGTCGGCCGTGAACGTATACGTGTTTCCGACGTCGCCTGCCTCGATGGTGCGCTCCTGGTACACGTTGCTCTCGATCACGTTTCCTGCGGTTTGATCCGGTTGGTTGATGTAGTCGCCATAAATCGATAGCTGTTGCTCACCTTGGTCGGGACCGCCTTCCCCTGCAACAACGGCAGAGTAGCCGTCGCCACCGTTCGGCGCGCCGCCTCCGCCGTAGCCGCGGATGTACGTCGTGCCGTCTGGTTGGAACACGTTCGCGAAGATTCTCCATCCGTCGTTCGTCAGCGCAGCGGCGTCATCAGCAGGGAGCCCGAGCCCCTCGAAGTCCTGCTCGTACTCGCAGACGAGAGCCGCGCCCTCACATGCATTGTTGACGCAGGTCTCGCCGGCGCCGCACTGCGAATCCATGTTGCACTCGACACAAGCACCGGCACCGTCGCACACGCCGGCGCTGCCACCGAGGTCGCAACCCGTGTTGATGCCGTCGTTCTGCGGCTTGCACTGCCCGTCGGCCGGGTCGCAGACATTGGTGAGGCACTCGCCTGCGTCCGGACAGGTGACGCCGGCGCAAAGGCCTTGCGCCGCCGTGCAGCCGACGGCGATCGTCGACCGGGCTGCGTTGTTGTTGCTGCCGTCGGGTAGAAGGCCGTTGCAGCTCGTAAACCCGTCATCGGACAGGGCGACGATGATTTGGCACAGTCCCACGTCGGTGCACTCGACGGTGTTGACCACGGCATCGCAGCCGCTGACCGTTTCGCAGCTTGCTGCCGTGTCGCCGTTGGAGAACTCGACGTTGCTGCATGCACCCACCGCTTGCACGCCGACCGTCACGTCATCGCCGTCCGGGTCGTAGACCTCGGTGCGGACGTCGACGAGATTGCCGATCGCTTGCGTCGTCGGGGTGACGAGGATCTGCCGGTACTCCGCACACTGGTTGAACGAACCGTCGCTGCGGACGCCGCCGTATCGCGGCGTGTGAATACAGGCCAGGACGACCTCGAACGACGTGGTCATGTCGGTCGAGACCACCAGCGTGAGCTCGCCTGTGCACTCGGTGTTTCCGGTGTTCGACACGGCGAAGAAGTCGAAATGGCAAGGTCCAGCAGGCAGGCCCTGCTTTTCAAAGAGGCCAATCGTGTTGTAGGGCTCCGGTCCTTGGGAAGTGGACGTGTTGATCGTGAACGTTTCGGGTGAGCTCTGCGCAGGCCGCGGGACACCCAAGACCGGGTCGATTCCCTCGCAATAGAAGGACACGTCGACGGTGTCGATCTGCTCGTTCGGACCCGACGGGGGGGTCGCGAGCGTGACGGCCATGTCGACGTTGCCAATGCCGGCCGGGGATTCGCTTTGGTCGGAGCTGGAGCTACAGCCTGCAAGGGCCGAGGCAAGCATGACCGTTGTAGCTAACGCCGATAGATATCTCATGGAATCGTCTCTTTCGTCACACGAGCACTAAGAGAAGTTAAGTTGCGCTAGGGCTGCTTCTTCGTGGCCGTCGGCCAGGCAGCACAAAGGGTGGAGCCCGCCCCCTCCGATCGGTGGATCGGAGGGGGGCTCCTTCGTCTAGGCGTCGTTAGGGGATTCTGACCGAGACGTTGTCGAAGTACGCGTCGGCGGTGCAACCCCCCACTGCACCGCATTCAGCCTTCAGCTGAAGCGTGACGCCACCGCTGACATCTGGGCCTGTGGTTACATTGTAGGAGAACGACGTCCACGTATTCGGGGGGAAGTCGGGTGGGCCGTACAGGATTTCAGTCTTGGACGTGCCTTCCGGGTCGATCTCCGAGAAGAACTCGACAATCACGACGCCTCCAGGGCCTACGGAGCCCAGAAGATCGAACGAGACCTCGAGAGTGCTGTTCGGCTGCACCTGTCCGATGCCAATGTTCGCCTGCTTCACGAGTGCCAGCTGCGCTTCACCGGCAGCCAGGTTCCCTGAGAATTGGCCACCGTTCGACTCCGCCGTGGTGGCGGCAAAGGTCGCCCCGGCCGAGGAGAGGTCCGCCCAACCGGTGGTGTCACCGGTTTCGAAGTCGCCGTTGGTGGTGAGCTCACCGCCTGGACCAGGACCACCGCCGCCACCGCAGCCCGTCGGGCCGAAAGTGACGTTGTCGTAGAACATGCCCGAACCTTCGTTGTTCGACGACGTGTTCTGGAAGCCGTACTGCAGGAGCTGGCCCACTAGGCCGGCGTCGATCGTGATCTGGATCGACAACGTGTTCCAATTAGTATCAGCGTTCGTCGTGTCTTCGGTGATGAAGTTGGTCGTCTCAAAGCCGGCGGCTGGGTTGAGGGTCTTGATGAACGCCAAGGCGGTCGACGCGCCCTCGATGTTGCCACGCTTGAAGTCGGCCGTGAACGTATACGTGTTTCCGACGTCGCCTGCCTCGATGGTGCGCTCCTGGTACACGTTGCTCTCGATCACGTTTCCTGCGGTTTGATCCGGTTGGTTGATGTAGTCGCCATAAATCGATAGCTGTTGCTCACCTTGGTCGGGACCGCCTTCCCCTGCAACAACGGCAGAGTAGCCGTCGCCACCGTTCGGCGCGCCGCCTCCGCCGTAGCCGCGGATGTACGTCGTGCCGTCTGGTTGGAACACGTTCGCGAAGATTCTCCATCCGTCGTTCGTCAGCGCAGCGGCGTCATCAGCAGGGAGCCCGAGCCCCTCGAAGTCCTGCTCGTACTCGCAGACGAGAGCCGCGCCCTCACATGCATTGTTGACGCAGGTCTCGCCGGCGCCGCACTGCGAATCCATGTTGCACTCGACACAAGCACCGGCACCGTCGCACACGCCGGCGCTGCCACCGAGGTCGCAACCCGTGTTGATGCCGTCGTTCTGCGGCTTGCACTGCCCGTCGGCCGGGTCGCAGACATTGGTGAGGCACTCGCCTGCGTCCGGACAGGTGACGCCGGCGCAAAGGCCTTGCGCCGCCGTGCAGCCGACGGCGATCGTCGACCGGGCTGCGTTGTTGTTGCTGCCGTCGGGTAGAAGGCCGTTGCAGCTCGTAAACCCGTCATCGGACAGGGCGACGATGATTTGGCACAGTCCCACGTCGGTGCACTCGACGGTGTTGACCACGGCATCGCAGCCGCTGACCGTTTCGCAGCTTGCTGCCGTGTCGCCGTTGGAGAACTCGACGTTGCTGCATGCACCCACCGCTTGCACGCCGACCGTCACGTCATCGCCGTCCGGGTCGTAGACCTCGGTGCGGACGTCGACGAGATTGCCGATCGCTTGCGTCGTCGGGGTGACGAGGATCTGCCGGTACTCCGCACACTGGTTGAACGAACCGTCGCTGCGGACGCCGCCGTATCGCGGCGTGTGGATGCAAGCCAGGACGACCTCGAACGACGTGGTTTGGTCGGTTACGACCAAAACGGGACTGGCCTCGCCTGTGCACTCGGTGTTGCCGCTATTCGAGGTGGCCGTGTACGTAAAGTGGCAATTTCCAGCGGGCAGACCCTGCTTTTCGAAGAGGCCAATCGTGTTGTACGGCTCCGGTCCCTGTGAGGTGGCCGTGTTGATTGTAAACGTCTCGGGGTTGCTCATTGGCGGCCGCGGGACACCCAAGACGGGGTCGTTCCCGTCGCAGTAGAACGAGACGAAGATCTCGTCGATTTGCTCGTTGGGACCCGCCGGCGGGGTCGCGAGCGTGACTTCCATATCGACATTGCCGATGCCTGGGGGTTCGCTTTGGTCTGAGCTGCAGCCCGCGAGTGCCACGGCAAGGGCCGTGCACGTCAGCACCGCTGAACTCGCTAATCGTGTTCGTGTCAGTGACATCCCTAATTCTCCTTGCGAGGTTTTCACACGCTCTGCTTCGCAACCGGCGACGCGATCGCTTCTTCTTGTGGGGGGTTTTTGGAAAACGAAGTTTGTTCGAACAATGAACAAACCCTCAATAGAGCCTGGTACACCCGCACATTGCTAAAGATCAAGCCCCAAATTGAGAGCACGTTGCGATTGCCATGGGATGGCCTTCCTTTTGTGAGATATCTCACGGGGCTCGCCGAGGCCTCCGAAACCTGAGACGTCGCGCAGCGCCGCACATGGGTCTCGGTGTCGCTTCGCAGCGGCAACAATCACTTCATTGCCGAAAAACCGTCACTCCAGAATGAGACCCTACCCAGACCAGACAGGTTGGGTAATCCCGCCACGGCAAGCTCCACGGTAATTGAGCGCTCCGCACTGTAAAGGATGAACGCCTTCCGTTGCGACAGCGAGCTCGTGCGACACGCACGGTTGGATCGCAGCGCCGCCACTGTTCAAGCGGACACGTCCGAAAATGGCCAACTTGCCTGTCGAGAACGCTCACTCGCGTGGGAACGCGGCTTTGGTGGGTCTGAGACCCGAGCGGCTTGCAGTCGGTCGTTCCAACCTCGGCGCGCCCGGTCGGCGCGCCCGGACGATGTGTGCGAATCGGAGCCCCACGTCGACTTGGCGAGACCTGGTTGTGCTTGCAATCGTTTACGGTGTGTGTTCTGGCTCGTGGATTAGGAGATTGTGAGTGCGTAGCTTGGTTGGATTTCGTTACATCGCGTCGCTCGCCGTCCTCTTGCTTGCAGGCTGCGGAGACGGCGGGAACAGTCCTGCGATCGAGTGCGCGGAAGGCGTGTGCCCATGTACCGAGGGCGGCATTCGGGCGGCCATCGCTGAAGGCCTCGGACCTTACACCTTCGACTGCGAGGGTCCGACCGCAGTCATGACGAGCCGCGAGATTGTCATCGATAAGGACGTCACGTTGGACGGCGAGGGCAATCTCACGGTGGACGCGAATCGGAGACACCGCGTGTTCTCCGTGCCCGGCGGTGTGACGGCTGAGCTGATCGGGCTCACGGTGGCCAACGGGCGCCAAGCCGAAGACAACGGGGGAGGCATTTGGAACGAGGGGACGCTGAAGCTGACGAACTGCACCGTCTCCGGGAGCTCCGCAGGCCGTGATGGTGGATGCCGCACCGACGACCCGGCGTTGCTTTGTTCGGAAGGTGGTGGCATTTGGAATGCCGGGACGCTGACCCTGATGGACAGCACGGTGTCGGGGAATTCAGCACCATTTGGGGGTGGCATCTCGAACCGTGAGGGGAGCCTGACGGTGATCGACAGCAACGTCCTCGAGAACTCCGCGGACGGATGCCGAGGCGTCGGAGCGGTCCTTTGTAGCGGTGGCGGCGGGATCTGGAACTCCGGGATGCTGACGATGGAGAACAGCACCGTATCCGGAAGCAGCTCGGACTGGGGCGGCGGCATATTCAACCGCGGGGTGCGCGAGCCAACAATCACCAACAGCACCGTCTCCGGGAACTCCGCTGGCTTCGACGGCGGCGGTCTCTTGAACTTCGAGACACTCACGCTGATCAACAGCACCGTGGCCGATAACAGCGCCGGCCAGAGCGGAGGCGGCATTGCCAATGAGGCAGGCATCCTCGAGGTAGCCAACAGTACGTTGTCCGGCAACATCGCAGCTTCGGCGGGCGGAGGGCTCTACAACCCGGGGGACGCGTCAGCCCAGCTCGTAAACAGCACCCTTTCGGCCAACACTGCAGACACGTGGGGGGGTGGCATTTACACCGGCGGTGAGTTGATGCTCGCGAGCAGCACGATTGCCGCGAACGACGCGCCAACCGCAAGCGCCATCTACGACCCGAGCTCGCCCGGTCCCCGTCTACGATCGATTGCAAATACGCTGATCGAGGGTGACTGCGCGGACTCGCCGCCGTTCGACTCCGACGGCTACAACATCGAAAGCCCCGGAAACACGTGCGGTTTCAGCCAGGAAACCGATCGGCCCGCAGAACCTCAGCTCAACCTCGGTCCGCTCGAGGACAACGGCGGACCAACCAGGACCCATGCGCTGCTGGAGGGCAGCGTCGCCATCGACCAGATTCCCGAGGCGGATTGCGTCGACGGAGGAGGCGAACCGTTGAGAACAGACCAGCGTGGGGCGCCGCGTCCGGCCGGTGTGAGCTCGAGCTGCGACGTGGGTGCGTTCGAAGCGCAGCCCTAACCCAAGCGACGGTCTTGGCCGGAAGGCGTGCGGATGACGGCTCGTCGCAATAGGGGCTTGACACATTTCATGAGACTTGGTTTGTTTGCGCAACAAACTAATGGAATCGTTCCCAGATTCCTGCGTTGGAGATCCAAATGCCCTCCACTGAAGTGTTCCCCGATGACTTTGCGTGGGGCGTTGCGACTTCGGCCTTCCAAATCGAGGGCGCCCACGATATCGATGGCCGGGGAACATCGATCTGGGACACGTATGCCGAGCAACCAGGTTTCATCGAAGACGGCAGCAACGCCCACGTGGCGTGCGACCACTACCACCGATACGCCGAGGAAATCGCACTGATGACATCCCTCGGCGTCGGCGCGTACCGATTCAGCGTTGCATGGCCGAGAATACTTCCGACAGGGCGCGGCGCCGTGAACGTCGCAGGGCTGGATTTCTACGACCGTCTCGTCGATGGCCTCTTGGCGGCAGGCATCGCGCCGTGGGCGACGCTTTATCACTGGGACCTTCCGCAGGCGCTCGAAGATGAAGGCGGCTGGACCAACCGCTCGACTGTGGATGCGTTCGTCGAGTTCACTCATGCTGTCAGCGGGCGTCTCGGTGATCGCGTTGCGCATTGGATCACCCACAACGAACCCTGGTGCGTGAGCGTGCTCGGCCATGCGCAAGGGGCCCACGCTCCGGGGAAACGAAGCTGGCCCGACGCCTTGGTCGCATCACACCACCTGCTGCTCAGCCACGGGCGGGCCGTAGAGGTCATCCGAGAGAATGCGCCTCGAGCCAAAGTTGGCATTACGCTCAACGTGTCCGAGTGCGAGCCCGCCTCGCCAAGCGAGGCGGACCATATTGCGGCTCGGCAGTTCGACGGCGAGCTGATCCGCTGGTTCCTCGATCCGATCTATTTCGGCCGTTACCCGAAAGACGTAATCGAGTACCATGAGCGCGAAGGTCGACTGCCCCGCGGCATGAACTTCGTGAAGCCCGGTGACCTGGAGGAGATCAACATTCCAATCGACTTCTTGGGGGTCAACTACTACAGCCGGGCCGTCGTCCGCAGCGCGACGATTCCCGAAGCTGACAACGAGCCGAGAACCATTGCGGTCCCCGACCCCGCAGAGCTGACCGATATGGGCTGGGAGGTTTTTCCCCAGGGATTGACCCATAGCCTCGTGCGATTGGACGCCGACTACGAGCCGGGCTCCTTGGTCGTCACCGAAAATGGCGCCGCTTACGCGACGGGGCCAGGGCAGGACGGGGATGTGCAGGACACTCGGCGCTGTGACTATGTGAAAAGCCACTTGCGGGCGTGCCTTGCGGCCATCGACGCGGGCGTTCCTCTGCACGGCTATTTCTTATGGTCGCTGCTCGACAATTTCGAGTGGGCGTTTGGGAACGCAAAGCGCTTTGGCATTGTCTGGGTCGATTTCGAGACCCAGGAACGAATCATCAAAGCGTCGGGGCACATGTACAGCCGCATCGTCCGAAGCAACAAGATCCCAGCGGAGCACGCGGCATGAGAATTGCCATCATGCTCGTCGTACTCTTGTGGCCTTCACTTGCGGCGGCGCAGCAGTTCGGAGAAGAGCCGCGGGCGCCGGCACCGTCGGGCGGACCCCCACCGACCGGCAAAGCCCCCCCACCAGGTGCCCCCGGACCAGCCGACCCGGCGCCGCCGCCGGCGTCCGTGCCGCCCCCAACGCTGACGACGTCAGACGAGCAGCCAGCGGCGGCCGCGAGGCCCGACGCGCCTGCACCGGGTTCACCTGCAACGCCGACGACGAAGACCCCGGGGCCCAATGTCGTGAAGGTCCACAAAGACGGAAACGGCTACGTCCTGCAAATCGACGGCAAGCCCACGATGGTTTTCGGGATGAACTGGGGATACATGCCGATCGGGCAGAACTACACTTACAACTTCTGGAGCAAGCCCGACGAAATCATCATCGAGGCGCTCGAAAGCGAAATGCGCTTGCTGAAGGAGATGGGTGTCAACGTCATCCGACAGTACCTCGGGATCCCGCCTCGGTGGATCAAATACATCTACGAGAAGTACGGCATCTACACGGTCTTGAACCACTCCGTGGGCCGCTATGGCATGACGATCGACGGCACCTGGGTCAGCCCGGTCGACTACTCCGACGAACGCTTTCGGTCGCTCGTGAAGGAGCAGATGGCGGCGCTGGTTCAGCAATACAAAGACACGCCTGGCTTTTTGATGTGGCTGCTCGGCAACGAGAACAATTACGGACTTTACTGGAAGTCCAACGAGATCGAAGATTTGCCGGAGGCGGAGCAGGGTGATGCGCGTGCAGTCTTCTTGTATTCGTTGTTTGGGGAGATCACGGACCTGATTCACGCTGCGGACAAAAACCACCCGGTGGCCATCGCCAACGGCGACGTCGGGTTCATCGAGGTCATCAAGCAGGAGTGCCCCAACATCGATGTGTTCGGCAGCAACGTCTACCGCGGCGCGTCGTCCAGGGACATCTTCGAACGCGTTGAAAAAGAGCTCGGCCTTCCGTTCATGTACACCGAGTTTGGCGCCGATGCGTTCGACGCGAAACGCGGGATCGAAGATACGGTCGCCCAAGCGCAGTACCTGCAGGCCCAATGGCAGGAGATCTACGAGCAGAGCTACGGCAAGGGTAGGGTGCAAAACGCCATCGGCGGCATGATCTTTCAGTGGAGCGACGGCTGGTGGAAGTACAAGCAGGACGTCAACCTCGACAAGCACGACACCACGGCCTCGTGGGGCAACGCCGCATACCCTAACGACTACGTCGAGGGCGAAAACAACATGAACGAGGAGTGGTTCGGGATCGTCTCCAAAGGGCGATCCAATCCGGACGGTATCTACAACGTCTATCCGCGAGCCGCTTACTACGTGTTGAAGGACGCCTTCACTCTCGATCCCTACGCGCCCGACACGGACATCGAGAAGATCCGGCAGCATTTCGGGAGAGTCGGTCCGAGGATGACTGCCAACACGCAGAGCAAGCTTGCCCAGCTCGAACGGTTCCGCCCGATCCTGCGAATGGACTTCGATACCTACAGCACGGGTGGACGCCAGCTCACCGACCCGAACAGAGAGCGGAGGCGCTTCGACCATACGGAATCGTTCTATTTTGGCTTCGAGGTCAAGCCGACGGCCGGTGTGAGGGCCGATATCGTGGTGAACGGCCTGGGAAACGTGGCCACGAACCCCATCAACGAGATCTTCTACGAGAACCGGGGCTTCCCGTTGGTCGTGCGAGATCCGGACGGTGAGGTCTTTGCCCTCACGGGAAGCAACCGCTTCCAGGTGTACCAAGCGTCCTTCGACTGGGATAACAAGTATTTTCTGCTCGAGAGCTTTTTTCGCGGGGAGGGACACTACCACTGGGGCTACGAAGGCGACTTCTTTGGCCTCTATCCGGAAGTGCACATGCAAGCCGACATCGATACGTACAACTCGAACGCTCCGGTCGGCTTCGTGTTCTCTGGCAAAGGGCCAGTGGAGGGCCTCAAGGTTGCATTTGGGCCTCAGCTCTGGTGGGGCGCAAACCCGACGCTCATGGCGAAGTATTATCGGGTCTTCGGTGACTTCAAGTTTGCGGTGATCCACCAAGAGGACATCGCCCAACAGCAAGCCGAGATCGCGAGCTCGGTGATTCCACAGCCAAAGAGCAGAAAGAGTACGCTGTACTTCGGCTACGCGCGCCGTCGAGTCACGTTCGAGGTCGGTGGCATCACGGCGCGTTCGAACTTCATCGGCGACACGTACGAGACCGCGCGCCAGGCAGATGAGCCTACCTATCTGGAGTCCGGCTACTACATACGCGACGGTACCGTTCGTTTTGCGGACACGCTTGGCGCCCGTGCCAAGTTGACCCTCAATGCAGCACCCCTCTTTTGGTATGTGCAGGGAGGATACGGGGGGCTCGTCGCCGACGGCGGCAAGGACGAGACGATGACCATTACCGGTTGGTCGCTCAAGGAGAGCGGCCAAGGCAACCACTGGGCGGTGTCTACGGGGCTCGCGTACTACATGGGCAAGGTCATGCTGGGGCCCAACGTCTTGGTGCAACGGCCCATCGAAGGTCCGCTGCCGCTCATTCCAGATTTCTTCGACGCCACGACCGGTACCTACTATCCCGGTACCCAAGGCAGGAATCAGCTCAACGACCCGTTCTGGGTCCGCTCGAACCGGGAGACGTATGGCTTTGAGCTCTTGCTGGGTTGGGACCCTACACCTGAAACGCCCATGTACGCCTGGGACAACGCGCAACGCGAAGACGCACTCGCGAGCATCGCGCTCGATTTCGTCTACAAAATTCTCCCGACCAGCCAGGACGCCGCCGTCGCCATCAACCAAGACCTCATTCTCTTTGCGTTCCCGACGGCGGCACCGGCAAAGAACCTTTGGGACACGAGTGTGCGGACGATTGTGAACTTCACCTACAAGATGCGTTTGGTGAACTGGATCTATGCGGGACAAGGTCAAGCCAATGGCGACGACCCTCGTACGGTGACTCGGTTTGGCACCTACGGTTGGTTCACGTACGGCAGCTTCAACATCAACTATCACCTGAAGTTCGACGATTGGGGCCCGTATGATTACCACAAAGACTTCAACCTGACGTTTCCGCTCCAAGCAATGCTGGACTTCTCGTACGCCTACGAACCGCCCAAGCTCTATGCGCCCGCCGCAACGAGATTCGGAGTACGGGGGGAGTTTCGCAATCTCGACCGATTCTCGAATCGATACCGCTTCGATCCGTCGGACCCAAGCATCAAAGGACGCGAATGGGAGATTAAAACTTATGTGCAGTTCTCATATTAGTAGGCTCTTCGTAGTCCTGTCGCTCTTCGCTGTGCTCGCGGCCGCATGCGGCGACACCGAAGAGTATCGCTTCGGCTTCAACACCACCGGCGTCCAGTTCGAATTGTTCAGCGAGACCGAGGGAATTCACCCGTCCAAGGTGACTCTGGACAATCCTCGCAATCCATTCCGCGAGTTTGCCATCGGCGAAGACACCAAGTTCGACATCCTGGACGACGGCGGCAACGCAGGAGCGTTCTACGCGTGGGCAACGGTGCTTGCCGGTCAGCCCACAGGAGAAAACCAATACTACACGGCGACCAAGCTACGCGACATCTTCTTCGCGAACGAAGTTCCTCAGCAAGACCGACAGATCGTCCGACAAATGGCGATCAATGGGTTTCAAAGGGTATTGGACTGCTTCCCTGACTCGGTCTTCTTTGACACCACCGGAACGTTTTCGCGCAGGCTTGCGACCCCCGCCTATCTCGAAATCTTGGAGCTCGGAGGGGCGCCTGAGGGCGACTGGATCTTGGTGGAGGACTCCAACGAGAATCCCACGGCCGTACGGAGCACCGGGTTCGATACGCTGGCTCGGGAGATTCTATGTTTCTGAGACCCCAGTGCCTTTCTTGCGGTCTGGCGTTGTTCGCCTTCAGCCTCGTCGGCGGCTGCGCGCCCGATCTGGGAACGCCGGACTATTCGAGCCAAGTCGGCCTTCGAGAGCAGGTCAACCCGTTCCCACCGGTGCCTCCCGACCCCTTTCAGCCCGGAGACGAGCGACTATCCGTGGGCTACTTCTATGAAGGCGGCAGCTCGGTCGAGATTCTGATCAACACCGTGACCACGGACTACTTCGTCTTCGCCATCGATGTAGATGACCCCGTCGCGACGAGGAGCTTCGACGAGGGGACGTCGACCGACCGGGCTGAAGGATTGATCTCCTATGAGGTCAAACTCAACGGCTCACCGTTTTGGGCGGGCGGCATCATTTGGTTTGAACCGATCGACCTGTCGAACTGGACGACGATGTTCGTGAGCTTCAAGTCGAGCGACCCGTCGTTTGCGAACTTCGAAATCACCCTGCAGTGGGGAGAAGGGGAAGAGCCCGCGGGCGTTGCCCTCGACCCCACCAAGTACGGCTATACCAATGACGGTGAATGGCATTTCCTGGAGATCCCGCTCCAGGACGCGATCGACCTTGGCTGGGACCCGAGGACTGTGCGGTCGCCTTTCATCTTCTCGGCCCCTGGGGGCGAAGCGGGAGACGTGCTGTTGATTGACAACCTGTATTTTACGAAGGATTGAGTGTGCGCGGCGTCGAAGGAAGGGCCCTGCGAGTTTATGGATCTGGAGAACTTGGACAAATCTAATGTTTCGCATGTCGAAACGAGGTAGGAGACGAGAATGAAGAAAAAGGCACTATTTACTATTCTATTTGCGACGCTCGCGGTCTATGGCTGCAGCTCCGATAGCGGGGGTGGGGCGGCCGGCTCAGGCGGCACCGCAGGCACGGGCGGTAGCGCAGGCACGGGCGGTAGCGCAGGCACGGGCGGTAGCGCGGGTACCGGCGGCAGCGCAGGTTCGGGCGGTAGCGCAGGTTCGGGCGGTAGCGCAGGTTCGGGCGGTAGCGCAGGCGAAGGCGGCAGCGGAGGCGGTATGCCACCAGGTGGGGTCGTGCTGTACGAACAGGACTTCAATTCGCTCGACGCGCAGAGCGCAACTGCCCTGTCCGATGTTGGATGGTTGGCCTCCGGCAATCAGTTTGACAGCGACGGCGGCTTCGTAGGGAACTTCGGAACGTTCCCTGCGCCCAACGCCACCTCGGATCCGGGTAACATTTTCTATTCGGCAGTCATTCAGGGTCAAGGCGGTCCAGCGCAAGAACCCCAACAACTCAGCGTCTTCAACGACTACAACTGCTGCGGAGCGACTGGAGGACACAGCGACCCCACGGCTCCGTACGAGACGGTCGAGGCCCTCGTCTTCCAAGAGCCATTCAATTTCGACAATCGGATCCCCGCTGAGTTGGTCGGCCAGACGGTCACGTTCGTCTTCGAGGGCAAAAAGGACACCAGTGAGTTTGGTCTCGGGGGCAACACGACCGCGGTGGCGTTCATCAAAACGCTCGATCCGGACGCGGGCTTTGCCACGACGAACAATGTGACATTGCCCACGACCAACCTTCCGTTGCAATGGACGGGCTTCTCGCTCTCTCTGGACATCACCCAGGCGGAGCAAGGCCAGATTATGCAGGTCGGCTTCCAAACGCTTGCGCAACAATTCGAGCCCTCCACCAACTTCTACGACAACGTCGTGATAACCAGATCGCCGACGCCCTAGGCTGTCTCCCGGTCATGGGCTTGCCGGCGGCTCTCTGAGCCGTCGGCGGCACCCGTGCCCTCCGTTAGCGAGCGGAAACCCTAAGACATGAACCGACCCTCTGGCTGTAACGATGAGGTGTCCGGCGAGTTTTTGACTCTGGCTGGGGAGCGGTATTACGCCATCCGCAACGTAGACAGGATGGCCCCCTTCTTCATCAGCCTGGTTTCCGATTCCGATCACTGGCTGTTCATTTCGTCAACCGGGGGGCTGACTGCCGGTCGGGTGTCACCCGACACCGCCCTGTTCCCTTACGTCACCGTCGACAAGATTCACGAAAGCGCTCCGCATACGGGTAGCAAGACGCTCATCGCTACGGTCGCAGACGGTCAGCGGCGCGAATGGGAACCCTTCAATCGAGCGCACGACGGGCGCTATAGAACCAGCCGTAACCTCTACAAGAACGTCTTGGGCAACAAGCTGTGCTTTGAAGAGATCAACCATGACCTGCAGTTGGCGTTCCGCTACAGCTGGCTCACGAGCGAGATCTACGGATTCGTGCGTCGGTGCGAGCTCGAGAATCTAGGCCAGCAGCATTGTGAAGTGGAATTGATCGATGGCTTGCAGAACATTCTACCGGCCGGGACGCCGCGATTCGCTCAGACGAACACGAGCAATTTGGTCGATGCGTACAAATGGAAT
>Ga0316194_10001130_pt1 | contig 18225 bp, 12 predicted proteins | sample CroRivsedime1_MG_FD_204936 | JGI IMG/M metagenome (GOLD analysis project Ga0316194, IMG submission 204936) | Coastal sediment microbial communities from Maine, United States - Cross River sediment 1 | ecosystem: Environmental > Aquatic > Marine > Coastal > Sediment | place: USA: Maine...
AGCCCGGTTACGGGGCATCCGCCGGCTCAGCATCCCCGGGTACTTCCTCTACTTCGACGGCCCCGAGCGGAGACACCTCGCGCCTGTCGGAGCTTTTCTATCAGCTGCAGGTCCTGCAACAGGAGGTCCAGGAGCTGCGCGGCATGGTGGAAGAGCAAAGCCACCAGATCAATCGGCTTGCCCGCGATCAGCAGGAGCAGTACCTCGATCTAGATCGACGCATGCAATCCGTGCGGGCGAATGCTCAGCAGCCCGCTGCCGTTGCCACGCCCAATCCCGGCAGCGCGGGCGGCACAGGCAGCCAGAGGACATCCACCGCGCCGGCAACCGGCAGCGAGCGCGACGCTTATACTTCGGCGTTCGATCTGATGAAAGCCCGTCAGTTCGATGCGTCGGCGGACGCGTTCAATCAGCTGGTCGTCGACTACCCGAACGGCGTTTACACCGCAAATGCCTTCTACTGGCTCGGCGAGCTCTATCTGGCCAAGAACGAGATGGAGAAAGCACGGCAGTCTTTTGTTCAGGTCACCAATCTCTACGCCGACCATCAGAAGGCGCCCGATTCCCTTTACAAACTGGGGGTGGTTTACCATCGTCTGGGAGACGATCAGCGTGCCCGTGAGTATCTCAACCGGACTCGCACTGAGTATCCACAGTCTTCGGCGGCGGGTCTCGCGCAGACCTATCTGGCGGAGCTGCAGTGAACGGCGTTGCCGTAGAAGACAGGCTGCGCATCACCGAGATCTTTCTGTCCCTGCAGGGTGAAACCTCATTCAGCGGCCTGCCTACCGTTTTCGTTCGTCTGACCGGCTGCCCCCTGCGCTGCGGCTACTGTGATACGGCCTACGCTTTCAGCGGTGGTGATCTGATGCCGCGCGCGGATATTGTCGCGCGAGTACGCGGCTTTGGCGTCCAGCACGTGACGGTAACCGGCGGTGAACCTCTGGCACAACCGGGTGCCGGGCCGCTGCTTGTCAGCTTGTGCGATGCGGGATTTACGGTTTCGCTGGAAACCAGCGGCGCTTTGGATGTCAGCAGAATCGATGTCCGGGTGGTGAAAATTCTCGATCTGAAAACACCGGGTTCCGGTGAGGTGGTGCGTAACCTCTGGTCGAACCTGGCGCACCTGACCGATCAGGACCAGGTGAAGTTTGTCGTCTGTAATCGCGTTGACTACGACTGGGCGAAGCTCAAGTGCGACGAATATGGCATCTACGATCGAGTGGCGGAGGTGCTGTTCTCTCCCAGCAGCGGTCAGCTGGCTCCCCGGGACCTGGCCGACTGGATTCTCAGCGACAGGCTGCCGGTGCGCCTGCAGCTGCAGTTGCACAAGCTGCTCTGGGGCGACGAGCCTGGCCGATGAAACCTGCGGTGGTGCTGCTGTCAGGGGGTCTGGATTCCGCCACGACGCTGGCCATAGCTCGGTCTGAGGGGTACGCCTGTTACGCGCTTTCTTTTGCCTACGGGCAGCGCCACCAGGCCGAGCTGGCGGCGGCCGATGCCGTAGGCGCTGCGCTGCAGGTCGTTGAGCATCGGGTAATGCCCATTGACCTCAGTGCCTTTGGTGGATCTGCGCTGACCGATACCGCTATCCCCGTTCCCGAATTGCCGACGCAAGGGATTCCCGTCACCTACGTACCCGCGCGCAACACGGTGTTTCTCGCGCTCGCGCTGGCCTGGGCGGAAGTCCTCGACGCTCGGGATATCTTCATTGGCGTAAACGCCGTCGACTATTCGGGCTATCCGGATTGCCGTCCGGCATTCATCTCCGCGTTCGAAGCCCTGGCGAACCTTGCAACCAAAGTGGGGGTGGAAGCCGCAGAAGACGCGGCGGCCCCGATTCGCGTACACGCGCCTCTCATCGATCTCGGCAAAGCGGACATCGTCCGTCGGGGCCTGGAGCTCGGTGTCGATTATGCGGTTACGGTTTCGTGTTATCAGCCCGACAACAGCGGCGCCGCGTGCGGGCGCTGCGACAGCTGTCGCCTGCGCCGACAGGGGTTTGAGGATGCCGGAATTGCCGATCCCACCCGCTACATTTAGTCTTCTCGCGTCCTGCCCGCTCAACGTCGCGATCCTCAGTGGCCCTCCGGGTAAGTGACGTGCAGACGGGCGAGACGTTCTGGTCAAGGTTGAGCGGGCGCCGGGAGCCGCCTAAAACCATCAATCAGCCGCGTCCCGCGGTCCAGAAACTGAATTTCCCGAGGAGAGTGGATGCAGCGGCAAAAAGCAGCAATGGAAATCTCCCCCAGGGATAGCCTCTTTGAGCGCGGTCAGGAGACCTTGCGCCTCCGACTCCGCAAGTTCAATCTGAAACTGAGTCTGCTTCCTGCGGCCGCTCACCTGTTCTGAAAGCGACAACCGGTCATGGTCGGAGCCATGGCCATGCGCGGCTACGCTGGTAAACGCGCTGGTGGATTCGTGGCCGAGCAGCGCGTCGATGATCACCTCCTCCAGCGTGGGAGGGATGGTCACCAGGGCCAGCAGGCGCTGGTCAGTTGGCTCTGTCATGTCTCGGTTCCGGAAACGCCGAAGCGCTGATAAAGCACAGGCAGCAGAATGAGTGTCAATAGGGTGGCCGTAATCAGCCCACCAATTACGACAATCGCCAGCGGCCGCTGAATCTCTGAACCCGGTCCCGTAGCCAGCAGCAGTGGGACCAGGCCGAAGGCTGCGATGCTGGCCGTCATCATGACTGGTCGCAGGCGCCGCCTGGCGCCGTTGATCACGACTTCGCGGATCGGCAGCCCGACGGCATGGAGCTGGTTGAAGTAGGTCACCATGACCACGCCGTTCAGAACCGCGATGCCGAGCAGGGCGATGAAACCGACAGATGCTGGTACGGAGAGGTATTCCCCGGTGATCAACAGGCCGAACACGCCGCCGATCAGTGCGAAAGGGATGTTGGCGAGCACGAGCAATGCCTGGCGCAGCGAGGAGAATGAAGAGAAGAGCATCAGAAAGACAAGCCCGATCGCCAGCGGCACCACCAGCGCCAGCCGGGCTGCCGCGCGTTGCTGGTTCTCGAACTGGCCGCCCCACTCGAGGTAGTAGCCGGCAGGCAACTCGACCTGTTCAGCCACCGTGGCGCTTGCTTCGTCCACAAAGCCGACCAGATCCCGACCCTCCACGTTGCTGCGGATCACGCTGAATCGCTGGCCCCGTTCCCTTGCCACCGTAACCACACCCTCCACCCGGGATACGTCTGCAACGCTCGAGAGCGGAACAGATCCGCCCTCTGGCAGGTTGATCGGCAGGCTGGAGAACGCCGCGGGCGATGCGCGATCCCGGGCGTCGGAACGAATGAGGAGCGGTGTGCGTCGGTTGTCTTCCTGGACGATACCTACGCTGACGCCTTCAACCTGTGCTCTTAGCATCCGCTGCACCGTGTCGAAGTCGAGCCCCTGCATGCCCAGGCGCGAACGATCCACGTCCACCTGCAGATACTGCACGCCTTCGTTTCTGGTCGTGAAGACATCCTGACTGCCCGGGATCCGTTCGAGCACGCGGGCTATCTCATCAGCTTTTCGATTCAGGGTCTCCAGATCGGTGCCGAACAGCTTTGCGGCCACATCGCCTCGCACGCCGGTGAGCATCTCGGATACCCGCATCTCGATGGGCTGGGTGAATCCGTAGGCCACGCCGGGGAAATCCTCCAGCACCACCCGGATTGAATCCTGCAGCGCTTCCTTGCTTGAGACGGTCCACTCGTCTCTTGGCTTGAGCACCATAAACAGGTCCGTTTCGTTCAGACCCATGGGGTCCATGCCGATCTCGTCGGATCCTGCCCTTGCCACCAGCCGCGTCACTTCCGGCACCCGGTCGAGAATGGCGCGTTCGATACGTTTATCCATTTCCACGGACTGAGCCAGGGTGATTGACGGGAGTTTCTCGAGCTGCACGATGATGTCGCCTTCGTCCATGGTGGGCATGAAGGTTTTGCCAAGCAGCGGATAGGCCAGGGCGGTCATGAGCAGCAGACCGAGCGCGCCGCCTGCCATCAGCCGTGGTCGGTCCAGGCACCAGATCAGCGCTGGCTCGTACAGAGCGTGGAGCTTGCGCGGCAGCCAGGGTTCCTTATGAGGCATCTGTTTCAGCAGCAGAGAGGCCAGCACGGGGATCGCGGTCAATGACAGGCAGAGCGAACCCGCCAGTGCGAACACGATCGTCATTGCCACCGGTGTGAAGAGCTTTCCCTCGAGTCCCTGCAACGAGAGCAGCGGCAGAAAAACGATGATGATGATGGCAATGCCGGATGTAACCGGTACGGAGACTTCCAGCACCGCCCGATAAATGAGGTGCAGCCGCGGGAGCCTTTTTGAGCGTGTCGGGTCCGCCAGTGCGGTGGCGACGTTCTCGACCACGACCACCGCTGCATCCACCAGCATGCCGATCGCGATGGCCAGTCCGCCGAGGCTCATGAGGTTGGCCGACATGCCGAAGGTACGCATCAGCAGGAAGGTGAAAAGGCAGGCCATAGGCAGGATCAGCGCAACCGTCAGAGAAGCGCGCAGATCACCCAAAAAAAGCACCAGCAGCACCAGCACCAGTACGGTGGCCTCGGCGAGTGCTTTGGCCACCGTCCCGATGGCACGATCAACCAGGTGGCCCCGGTTGTAGAAGACGTTGACCGTCATGCCATCAGGTAGCGCGGCTTTGATATCCTCGAGCTTCGTTGCCACCCCGGCCACCAGATCGCTGGCGTTTGCGCCGCGAAGTCCCAGCACCAGTCCCTGGACGGCCTCGTCCCTACCGTCCTGGGTCACCGCCCCGTAGCGGGTGATGGCGTCGATACTGACGTCTGCCACGTCGGCAATGGTCACAGGGGAGCCCTCGTGCACGCGCAGCACCAGGGAGCGCACGTCCTCGAGCGTCTCGATGGCGCCCTCTGAACGCACCAGCAGCGTTTCCTCTCCTTCTTCTATTCGGCCGGCGCCATCGTTGCGATTGTTCGCTTGCAGCGCCGACTCAATGAGCAGGCTGTCCACCCCGCGAGCGGCCATCCGGGCGGGGTCAGGGCGGACCTCGAAGCTTCGGACGTAGCCGCCCAGAGCATTCACATCCGCCACGCCGGGAACCGTCCGCAATGCTGGACGGATAATCCAATCCAGAGCCGTGCGGCGTTCCATCAGGCTCGCATCGCCGTCGATGGTGAACATGAACATCTCACCGAGGGGTGTGGTCATGGGTGCGACGCCGCCCTGAATGTCTGCGGGGAGTGCGTCCCACACCCCGGCAAGGCGTTCGGTCACCTGCTGTCGAGCCCAGTAGATGTCCGTGCCTTCTTCGAAATCGATGGTGATGTCCGAAAGTGCGTACTTGGCAATCGAACGCAACATGGTCTGCCGCGGAATACCGAGCAACTCGACCTCGACAGGTGCGGTGATTCGGGTTTCCACCTCCTCGGGCGTCATGCCTGGTGCTTTGACGATGATCTTCACCTGGGTTGGCGAGACGTCCGGGAAGGCGTCGATGGGGAGGCGTTGAAACGCGTACAGACCGGCGCCGACAAGGGTTGCGGTCAGCAGCAGGGTCAGCACCCGTTGCGTGAGCGCGAACTGGATGAGCCAGGACATCACTCGGAATCTTCCGCTGAGAGCCAGAGAGCCTTCAGCGCGGCGACGCCAGTGAGGGCGATCTGCGTCTGTCCTGTGATGGCCGCTTCGATGAATGCGAGCTCGCCGTTGCCACCGTGCACGATCACTGGCACCGCGTCGAATCCTGTGGCATTTCTGGCGAACAGATATGATTGATTCCTATGGCGGCTGATCGCCCGGACGGGTACTTCCCACGTCGTGTTGCCCACTGCAGATCCCGGGATGTGGATCATGACTTCGATGCGCTGTCCGGGTAACAGGTTGTGGTCAGCGCCCGTGGTCTCGGCCCGAACCATGGCCTTCTGCGAGTTGGAATCCACAACGCGCGTTGCAACCGTGACCCGCGCCAGCTCCTGTTCTGTGCCCGGGATGTTCCGGGTCACGACCAGTCCAGGAGCGATCGTCGGCAGCGCCTCCGCAGGCAGCTGAATTTCGAGCCAGAGCGCGCCGAGGTCCGCCACCCGGAACAAAGGTTCTCCCGGACTGACCTGATCGCCCGCCCCGATCCAGCGGTGGAGGACTTCGCCGGTGCCTGGCGAACGGACCGTGAGCGTTTCGAGGAGCTGTCGGCTCTTTTCGAGCTGCTGGAGTTCCTCTGCCGTTACTCCGCTCAACGCCAGCAGTTGCCGCTGTTCGGCCAGGTGCAGCTCGGCCTCTTCTGCTCGAGTTTGGGTCTCGCTGAGGCGCCGCTGGCTGACAATGCCTTCCTCGTGTAGCCGCACATCCCTGATCCACGCACTCTCGGCCAGTGCCCGCGTGCCTAGCGCATCCAGATAGTCGCTCTGCAGGGTCAGGAATTCCGGGCTGATGAGACCGGCCAGCGGCTGGCCCTCGGTTACCCGATCTCCTGTGCCGACGTACAGGCGCGCTACCACCCCGCTGAGCAGCGCACCTGCTGCCATGTCGGATTGCGGCGGCACCACGACGCTGGCCATCGCGCTTATCGTCGTTTGCCGGCCCGTGTGCTGTGGCTGAACGACGCTGATCCCGAGGTTGGTCGCCTCCTGCGCGCCGAGTTCGATGCCTCCCGCTTGGGCGAGCGTCGACCATCCGAGGGACCCTGCGAAGAGCAGCGCCGGCAGCAGGTATGTGCGGGGAGTTTTCAAGGTGTGTCTCCTACTGCCTGGTTGTACAGCGCGATGGTCCGGTTGCGGGCCACCCCCAGCAACGCTGCGTCGCGTTCCGCCGCCAGCGCGGTGTTCTGAATCTGCAGGAGGTTCAGCAGGTTCAGCTCTCCGGCTTCGAACGCCCGGTTGCCCATCTCTATCTGCCGCTTGGCCAGCGCGGCGCTCTCGGTGGCCGCGGCCAGCTGCTCGGTGACGACCATCAGCTCGTGGGCGGCTTCGTGAAACATGAGCTGCAGGCGGCGCAGATGGCGGTCGCGTTCGGCGACGATTCCGGCCAGCGCACGATTGGCTGCCGCGATCTCGGGCGCGGCATGGGCGCTGGTTGCGAAAGGAAAGCTCAGGGTCAGCCCCAAGCTGTCGTAGCGCTCGGCGTCGTTGGGCCCCCGCTCCCGCTTCGGGCCGAGCAGCAGCGAAGGGCCTGCGCGGCTGGATTTTTCGATTCGATTGCGGGCAGCGGAAGCGCGCGTGACCTGGCTGTTCAGCCAGGTAATGAGCACGTGTTCCGCCGGTATTTCCGTCAATTTGCTTAAATCTTCTGCTTTGAATTCAGGCCTGACCGTGTCCTGCGTGAGAATCGCGAAGGAGCGCTCCGCATCCAGCAGCGCTGCTTCTTTCCCGATCAGCGCGTTGGCCGCCTGCAGGTGATTGGATCGGGCGATCAGCACGTCGCCCAAAGCCGTATCGCCCAGGTCATGGGCACGCTCCACCTTCACCTTTATGCGACTGGCGAGTTCAGCGGACCGTTTGGCCATGGCTTGATCGATTTCAGCCGCTGCGATCTGCCATAACCCCTGGCGGACTGCCCCGGCCATCTCCCAGCGCAGTTGCGCGCGGGCCGTTGCGGTTTCCCGATCGAGGCTGCTGGCAAAGTCTGTGGTGGCGGATTTCTCACCCCAGCGCCACAGTGGCAGCGTCAGTCCGGCTTCATATTCCTCGAGGCCGTCGTCTGCGTTGAAGCGGTCTGTCCGATAGTGCACCGACAGGGCTGGCGCTGCTGACAGCCAGTTAGAGGCGCGGGCGTCCCATGCAGCGGCGAACGCTGCCTGGCTCTCCAGTTCCCCGGCGGAGGGCGCCCGGGCAAGGGTCCTGGTCACCAGTTCGGAGAGGGTCAGGTCCGGATCAGGCGTCAGGCGCAGGTGATCATGGTCGACGTCTTCGGCATGGGCGCTCGCCAGCAGCAGGAGCAGCGTAAACGAAAGGATTGTGGTGGTGAGGTGCATATAGGCACATCAGACCATCTCCAGCGGGGTCCGAGGCATCCGTCATATGACGCATTTCCAGGATTGGTGGTCAGGAAGCGGCTGCTTGACGTGCGTTCTGTCCGGCCTTTTGCCGGGCTTCCTGTCCAGAAGGGGAAGGCAGCAGCAGGTCTTCGAGAAAGAACGCTGAAAGTTCGGCCCGGCTCGCCAGTCCGGATTTCCGGTAGATGGAGCGGGCATGCTGGCGGACCGTACGCTCACTCTTGTGCTGAATGGCGGCGATCTCCTTGTGCTCGTAGCCCTTCAAGATCATCAGCGCCGTGTTGCTTTCTGTCCGGGTCAGGCCCCAGGTACGGAACTGAACGTCGATCTCCACGCCGAGTCCGCGGAGCAGCTTTTCGGTTCGGCTACGCCAGGCGTCGCGCTCTGCCGTCTGCTCGGCCAGTGCCACCCGGGAGGCGACGAGTTTCGTATCCGTGTCCCGCCAGCGCAGCCAGAAGTAGGCGGCCGCACCGAGTCCAAAAAGCATCAGCAGCAATTCAAAAAGGACGTGCGCCGACCAGATGGTGGTGGGGCTGTCCAGCACCAGGTCGACGACGGTGCCTACGGACAGGATCAGGATCACGATAGGGAGCTTCTTCCGCAGCGACCGGTTCCTGTCAGTCGGGTCAGCTGAGGCTACAGCGGGGATCACGTGGTTGTTCTCGGACATGCGGCTATTCTAGCCGTTCTGGTCCAGCCTTTCTGGCCCCGGATGCCCGCTGTACCGGACTGGCCCTGTAACTCTCTCAGGTGCGCGGGCCGACGTGCCGAGGAAGGCCACGTAATCCGGCACGGAAGATTGGTGTCAGCCGTGCGATGGTCCGTGCGATCCTGCCACCTGAACGAAAAAGCTCGGTCTAGCGGGATGGGGTCAGCCGGTCCCAACCCCAGATCCGATTGTGAGCTTGTCAGGCGAGTGGCGGCAGCACGGTGATAAGAAGTCGGAGAATGCCCGTAGCGCGCGTGGCGTCCGATGCTGGTAGACGTGCTTGGTCTGCTCGAAGGCTACCAGCATCTTGCCCAGGTACCGATTGCATCGGGACACCTCGCCACTGGCCAGGCCGGCAGCGATCGAGACGAACTGGGTCCTTGTCAGCCAGCCAGTCCCGCGATGCGAAAGGGCTGATAGAGCAGGGGGTGTGCCTCGATTGCTGAAGCATACGCCGGATGAACCTTGTAGTATTTCCGCCTCATTCTGAGGCTGACAGGTCCATGGCGTCCGGCTCGAAAAAAGTCATCTATGCCGCGCTTGTCGGCAATGCGCTCATCGCAGTTACAAAGTTCATCGCTGCGTCTATCACCGGTAGCTCGGCCATGCTTTCCGAGGGCATTCACTCTGTAGTCGATACGGGTAACCAGGTGCTTCTGCTGTATGGGATGCGGCGAGCGCAGCTGCCAGCGGACCGGAGGTTTCCCTTCGGCCACGGCAAAGAGATCTACTTCTGGAGCTTTGTTGTCGCCATCCTCATTTTCGCGGTGGGCTCAGGGATCTCCATCTACGAGGGCGTGCGACACATCCTGCATCCCGAACCCATCAGCAATCCGCTCATCAACTACCTTGTGCTGGGCCTCGCAATGATTTTTGAGGGAGCGGCCTGGTACTTCGCATTCGTTGAGTTCCGTCGGGTAAAGGGCAACTGGGGATACGTGGAAGCCGTGCAGCGTGGCAAGGACCCGACCCTGTTCGTGGTGCTGTTCGAAGATTCAGCGGCCATGCTGGGCCTGCTGGTAGCGGCGGCCGGTATTGGCCTGGCCCAGCTTACCGGCGTGCCCCAGTTCGACGGTATTGCCTCCGTCGTCATCGGTCTCATTCTTGGCGCCACTGCCATCTGGCTCGCTTATGAAACCAAGGGCCTGCTCATCGGCGAGTCCGCCAGCGTCCGCGTTGTCGACGGCATCCGGGCTCTGGTCATTGCCCGGCCCGAGGTGGATCATCTCAACGAGGCGCTGACCATGCATATGGGGCCGGAGTTCATACTGCTGAACCTGTCGGTCAAATTTCGCGACGAGTTCACAGCGCCCGATATCGAGGCCGCCGTTCGCAGCATGGAAAAACAGGTCAAGGGAAGCTATCCCGAGGTCAAACGGATCTTCATTGAAGCCGAGGCGCGCGACGACGGCATAGGCTGACCCTGTAATCAGGCGGCCCGACCGAGATCGATGAGCTTGCGGCAGGTGATGGCAAACAGCGAGAAATCCTGGGTGTTGGCATGCTGCGCTGCGTCGATAGCCGCGTTCCACGCCGTCATCAGGGGCGGCCGCTCCAGCAGCCACTGATCCACGTTGCCGGCGCATTGCCGCTGGACCAGCGCGGCCAGGCGACCCTGTTCCGTCACCATGTCGTCGATCAGAGAGTCCCGCTCCATGATCTGCCAGTGGCTGCTCGAAGCCAGCTGGCTGAGGCGCGTGGTAAGCCAGCTCAGGTTCAGCCGCTGACCCACGTCCGCATAAACGCACACAAGGTGTTGCGGCTCGGTGTCGCAGGATTCCGCCGCGGTCACTACGGTGAGCGCGGTGGCCGTATCCGCGGAAGCCGCCAGCTGGGTTGCCGCGACTTCGGGAACGCCGCTGTTGATCAGATCCTGCCGGCGGGCCTGGCGTTGTGCCCAGGCGAGTTCACCCAGCAGCGCTTCCCCATGGTCTGCCAGGTTGTCGATGGGTGTTTGAAAGCGGGCGGTGAGGGCTGCAACGTCCAGATTGGAGCGTTCATGACGCAGCAGCCAGCGGGTAGAGCGCCTGCCCAGGCGGACCAGTTCGGACAGCGCACGCAGGCGCGTTCTGGCGTCGATGCCGGGCAGGGTTTCTATCTGCCGGTAATGCTCCCGGACCCGAAAGCAGGCAGCAGCGGCCATGTAGGCGCGGAGAATTTCCTCAACGGACGCGCCAACCATTTCCATGAGGTGAGACACGAAGGTGATACCCATGTGATGCACCACGTCGTTGGCCAGCTGAGTGCCGACGATCTCCCGGGTCAGCCGGTGCTGCTCCAGCGTTTGCGGATAGCGCTGAACGAGCGCGTCGGGAAACGGTCTGTAAACCTCCCGGCGTATGAAGGGGTCGCTGCTGATGACCGTCCTGTTGAGCGCGTTTTTAACGTGGGTTTTCGCAAACGCCAGCAATACCGCGAGTTCCGGACGAGTCAGCGTTTGCTGCAGACTCGTCCGTTCCGTCAGAAGCTCGTCGCTGGGCAGTCCCTCCAGCGAGCGGTCGAGTCCCTCTGCGTTCTCCATCAGGGTGATGAAGCGTTGAAATTCGGTATCGTGGGCGGCAACCTGAAGTTCCGCGAGGCTAAGCACCTGGGCCTGGCGGAAATTGTTGGTCAGCACCAGCTCGGCTACCTGGTCGGTCATGGACTCCAGCATCTGATTGCGATGCTTTTCGGTCAGCTCTCCTTCGGCGACCAGCGTGTTCAGCGCGATCTTGATATTGACCTCGTGGTCCGAGCAGTCGACGCCGGCGGAGTTGTCGATGAAGTCGCTGTTGACGGAACCGCCGTTCTGGGAGAATTCCACCCGGCCGTGCTGCGTAATGCCGAGGTTGCCGCCTTCGCCGATGACCTGGCAGCGCAGGTCCCCGGCGTCCACGCGCAGGCCATCGTTGGCCCGATCCCCCACGTCCTCATGGGTTTCGCTGGATGCCTTGATGTAGGTACCTATCCCGCCATTCCAGATCAGGTCCACCGGCGACTTCAGCAATTCGTGAATCAGCTCGTCCGGTGACAGCACCTGCGCGCTGATATCGAAGCGGCTGCAGATCTCGGGCGTCAGTTCGATGGATTTGGCGCTGCGCGGGAACACGCCTCCACCCACGGAAATGAGCTCCGCCGCATAGTCTGTCCAAGACGAGCGGGGCAGCTGAAAAAGCCGTTGGCGTTCCTGAAAGCTTTTCTCCGGGTCGGGTTCCGGGTCGATGAAGATGTTCAGGTGATTGAATGCGGCTACCAGCTGGATGCTGCGCGACAGCAGCATGCCGTTGCCGAAAACGTCGCCGGACATATCGCCGATGCCCAGCACGCTTACCGGATCCTGCTGAACATCGACCCCACGCTCGGCGAAATGTCGCTGCACGGATACCCAGGCACCGCGGGCAGTGATGCCCATTGCCTTGTGGTCGTAGCCGTTGGACCCGCCGGAGGCGAACGCGTCGCCGAGCCAGAACTGGTAGTCGGCAGCGACGGCGTTCGCGGTGTCGGAGAATGTGGCGGTTCCCTTGTCGGCTGCCACCACCAGGTAAGGGTCGTCACCATCGTGTCGGCGTACAGAAGGCGGGTGCTGGATTACGCCTTCATTGACGTTGTCGGTCAGGTCCAGCAGGCCGCGGATGAAATCCCGATAGCAGGCGACGCCCTGAACTCTGAACGCATCGGTGTCTTCTAAGGGATGCCGGATGATAAAACCTCCTTTAGCACCGGTGGGCACGATCACCGCGTTTTTCACAGCCTGCGCTTTCACCAACCCGAGAACCTCGGTTCGGTAGTCTTCCGCACGATCCGACCATCTCAGCCCTCCGCGCGCAATGGCTCCCCCGCGCAGGTGCACACCCTCCATGGTGGGGGAAGAGACAAAGATCTCGAAGGCGGGCACCGGCCTGGGAACGCCGCGAATTTCCGACGGCACCAGCTTCAGGGACAGAAAATCGCGCGGCTCGTCTGCTTCGTCCCGGCGATAGTAGTTCACGCGTTTTGTCGCGTTGATGAGATCGAGGTATCTACGCAGGATGCGGTCTTCGTTCAGCAGCGCGACTTCGTCCAAGGCGGAGATAATCTCTGCCTGCAGGTCCTGCGCCCGCTCGCCAGTGCCCTCGGGGTCAAAGCGATCTTCGAAGTAGCGTACCAACGCAGCGGCTATCCCCGCATGCTTGAACAGAGTGTCGCTGATGAACTGCTGACTGAAGCCGAAGCGGATCTGCTTCAGATAGCGGGCGTACGTGCGCAACACGTTGGTTTGTCGCCAGGTCAGACCCGCCGCAAGGATCAGACGGTTGTATCGATCGTCGTCGACTTTGCCTTCCCAGATTCGAACGAAGGCGTCGGCGAAGCGCTCGCTGATCTCGCGCAGGTCCAGACGCTCCGGAAAGAGCAGATCGAAATCGAGAATGGAAACCGGCTCGCGTTGGCTGCGGTCGATGTAGTAGGGATGCTCCGAGCAGACGCGCAGCCCAAGATTTTCCAGGGTGGCAATGACATCGGACAGCGGCATCGTGGAGCCCATACGGTACAGCTTCAGATGCAGGGCCTCAGCGGATTCCTCCGGCCGACGATAGAAGTGGGTACGCAGCGGCTTTTCTGCCGAGAGACGTTCAATGACCTCGATGTCGCTGACCGCGGTTCTGACGCTGTAGTTCTCCCGGTACCCGGCGGGGAAGGCGAGCGCGTAGTCCCGGGCAAAGCGGCGACTCAGGGATTCGCCGAATGTCTCGCTCAGCGCGTCCAGAAAATCGGTGCTCCAATCCCGGGTAGTGGTGAGCAGCTTCTCCTCGAGCAGCTTCTCATCGACTACCTTCTGCTTGCCGGGACGTACGCGCAGGTTGATCTGCAGACGTACCAGAATGGATTCGCTGAAAAACGGCTCGAACTCCGAGTCCTCAGCCTCGAAAGCACTCTCGAGGAGTTCCACCAACCGAATGCGAACCTGGGTGTTGAAATGCTCTCTGGGCAGATAGACCAGGCAGTGAACGAAAAGTCCGTAAGGGTCGCGGCGAACGAACAGCCGGGTCCGACGCCGTTCGTGAATATAAGTGATGCCTTTAGCAGTCCGCAGCAGTTCGTCTTCGGGCGTCTGCAGCAGCTCATCTTTGGGGAAGGTAGCCAGCACCTGGCGCATGACCTTACCGTCGAAACCGTCCGGGGTCAGTCCGGACCGTGCCATGACCCGGGATACTTTGCTCCGGACTATCGGGATGCGGTCCGGTTCCTCCCGATACACGCGCGCCGTGTACAGCCCCAGGAATCCGTGCTCGCCCACCACCTTGCCCTGGTCGTCGAACTTGCGGATGCCGAAGTAATCCGGGTACGCGGGACGGTGGACACGGGATTTGGTACCCGATTGGGAAAACGAAAGCACCTGCTGCCTGAGCAGAAATTCCTGCACCGCGGGCTCCTGATCAGCGATGCTGCGCGGCGTTGAAACGCGACGGTTGCGCATGACGCCTAGAGCGCTGTCCTCGGTCTGGCGGATCATTCCATCGGCGTAGTCGAAACTCCGATAGCCGAGAAAGGTGAACATCCTGTCGGATATCCAGTCGAGGAAATCGATAGACTCCTGAACCTCTTCCGGTGCAACCTTCGCCGGCGGCTTCTCCCCCAGCGCTTTTCTGAGCGAGGTCAACTTTCCCTTCATGGCCTCGAAGTCGCTTACCGCGGCCGTCACGTCGACCAGGGTCTCGTGCAGACGGGCTCGCAGCTCCGCGATGGCGTCTTCGTGGACACGGTCGATCTCGGCGTAGATCAGCACCTCCTTCTGCTTATCCCCGGGACTGACCTTCAGGCTCGTGATCCGCTGGTTTTCGTCCCTCGTGGTCGCGAATACCACGTTGCTCAGATGGTGGGTGATCAGGCCGTCATGGGACAGTGCCATGAGCAACGAGTCGGTGACGAAGGGCATGTCTGGAGTTAGAACGCGCACTACGGTGTAGCGCGATTGCCAGCCTTCCTGGGCGTGTTCCGGGTTGGTGATGTGAATGACGGTTTCGTTCGGATCGCGGACCTCGAACAGACGCCAGGTATCTATGCTGGCGCCGGCGTCATCGTCCGCCTTGCGGGGCAGCAGGTCTTCCTCCGGTATGCGGGACCACCACAGCCTTACAAACTCCAGCAGCAGCGCATCCGGCTCGGGGAGCCGTTGCTCTACCTGCTTAAGCAATATGCGGATCTGCGCGTGGTTATTGCCGGCCACCAGAACGTCCTGTTTTCTGCGACTGTAATGGCATTCTAGGTCATCGGCGTGAAGTTCACATAGCCGGTGGTGTCTATTCTGCAGGGGCTCGATTGCTGTGGTAGCCTCCTTCAGATCGTCCCGTATGCAGACAGTCACTCAGCGTCCCAGGGGGAGTCATGGAAATTGCAGGTAAGTCCGCTGTCGTTACGGGTGGGGGCAACGGCATAGGCCGTGCCATTTCATTGGCGCTGGCGGGTAAGGGCGCCAACGTGGCGGTTGCGGACATCGAGCTGGACGCCGCCGAGGCGGTCGCGGCTGAAGTTGCCGCCTTGGGCCTCAAGAGCCTGGCGGTCGCCGTTGACGTGAGCAGGGAAGATGACCTGGCAGATCTGGCCGACAAGGCGTGGTCGGCATTCGGCTCCGTCGAGCTGCTTTTCAATAACGCGGGGGTCATGGCCCCCGGTGGCCCGCTGATGCAGGTGAGCAAGGCGGATTTCGATTGGTGTTTTTCTGTGAACGTGGGCGGGGTGATGAACGGCATCCGGGTGTTTGCCCCCCGATTCGTTGCATCCGGCAAGCCGGCCTGGATCATCAATACCGGCTCCGAGCACAGCCTTGGGGTGCCGCACCTGTTCGGCGGCGCCTACACCGCTACCAAACACGCGGTGCTGGGGCTTTCCGATGTGCTGGCTCGCGAGCTGCCTAAGCACGTGGGGGTGAGCGTGCTCTGTCCTGGCATCACCCAGTCGACTCTGTGGCGTGCCACTGAGCGACGTCCCGAGGAACAGGGCGGCCCCATCGCGGCAGTTCCAGCCAACGCGGCGGCGATGGCACTAGGCATGCCGGTGGAGCAGGTGGCGGACAGGGTAATGGCCGGAATCGAAAACGAAACCTTCTACATCATGACCCATGCCCATGTGGTGGAGATCGCCCGCGAGCGTTGGCGAGACGTGGAGGAAGCCTTCGCGACCCAGGTGCCCCGGTACCCGGGGGACGAGGCCTACGACGTGAAGGAGGTCATGAAGAAGCTGAGGGACCAGCGATGAAAGACAATTTCAATGAATCTTCCGTGCCCGACCAGTCCGGTAGAACCGTTTTCGTTACCGGCGCCAACACCGGCATTGGTTGGGATGCTGCTCGCGTGCTGGCGGCCCGTGGAGCCCGTGTGCTGCTGGGTTGCCGGTCGGCGGACAAGGCCGCAGCCGCGAGGCAACGGATACTCGACATCCATCCCTCCGCTGATGTGGATACGGTTGCTCTGGATCTGGGCAGCCTCGCGTCGGTGCGGAAGGCAGCGGATCAGGTGTTGCAGGAATCGCGGCTCGATGTGCTCGTCAACAACGCCGGCATCATGATGCCGCCCCGGGAGCTGACAGTGGACGGCTTCGAGTCCCAGTTTGGCGTCAATCACCTGGGTCACTTTGCGCTCACCGGCCTGCTGCTGCCGAAGCTCAAGGGCCAGCAAGGGGCCCGGATCGTTACCGTGAGCAGCCTCGCCCACCGGGCAGGCAAGATTCACTTCGACGACCTCAACGCCGAGAAGCACTACGGCCGCCAGGATCGCTATTCTCTGAGCAAGCTGGCGAATCTCCTGTTCACCTATGAGCTGCAGCGTCGTCTGCACGCGGTCGGCTGTCCGGCTATTGCCCTTGCCTGCCACCCTGGCGGCGCGGAGACGGAGCTGTCACGGCATCTGCCGAAGATATTTCTGCGCCTTACCCCGCTGTTCCGATTGGTGATGAACACCTCGGCCGAAGGCGCTCTGCCGACGCTGCGGGCTGTCGTTGATCCTGAGGCGAAAGGCGGCGAGTATTTCGGGCCTGCCGGCTTTGCGGAGTTTGCCCGCGGCGCCAGTCAGGTACGTTCCAATGTGGTCAGTCATGACGCGGCGCTGGCCGGGCGGTTGTGGGAGGTTTCCGTTGAGATGACGGGCGTCGATTACGATTTCGACGCCGCAGCAGCGCAGGAAAGCTGAACGCCCGCGCGGTCAGCCGCTGCTGATGAACGGGTCAAGAAGGAGCCTGAGTCTTACGCCAACCCGCCACCCGGATATGCGGCCGGGGGCACCCACCCGGGCGCAAAGCGCAAGCGACTGTTTGCCTCCCCCGACGAGGTCATCCGGGTGCTCCGGGAGGAAGTTGGCGCCTGGCGCGCCGACTGCTGATGCAAAGTATTTATGAGCAGGGAGACTGATGATCATGGAATACAGATCGCTGGGAAGGACGGGGGTACAGGTCAGTCAATTCTGCCTCGGGACCATGATGTTCGGCGGCAAGGCGGATAAGGCCGAATCCAATCGCATTATCGATTGTGCATTGGGGAGCGGGGTCAACTTCGTGGACACCGCTAACGTGTATGCCGGCAACGAGAGCGAACGCATCGTAGGTGAGGCGCTCGTCCGTGACGGCAAGCGGCAGACGACGATCCTCGCGACCAAGTTCAACTTTCCGCAGGGTGATGATGCAAACGCCCGGGGTCTGAGTCGGCGTCATCTGCTGCAGGCCTGTGAAGATTCCCTGACGCGATTGCAGACGGACTGGATCGACCTGTACCAGCTGCACCGCTCCAACGCCCATGTACCCATCGATGAAACGCTGCGGGCGCTCGATGACCTGATCCGCGCGGGCAAGATCCGCTACATCGGCTGCAGCATGTTTCCCAGCTGGCAGATGGTGGAGTCGCTGTGGGTCGCCAAGGAGCTGGGACTGAACCGCTTCGTCTGCGAGCAGCCGGCGTACCATATGCTGGACCGCACTGCGGAGCGCGAGGTGATTCCGGCGGCCCGGTCCTTTGGCCTTGCCGTCATTCCCTGGGGCCCACTGTGCGGCGGCCTGCTGACCGGCAAATATCAACGGGATCAGGGGGATCCCGAGGGTCGCTGGCAGGATGGAAAAGACAATTTCAACCGGGAAGCCACAGCCCAGGCCTGGGACGTCATCGACCTCCTGCGCGGTATGGCTGTCGAGAAGAGTTGCTCCATGTCCCAGTTAGCGCTGGCTTGGTGCGCAGCCCAACCAGGCGTGACGGCGCCGATCATCGGTCCTCGAACCTTCGAGCAGGTGGCGGACAATCTGGGTGCTGTGGAAGTCAGTCTCGACCAGGACGATTTCGATCGGATCGACGCCCTGGTGCCCCCTCACAGCGTGGCGGTGCGCTACTACGACCGGGCCAACGCCGTGGATTTTCGGCCGCATACCCATAGGTCGGTGGTCTGAAAAATGCCAGCAAACGGAGGCGACGTATGAGAATCGGGGTATCCCTGCCGGTTCGCGAACTGGAAAACGACCTCGGCGCTATCCGGGACTTTGCTCAGCTGGCCGAAGAGCTGGGCCTCACTCACCTGCGGGTGCCGGATCAGGTGCTGCGCAGTAGTAACAAGCATCTG
>Ga0316194_10001131_pt1 | contig 18217 bp, 15 predicted proteins | sample CroRivsedime1_MG_FD_204936 | JGI IMG/M metagenome (GOLD analysis project Ga0316194, IMG submission 204936) | Coastal sediment microbial communities from Maine, United States - Cross River sediment 1 | ecosystem: Environmental > Aquatic > Marine > Coastal > Sediment | place: USA: Maine...
CCAACGAGCAAAATTTTTGTCGTCTACGCTGAAGACCATCGTTTGCTCGGGGTGCAACACATGACACGTAACCCGCTGGCGGTCGTGGTCGACACCGGTCTGATTGCAGGCGCGCCGAAGAAGCTGCTGCTCGCCGGTATCGGCGATGCCATCTCCAAGAAGTTCGAAGTCGCGCAGTGCTTCAAGGCCGGCGCGAAGACGATGTATGGTGCGCGCGGCACATTAGCGGCCAATGCATTAGCGGAGCTTTGCTACACAACCCTGCTCGAGAACTCTCAAGGCGCAATAGAAGCCGTTGAACAGAAACAGCCGAACGCCAGCCTCGAGGCTCTGGTTGAAGCAACCGTATTGCTCAGCGGGCTGTGCTTTGAAAATGGCGGGCTCTCTATCGCACACGCCATGACCCGGGGCTTGACCGCGATACCTGAAACTGCGCACGAGCTGCATGGCTTGCAAGTGGCCTACGGGTTGTTGATCCAACTGCAACTGGAAAACCGATCTGCCGGATTCATCAGGGAACTTCGACAGTTCTACGCACAGACGGGGCTTCCTCAAAGCCTGCGGGATCTGGGGCTCGAGCAGGCTGCGACTCCGGAGCAGATCAAGACGATTGCAACGCAGACGTTGACCGCGCCCTACATTGCGAACTTCGAGCGCAGCCTGGAGCCGGCAGATTTCGTCGCGGCGATTGAAGCCGTCGAATCGTACGTCTAGCGCAAGAAAGTGGCGAGGCTGTGCCCCGATTGCGCGGCAAGGCAGGTTGAGAATGGCACCACTAATCGGAGCATGTGATGGAACGTGCTGAAATGGTCCGGGAGTATCTCCGCGTTCTCGGTCTGGACGCCCACGAATGCGATTTTGCGCTACTCAATGAGCTGGTTGCGCGCCATGTTGCCACCTTCGCATTCAGTAGCGTCGGAAGTCTCCTCGGAGAGGATCTGCCACTCGATTTCGAATCCCTGTACCAGCGGATCGTTGTCGACCGGCGTGGTGGATACTGTTTTCAGCACAACGGACTGATGTATGGCGTGCTGGAAGAGCTCGGGTTTTCGCCAACTCTTTATCTCGCGCGCGTGATCTACAACCAGGACGTGCACCCCGGTCTAACACACCGGATCTCGATGGTTGAGCATGCGGGCCAGAAGTATGTGCTCGACGTCGGTTTCGGCCCTCTTGGCCCGCGGATTGTCGTCCCGATGCCGGCAACGGAAGCGAAAGACGGTGAAAAGATATTCCGTATCGCACAGCGCCGGCCCGGTGAATACCACGTGGAAGTTTTCAAGGACGAAGTGTTCTTTTCGCTGTACCGCTTTGAGCTGGCGCGTTACGGGCAGTCCGATTGCGAACTGGGGCACTTCTACTCGCACCGACATCCGGAAGCGACCTTTGTGAATCATCTGGTCGTCTCACTGTTGTTGGAGCGTGAAACCCGTTCCCTGCGTGATCTGGAATATTCGGTCATTACGCAATCGGGCACCTGTACCAGAGCGGTTCGCGATTCGGGGCAACTCAGGCAATTGCTTGTCGGCGAATTCGGGTGTCAGGTAACCGAAGACGAGAGCCGGTGTTTATTTGACATGCTGGCCACCTGAAACATCATCGGCCATTCAACCACGCGAAGGAGAGCGATATGACGGAGTGGTCTGGTTTGGTTGTGCACCGAGTGTTCGGGAGAGCCTTGGCTTATTTCACATCATCAGAGCGCCCTCCAGAATGGAACCTGAGAAGGCATTAGCTATTGTCGCGCTGATCTGGTTGATCGTCTCGGTTCTCGCGATGGCGCGATCGATACGGCGCGGCCGCGAACTCGCTGACATGCTCGCATCCCGGCATCCCGAGACGTATGAAGCACTGGGTCGTCCGCAACCGGGCTATTTCGAAAGCACCAGGCGAACCCGGTTTGCGCGATTCGTGGGCCGCCGCGATTTTCAAACGCTTGGTGATGAATCGCTCGTCGCGCAGTTCGAGGCATATCGTAAATCCGAAGCCCGGGTTGTTCTTTTCGCCATCCTGAGCGGCAGCGTTTTGGCCTTGCTCGTTGTCGCGTTGCGCTACTTCAAGTGAGCGTTGAGGCCAGACTCGAACGGATTGCGCAACCTGCTCGTTATGGCGACCGGTCACAAGCCAGAATCTAATTTAGCGTAGCGGCAATTTTCCGAATTTCGTCCGGCGTGTGCTCGCCGGCAAGCGGGGTTCCCGGCATCAGATACTTTCCCATTTCCATGCCACCGACCAGCACCGGCTCATAGCCAACGTCGCGAATCAACGGTGACGTGATCGAGATGGCGCCTGCGTCGTCGCTTGCAATCGGCATACCAATGCGTCCCGGTTCCTTGTAGGCGGTGCCCATGTTGGCGTAACCGATGGCATTGAAGGCGCGCACGATACGCGCGCCGGGGAGCAACTCCAGAGAAGCGAGGCCGGCACCTTTCTCGTGCGCCCATGTTGCAAGCTCGCCATCGCGCCACGTGAACGGATTGCAGGTATCGATTACCACCTTGCCCTTGATCAGATCACCCAGATCGCTGCGAACATCGGGCAGCGCATGGTATGGAACCGAAATCATCACCACTTCACCGAAGGCGGCGGCTTCGCGTGGTGTGCCAGCACGTGCATTGCTTCCCAGTTTTGCGGCCAGTGCCTTGTCGTGATCAAGGCTGCGCGAAGAGAACATGACTTCATGGCCAGCCCGGACCCAGGCGCTGCCGATGGCACCGCCCACCTTGCCAGATCCAACAATGCCGATTTTCATTTTTCCGTTTGCCGCCCGAGCCGCCAGCGGTAGACCATTGAGCATCAGCGTTGCCGTGGCAGCGCCGGCGATGAGGAAACGACGACGATCCTGTTTTACAACGCGACGGTTTTTCATAACGAGTCTCCAGATAGCTTTAACAACTGCGGAATCCTTACGGATCCAGGCGCTGATGATTGGTCATTCAGGAACGAACGAGTCGGGGTTGATTCAAATTTCAAAGTTTTGTTCCGTTTGCACCGGTGGCCGGGTGCGATGCGCGATTCTGATTCTAGCCCGGTTTGCGCGCGTGGCCGTGGCAGCCCCGAGCCCTTCTGCGGCTTCGCTCGCGCTGAATCGCTCAGGCTGAAAACCCGAAGGCCACCCGGCACCGAAGTGCCGGGTGGGACGCAAAGAATATTTCTTACCGCGATAGAGCTTGCCCGGCCCCGTCAATACGCACTACGTGGCAGAGTGCGTGGCGGCACGGTATTCTCGTCCGAGACCGTGATGACGACGCGATCGAGTGCACCGTTGTATGCGAACGGATCGGCGTACATCTTCGATACCTGGGTGCCGGTATCCTGACCGACATCGAAGGTCTCGGCGAGTGAGTACGTGCTGATATGCATTAACGGCATCTCGGTTTCAGCGACTTTCTCACCGTTGATGTAGAGCTCGCCCAGACCGCCAAACTCCTTGGTCTTGAGGAAATTGAATTTGATATCGACCGTGCCTCTATCGAGTGGTTTGGATTCGAGGATGTAATGCACGCCGTCGAGATAGTTGTAGTCGTAATACAGGCGTTCATTCTTGATGAACATCGAGAAGCCGCCCGTCATGCCGCCGACCGCTACGATCACACCTGACTCACCGCCTTCGCGTTCGAGCCGGGTTTCGATGGTGTGCGCCCGGTTCTTGACCGGCGCCGAGGATTTCTCGGCAATGCGCACCGCACCCGGTGCAAAGTAGACGAACTCTTTCTGGTCGCCGAACAACCGGTCCTGTTGACTACCAAGGCGCGCGATCATGTCGTCGTAGAGCGGGTATACATTGTATTTCCAGGCTTCTTCATCGAAGATCGCGACCAGTTCGGCGAGCTTCTCCGGGTTTTCCTTCGCGAGGTTGCGCGACTCGGAGAAGTCCTCGGCAACGTGGTACAGCTCCCACTCGTCCTGGTCGAACGGCAGGGTCACGGCGAGGTCCCATGGCATCCGGTTGGCGTGCAGCGTGACTGCTTTCCAGCCGTCAACCCAGATCGCGCGATTGCCGAACATTTCGTAGTACTGGCGCTGTTTGGCGTTGGGTGCATCCGGGTTGTCGAAGGCGTACATCATCGACACGCCGTCCATCGGTTGCTGTTTCACGCCGTGATATTCCTCGGGAACCCCGACACCGGCGGCTTCGAGAATCGTCGGCGCAATATCGCTGATGTGGTGATACTGATCGCGAATCTCGCCCTTAGCCTGGATACCATTTGGCCAGTGCACCACAAGGTGGTCCTGCTGACCGCCGCGGTGTTCCGATTGCTTGAAGTAACGGAACGGTGTGTTGCCTGCCATTGCCCAGCCGGCGTGATAGTGCGGGTAGGTGTTCTCGCGACCCCAGTCATTGAGTGCGCGCATGTTCGCATCGAGCGGGGTCTGCAGGCCATTCAGCACATAGGTTTCGTTGAATGTGCCGGCAAGTCCGCCCTCGCCACTGGCGCCGTTGTCGGCGGTGACGAAAATCAGCGTGTTGTCGAACTCGCCGATACGTTTGAGTTCATTGACGACGCGGCCGATCTGAAGATCGACCCATTCCATTTGCGCGGCGAACACTTCCATCTGGCGCGCGTACAGTTTCTTTTCCTTTGCCGGCAGCGAGTCCCACGCCGGAATCTGGTCGATTCGTCCGGTCAGTTCCGTGTCGGCGGGCACAACGCCAAGTTCCTTCTGGCGCTCCAGAATCTGTTCGCGGGCCTTGTCCCAGCCCATGTCGAACTTGCCCTTGTATTTGTCGATATGGCTATCGGGGGCGTGGTGCGGTGAATGCATCGAGCCCGAAGCCCACAACATCATGAACGGCAGGTCGGGTTTGATGGACTTGTGGCCGGTGACCCATTCGATCGCGCGGTCGGCCAGATCCTTGTCGAGATGCACTGACTTGCGATAAGGCTCCGGCGTGTGGTCGTTCCACATAACCGGTACGAACTGATGCACGTCAGCGGCCATGAACGTATAGGCATGCTGAAAGCCTTCGCCACTGGGCCAGCGATCGAACGGACCGACCTGGGATATTTCGTAGAGCGGCGTGTGGTCCCACTTGCCCAGCGCATAGTTGATGTAGCCGGCTTCGGCCAGGTAGTTGGCCACGGACTTCGCAGATTCCGGCATCACGGCGTTGTAGCCGGGAAAGCCCATTGCGGTCAGCGCGTGACTGCCAAGGCCAATCGAGTGCGGATTGCGCCCGGCCATCAGCGATGCCCGGCTCGGCGAGCACAGTGCGGTGGTGTGGAAATTATTGAACCGAAGACCATTCGCAGCCAGTGCGTCGATGTTGGGGGTTTCAATCAGGCCGCCGAAGCTGCCGACCTGGGCGAAGCCCACATCGTCGAGCAGAAAGATAATGACATTCGGAGCGTCCTTGTTCGGATTGACGTACTCAGGCCACCATTCCTTCGAGTCCTGGTAACTTTCGGCGATGATGCCGCCAAATCCTTCGACTTTCTTGATTTTGACGCCATCGACCATCTGGACGCCGTACTTCGGCGCATCGGTTTCAGGCGCCGCAGCTTCATCGACCGTTTCAGGTGGCGCGTCGCAGGCAGCAAGCGCGAGGCCGAGGGTAAGCACAGCGAGAAACCGAATGGACTTCATGGGAGTTGCCCCTTTCTGAAACAGGTTAATTGCAGGAGCGTTGACACGCTTATTGTTGCTTACACCGTGCCCGTTCCAGTGTCCGGAAGGCGCGGCGTCCGCGACCAGAAGCTTCATTATAGACATCGGGAGCTGTTGATTGCGTGTCCCCGCCCCGGGTTTTGACCTGAAACAAAACCGTTTCAGTGTCGTGATTAAACCAGACGGGTACCGCGATTAGCGGCGCCTTGTGTGCTCAGGCATTGTTCGCCCGGTACTGGCGGACCAGCTTCAATCGGCGTTGGCGGCCAGTTTGATGTCCGGTTCCAGATGTACAGACTCGGCGGCGTTTGATATCCAGATCTGTCCGTCCTGTATCGTCACCTGCAAATCCATGTTGCGCGTGGCGAATCCGGCCAGCGCGCGTGTTGCCTCCTGCGGCAGATCGACCACTGTGAGTTTTTCCTGGCGCGCAAGTGTGTCACCGGCCTGCTGCCACCACAGTTGCGCGGCGCGCCCGCCGTAGGTGTAGACAATCACCTTGTCAGCGCGCCCGCAGGCTTTGCGGATGCGTTTCTCGTCCGGCAGGCCGACATCGATCCACACCTTGATGTTGCCCGTCAGGTCCTTGTGCCACAGGTCCGGCTCGTCGTCGGTACTTATCCCGGCGCCGAAGGCCATTGCCTCTCCGGCGTTCAGCGCGAACGCCAGCAGCCGCACCATCATGCGCTCTTCGGTCTCCGACGGATGGCGGGCGAGGGTGATTGTGTGGTCCTGATAGTAGTTGCGCTCCATGTCGGCGATATGGAGTTCCGCCTTGCAGATGGTTGCCTTGAGAGCCATGCGATGAGAGTCGATTCCGGAAAAGAGTGTTTGTGTTGCGGGACGTAACTCCTGCGGCGGTGCTCCCGGAGTATAGCCGCCGGCTATTCCGGCAACACCGGCATGACGCGCTTCAGGTAGCCATCGAACAACGGGACGGTAAACCCGTTGTCTCCGTGTGAAGGGCTGTAAATCATGCCTTTGCTGATCAATGTGGCGCGCGTAGGCGCGACCGACTGCACTTCCTTTTTCAGCATCTGTGCAATGTCGCCCGATCGCCGTGCGCCGGGTTCGAGCTCCGCCATCGCGCGAAGGTATTTCCTTTCCACCGGTGTCAGTCTGTCAAAGCGCACCCTGAAAAAACTGGCATCCAGTTCCGCAATCGCCAGTTCGGTGGCGGACACAGCATCGGCACGCGTGATCGGTGATTTGGTGGCGCAGTGCCAGCAATATTTTCCCCACTCCTGCAGAAAATACGGATAAGCCTGCGTTTGCAGAAGAATTTCCTGCAAAGCGCCATCCTCATAGTGCACGTCCTGCTCTTGCGCGGGTGCGGCCAGCGCTTTGCGCGCATCCTCATCTCCGAGTGGGCCAATTTCCTGAAACTCAAAGAGGCGTTCTGCGTAAGACTTCGCGCGACCGGCGCGCCCTACCAGTTGCGGAAGCCCGGCACCGATCAGGACAATAGGTAACTGCGCTTGCGCGCACCGGTGTAGCGCGGTGATCAGCGACGCGAACTCGTCCTCGGCGACATATTGCAATTCGTCGATGAAAAAAACGACCGCGGTGTGCTTCTCTTTTGCTGCCTTGCCGACCTCAAGGAAAAGCTCGATCAGGTCGTGTTCGAGATCACCGGAATCCGCTACACCGGGCGCGTTACCGAGATCGACTCCGAATTCGACGTCACGGTACTTGACCTTCATTGCGTTGACGAAACCACCGAGCACTTTCAGGGCTTGCTGGGCGAGGTTGCCAGCGGCGGCGACGCGGTCCAGTTTCAGCAAGGCAGAGCGCAGATGCGGAACGAGCAGCGCGGGAAGCGAGCGCTTTTCCGGCGCTTCCATACTGACTACAACAAAGCCCCGCGCTTCCGATTCCTGGGCGATGCGGGTCAGCAGTACGGTCTTGCCGACACCGCGCAACCCGACCAGCAGCAGGCTGCGCGCCGCCAGACCGTTGCGAAAACGGTCAAGCGCAATTGCCGCTTGCTCGATAATGTCGTCACGCCCGGCCAGCTCCGGTGGCAAGGTGCCGGCGCCGGGGGCATAGGGATTGGTTCGTGGGTCCATATATAGCGAGTTTATATAAAGTTACTAAAAAACACTAACTAGCAGTAACTTTTCTATACCTTCGGTCGCACGGACCTCTCTGGCAAGCTGGACTATCCGGCCGCCGGTGGCGCGCCGACGACATCGCCGTAGGCGTGGCGCTTCGTGATCAGCCCTGAATGGGTAAATACGTCTAGTGCTGTTTCATAGTGCTGCGGGTCAATCGCAATGTCGCCGCCCCAGTTACCGAGTTGCTGATAGAAGGCGACAGCGGCTGCGGTCGCTTCCACCGCCATATCCGGGAAGAACTCCGCCTCGGCTTTCGCGACCTCCATCGGGTCGGCAGTGTTGACCCAGTTGCGTGATGCCCGGTAAGCGGTGGTAAAGCGCTTTGCCATATCCGAATCGACCCAATCCCAGCGGCATGCCAGGCTGCTGAACGCCACCGGGCCGATGGACCGCCCGATCGATGCGACGACGTGTCCCTTGCCGGTGTGCTCGAGTTGCTGCGGCCAGGCGCCTTGCTCATGGAAGTAGTCGCCTTCGCCGGTTTGCCACTGTTGCATCATTTTCTCGCCGCCATTTGATTCGATCCGATCCAGCGAATCCAGATCGATGCCCTCCCGGTGCAGTGCGAAACGCAGCATGGCCTCCGGTTGACCGCCATGCACGTGCAGCAGTTTTTTGCCGTTCAGGTCAGACCATGCGAAATCCGGCCGCGGCTGCCGGGCGGCAAGAATGAACCCGTCATAACGGTTAATCTGTGCGAAGTGAACGACGTCCGGCTTGTTGCCCTTTTCGAGCGGCGTCCAACTGGCGGAAACGGCCGACTGGCCGACGTCCATACGCCCCGAAGCGATTTCTGCACCGGTACGTTGCCCCTGGCCAACCACCTGGTAAGTGCCTGTCAGCCCTTCCTTCTCAAGGAAGCCGCCCGCGATACAGCAGATGAAAGGGCTGTAGAACGCCGAATGGCGGGATGCCATCAGGTTGATAGTTTTCATCGGGGCTCCTTGTTCGAATCGGAAAAATACCGGTTTGGCGAAATACTGGTATGGCAAAGAAAACGGTTCGATCGAAAAATCGGTTTGAACAAGAACAGGCTAAGCAATACGTTTTCAATTAACGGCCCGTTACATCGTCAATCCGGAAACGGTGACGGTTCGCCCGCCGGCAAGGGCGCATCGAACGCGTTCAAGGTCACCGATACCATGCAGTAGTAACCCATCATCGCCACCAGATCCACCAGCATCTGAGCGCCGAACGCGTCGAGCGCGCGCTGGTAGGTTGCGCTGGTGACGCGCCGCGTTTGGAGCATCTCGGTGCAAAGGTCGTAAACGATAATGTCATCGTCGTGCGAAAAATCGGGGCGTTTTCCGGCGGCCAGCGCCTGAATGATGTGTTCCTCGACGCCTGCCTTGCGCGCCAGCTCGGCGTGTGCGTAGAACTCGAATTCGGCTTTCCAGTGGCGGCCGGTGATCAGGATCGCGATCTCCGCCAGCCGCTTGGACGGCGTCGACTGGAACCGCAGGTATTCGCTAAGGGCGCGAGCGCGCTTGGCCAGTTCCGGGCTGTGCAGCCACGCCGGGTAAGGGCCCATTACCTTGCCGTGCGGCCCCGACGTGATGAGGTCGGCGACGGTTTTCTGTTCGTCGGTCATTGATTCGGGTGTCAGATCAGGTAAGCGGCTCATATCGTGTTTTCCGTGAGTTGTTGTGACTGCAGGTTGGTGAATAGGACGTTCAGAATGTCCGCCGCGTTCGCGACTTACCCCTTTCTTGCCAGCGCGCCGCCGTCCACCGGCAACGAGACGCCGGTAATGAATTGCGCTTCGTCGGAGGCCAGAAACAGCGCGGCATTGGCGACGTCCCACGCCGTGCCCATCTTCGCCCGCAACGGCACTTTCGCGTCACGCCCGGCCGCAATCTCCTCGCGCGGCTTGCCAGTCGCCCGCGCGCGGGTGTCCACCGCCATCGGTGTGTTCATCAGACCGGGCAGGATGCTGTTTGCGCGAATGCCGTACGCTGCGTTGTCCAGCGCAAGTTGCTGGGTAAAGGCAATCATGCCCGCCTTGGTCGTTTTGTAGGCGATGAGGGGAAAATCGATCCATGCCGCCATTGATGAAATGTTCAGAATCACGCCACTTTGCTGTTTACGCATGACCGGGATAACGTGCTTGCACGCCATGATGGTGCCGCGCAGGTTGATGGCATTGATACGGTCGAAGGTGTCTTCGGTGAGTTCGAGCAGCGGCTGGTCGCCGCCACCGACACTCACGCCGACGTTGTTATGCAAAATGTCTATCCGTCCCCATTGCTCGTGGGCGTAAGCCACTGCGGCGGCGAGCGTTGACTCAACAGTGACGTCGGCCTCGAACGCGATGCACTGCGCCCCGGTTTTCGTTATCAGGGCGGCGGTCTCTTTCGCGGAGTCGAGGTCGCGGTCTACCGCAAGCACTTTTGCACCCTCCTGCGAAAAACGTATTGCCGTCGCGCGGCCGTTTCCCATTCCCTCTCCGGGGCTCTGGCCGGCGCCGATGATGATCGCGGTTTTGCCTTCGAGTCGCATCGTGTTCCTCCTTGCGCAGCGCATCTGCGGATGCCGTCACGATATCAGACTGTCGGGCCAGCTACGGTCAGGGATACATGGAAGCACCATCAGCTTGCCGCGAGGACGGCTGCAGCGGGCGCAATCACCATGGCATTGATTCGGGGTCGACGGCAATCAACAACGGAGCAAAGCCCGTTTCCCGGGTGGTGCTGAATCCGTAAAACGGCGCTTTGCGTAAACAGGTAGACAACCAATGGATTATTTGTATCGCATCGTTTTGTACTGCACCGTTTTGTATCGCACCGTCTCGCCCTTTCTCATGCAGGGAACCCGACCATGAACTCCGTTCTGGTTGCTTCCATCAGTGCGTGCGCCTTGCTATGGCTGTCAGTGGTGAACGCCACCTGCGTGACTGAAAATCAATGCGGCACTGCGGACCACTGTTCGCAGCACCTGACCTGTGATGACGTCCGCGACGTGGTCCAGTCCCCGGTGAATGAGAGCGCGACGCGTGCGGAACCGGCCGACGCACTCGCCACGGCACCTGTTGCTGCCGCGGTGGCCGGAGCCGGTCCGAATTGTCGCAAGGTCGAGATCTGTGGCTCCACTCAGCTTGTCTGTGACTGAGCCTTCAGCCAGCGCTGGTCAGACCGGCACCGAGCGCCGCAACCCCGGAAAATAATAGAGTAGGGTCGCTGTGCGGGCGGCGTAGTGCACGTAGAGCGCGGCCCACAGGCCGTGGTTCTCCAGGGGTGTGAGCACATACCACGCAATCAGGAAAATGCATGCTGACACCAGCATGGCGTTGCGCATGTCGGCGCTACGCGTCGCGCCGATAAAGATGCCGTCGAGCTGAAAACACCATACCCCGAGCAGTGGTGCCAGCATTGCCCACGGCAGGAACTCGCGGGCCACCGAGCGCACACCGGGTTCGACTGTCAGAAGATCGATCAGCGTCGTTCCGAAGACGACGAGCAACAGCGTTGTCAGCAAGGCGACCCCCGCCGCCCACCAGGTGGTCATACGCGAGGCTTGCGAAAGGCCGGCCCGGTTCGCGGCTCCCACCGCCTTGCCAACGAGCGCTTCCGCGGCGAAAGCAAAACCGTCGAGAAAATACGCTGACACAGAAACGAAGTGCATCAGGATCGCGTTGGCGGCGAGCACCGTTTCGCCGTATCGGGCGCCCTGCGCCATGAACCAGGCGAACACGAATATCAGCGACAGCGACCGAATCATGATGTCGCGGTTCACCGCCACTGTGCGCGCGATGCGGAGTGGATCGAACAACCGCTGCTTCTCCCACCTTCCGCCAAGCACGCGCAGGTGGCGTGCCGCGATAAGAATGCCGACGATTGCTGCGAGGTATTCGGCGATCACCGTGCCCGTGGCCACACCGCGCACGCCCATGTCGAGGCCGAGCACAAACCAGGCATCGAGCAGCATGTTGCTGATGTTCAGCACCAGTTGCAGCAACAGTGCGATGCGTGCCTTGCCCATGCCGATAAACCACCCGAGCAGGGCGTAGTTGGCGAGCGTTGCCGGCGCGGCCCAGATGCGTATATCGAAATAGGTTTTGGCAAAGCCTTCGACGCGCTCGGTGCCCTCGAGAAGCGTGAACGCCAGTTCGCGGATGGGCCATTGCACCAGTATCAGGCAAATGCCGACCACTCCGGCGACGAGTAGCGCGCGACCGAGGCTGGCGCGCACTTCCGCTGCATCGTCTGCGCCGAATGCCTGCGCGGTCAATCCGGTGGTGCCCATGCGCAGGAATCCGAACGCCCAGAACACGAAGGTGAATACCAGTGCACCGAGTGCCACCGCGCCGATCAATGATGCGTCGGGGATTTGCCCGATCACACCGGTGTCGACCACGCCGAGCAGCGGCGTCGACAGGTTGGAAATCATGATCGGAACCGCGATCGCCAGGATTGAACGATGCGTGATCACGCGATGGCCGGGTTTCAGCGCTTGCACAGGTTAAGAGAACATCGTTGGAGCGGTCACGGCAGTGGACGCGAAGAACGCAGAGATCAGGTCAGGTTCCGAAGCGCATCGCTTCCATTAACCGGCTCGCCGGGTCTTGGTTTGCTCGAATGACCGATCAGGGTTTGCGGTGGTTGTTTCCAGCGGCGATTTCATGATGCAGCTTTCGATCTTGAGACCTCGAAACTTCGACCAGGCGCCACCGCTCATTTTGCGCGGAAGACACCTCTGACAAGACGAATCTGGCCTTCCCGTAGGCTGCGCGCCGCGTTCTCCGCCTTCAGGGCCAGGTCGTCCACATACACCGATAAACTCAGGGGTGCTTGCGCTGCGCTGTCAGGCGTCCCGCTCGCAGGGGGCGGCAATTGGGCGTCGCTGACATCCTCGAAGTACTCGGCGGCAAGGCCACATTGGGTGAGAAGGTCGCGCATTTCTTCAATGGAAATCAGCAAATTGTCAGCCGGGTCGGTGGCCCAGGGGAGCGGAAAATATGTCGTGGCTGTTTCGCCTGCGGCCATCTCCTGGAAGGCGAATCGACCATTGGGCTTCAGGACCCGGTTGGTCTCTTCGTAGAGTTTGCGTTTGTCCGCTATGTTCATGCCGACGTTTTGCATCCAGACGACATCGAACGAATCATCGGGAAAGGGCATGTCGAGGGCACTGCCTCTGTGTATATCGATTCGATCCTCAAGGGCGGTGAGGCGATTCAGTAGCTGCGCACCGATGCAGTAATCAGCTGACAATTCGATACAGTCGACACGGCATCCGGGTGAAGCCGCAAGCATCCGCGCCGGGCCGGCCAGCCCGGCGCCAAGATCGAGGACGCGATCTACGGCGCTGATCTGTGCCAGGTCCTTTAATACAAGTGAGGCGCGGAATCCGCCTGTGTGGAAATGATCAAGCGCCCCAAGTTCCACTGGGGATAGAGTTTGGTCGGGATTCAATCCGGCCGCTCGAAGCGCGGCCAGGATTCTTGTCTCGATGTCTTGCGCTGAATAGTGCTTTTCAAGGCTGGCCATAAAGAACTCCTTCCAAAGAACCATATTGTTCGAGCCGCGCTGATCTCATCCGAGGCCTGACATCCGGCGGGTCGATACACCCTGGTCGGCAAAGCTGCCTTGCGACATCCAGGCAATTGTTCCCCGGAGCTGGCTACCGGTCCCTGCTGTTCTTTCGTGTCTTTCCTCGGCGCCCTTTGTGCTGAGGGCTCTTTAAGGAAGCCCTCACACCTCGTACGAATAGCAGCAGAACCGTTTGGCGCTCGCCTAACCCTGTCCGGCTTTCTGCGCGGCGCGATAGGTCGCGGTGTAGCCTTTGTAAACATCGACACCCATCGAGAAAAACCGTGCGTTCTCTTCCGACAGCGGACGCGACCTGCGAGCCGGCTGGCCGGCCCAGATGGTGCCGGCAGCGACTTCGGTCCCCGGCGCGGTCACCGCACCCGCGGCAATGACACCGCCCTTGCGTACGATGGTGCCCTTGCCGACGATGCAACCCATCCCGATGATGGTCTCGTCTTCGATTTCGCATGCATGCATGCGCACGTTGTGCCCGACCGTGACGCGACGCCCGATACGCATCGTTTCGCCCGCTTCAAGGTGAATGCGCGAGTTGTCCTGAATGTTGCTGGCTTCCCCAAGCTCGACGCTTGCGCCCTCTGCGTCGATTTCCACAGCAAACCAGATGCTTGAATGCGGCGCGAGCTTGAGGTTGCCGGTGACGCTGGCTGTCGGCGCGATGTAGCTGTCGTCTGATGCGAAATCACCCACCCCTGTGCCGGGCGGGAGGCGAAATTCGCCGACCGGCGTGCGGGCGCGAATCACTTCGGCATTGTCAATCCTTACCCGGTTGCGGAGCGACTCGTGCAGCTCCGCCAGACGGGCCGGTGAAATCTGCTCCACCGGTTTGGCCGGCGTGCCGGCATAGAGCCAGCCGCCTTCCAGCGTTTTGCCCGGCGGCACCACGCTTTCCGCGGCGATGACCGCCCCGGGACCGACCACCGAGTTGTCCATGACCACGGCGTGCTCGCCCAGCACACAGTGATCGCCGATAGTACAGGCATGAACCAGCCCGAAACCGCCGACGGTGACGTGCGAACCGACCCGCGCGCCATAGATGCTGTCGGCGATATGCACCGTGCTCGCGTCTCCGAACCAGCACTCGGATCCGATGCGTATGTATTCTCCGTCGCCGCGCAGCGTGGCGAGCTTTCCGAAATAGCAGCCGGCGCCTATCTCGGTCCGGCCGATTACAGTCACCCAGTCTTCGGCTTTGACGCTCGGATCGATTTGCGGGGTGTATTGGAGATAGGGCAGTACCAGCATTGTGTTCCTTGGTTGAATTGGTTTGGCCGGTCAGAACACCGGTGTCTCGCGATACGTGCCCCACAGCCCCCGGAGTTTTTCGACGATATCTCCCATGGAGGCGCCGGCACGTACCAGTTCGATCGTGACCGGCATGATATTGCGGGTTTCGTCTTTTGCCACTGTAACAAGTTCTTCCAGCAAGGCTTGCACTTTGGCATTGTCGCGTGTCTGGCGCACCTGCTTGAGCCGATCGATCTGGCGTTTCGTCGTGGTCGGGTCATGCGGATGGATCTCGATGTCCACGTCCTCTTCCTCTTCCACGTACTTGTTGACGCCGATAACCGGTTTTGATCCGCTTTGCTTGCGCAATGCGGTTTCGTAGGCGAAGTCGGAGATGTGCTTCTGGAACCAGCCCTCCTCGATCAGTTTGACGGTGCCGCCGCGTTCGCGCACTTCGTCGAGGAGTTCGAAAATCTTCTTTTCGTATTCGGTGGTGAGGTTTTCGACAAAGTACGAGCCGCCGAGCGGATCGATGACATTGCCGACGCCGGTTTCGTCGGCAATCACCTGCTGGGTTCGCAATGCGATCTTCATTGCTTCTTCGGTCGGTATGGCGAATGCCTCGTCCATGCCGTTGGTGTGCAGGCTTTGCGCGCCGCCGAGCACAGCTGAGAGCGCCTGCAGGGTGGTTCGCATCACGTTGACCTTGTACTGCGGTTTTGTCAGTGTTGCCGCAGCAGTCTGACAATGAAAGCGCAACCGCATCGACTCGGGTTTCTTCGCGCCGAATCGTTCTTTCATGATCTTTGCCCAGACCCGTCGTGACGCGCGAAACTTGGCGATTTCTTCAAAGAAATCCGACTGACAGACCCAATAGAAGGCGAGGCGCGGTGCAAACGCATCGACGTCCATTCCGGTCTTGAGCACTTCCTCGACGTAGGTGACCGCGTTGGCCATGGTGAACGCCACTTCGTGTATCGGTGACGAACCCGCTTCGCTGATGTGGTAGCCGGAAATGTTGATCGGGTTGTAGCGTTTCATGTTCTCGGCGCAATAGGTGATGCAATCGCGCACGATGCGAACCGATGGCGCAATCGGATAGATGTACTCCTTCTGCGCCATGTATTCCTTGAGGATGTCGGCCTGGATGGTGCCGGAAAGTCTGTTCAGGTCGTTGCCGCGCTTTTGCGCCAGCACCACATACATCGCCAGCAAGATCCAGGCGGTGGGGTTGATCGTCATCGACACCGAAATGTTTTCCAGGTCGATGCCATCGAACAGCGCTTCCATATCGGCCAGCGTATCGACTGCCACGCCTTCGCGTCCGACTTCGCCTTCGCTCATCGGGTGATCCGAGTCGTATCCCATCAGGGTGGGCATGTCGAAGTCGGTCGACAATCCGGTCTGGCCCTGCGAGATGAGGTACTTGAAACGCTTGTTCGTGTCTTCGCCGGTACCGAACCCGGCAATCTGGCGCATGGTCCAGAAGCGGCTGCGGTACATGGTCGGGTAGGGGCCGCGCGTAAACGGATACTGGCCCGGCAGGCCAATGTCTTCCAGCGGTGTGTCCGCGATGTCGAGCGCGGTGTAGGTGCGTTTGACCGGAAAACCACCCAGCGTCTGGAACTGTTCTTCGCGCTCGGGTTGTTTCTTCAGGAAGGTGGCGACTTCATCTTTTTCCCACAGATCGAGTTGTTGCTGTAGCGCTTCGACGTGTTTCGGGTCGGTTGGTGCGTTCATGTCTACCTCTACAAAGCGACGTTGCTCATCAATTCATCGGAAGCCGCAAACGGATCGAGTTCGCGGCGGGATATGCGTTCCACCATGGCCGCGACGCGTTCGCTGGTCGAGGCAAAGAAGCGACTGCGCAGCAGATCCTCCGCAGTCTTGAAGGTGCGGTACTCGGCAATGCGTCGCAGCCGCTCGGGCCCCAGTTTGGTCGAGCGGTGCGCATCGCGGTGCCGGTCCATGGTGGCAACCAGTTCGCGGATGCCCTCGCCGGTTTCGGCGCTGGTGCCCACCACCGGGACTTGCCACAGCGGTTTGCCGGCGTTGTCCTTGATGGCGACACTGATACCCATCGCCAGCATCGTTTTCAGGTCGGTGATGGTGCGATTGGCGTCCGAGCGGTCGCATTTGCTGACCACGTGGATGTCGGCAATTTCCAGGATGCCGGCCTTGATTGCCTGCACGTCGTCGCCCAGCCCCGGCGCCGACACGACGACAGTGCTGTGTGAGGCGCGTGCAATTTCCACTTCGTCCTGGCCGACGCCGACGGTTTCGATGATGACGACGTCAAACCCGGCCGCGTCGAGAATATCGACTGCCGCAAGTGCCGAGCGCGCCAGTCCGCCGGTGGAGCCACGCGTTGCCATGCTGCGGATGTATACGCCGTCGTCCATCGTCAGGTTGCTCATGCGGATGCGGTCACCCAGTATCGAGCCGCCGGAAAACGGGCTGGACGGGTCGATGGCAATGACGCCGACCTTGCGGCCGTCTTCGCGAATGGTTTGAACCAGTTTACTCACCAGGGTCGACTTGCCGCTGCCCGGCACTCCCGTAAGCCCGATGATGTGTGCCTTGCCCGCGGCTTTGTAGATTTCGCCGAGTGCGGCACGTACTTCCGTGCTGCCGGCTTCGGCGCGCGACATCAGGCGCCCGGCTGCACGCAGATCGCCCTTGAGCAGGCGTGCGAAAAGATCCATCGACGGCACCGGCATGGCCATCACCCGCGCTGCAGCTTCTGGTTCAGTTCGCGAAACACATCGCGGTCGTCGACCACGCGGCGTGCCTTGAAGTCGGTCCGCGCAATGGAGCGTGGCTCTACCAGCTCGATGACGGTGCGCAATGCCAGCGTTTTCAGAACGCGGCGGCTGACTTCTTCCCTGAATTGCTGGCCGCGCGCGGCGTCGGCGTGTGCTTCGGCGTTCGGTTCGACGCGCAACACCAGTTCGTCCATTGCACCCTCCCGGGTGATGTGAATGCGATGCTCGCCGCCGTAATCCGGTATTTCGTTCAGCACCGAATCGATCTCGCTCGGATAAACGTTCTCGCCACGAATGGTGAACATGTCGTCGATGCGCCCGAAGATGCCTTGCGGCAGGCGCGGGTAGGTGCGCCCGCACGGGTTCGGCCCGTCTTCCCAGATGGTCAGGTCGCCGGACACCAGTCGGATCATCGGCTGTGAGGTGCGTTCGAGATGGGTGTAGACCGGGGTGCCGCGCGAGCCGTAAGGCACGCGGTGGAAAGTCGCCGGATCACACACTTCCGTATAGACCATGTCCTGCCACAGCAACATGCCGGGCGCGCTCTCCAGCGTGCCGGCGGCATTCATCCACGGTGTCATTTCCGCCATCGAGCCGGCGTCAAACACCTTCGCGCCAAAGGCCGTTTCGAGTTTCCCGATCACCGACGGAATCGATGCGCCCGGCTCACCCGAGAAGATGAGCTGCTTCAATCCAAAATCGCTTGCGTCCAGCCCTTCTTTCACCGCCGTCTCGGCCAGATGCAGCGCATAGGTCGGCGTGCCGTAGAACGCGGTGGGTCTGATTTGCGCCATCCAGTTCACCGCCCTTGCGCTCATGCCCGACGCACCGGCACCGAACGGAAACGATGTTGCGCCGAGGCGCTCGGTTCCGGCCAGTGCACCCCAGCTGCCCAGATACAGACTGAAAATCGCCGCCAGAAATACGGTGTCGCCGGGGCGAACACCCATGCCCC
>Ga0316194_10001133_pt1 | contig 18183 bp, 12 predicted proteins | sample CroRivsedime1_MG_FD_204936 | JGI IMG/M metagenome (GOLD analysis project Ga0316194, IMG submission 204936) | Coastal sediment microbial communities from Maine, United States - Cross River sediment 1 | ecosystem: Environmental > Aquatic > Marine > Coastal > Sediment | place: USA: Maine...
ACTTCTATCTATTTCAATGGCATCAGATTCTTGTTTGGCATTTAAATTGGCTTCCAAATACATGCCTTCTTTTAAGTCCGGATCAATAACGTCTATAAATGCCTTTATGGTCTGGGTAGCAACGTCTACATTTCCATTAATCCGGGCAACAAAGCCCTTATAAGTTTTTGTGCGGTCCAAATTCACCAACTCTACTTCCTCATTAACTTTTAAAAGGTCACTAAAAGTCTTACTTATAGATACCTCCATTTCATAGATATCCGTATTTATGAATTCTCCCAATTTTTGACCCGGTCGTACCAGCGTACCTTCAGTAACCAAAGCCTCTGTAAGTATTCCTGAAAATGGGGCCGAGATGCGATACTTTCGCAAACGTTGCTCCATATTTTTAACATTGTAATAGTTTGTCAAAATTCCACGACCTGAAATAAAGAATTTTTCCTTCTCGCTGGTCATTTCCGGAAGGGGCGGAGTAGTTTTATCAAGGTCGAAATTACTTAAATACGCCTGCCATTTTGGAAATACTTCAGGATAATCGAGGCGCAAATCGGGCATGATCGAAGTAATTAAATTGTATAAATTACTCTTGGCCGACTGTACACTTGCGTAGTATTCAGAGGCATCAATTTTGATAATTGTTTCACCTGTTTTGTAAGGTTGTCCAGCTTTAAACAGTTTATTCCCTTTTTGGAAAACCCCCTGAACTTCAGCATAGAGTTCAACCCTCCTTTTTGCCCTTAAATTGCCATTCGCAGGGACTATAATAGGAATCGTTCCATTGGCCACGGTTTGAGTAAAAACTGTTTTCACCACTTTTTCTACTTTCGTCTTTGGTCTGGACTTACTGTTAGCAATTTGTTTAGCCAAAAAAAATGAGGCTATAATAATTACAATTCCTAATATTGATAAAACTATTTTTCTCATTCGTTTGTTACTAAATTTGGGCCTCTGCCGTGGTAATATTATGTTGAATTCGTTGCAACGTATTTATAAGTTGAAATATTTCTTCTTCTGTAATATTTTTTTCCATGATTTCTTTTAGTCCAACTATTATGGGCCTTGTTCTATTAAATGCAATTCTACCGGCTTCGGTAAGAAAAACCCGGTTTACCCGCCTATCGAAATCATCCTGTTCCCTGCTTATATAGTTTTTACGTTCCATTTTGGCCAGTAATCTTGCCAGAGAGGATTTATCCCTTAAGGTTAGAAAGGCCAATTCATTTTGAATAAGGCCATCATTTTCATGTAATTTTTTAAGAACTATCATTTGCTCTTTACTAAGATCAAGTCCTTCGCATTGAAAAGCTTCATGTAAATAATTATCAACCATCTTAGTAGTACTGCCAATCCAGCGACCTACAGATTTATCAAAATCCACTAAAATGTCTGTATTATTCATGCCGCAAATATAACGTTAAAAATGATTAGTTGCATATGCAACTAATGTTAAATAATTCTTAATTTATGTTTAAGTATTTTAATGTTTTATAAAACAAAAGGGACGCAGACTGCATCCCTTTAACCAAACTAACTAAACTATAAGCCAACTACTCATTTTCATTATCATCCTCAAATTTCGTATCTGCCATGCGGGTTTTAGAAAAATTGACATCCTTGAAATCTAATTTTACATCGCCCTTATCATAATCAAAAACCAGAAACTCCCTGGTGTCCATAAGTTCAAGGTTTTTATATGAATTAAATTTGTTATTCTGAATTTGTAGGACCTTAAGATTAGCCAACTGACCAAATTCTGCCGGGATCTCCCCTCCTAATTGATTATTTGCCAGTACAAGTTCCTTGAGTAAAACCAGTTGTCCTAAGTTTCGCGGGATATCACCCTCCAATGTATTCTCAAAAAGCCCCAGACTTTCTAGTCTGGTAAGATTTCCTATTGAATCTGGTATATGGCCCACAAAATTATTACTGGACAGGTTTAACACCCGCAGCTTAGCTATATTCCCTATACTATTTGGAATAGTTCCTGAGAAAAAGTTGTTAAAAGCAGTAAGCTCCAATAAATTTTCCATGTTTCCTATCTCGTCTGGAAGATTCCCTTTAAACCTGTTCATCTCTATTTTAAGAACCTCCAGGCTTTGTAACTGTGTAATAGTATTAGGTAACTCTCCACTCAAGGTGTTAAATGCCAGATTAAGAATTCGCAAGTGATTTAAGTTGCCAACGCTTTCAGGAATTGGACCAGAAAGATTATTGCGAAATAAATCTATCTCCACCACATGATTTCCTTCAACCTTAACCCCATACCATTCTGATACCGGCTGGTCTAAATGCCATTGTTTTAACCAGGAAGTTCCATTAGTGCTTTCATAAAGATCTATTAAAGCCATTTTTTCAGCTTTACTAACCTTCGCATTTATCACCTGATTTACAGTTATTGACACAACCAGAATAAGGAGCAGCTTTTTCATAGAATTCGACTTTAAGAAATAGTTGTATATTTATTAAATAAAAACACCACTTTACTAAAGAATTACCCTACAAAAATACTATTTTTAATAGATAAACAACCCATATAATCGATGAAGTGCACGTTTTTGTTGTGAAAGCCCTCTTTTCTGTTGTGAAAAAAATTTCGCGCTACATTTTATCCCTCCATCCCACTATTTTCCAGCTCTAAAGTGACATTTTCCCACTTTATCATCAACTCCTCCAGCTGCTTTTTTTTAGCCTGATAAGCGTCGAAAAAATCCGGAATCGCTATTGTAGTATCATAATCCATCAGCAGGTCGTGATCTATTTTAGCGATCTCCTTCTCTAACCCGCCTATGTCACTTTCAAGCGTACTTAACTTATTCTTAAGCGACTTTAATCGTTTCTGACCTTCATAATCTGAAGGCTTGCTGGTACTTTTTTCTTTCTTTTTCTGATCTTTTTGTTTCTTTTCTATTTCCCGAAAATCTTCCACTTTGCGCTGATCAAGAAAATAATTGATGTCCCCTAAATACTCTTTTATTCTTTTTTCCTTAAACTCATAAACCTTATTGGTAAGTCCCTGCAAAAAATCCCTGTCGTGTGAAACTACAATCAATGTACCTTCGAACTGTTTCAATGCCTCTTTTAAAACATGCTTGGATTTGATATCGAGATGATTTGTTGGCTCATCCATAACAAGCACATTAAAGGGTTGCAGCAACATTTTAGCCAAAGCCAACCTGTTCCTTTCTCCACCAGACAAAACCTTTACATATTTATCTACATCGTCACCGCTAAATAGAAAAGATCCTAATATATCCCTTACCTTACTCCTATTCTTCTCATTGGCAGCATCGATCATAGTATCAAGAATGGTTTTATTGCCATCCAGATATTCCATTTGATTTTGGGCGAAATAACCTATCTCAACGTTATGGCCGGATTTTAGCCTGCCCTGGTATTCCAATTCCCCGACAAGAATTTTCGCCAGGGTTGTTTTACCTTGTCCATTCTGACCTACAAAAGCTGTTTTGCTATCCCTTTCCAAAATTATGTCTACTCCGTTCAACACTTCTTTATTACCATAACTTTTGGAAAGGTCTTCCATTTCAAATATTACTTTTCCAGGAGTTACGGAAATTGGAAACCGCAGTTTCATCGCACTAAGGTCATCCTCGTCTACCTCAATGCGTTCCATCCTATCCAGTTTCTTAATAAGTGATTGAGCCATAGTAGCTTTCGAGGCCTTGGCCCGAAATTTGTCTATTAGACGCTCTGTTTGTTGAATTTCTCTATCCTGGTTTTTTTGGGCACTTAGTTGTTGTACTTTGATTTCTTCCCGCAGTTGCAAATATTTAGAATATGGTTTGTTGTAATCATAAATTCTTCCAAGGGAAATTTCTATTGTTCTATTTGTGACATTATCCAAAAACATTCTATCATGCGAAACTATCACCAGTGCACCGGGATAATTAAGCAGAAATTGTTCCAGCCAAAGTATAGAATCAATGTCCAAATGGTTGGTAGGCTCATCCAATAAGAGAACATCGTTATTCTGTAAGAGTAATTTAGCTAGTTCTATACGCATCCGCCATCCACCGGAGAATGTATCTGTGCTTTTATCAAAATCTTCCCTTTTAAAACCAAGACCTAAAAGGATTCTTTCCGTCTGGCCCTGATAGTTGTATCCTCCGTGAACTTCATATTGATGGGTTAAATCATTTAAGTCTATTATTAGTTGATTGTATAAGTCACTCTCGTAATCGGTCCTTTCCGCCAGTTGTAAATTTATATGCTCCAACTGCTGTTCTAATGCTTTTAATTCAACAAAAGCCTCATAGGCTTCATCAAGTACCGATCTTCCATGCTCAAAATCAAGATCCTGTTTTAGACAGCCTATTTTTATATCTTTTTCCATAGCCAATGTCCCGGAATCAGGACTCATCTCTTTGGAAAGCAATTTAAGCAAGGTAGATTTCCCTGCGCCATTTTTTCCAATAAGCCCAACCCTATCCCCGGCATTTAATCTAAAGGCGATTTCTTTAAACAGGTATTCTCCTCCAAAAGAAACAGAAAGATTATGAATATTTAGCATTTTTGTGATTGGTGTTACAATTAGAAACTTTGCAAAACCGTAGTTTTGCCTAAACTTTTGCAAATGTTAAAAAAAGGAAACAAACTCTACAGTATTTTAACAGGAAGTTGTCCAAGATGCCATAAAGAAAGTATGTATACAGATAATAACCCTTACCACCTGGGCTCTCTTTTTAAAATGCAGGCACGTTGTTCTCACTGCAATACCAAGTATAAAATTGAACCTTCCTTTTTCTATGGGGCTATGTATGTAAGTTATGCTGTTGGAATAGCCTTTGCGGTGGCGGCCTTTGTCATTGCCTTTTTAATAATTGGCACGAGTTTACTTAATACATTTCTTGCAATAGTGGTGACCATGGTGGTCTTTTTGCCTTTTATTATCAGGCTTTCCAGAAATATATGGATCAACATCTTTATAAAATACGACCCAGGAACTGTTCAAATAGATTAAACTTTAAGATAGGCTTTTTTAAATCTTGAGATATCCATTTCGGGGTCTATAGGCACACCTCTCTCTATATATTCATATAACTGGTTTGCGGCATAAGGGGAAATCATGACACCCCTGGAACCAAAACCATTTAACACATATATATGGTCCAAAACAGGATGTTTACCTACCAAAGGCCTCCTATCGGCCACTGTTGGCCTAATTCCGGCAACATGGTTCACTATTTTATATTCACAATTTAAAAAGGTTTCGAGCTTTGTGAGGAGTTCTAGTCGGGCCTCAGAAGTTGGCTCATTGTTTTTATCCTTCCATTTATAAGTAGCCCCGATTCTGTATAGATCATTCCCTATAGGAATTATAAAAACGGAAGATTTAATGACCCTTTCTTCCTTAAGAAGCGGAGCCTTTATAGTTAAGAGTTCTCCTTTTGTTCCGTTGAGGGGTAAGTAATTAAAATAGCTATTCTTTTTTAGTCCAAAGCCTGTAGCAAAAACAATTCTTTTGGCACTAATGTCTCTATAGGTAAGCCCGTTTGTTCCTGTCTTTAATTCCTCAAAGTTGAAAGTCTCTGCATATAATAGCTTTTTTTTCAATAAATAACCGGAATAAGCTTTCACCAACTTCTGCGTATCTACTCTTCCCGTATGCAGGACCTCCCCAAAACCGAATGGGGCTTTTAGGCATGGATTATCATTATGGAGCAATTTTGTAGAAAGGTATGGCTGTAATTTTTCTTTATCAGCCGCCTCAAACCAAAGGTTTTGCTCCTCTACAGACGCAAATATTCTTAAAACCGGTACTTTATGATCCAGGGATACGCCCAGTTTAACCTCTAAGCTTTTGTAAAAGTTCTGAGCCAGGCCCAGTTGTTCATCAGCTTTCCAGGCAAGATTAAACCTTTTTAAAATTACAGGATTATATAAGCCTCCAGCAATATTAGATGATGTTTGAGAGTCATCATTAATCACTATGAAGGTTTTACCATGCTCATCAAGCTTTTCACAAAATGCTATCCCGGCCAGACCAAGGCCTACTATTAAGTAATCTACCATAGTGTAAAATTAAAAAACGCCGCACCAAATGGTGCAGCGTTTTTTAATTTATATCTGAATTGGAATTTAAAGCTTGCTTCTAATATGCCCACATGTCCTGTTCCCTGTCTCGTATTGTTTCTTTAATACGATCTGCTTCAAGCAACTGGAATAGCGCATTGTCTGCTATGTAATCATTAATTATACGATCACCCTGAACATTGTCCTCTCTATAGATCAGACCATTAAAACGTCTGGCATTCAACAACATATCAAAAGATATTGGCTGCGCTGAGTTTTGTTGGTTAAAAACCTTGGCTCTGTGTAATACCTCTCTGGCACTAGGATACCAAACCCAAAAAAGTTCAACTTTATTCTCATTGGGATCCATAGATTCATCATCTACAAAGTTGACATCGGGTGCTACCGGGGCAATACCCAACAGTCGATACTTCAATTCGCCCTGCCGCTTATCAAAATACCATATCCCTTTGATACGATATTCTTCAATATCCGCTGCAGTAAGTTCCCTCTGGTTAATATATTCGGGGGAAAGTTGTTCACCGGCATTGATTTGCTCATATCCAAGATCTGTGGTATCTACTTTTTTCAAAGTAGCTGCCAGGTCACTGAAATTTCTTTTTTCAGTAAAATAGGAATCTACATATACGTCAGTAAGTTTACCGTTTTTAATGTTTTTCATAAAAACATCATATAACGACCTTCTGTCCGCACCAATATCAATGGTGTCAAGCGGATAATACAGTGGAAAATTTACTCTTTCATCAAGATCAATTACCTCCCATACAGTCTTAGACCAAAGGATATCCCTGTCATCCACATAGCCGTATGGCAGCGGAGAATCATTATCCGCCGCTATTTGCGCTTCTGTCTTTTTTCCAATTTCCTCAGGCATCTTGGCATTTAAAATATTAGCCTGTGCCATCATGGATATTGGTAGTAGCGCTACAGCTCCAGCAATTAAAACATTCTTCCAATTCATAAAATTATAATTTATACTATTCTTAGTTCGTAATCTCTATAATTACCGGAGATACTTTCTTCAGTTTATAGCTTTTGTTATTCGTGATATACGCTTGAATATCGAATACCTGAACAGCATCACCTCTTTTGGCTCTTTTTAAGGCCGATTTAGCTCTTGTATCCAGCTTATTGCCATTTACACTTACCGTAGGTTGTCCAGGCACTTTGAATTTAAATCCACTAATTGCAAGATTCAAGTCAAAATCAAAATCTTCAAGTAATGCACCAATTGTTGCAATTTCAAGATTTCTTCTGGGCATTTTGGCACTTCCTGTTTCTCCTCGAATAGATCCGGATGGTCTTGGAATATCCTTGATTCTGAACTCAGATTTAGAGGAAACACTTTGGCCGTCAGGCAACGTACCAGATGCGACAATTGTAACTGTTCTTCCCGTTCCCGGGTTCATGATATACTTACTGCCTTCTCTTTTCTTAAGACCTGGTGCCGATGCACTAACCTTGTTATTTGGAATTCCAGGAATCGAAATCGACATTGGGTTAGAAACCCCGCGATATACCACATTCATCTTATCTGCTGCAATTAATGCTGCATTAGGCTTAGTGATCGTGGCAAATGTTTGAGAAACAGGAACTTCCGTTCTCTCACCATCCTGAATAAATACCAGGTTACCGGCAATCTTATGGTCTCCGGGAGCTCCGGCACTAACTAAAAGTTTTACCTGACCATTTTTGATCTCATAATCCTTACCTTCATTCAGCTTTCTTCCATCTAAAGTAAGATTTACCTCATTTGGTCTTGTTGTAGCATCTTTACGACCTAATACAACTGCCCCTGAGAATTTCTCACCAGCATAAAATGCCGATTTTTCCTGCTCCAGTAGCGTGGTATAATTAGTCATAGAAACTTCACTGGTCAACTGACCTTCTAACATAGACTGTAAAGCATCCTGCTCTGTAGCCTTAACATCAGATTGTATCTGTGTTATTTTAGTTAGAGAAGCAACAACCGGAAAACCTTCGAAATGATAGTTGATCCAATCCTGTTTTGTTCCATCTCTTTTCTCAACTTTACCTTTAGCATCACCAGTTTCAAATCTGGTTTGAACAGAAGCCTTAACTTCATTCATGCTTTCTGGTAAAATAGCCGAAACTTGAGTACGGTAATCAGTAATCCTCTTTAAGAATTCTTTTCCTTCCGGAGCCAGGTTATCACCTTGAAAAAATTTCTGATCTAAATAATCAGACTTATCCATAACCTGATAGTCTTTAGGATCTTTAATCTCGGTTAACATTTTACCTTTAAGGGCCTCCAGATAGTCATAATAATCCTGGGACAATTCCTTAATCTTTTTGGCATCTTCCAGTAGCGGACCAAATTTTTCCGCATTTTCAGATGCTTTAGTTTCTAAACCATTTAAGAACGCTACGTTGTTCTCCGTGGTTTTTGCGTTAGAAGCTTCCAACTTTTCGTTCATAAGACCGAATGCAGCCAGAACTTCCTTGCTCATATTTAACGCCAGCATCGCGATGAAGATCAAATACATTAAGTTTATCATCTTCTGACGTGGTGATAATTTTCCTCCTGCCATGTTTTCTAATTAGTTTTGATTAAAATTTTGATTTGGGTTTACTAATTCACTAATTAGTTTTTACTCATTGCAGATAACATACCTCCATATACTCCATTTAAGGAAGAAAGATTGGAAGCAAGAGATTCCATTTGGTCTTTAAGAGCACTTGCATTTTGAACAACTTCTTCATTTACAGAAGCCTGTCTGCTAGCGCTTTCCAATTGTACTTTATACAAGCTGTTTAAAGACTCCATTTGAGACGCTGCCTCTACCATTTCATCTGAATATTTTTTGGTAGATTCCATTGCATCTACTGAAGGAGCAATACCTTTTGCAGCACCTTCAAAATTGCGAATGCTTTCTCCAAGGCTTTCCATAAGGTTAGCGTCTATGTTTGCTTCTTTTAAAAGCTCATCTAATTTTCTGGACAATATGCCTTCTGCTTCTTTAGCATCCTGAACATCATTTTTGTTACCAGACATACCACCTGCTAATTCAGGGTATACCAGAGACCAATCGTATTCATCATCTACCGGTTCAAATGCACTAATTGCAAAAATAAGAGCTTCTGTAATAAGACCTACCGCCAGAAGAAGACCACCTGTTAGAGGTCCAAATTCCCAGTGCAGGATTTTAAATAACGCACCAATGATAACCACCGATGCTCCCAGGCCATAGGCCATGTTAAATAGTTTCTTTGTTGATTTTGACTGTGCCATAATTCTAAATTTAATTTAAGTTTAATGTTAAAAATAAGTATTTGGTTTATTGTTTGATTTATTTATATACGGAAAAACTATTGTGTTGAGTCTTCCTCGCCCATATAATCTTGTACGGTCCTAAAACCGATATAACTTCTGGCGGAATCTCTATACTCATAATCTCTGGTACTTACCTGTAGGAAATAAGCAACATCTTTCCAGGAACCTCCACGTATAACTTTTCTTTTATTACCATAATCACCTCCATTGGGATTCATAGTAGATACGTAATCGTATGAATTTGCGTCATAGCTGGAATTAGTCCATTCAGAAACATTCCCTGCCATATTGTAAAGATTGTAATCATTTGGCTCATAAGACTTGGCTTCTACTGTATACAAAGCTGCATCAGCTGCATAATCACCTCGCTGTGGTTTAAAGTTAGCCATAAAGCAACCCGTATCGCTAATCACATAAGGACCACCCCAGGGATAAGTTCCACTTTCGATTCCTCCTCTGGCGGCATATTCCCATTCGGCTTCTGTAGGTAACCTGAATCCGTTAACAAATTGTCTGCCCCGACTCTTCTGGTCATCATTTTTAAATTTCGTTCTCCAGTTACAAAAAGCCTGGGCCTGCTGCCATGAAACTCCAACAACCGGATAATCACTATAGGCATCGTGCCAGAAATAGTCATTATGCATTGGTTCATTATAGGAGTATTGAAAGTCTCTTATCCAAACTGTCGTATCCGGATAGATCTCCAATTCCTCATGTTTAATAAAATCCTTTCTTCTGGCATCCCTTGAACGTGCAGCTGCCTCAATGTCCATCCAGCTGTAACTGTATTTAAGCTTTGTAACATCTACGGTACGCTGACCGTTATATGATTCCTCTTCAGGAATATATATTGAATCCATTATTTCTGTATAGTATTCATCAGGATATTCCGAAATGTCCCAGACCAAATCCTGATCTCTATTTAGGCTTCTTCCTTCATAACCAGTCTCACCCATCCCGGAATAATTATCCAACATGTACTTATCATATGTAGACATATTGGTAGTATCTGCATCCTTAAATGCATATTCTCCAATACCTTCATCCTCCGGGCCCATTCCTAGTTCATCAGCCAGGATGGCCAGCTTAGTTCTTACAATGGAATCTTTCACCCATTCTACAAACTGGCGATATTCACTGTTAGTTATTTCCGTATCATCCATGTAGAATGATCTTACGGTTACAGTTTTGGTTGGCGCATTAAGAACCTTTCCTACATCTTCCTCACTTTTACCCATGATAAATGCTCCTCTAGGGATCAGTTCCATTCCATAAGGTTTTTCCGGATACCACTTTTTACCCTGGACTCCGACTAGTTCTCCTTTTGTCTTAGACCCACAACTAGTGAGCAAAAAAACAAACGCTATAGATAATAACAATAGCTTCTTCATACTTTAGGTTAAATTTCGATTAAGACTATAAACAGTATTCACAATTATTATTCTCTAAAACTGCATTTTGAATAATTTATTGTATAAAACGATCTATCCTTTAAAATAATTTAGTGTTAGTTAAAACCTTTCTTATAGGCTTTGAACCACCTTTCGGGAATATTTTGGTTACATGCGTCTAAATAGTCCTGTTCAGTGCATGGTAATAACGCAGGTGAATTTATTTTATTATGTGAAGATAAAATTGATGGAATCTCAACCCACCACCTTTCGGTAAGTAAACTTTTATAAAAAATCAATTGTTCGGTTTCCGTAGGCACATTAAACTTGTTGAAGTCCTTGCTTTTAGCACTCGGTAACTCTTTTATTCTAAAATTATATCCTTCTATAAAATACCATATTATCTGTGATATTAATTGAAAGGATTGTACGGTATTCTCGCTTTCATATATTCCAAATATTGCGACATTATCACTCATTCCCGCATATCTGGCTATAGCACATATTTCTCTTCCATTAAATCCATTTGGTGAAAAATTCTTAGACCCATCAATCTCGCCTGCTTTAATTGCCCTGGCATCAAGACTTACAATATGTGCGTTTCGCAATACGGGTTCTGCCAGGGAAATGTCGGAGGTTATTTCTCCCAGCCTGTATGCATCAAAAAATAGGCGGTCCATCAGATCTATTTCTTCCTGAGCATTAAAATAGCTTTGATAACCAATATTAGAAAAATTGAAAAGATTGTTGGGCTTATCAGTAATTATTTTACTCATATAGGAATGCGAAGAAATAAGTTCCTCATCTGCCCCGAAATCAAACCTGCTGTCTATTGACACCAGATTTACCATATCCTTAATTTTATCAAATGCCCTATAGGTAGGGTAAGTAATATCCTGAGTCGCACCAATTATAATCGGAATTACATTTTCTTCAAGTAATTCGGCTACAATTTCCTTTACAACAAAATAGGTGTCCTCAACCGATTCGCCTTCTTCTATATCACCGAGGTCGACAAAGACTGAATTCCAATTACCCATCATTAGTTTGTAAAGCTGAATTCTGATCTCAGTGGTATCTAGTCGTTCTGTTTTCTTTTCAAATGCATTTCTCGATTCAAGAACTCCCATTAAGGCAAATGATGCATTGGCCAGGACAGGTAACCCTTTTTTCTCTGTATGCTTGTGAATATTCCTGCCAAGAGATTGTGGTGGTAACAGCTCACAGTGCGCGAGGGCCATTTCATCAACAGGAAGTAAAAAATCAAACGCCATATTGGTACGTTAATCTTAGGTTTTCTTAGTCTTCTTTTTCGGTTTTTTCTTTTCGAGTAATGCTTTTGCATCTTCCAGGGAAACATTGGCAGCATCTACCTCTTTGGCAAGCTCAACCTTGGTCTTGCCTTTGATAATTGTATGCCTTCCCCATCGCGCCTTTTCAATCCGGATGCCTTCATCAGACCATTCCTTGATAAGTTTCTCTGCCTCTTTTTGCTTTTTAGATTCTATCAACTCAATAATATCAATTTCCGAAAGATTATCAAAGTCATACTTTTTATTCACATTTATGAACATACCATCCCATTTGATAAAAGGCCCAAAGCGACCCTTACCTTTGATAACATCTTTATTTTCATAAACCGCAATAGGCGCATCTGCCTTTTGCTTTTCTCGAATTAATTCTATTGCCCTTTCAAGATCGACATCAAAGGCACTCTCACCTTTGTCCAGAGAGACAAATTTTTTGCCGAATCTAACATAAGGACCAAATCTGCCAACATTAGCCTCTACTTCTTCTCCTTCAAATACTCCTAACTTTCTGGGTAGTTGGAATAGCTCCATTGCTTCCTCATAGGTAATCGTATTAAGGGATTGTTCAGGGAGTAAACTGGCAAATAATGGCTTGTCCTCTTCCTCGACCGTACCAATTTGAACCATAGGGCCAAATCGTCCCAAACGAACAGCAACTTGTCTTCCCGTTTTAGGGTCTTTACCCAGGACACGTTCTCCGCTTGCACGTTCCGCGTTTTCTTCAACATCCAGTACTTTGGGGTGAAAGTCCTTGTAAAAATCTTTCATTACCTTTTTCCAATCTTCCTGACCTTCAGCAATTTCGTCAAAATCTTTCTCCACTTTGGCGGTAAAGTTATAATCCAAAATATGCGCAAAATGATTCACTAAAAAATCATTGACAATCATTCCTATATCTGTGGGCACCAATTTGCCTTTATCTGACCCTATCACCTCTGTGAGAGATTTTTCCTCCACTTTATCCGATTTTAAAATCAGTTGTGAATACTTTCGTTCTTCTCCTTCAATACTTCCTTTTTCCACATAACCCCTGTTTTGAATGGTGGAAATTGTTGGGGCATAAGTTGAGGGTCTTCCAATACCCAGCTCCTCCAGTTTCTTTACCAAAGTAGCCTCTGTATATCTATACGGGGGTCTTGTAAACCGTTCTGTTGCGGTTATATAATTATAGAATAACTGATCGCCGGTTTTCATTGCCGGAAGCAAACCTTCCTGCTCTTCAGCTATATCCTCTTCGTCTTTACCTTCAAGATAAACTTTTAAAAACCCATCAAATTTAATGACTTCTCCATTCGCAGTAAATTCTTCCTGATAAGAGTTCGACTTGATTTTTACATTAGTACGTTCTAATTCTGCATCGCTCATTTGTGAGGCAAGTGTACGTTTCCAAATCAATTCATATAATTTAGACTGATCTCTTTCCAGTGAAGGAGATTGCAAATTCATATCCGTGGGTCGTATCGCCTCATGTGCTTCCTGAGCTCCTTTAGATTTGCCCTTATAGTTTCTGACTTTACTGTACTTTTCACCATAATTCTGTATAATGGTGTCTTTAGCAGCCCCTATTGCCTCCCCGGATAAATTTACGCTGTCTGTCCTCATGTAAGTAATCAGACCAGCTTCATATAAACGCTGGGCAACCTGCATAGTTCTGGCTACCGAGAAATATAATTTACGTGACGCCTCCTGTTGTAAAGTAGAAGTAGTAAATGGTGCGGCCGGTGATTTTTTTGCAAGTTTTTTATCCAGACTTGCAACATTAAATAGCGACCCTGCATTTTTATTTAAAAATACCTGCGCCTCTGCTTTGGTTTCGAAGCTCTTCCCAAGTTTTGCCCCAAATACATTCCCATTCACTGTTTTAAATTCCGCCACTACTTTATAGGAAGCTTCAGGATTAAAAACCTCAATGTCCCGTTCCCTCTCCACAATTAAACGAACAGATACAGATTGAACCCTTCCCGCAGATAAACCGGGTTTAATTTTTTTCCAAAGAACAGGTGATAACTCGTATCCAACCAACCTATCAAGAACTCTTCTTGCCTGCTGGGCATTTACCAGGTTATAATTTATTTCTCTGGGGTTTTCAATGGCCTTTTGAATAGCTGATTTGGTAATGGAATTAAACACAATACGTTTAGTTTTGGATCGATCAAGGTCCAGTGTCTCCGCCAAATGCCAGGAAATAGCTTCTCCTTCTCGGTCTTCATCACTCGCCAGCCATATGGTGTCTGCTTTTTTCGCAAGGTCCTTCAGCTTTTTAACCAGGGCCTTCTTGTCCTCGTCAACAATATATTTAGGTTTAAAGTCATTTTCGACATCAACTCCTAATTCTTTGGAAGGAAGATCGGCTATATGGCCAAAACTGGATTCAACTTTAAAGTCTTTTCCCAGAAATTTTTCTATTGTTTTGGCCTTTGCAGGCGACTCTACGATTACTAAATTCTTAGCCATTCATCAGTTTTTGAAGAAACAAAAGTATGTCAAATTTTTTATTTCTGTTGCTACAATGCAAAACCCAAGTCATTTACCAGTCGAAAGTAAGGGGTATTTTATACCTTATATAATGCCAATAGGATTTGTTTTTAATTGGCGAATAGATGTAAAAAATATGTTATTTTTATGCAAATCGCTAACCCATAAATTATGTTTCAAAAGATCTCTATCCTGGTTTTTTTCCTTTCTCTAATAATTCCTATAACTTCAAATTCGCAAAGAAAAACCAAAGACAAAAACACCAATATATATAATGAAGCCCTTTACAATTCCATAGAATGGCGATTAGTAGGGCCGTTTAGAGGAGGGAGGTCCGGAACCGTAACGGGTGTAAAGGGTAATGATTTGCTTTACTATATGGGAACCGCCGGTGGTGGTGTTTGGAAAACTACTGATGCAGGAAGTACATGGGAATGTATTTCTGACGGCTTTTTTGGAGGCTCCATAGGGTCGGTTGCTGTTTCAGAATCCGACCCTAATGTAATTTATGTAGGGGAAGGGGAACAAACGCTACGGGGAAATGTCTCTTCTGGAAACGGGCTTTGGAAAAGTGTAGATGCCGGTGAGACATGGAAATTTATTGGCCTGGAGGGGTCCGAACACATTGCCAGAATACGTATTCACCCTACCAATCCGGATATTGTTTATGCTGCAGCCATTGGAAATCTATGGATTCCTAATGAGACCAGAGGAGTTTACAAAAGTCTTGACGGTGGTTCTTCTTGGGAAAAGATTCTTTATATAAGTGATAAAGCCGGAGCAGGTGATCTCATTCTAGATCCTAATAATCCTAGAATTCTTTATGCCTCAACCTGGGAAATGAAGAGAAACGGTTATAGAATGGACAGCGGTGGGCCAGACAGTAAACTTTATAAAAGCACTGATAGTGGTAATACGTGGACTGACATTTCAGACCATAATGGGCTTCCTTCGGGACCCTGGGGCATTGTGGGTATTACAGTATCGCCGGTTGATTCAAATAGAGTCTGGGCAATAATAGAAGCGGAAGATGGTGGGCTTTTTAGATCTGATGATGCAGGCAAGACCTGGGAAAAAATTAACGAAAACAGAGCACTACGACAAAGAGCCTGGTACTATAGTAGAATCTATGCAGATACCCAGGATAAGAACAAAGTTTATATAATGAATGTAAGTTATGGGGTATCTACAGATGGCGGCAAAACTTTTACATTGAAAAATGCCCCTCACGGAGATCATCATGATTTGTGGATAGACCCCGATAATAATCAGCGAATGGTTATAGCGGATGACGGTGGGGCTCAGGTATCAAATGATGGGGGAACCAATTGGACAACCTATCACAATCAGCCTACTGCGCAATTCTACCGCGTTACCACAGATACGAATTTTCCATATAGAATTTACGGGGCACAACAAGACAACTCTACTGTTAGAATCTCCCATAGAAGCTCCGGAAGCAGCATCGGAGAAAAAGATTGGGAGATAACTGCGGGAGGCGAGAGTGCTCATTTAGCTGTTGACCCAAAGAATAATGATATAGTCTATGGTGGCACTTATAAAGGATATATGATGCGCTATGACCATTCATTAGATCAGACAAGGTCTACAAATGTTTGGCCAGACAATCCTGCGGGTTCTGGTGTAGAAATTATGAAGTATCGTTTTAATTGGAATTATCCTGTTATGTTCAGTATACATGACAAAAATCGACTATATGCCGGATCGAATTTTTTACATATTTCTACAAACGAAGGACAATCCTGGGAGGTAATCTCTCCGGATTTGACTAGAGGTCTGCCAGAGACAATAAAATCTTCTGGAGGCCCCATTACCCAGGATAATACAGGGGCAGAGTTTTATTCTAACATTTTTGCCATCGCAGAATCGTCCTTAGAGAAAGGGGTTATTTATGCAGGGAGCGATGACGGCCTGGTACATATAACTAAAGATGACGGGAAAACCTGGAAGAATATCACCCCCCCATCTAACCTATCACCCAAATTAAATATGATTAATTGTATAGAACCAAGTCCTTTCAAAGAAGGCGTTGCCTATTTGGCTGCCACGTCCTACAAGTTTGGCGACTATACCCCCTACCTTTATAAAACCACTAATTATGGTGAGAGTTGGACACTTATCACCAATGGGATAAAGAATAATCATTATACAAGAGCTATTAGGTCGGATAAAGTTAGAGAAGGATTATTATATGCAGGCACCGAATGGGGAATGTATATTTCTTTTGATGATGGAAAACAATGGTCTTCATTTCAACTAAATCTTCCTATGACCTCCATAAGAGATTTAGCCGTTCGGGATAATGATCTTATAGCCGCTACTCATGGAAGAAGTTTTTGGATGATTGATGATTTAACCCCCTTACATCAGCTCACAGAAGAAATGGCTAAAAGCGATTTTTATCTTTATAAACCTGATATTACTTATAGAACACAACAATCCTCGGGTTGGAGCAAACCCGACATGAGGTTAGAAGGTGAAAACCATCCTAATGGAGTCATTGTAAATTATTATATAAAAGATAAAAAGGAAACAGATACTATTGCCCTGGAGATATTGGACGCTAAGGGAGCGTTAGTTCAAAAGTATAACACGAATGCCAAGGTGGACAAACAGGATCCGTCGGCGACAAAACCTTTAAAAGTTGTCACAGGAGGAAATCGTTTTATCTGGGATCTAAGATACCCCGGCTTCAAAAGCTTTGAAGGAATGGTTTTGTACTCTTCTCCTAATGTAGGTCCAAAAGCAGTTCCCGGCACCTATAGAGTAAGACTTACTTATAATGGAATAGCATCTGAAAAGGAATTTACAATAGTAAAAGATCCAAGACTCCCAAATACAGAGACCGATTTTAAAAATCAATTTGATTTCCTCATAAAAGTACGAGATCAGGTTAACAGAGCCAATCAGGCAATTATTGATATCCGCTCTGTAAAAAAGGATTTGGCTTACGTAAAGGAAAAAGTTACAACTGATGAGGATCTCAATAAACTTGTAGAGGAGTTCGAAACCAAGTTAGATAAGGTTGAAAATAATATCCATATGACGAAAAACCAAAGCAGGCAAGATCCGTTAAATTACGGCATAAGAATAAACAATAGGTTAGCATTTCTGATGTCAGATTCTCAAAGAGGGGATTACCCTCCAACGGATCAGTCACTTGCTTTTTTTAAGGAAATTAAAAAGGAATTAGACACAGAGATAGACAGTTTAAATGATTTGTTTGAGGCTTATGTGAATAAAATTAATAGCCAAGTATCAGACAAACAGATAAAAATGATTTCTACTAACTAATACTTATTTAGATATCTCTGTAATTCAAATACCTCCTTCTACTTATCCGAATTAAGTTCTTGGAACGTAAGCAATGTTTCGATTATGGGAGGTATGTTTTCTAATTCAGAATTCAACCAAGATATTGATTCATGGGATGTAAGTAATGTTACGGATATGGGAGGTATGTTTTCTAATTCAGAATTCAATCAAGATATCAGTTCTTGGGACGTAAGCAACGTTACTGATATGGGTGGTATGTTCAGAAGTTCTTTTTTCAACCAAGATATCAGTTCTTGGGATGTGAGTAATGTTAGGGATATAAGTTATATGTTTCTAGAGACATCTTTCAACCAAGATATCAGTT
>Ga0316194_10001135_pt1 | contig 18168 bp, 17 predicted proteins | sample CroRivsedime1_MG_FD_204936 | JGI IMG/M metagenome (GOLD analysis project Ga0316194, IMG submission 204936) | Coastal sediment microbial communities from Maine, United States - Cross River sediment 1 | ecosystem: Environmental > Aquatic > Marine > Coastal > Sediment | place: USA: Maine...
ATGAGAAAAATAAAAAACAGGGCCAGCCAGAATTTTACGAAAAAGGACTGGAAAATTACTTCATCTTTAATATAGGATTCTTTGAAGTCGCCGCAGCGCATCTCTCCTCCTGATAAATCGTCGATACGGCGCTATTATGATGTCAATTTTGCGCCTTCCCCTTTCCGCATTCCAATCATACCCTTTCGATTATTTTCTTGCCGAACAAACCATAAGGTCGGATCATAATAATCAGGACCAAAATAAAAAATGGCGCCACATCCTTGACGCCCCCGCCGAAGATCGGATCCAGATAAAGGCCGGCCAGGTTTTCCAGGATTCCGATGATAAGCCCGCCTAAAATGGCGCCGCCGATGCTGTCCAAACCACCCAGGATGATTACTGCCAGTACCTTAAGACCGATGTCTCCCAGATAGATACTGATACCGCTGATGTTACCGATAACAATACCCCCGATAACTGCAGCCACCGCCCCGTAGCTCCAGGAAAGGGCGAATATCCAGCGGACACTGATACCCATGGAAAGAGCAGCCTGCTGGTCACTGGCGGTTGCGCGCATGGCCACACCGGTGCGGGTGAGTTTAAAGATAAGGATAAAAATAAGGGTTCCGAGAGCGGCAAAAATAAAGCCCCACAGAAGACCGGATGGAACAATGGCAAAACCCAGATCCAATGGTTCGGGAGGGAATATTTCGGGAAAAGAGCGATAATCCGGTGACCAGATGAGGTGAGTGAGCCCCTGCAGGATGCTGGATAATCCAATAGTGACCATCACAATCGAAATGATGGGCTCTCCGATAAGTGGTCTTAAAATGAGTCTTTCGAGAACGATTCCGAGCAGAATTGCGAAACCCAGCGTACCCAAAAATGCCAGCCAGAACGGCGCACCTAACTGGGCCAGAACCGTCAGACAAATATAAGCACCCAGGGTCATAAAGGCACCGGTGGCAAGATTCAAAATACCGGTGGCTTTGAAAATAAGGACAAACCCCAGGGCGATGAGTCCATAAACCCCTCCGGTAGCAATCCCGGTGACGATTATTTGCAGAAATATTTCCATGTGCAAAATCCAGAGGCCGCTTTTGCCATATAATCCGAAATGGCAAATCCCGAAACTTACTGTGCCAATACCACCTCTAGAAAATGAATTCAAGTCATTTTTTTTTCATCCTTCACCGCTTGTCTGCTAATTTGGGATCATAACATTTTTGCCACCAAGACACCAAAACACAAAGTGTCAGTTAGCTTTTTCCCCAATCTCCTTCATTTCTTTTTCCCTGGTTTCCGAAACTTTTGAGGTAAACCGGTAGATCACATAATATTTATTGATGCTGCTGACATACCGAACGGTTTCCTGGCCGACAATTTTTAAAGTTGCAAGTTCGACGTTACGAAACCAGCGGTTGGGATCCAAACCCATCTGCTTCGTTTTGGATCGGGCGCGTTGAATCTTGGCGGGACCGGCATTGTAAGCTGCCAGGGCTAGACGAACCTGGTTCCGGGGTTGAATCCGGGGGTCGTTAAAATATTTTTCTTTCAGAAATGCAAGATACTTCACTCCGGCATGGACATTGTTTTCCAGGAGATGAACGTTGTGGATACCGATGTTCTTATCTTTTCCGGTGGAAGGCAGAATCTGCATGAGTCCGACCGCACCCGATTTGTTTTTTTTCGTATGATCAAACCTCGATTCCTGATAGGCCAGGGCGGCAATCAGCAGCCAATCGAATCCGTACCGGTCCGCATACTTTTTTAGGAGTTTTTTATACTTAAGAAGGCTCTGGTTCCGATCGGCGCTCAACGGGTTTTTTATCCATGGATTCTTCTCATAATATCTTTTGAAATATATATTCCCCAGCAATGTGCCCTTTTGATGTTTTTTTAAAAAAGCGTTTAAACTGGCCTTCAACTTCGGGCTGTTCTTTCGTATCATCCAGGCGATTTCGCCGCCCGAGCGCAATTTTAAATCTTTTCGGATCACCAGATTAGGAAAAATTTCCGACCAGATATTTGCAATGTGGCTGTCACTCACGGTGAATTCGACCGCTCCGGAGTTAACAAGTTCGAGAATATCTTCCGTTTCAAGGTTCTCATCCGCCGCTATGACTTTCACCGGTCGTTTGCCCGATTTCCGCAATTTTTTATTCAGGGAGGTAAGGCTCTCGAAATAGCTGCTGCTCTTTCTCACAAATACCCTCCGTCCGGCAAGATCTTCGATGGTGTTTGGTATGAAGGCCTGCTTATGGGTCACGATCACTTCGTCGACACCGGTTATATATGGGATGGTAAAATCGGCCAGCCGGCGCCGTGAATCGGTTATGGTCAGTCCAGCAGCGGCGATGTCTCCGTAACCGCCGACTAATTTATCAATCAACTCATCACGGTTAGCGGGAATAAATTCGATCACCGTATGCAGATCTTTGCCCTTTTTGCCTTTGTTCAATTCCTTTTCATAGCCTTTGACAATTTCATACTCATGGCCGAAAAACCGCCCGTGTTGGAGGAAAAAATTCGTCTGGTTCAAGGTTGTCAGCACCCTAATATATCGTCTTTTCAGCAGGCCGTCTAAATCCTCTTTATAGCTGTCTGACAGATGGCTGTCCAGCGGATGGGAGGTTGAAGCCTGTTGTCCCGCAAGCGGGATACTGAAGAAACCGGTAAAAAACGCCAAACATGCACATATGACGAGAGATCGTTTCATAGTAGCTCCTGTATTCGATGGTCATGAAAAAATATGAGGATAACCCTAACGGAATATAGTATATCACGATCGTCTAAACAGTATATTTTCCATATTTACCGGAACATATCGAAAATATCCATATTTACAATGAATTAAGTCTGTTTGCAAGATATACGGGCGATTCGCTCATAACTTTTTCTCTTTTTTTAAAAAAAGGCTAAAAAAAATGCTTGACATGACACATAGTGGTATAGTATGTTTAAATTCCCCTGTAGAGTGCTTCTTAAATATCAAGATGCCTCTCCCCCAAGGCGGCTCATATCCCCATGAGCCGCCTTTTTATTTAGCTACCAAAAGCCTTCGAATATCGGATATTGCTCCAAATATTCTGCTTATGCAGCCTTTATGATTTTCGCCACTCAAGGTGCTAAGTCCCTTATCGTTGTTATTTTTGTGTCCTCCAGAGACGGTTTTACGACATCGCGTGGCAAAAAAATTGTAATGGGATATTTTAAACTGCTGCATATTTTGACAAATCACCTGACATGATATATAAAATCAGTTGATTAAAATGTTAGATTCTGCGGTTAAGAATGATTTGAAACCAAAATTGTTTTTCTTCATTCAAGTCGATAAAAAAATTCTGAGTAAAGGAGAATTTGTGATGCAAAAACATTGGAGAATCACGGCTCTGGCCCTTGTGGTATTTGTAATCTTTTTCGCCGCTGCGTGTACCAAATCAAAAATAAGTTCAGAACCCGTTCCAACGACAACCGCCGAGGAAGAAGCGGCCAGAAGGGCTGCAGAGGAAGCACGCCAAAGAGAACTGGAACGACAAAAGGCTCTGGCGGAAGAAAATCTGAAAGAAGAAAGCATCGACGCGACGATGGCCTCAGAGCGGGAACAGGAAGATAAAACCCGATTTGAAAATGAAGACATTTACTTCGAGTTTGACAGCATTCAATTATCACCGCAAGCCATTGAAATATTGACGAAAAAAGGGAGATGGCTGCGAGAAAATCCCGCAGCAACGGTGACAATAGAGGGCCACTGCGATAACCGTGGAACCAACGAATACAATCTCGCCTTGGGAGAAGGTCGCGCTCAAAGCGCCAAAACCTTTCTGATGGATCTGGGAATCGACATCTCCAGATTGAACACCATAAGCTATGGCGAGGAGCGCCCGCTAGACCCCCAACAAACAGAAAGAGCCTGGGGAAAAAACAGACGCGCTCACTTTGTTATTGAAGAATAAATGCGGATAAAACGAATCGCCTATTTTGTTACGCCCCACGGTTTTGGTCACGCCGCCCGAGCAGCCGCGGTGATGGAGGCCCTCTCGGAAATTGACACTGGGGTTCAGTTTGAAATCTTCACCACCGTGCCGTCCTGGTTTTTCCGGGATTCAATGTCGGCCTCATTTAACCATCATCACCGGGTCACCGATATCGGTCTCATGCAAAAAAATGCCTTTCAGACCGACCTTGAAGATACCCTGGGCGTGTTAAATAATTTCTTTCCGCCGGCACCAGCGCTGATTGGAAAAATCGCTGAATCGATTAGGGCCTTAAATTGCGTTTTGATTATCTGCGAAATTGCTCCCATGGGCATCCTGGTCGCAAAAGAGGCCCGGGTCCCATCCATCCTGGTGGAAAATTTTACCTGGGATTGGATCTATCAGCAATACACTGTCTCCGATAACCGCATCAAACGACACATCGATTATTTAGCGCCCATCTTCAATGCGGCAGATTTTCATATACAGACGGAACCGGTTTGCAGCCGCAATTCGGCAGACCTGATAACCGCTCCGGTAAGCAGAAAAACAAAAACGACCGGCGCTGAAATCAGAAATCGCCTGGGGCTACCTGAGGACGACAAAATGGTGCTGATCACCACAGGCGGCATACCGCAAAGTTACGGCTTTTTAGAAAAGCTGAACAAATTTCGGGAAATCACATTTGTTATGCCGGGGGCAGGCCCGGAAATGAAAACAGTCGATAATTTGATCATCCTGCCCCATCGTTCTGATTTTTACCATCCGGATCTGGTCGGTGCCGCCGATGCGGTCATCGGTAAGGTCGGATACAGTACGTTATCCGAGATTTACCACGGGGGAGTTCCGTTCGGATACGTGGCGCGGTCGGATTTCCGGGAGTCTGAATCGTTGGTGCAATTTATCCAAAAGCAGATGCCCGGTATCGCAATCAGTGAATCGGAATTCAACAATGGCAATTGGACTGCCAAACTCGCGGATCTGCTGGATCTTGCTCCCGTAAAACGAAACATTACCAACGGCGCCGAACAGATCAGCAGATTTATCAAAAACACACTGACATGATTAAACGGATTGTATCAGGAGGTCAGACGGGAGTGGATCGGGCAGCCCTCGATGTGGCCATCAAGCTTGGGATCGCTCACGGCGGCTGGATCCCTCGCGGAAGATTAACTGAAAGCGGTGCATTGCCGCAAAAATACCACTTGAAAGAAACGTCGAGCTCCCAATATTCGGTGCGCACGGAAAAAAATGTAGTGGATGCCAATGGAACCCTGATCATATCTCACGGCCCATTGACCGGTGGAACCGAATACACCCGGGAAATGGCCACCCGGCACAGACGACCCTGGCTGCATATTGATCTTGACCGAATGGCCGCTTTCCATGCTGCCACCGATATTAACAGGTGGATTTTACAAAATAGAATAGAAATCCTGAATGTGGCCGGACCGCGAGCAAGCGAGGACCCGGCCATATACCAGGACACATTAAACATCCTGGAAAGTGTCTATTATCTTGGTTTGGTTGAAACTAAGATGACCGGAGACGATACCATCAAGAGTCAAATGCAGCAGCAAATGAAACAATCTGAAAAAAAACCGCAAAGCGTGGCGCAAGCGGTTGAGCGTTTATGTTATAGTCTGCCCTTAAAAGATAAGACGACAGTTGCCAATATGTCCCGTAACGAATTGTCTGGCATTCACTTAAGCTTGGGGCGCTATATTATAGACAATTTCGGCTTGTTATCCGGCAACCGGGAATTGATGAAATCTTGCCGGACGCTATCTAAAGAAATATTGCGGCATGAAGATGATGCCGTTACCGTCATTATTACCGCATTATGGGAAAAACTACGGCAAACGCACAAATTGAGGGTGATTAAATAGAAATAGGGCTCTGGGTTCAGCGCCGCCGCTGGCCAAAAAAACGGCCGGTCAAATCGAAAAAGAAACTGATGAACGTCGAACATCGAACGTCGAATAAATGTATTCTGTCTGTTTTAAAAAAGATTTCGCGAAGCGATTCCATCCTTCGTCATTCGATATTCGATATTCTGCGGTTCGCTGTTTTATCCAGGCCATCGAAGCGGCCAGTCTAATCATCAAGATACAGTGCCATTTTGGCGTAGTTTAATAGGAGAGGTTCACGGTTCAAGGTTAATAGGTTCGAAGTTAAAATCAAAGCTGTTTTATTGCTTCACAAAACCCGCGGTAAAAATGCATAAAAAGAATACAAAAAGGGGGAACCATTCCTGTGAGAGACGTCTACTTTCGTTTAGCCAAACATCTGCAGGACCTGATCATGGGTTATCCATATAATGAGGCGCTCACCGACCTTCTTAAGGAAACGTACAGCCCGGTTGAAGCCCAGGTTGCTATAGCCATCCCCAATAATCTGGCCCCACTGGAAGTTGTGGACCTTGAGACCATCGCCGTTCGCTGCGATCTGCCCCGCTCCACCGTGTCAAAAGCATTGCAAACACTTTCCGACCGTAACATGCTGTACACCCGGACAACCACATCAGGTGAGATGGGTTATGCCCTTTTGCAGGTTGGTTACGGGATTCCTCAAACCTTCTTTTGGGCCGGCCAAATGGATGAACGGGCACAACGCATGGCCAAGCTGGTCCTAGAATATTTTTCCGTACCAACGACACAAAAAGTTTATGGCGATGTACCGACAAAATCCTTTAAATACACGCCTGCCAATGTGAGTATTGATGTTGAGATGCAGGGGGTGATGCCAAACGAACAGATGGGACCCATTGTCGAGGCGTCCACCAAGATTGCCGTGGCACACTGTCCATGCCGCATGTCTGCCAAAATTCTTGGGCGCACCGACTGTCATCACAGCCTTGAGGTCTGTATCAAGTACGACGAATTGGCCGAATTTGTAATTGCCAAAGGCCTGGCTCGTGAAATCTCAAAAGACGAAGCAATTAAAATCCTTGCCGCTTCTGAAAAAGAAGGCCTGGTTCACATGGTGGACAATACCCAGGGGCAGATAAAACACACCTGCAATTGCTGCGGTCATTACTGCTGGAATGTTGGAATTTTGCGACGTCGTAAAATTCCGCGGGATATGCTTATGGCTGTATACTTTATCCGTGACACCCACCTGGATGAATGTATCGGCTGCGGCGCTTGTGCCGAAATATGCCCGGTGGACGCAGTCACAATGGTCGATGAGCGGCCCATAGTAGATGGAAATTGGTGTATTGGCTGCGGCGTATGTGCCGTCTCCTGCCCGGCCGAGGTGATCTCCATCAAACGCCGCATGGAAAGCCGGGCACCCGAATCTTTTGCCGATCTTCACCGCAGGATAAAACAGGAAAAAGAAGCCGCTGAAGATGTCAACAATCGACACCAAAATTAATATATTTTTTCAGATCTATAACCCAAAAGAAGGTAATCCATCGTGCTAGCTTTCAAATTCAATTAATTTCGGAGTATTGGAGTAATGACGAAAGGATTAATGTCTTTTTTTTTCAACACTCCAGTACTCCATCACTCCAGTACTCCAAGGTCGAGACTTTCAAGAATTGTTGGTAATCTTTAAATAACCTTTTTATTGGCTATAATTCCGTGTTTTTTTTACGAGGCAACCCGATGCAATCCAGAATTACAATTCCATTGTTCCCCTTGGGGCTGGTTTTACTGCCGCAAATGCCACTGCTGTTGCATATCTTCGAAGAACGCTACAAGTCAATGATCGGTGAGTGTTTGGAAAAGAACAAGGAATTCGGCATTGTTTACTTCAACGGTTCCGATATTCAAGCGATAGGCTGCACGGCAAGCATCCATAAAGTCGTAAAGCGTTATAATGATGGGCGCCTGGATATCTTGACCCGGGGGGAGAATCGTTTTGAGATCAGCGAAATAGTTGACCACAAACCGTATCTTGAGGCCGGCGTCACCTTTTTCGATGATAAATTGGAAGAAAATACAGATGCCTGTCAAGAGCTGGCCGACAACGGTATGAATCTTTTAAAACAATTTGCAGGGATCTCCGGGGTGCAGGTTGAATATGGTTTTTCTGAGGTTATGGATTTCAAATCCATCTCATTTTTAATTGCCGGCTGCGAAGGGTTTGGCTACGAAGAAAAACAAAAATTTCTTGAGATGTCCTCTACCCGTGAACGCCTGGAAAAAAGCGTCGGGTCCCTGGCAAGAATCATTGAACGGACCAAAATTACCGCAGAAATCCAAAAAATTATCGGCGGCAACGGCAATATGAGGAGATTTACTGGGGTACAGGCAGGAGGCAATAATAAAGAAGACTAATGATACCTAAAATTGCTGAAATTTGAACACCGACACCTTACGTTCCCTACAACATGTTGTCATATAAATGATCCTAAGGGCCTGAACCTGTAAACACTTACTTTTTAATGTGTCCCGGATCTTTCAGACCTCCTTGTATAACCTGAAAGTGCCTGGGTAACTCCCGGTATGTAATGTGTTCATGATATCGAATGCCCGCTCCGTAGTTATACAAAACAACTGCTCCGGTAATTTCCTCACACCATCTGACTTCGGCAAAGTTAATATCCGGCGAAGAAGACCCGGCTAAATTTGATAGCCAGACGTTCACCCGGGCACCGGATAAAAGGGAAAGATCCGATTCAAAGTACATGCCTTGCAGACTATAGTTGTACATCCGGGCATTAAAATAAATTCCCGTAGCGCATTCCTCAATAATAACAGGAAGTTCATAGCAAAATCGACCACAATTTCTTTTTTCAGATTTTGTGCGCATTGGATATATCCCCGGGTTTGTAAATTAGGACACAGATATTGACAGATTTTCACAGATATTTGGTTTTTTGTTGTTTTTATATCCTGGTAATCCGTTTAGGCGTATTTATCAGTAAAGATGCGACGGCGTTCAATTCTTTTTCGTATCTTTTGATACTGCAGATTTCTGCGATCGGAAGCGCTCCTGCGATACCTCAGGTTTCTTCTCTCCGGAAAATGCTCAGATGAAGAAAAATGACGGCGATCCGGCAAACTTCGCCGCCCTCCCCTGTCCTTCGGGTTGACGGCATCCTCTGCTGCGGTCAGATTAGCGCTCCGGGCGTCTTTATCAGGCATGTATTTCCATCTTCACTAAGCCGTTTAACTCTTAAGAATAGATTATATGTAAATGTTTACAGATATTTACTTTTTTTGTCAAGGAGGAAAACGCATCTGCTGCCTGTAATCGGCAGTATTGAAACAATTCTAAAGAATCGTTCCAATTAGGTTTTAGGCAAATCCGGGTCAGGATCCGGGGAGAGATCTCGCATAGCTCGTTTAATTCGCTCATGGGTTGCTTTTGAAAGGGAAGGATAACGGCCAAGGTCCTCTTCGTGAATTTCTTCGTGCCTAACGGCATTTCTTAAGATCAGTAGTTGTTTCTTGAATCGATTACAATATCGGCACATAAAAAGGTGTGCAGTTATCAATATGCGGCGATGGAGCGGAAATTTTCGATCCATGGATTCAGATACCATCATAGATACTTCTTTGCAATTAAATATCCAGTGTGACATACAGCTCCCTACCCTGTGTTAAGCCAATTATTTTCCAGACACTGCCGCAACCACATCCGGGCCCTGTAAAGCATTACCCAGCTATTTGTCGCCGAGATATTTAAAACCTTACAGATCTCTTCTGTGCTGAAACCATCAATTTCGCGCATCATAAACGCTTCAGCCTGACGCTTGGGCAGTTCACCTAAACAGTGGTATAAGACATCCATGAATTCTTTCTGCTCATATAACTTCATGGGATCAATGGACCATTTAGATGGACGAATCCGCCAATCGCCTTCATCATTAAAAATAGTATCTGCAGGGTCATTTGCGGCGGCGTTGTATATGGACTCTACTTTATCCGATGCCTGTTCCCTGACCTGTTTGCGAATGTGATCGACGATTTTGTGTTTCAGGATTGCAATGAGCCACGTCCTGGCAGATGAGCGGCCCTGGAAATTTTTCCGGGCTTTTAACGCCGCAAGAAATGTTTCCTGGACTAAATCCTCTGCAATTGAAGGATCTTTAGTCCTGGAAAGGGAGAATCGATAGAGGAAATCTCCATATTGGTCCACCCAACTTTCAGGATCTTCTATTTGGCTGTTGATCTCAGCTCGCTTTTTTGTCATAGCTAACCAAATACCAGCATTCTAGTGGAGTTTCAATCTGCATTCTCGCGCTTTCGGGGTGATGGCCTTGAAATGAACTGAAAAATAGGAAATACGGGTAGATTTGCTTTGCTTAATCCACCCGTAAGAGACATGAGGGTAATGCAGATTCCGATGATACTAAAATGGTTGTGTGTCTAGACCAATTTTTTGACTGCATCGAGCACAGCTTCATAATCCGGCTCTTCGGCCACTTCCTTGACCAGCTGGGTGTATTGAACGGTGCCTTGCCTGTCCACAACAAAAATCGCACGGGCCAGCAGACGCAATTCTTTGATCAAAACCCCATAGGCCTCACCAAAGGCAGCATCGCGGTGATCGGAGAAAGTCGTCACCTTATCCACTCCGGCAGCACCGCACCAGCGCTTTTGCGCAAACGGCAGATCCATGCTGATGGTCAGGATGGCAACATCATCACCAAGTTTGCCGGCCGCGTCGTTGAACTTGCGGGTTTGTATGTCGCATACCGGGGTGTCCAGGGAAGGGACAACGGATAGTACACAGACCTTGCCTTTGAATGAAGAAAGTTTGACCGGATTCAGGTCATTATCCAATACTTCAATATCCGGGGCTGAGTCGCCTGCCGAAAGTTTAGGGCCGACCAAAGTTAAGGGGTTGCCCTTCATGGTAATTGCACCACTATTTTCTTGCATTTTCATTCTCCTTTCTGTTTTAAATGTTTGAATCACGCTTACATTTTGGGGGGATGAAGTATGCCGACATCCTGACAAGCAGACATCGGTACAAATCAAACAAAAAATCAGTCAATTTATGTTAAATCAAAATAAGACTGTTTTACTTCAAATCAAGGTTATTCAACGTTGATGACTGATAACCTTTAGAAGGAGAGAACGAGAAACCGATAATATTTTATCCGGCTGTCTTGACTGTTGCCAAACCAACCATAAGTTTATGTAAGTTTTGCAGAACAGACCCGACAGAACTTATGAATCTAAAACCGAATATGTGCCGTAATTAAATGTATCGAAAATTATACAATTTAGCGGTGCGAAGCGGAGCTAAGTTCTTTGCATGACTGTCGGCAAATGCCCCAAGGAGCGATAAAGTGAAGATTAAACGGATTTTATTTACATATTTAGTATCATTCTTAATAGTTGCCGGTGCCGCTGATCTGCAGTCCACAGCATCGACCGAGACCCTTGTGGATAACAGTCTTTACGGCGAATTGCTCAAAAAGTACGTTAGGAATGGAAAAGTCGATTATGCGGGATTTAAGACCGAAGAAGCGAAGTTGGACCGCTATATCAAAATTCTTGAAAATGTGGATCCTGAAAAATTATCTCGCAATGAACAGTTTGCTTTCTATGCCAATGCCTATAACGCCTGGACCATAAAATTGATTTTGAGCGGCTATCCCGGCGTCACGTCCATCAAAGATTTGGGAAGCCTGATCAAAAGCCCCTGGAAAAAGAAGATCGTGCGCATTGACGGGGAGGTAATATCCCTGGACCATGTTGAACACGAAATTCTTAGGCCACGTTATAGGGATCCCCGGGTTCATTTTGCCATTAACTGCGCCGCCAAAAGTTGTCCGCCGCTACGGCCGGAACCTTTTAGCGGGAATATTTTAGACCGGCAACTGGATGATTCCACCCGATCGTTTATCAATGACCCGCAAAGCTACAGGCTGGAGGACAACGAACTTTATGTCAGTAGGATTTTCAAATGGTTCTCAGAGGATTTCAACGATGATGTCTTCGGTTTTTTCCTCAAGTATGCCACCGGAAATCTGAAAAAAGAACTTGAAGCTCAATCAGAGCGGATAAACGTTAAATATCTAGAGTACGACTGGTCGTTGAATGAGATGTAGTGAGTATCGGTAAACAAGGCGATGGGAGAATTATTGGCTAAAAAATTCACGGTTCAGAGGTTGATTTCTCCGTCACATTACCCATTAAAATCAATGGTAAAAAAAAAGCACGAAGCGAATAACCCAGAACCTTTTAACCCAGACCGTTCGAATGTCCAATCTATGGGCAATTGTGTGGCCTATAAAGGTCTATAGTCACTTATATTTGATGAATAACGAGGTCTGAAGATAAAGGAAATCCTCATGCCAAACTACGATTACGACATTGGCGTCATCGGTGGCGGTGCAGGTGGTTTGACGGTTACAGCCGGGGCTGCCCAGCTGGGGGCCAAAACACTTTTGGTTGAAAAAGAAAATGAACTGGGCGGTGATTGTCTTCACTTTGGGTGTGTTCCCAGCAAAACACTCATAAAAAGCGCCCATGTCTACCATTTAATGAAAAATTCCCGGAAATTCGGGTTGCCCTCCATAGACCTGCCGCCGGTGGATTTCAGGGAGATTTCAAAGAGAATACAATCGGTGATTGCGACCATCCAGCACCATGATTCAAAGGAAAGATTTTGCAAACTTGGCGCCCAGGTAGAGTTCGGTCAGCCGACCTTTGCCGATGAACGCAGCATCCGGTTGAATGGAAACACCTATTCGGCCAAGACTTGGGTCATTGCCACCGGCTCTTCTCCCGTCGCCCCTCCCATCAAAGGGTTGGATAAAACGCCCCATATCACCAACAAAGAAATCTTTTACCTGGACCGCCTGCCGGAGTCCATGGTTATTCTTGGTGGCGGTCCCATCGGCAGTGAGATGTCCCAGGCATTTAATCGTCTGGGAACCCGGGTTTCTCTGGTGGATATGGCCCGCCAGATTTTGGGTAAAGAGGATCCGGATATGGCGGACCTTGTCAGGGATGTCCTCAGCTCGGAAGGGGTAAAGTTTTATCTCAATTCCGCCATTGAGGACGTCAAGGATCTCGGTAGCGAAAAAGAGGTCAGGATTAAAACAAAAGAAGGAAATACCATCAGCCTGAAGGCGGAAACCATCCTGGTGGCTGTGGGAAGAGGAGCCAATACAAACGGTCTTGGGCTTGAAGATATCGGGGTTGAGTATGATCACCGGGGTATTAAAGTCGATAATCGCCTCAGAACCACTCAAAAACATATTTATGCCGCCGGTGATATTAACGGAGGCTATCAGTTTACCCATGCCGCCGGATATGAAGGCGGTATTGTGGTGAGCAATGCCATATTTCATCTTCCCCGCAAGGTTGACTATACCTTTCTGCCATGGTGCACCTATACCGACCCAGCACTCGGCAGTATCGGTATGAATGAAAGCACTGCCGGCAAGGCCGGAATTAATTATAACGTCTGGACCGAGGAATTTAAAGACAATGATCGCAGCCTGGCGGAGGGCGAATCGATCGGCAAGATAAAGATGATCCTGAATGAAAAGGAAAAACCCATTGGTATTCAGATATTAGGCCCCCACGCCGGAGATTTGCTTGCTGAGTGGGTGGCTGTGCTCAACGGAAAAGTGAAACTATCCACCCTGGCGGCTGCGGTACATCCCTATCCGACCATCGGGGAAATAAATAAAAAGGTCGCCGGGACCTATTTCTCGCCGAAAATATTTTCAGAAAAAGTTCAAAAGGGGTTGAAGTTTTTCTTCCAGCTAAAAGGAAGGGCCTGCTCCGAAGATTCTTGCGATGGATAAGGACTGGCAGGTAAACATATATGCGCTTAGCTGGTTTTTTCTAACAACATGTTGTAAGAAATTGAAGGGTTCAGGTGTCAGTGTTCAGGTTTCAAGATTTAGTGATTCGCATTCCTGACACCCGGCACCTGACACCTATACTTTGCGTCACTAAATAGCCGGCGCTTTTGCTGCCCCGCAGGGGCCACTTTTTCCAAGCGTAGTCTCGGAAAAAGCTTAGCATATTAATAAGTATCTTGGTAAATTTTAAGGTAAACCACCAACACCCAAGCATCACCTGATCTTAAAATTTGTTATTTGTAATTTTAAGCTTATACGGGTGAGGATTGTCTCATGAAAAACACCACCTCCAACCAGAATACAGAACGGCTGGCTCTGGCATCGGTGAGCACGTCGGATCTGGGAATTGATTCAGGGGAGTGTCTGACCCCGCAGCTCAGCGAGCCGTGCATCATTGTAATTATGGGCGCAACCGGAGATTTAACTGTCCGCAAATTGATTCCGGCGTTGTTTAACCTTTATCTCAACGGCGGACTGCCGGAATCGTTTCAAATTGTTGGCTGCGGGCGCACAGAGTTGGAAAGCTTTGAGTTCAGAAAAAAGATGGAAACCGCCCTGGAAGCAGCCGGCAAATTGGATCAGGCCGGGTGGCAGGCCTTCGCGGCTGCGCTCCACTATCAAATCATCGATTATGAGGACCCCGAAAGTTATGCCGTCCTGGCCGCGTCTTTAAGAGACCTCGACCACAAAGCCAACACCCGCGGAAATCGCATTTTTTATATTGCGCTGCCACCGATACTTTACAAGACAGTGGCCCAGATGATCGGTCGGGCTGGTTTGAGTGCTGAAATGACCGACGGCAACGGTTGGTCCCGCATCGTCGTGGAAAAGCCCTTCGGCACCAATTTAGAGACCGCCGTGGATTTGGATCGCAGTCTTCATGAATATTTCAAAGAGCACCAGATTTTCAGAATCGATCACTACCTGGCGAAAGAAACCGTACAGAATGTATTGATGTTTCGTTTTGCCAATGCGCTTTTTGAACCCATCTGGAACCGAAGATATGTTGACCATGTCATTATCACGGCCACTGAAACTCTCGGAGTGGAACATCGTGCCGGCTATTACGAGCGCTCCGGTGTCCTGCGAGACATGTTTCAAAACCATATGATGCAATTGTTGGCCCTCACCGCCATGGAGCCTCCTTCGCGGTTTGAGGACGAATTGGTCAGAGATGAAAAAACCAAAGTATTTCGGGCACTCAGGCCGTTTCCGGTAAAAAATCTGCAGGACTATCTTGTTCTGGGCCAGTATGCCGCCGGCACCATCAACGGCAAACCGGTGCCGGCCTATCGGGAGGAGCCCGATGTGGACCCGAACTCCATAACGCCCACCTTTGCCATGATGAAAGTTTACCTGGATAACTGGCGCTGGCAGGGAGTTCCCTTTTACATGACCTCCGGCAAACGTCTGACCAAAAAATTAACTGAAATTGCCATCCAGTTCAAGACGGTGCCCTATTCCATGTTTCGGCACGTTCTCGGGGAAGCAATTTTAGCCAATCGGTTAACTCTGGGAATCCATCCGGAAGAGAAGATTACGCTGTCGTTTCAAACCAAAAATCCGGGTGCTCAGGTTTGCCTGCGAACAGCAACCATGGATTTTCACTATGATCAGAACTACACCGGACCGAGTTTGGATGCCTATGAAAAAGTCTTAATAGACTGCATGCTGGGAGATCAAATGCTTTTCTGGCGACAGGACAGTGTTGAGCGATGCTGGTCCTTTTTGACCCCGATTTTGAATGAATGCGAGATATGCGGCAACCGGGAGCAAATGCTGCATTTTTATGAATCCGGCAGCATGGGTCCTCGAGCAGCACAGAAATTGATCAAAAAGAACGTGGTTCAGGAGTGACATTATGGAACCAGCCGGTAATAACAGGCCCAAAAATCGCAGAAAAGCGGTGATGAAAGCAATATTTTTGTTGATCTTTATTGTGGCGGCGATCTTCCTTCTACGATTCACACCCATCAAGAACTATTTGACCGCAGAAGCACTGGGACGTTTTTTAGAGTCCGCCGGTTTCTGGGCGCCGCTGATTTTCATTTTGATTTATACGGCTGGGGTCTGCTTGTTTCTGCCGGGAACCCTTCTGACCGGTCTGGGGGCTGCCATCTTCGGGGCCTACTGGGGTTTTGTGTATGTATGGTTTGGTGCCATGGCAGGTGCAAGTGCCGCCTTTTTTATCGGGCGTACGCTTGGCAGAGAATTTGCCTCCTCCTTGATCGGTGACAAGCTCAAAAAATATGACGACGGCATTGAGCGCAACGGATTTGCCACCGTACTATATCTGCGTCTGGTATATTTTCCTTTCACACCTATGAATTTCGGCATGGGCCTGACAAAAGTACATTTTCGGGATTATTTTATCGGCACCGGCCTCGGAATCATTGTCGGAACATTTATTTTTACGTTTTTCATTGGAACATTAAAAGATGTCTGGGCATCCGGCAACTGGGCAGAGCTGATTTCTTTTAAGGTTTTTTTCTCGATTGCCCTGTTTATCTTCTCCTTCTTTATCCCCAAAATCATCAAAAAAATCAAGGGAGAGTAATCAAACGTCTCGGAATTTCTACAACCTATTGAGAATAAATGTATTTTTTCGAAACCTGAGTTTCTGCCTCGCACATGGAATAATGGAATGGTGGAATGTTGAATTTAATAAGGAGTTTATTTCCATGCTAACTTTTTTGACTTCCCTGTCAAAAGAAATTCTACCAGTAACCCACTTTTCCATTTCCCCAAAACCCATTATTCCATCATTCCATCATTCCAATTGCGGAGCGAAGCGGAGCTATGTTCCAGCATGGTGGTTATTGATCGAAAACCTGGAATAGCAGTGGACGAGACAGGACGATAGTGCTATAGCATCTGTTATTTGAAACGAAAATAATGCAACAAGACAGCACAAAGCCAAAACAAGTGGACTCTCGCAGACATTTTATAAGAAAAACATTCCTATTTATTGCCGGTATCGGCCTATTCTTCACCCCAATCTTCAGCTTAATTCGAAAGGCCTGGTCCGAAGCAAAACGAATTATCCTTCCCAAAGGCACAAAAATGAGCGGCCTGATCAATCAAAACCCCGCCACGCTGGATACACGCAACCTGGAAGTAACTCCTTTAAGTGATTTTGAAACCATGGGGCTGACGGATCAGGAGGTGAATATAGACACCTGGCGGCTTGAGGTAACTGGAGAAGTGAAAAAACCGCTTAATATTACCTATTCCCAACTGACTGCGATGCCGGCTATCGAAAGGAATGTTCTCTTGATTTGTCCAGGATTTTTTACTAATCATGGACACTGGAAAGGCATTTCCATTGCGGAACTGTTGAAATTGGCCGGAGTTGACGCAGGAATCACCCATGTTTCCATCCGGGGACCCGAGGGACGCTATGCAAAAGTGGAACGATTTCCGATGACAGAAATTGTTTCCGATCAGGTTTTCCTGGCCTATCAGGTGAATGGGCAGGTGCTTCCCCGGAAGCACGGATTTCCCTTACGCGCAGTGGCGGAAGATCACTACGGCTCTGAGTGGGTAAAATTTGTCGACCACATAGAAGCGCACAAGATTTAGATTAAATTAGGACACAGATTTTCACAGATTTCCACAGATATTTGGTTTTTTTTAGCTTAAAATATCCTGGTAATCCGTGTTCATCCGTGTCCCCAAAATGGAATTTCCGAGACGTAAATTAGTCCGGCAGCAAAAGGAGTAACCATGAAGAATGCCGAATTCACAAACCATGTCGGTGTTCAGGGAATTGAATATCAGATATTTGATATCAATAGACTGGAAGAAAAGGGAATCGCAGCCATCAACAGGCTGCCGTTTTCGATCAAAATTCTGGTTGAAAACCTTTTGCGCAAACTGGACGGCAGGATCGTCCGGGAAGAAGATCTGCTCCATATTGCCAATTGGAAAAAGCGCTATGATGCCCCCATTGAGATACCCTATCACCCCGTGCGCGTATTGATGCAGGATTTTACCGGTGTGCCGGCCGTGGTGGACCTGGCGGCCATGCGCGATGCAGTTCGGGACCTTGGCGGGGACCCTGCAAAAATAAATCCCTTGGTGCCGGTGGATCTGATCGTCGATCACTCCGTGCAGGTGGATTATTTCGGCACTTCGGATGCCTTGACCAAAAACGTCGCCAAAGAGTACGAACGAAATTCGGAGAGGTATGCGCTGCTCAAATGGGCCCAGAAAAGCTTTGACAATTTTAACGTCGTGCCGCCGAGTTCCGGGATCTGTCATCAGGTGAACCTCGAATATCTGGGGAAAATTGTTACCACGCAAAACGGTGGAGACGGCGTCATTGCGTATCCGGACACCCTGGTCGGCACCGATTCGCACACCACCATGATAAACGCCATTGGTGTCATGGGTTGGGGTGTCGGCGGCATCGAGGCCGAA
>Ga0316194_10001138_pt1 | contig 18154 bp, 25 predicted proteins | sample CroRivsedime1_MG_FD_204936 | JGI IMG/M metagenome (GOLD analysis project Ga0316194, IMG submission 204936) | Coastal sediment microbial communities from Maine, United States - Cross River sediment 1 | ecosystem: Environmental > Aquatic > Marine > Coastal > Sediment | place: USA: Maine...
GACCCGACTGCTTGAGCCGGACAACGCTGTCCTGGCAAGGGTTTTACAGCGCACTGAACGCCGAGACAGGATTGTTCGTCCTTGAGGGTCCGGGGAGTATCCGGCTATCTGCCAAGAGAAACCGCAATCGGACTCTGTCTAATCCCTTCAAGGCAGGACGCACTTATCCCGCTGCTTGCGGTAAGGGCGGTTACATTCCCAGCCGTTTCCGGAATAATCGAGATGAGCGTTCTCCGCCACCTCCACAGCGATGCAAGCCCCTTTGTCCCTCCTGTACCCGCGATCGCATTTCCATCCAAGCCCGGACGAAGCGACCACGAAATATCCGTTCGCTGGCACCTCGACGCCCACACAAGCTCCGTCGACTGCGCGATACCCTCGCTCGCACTCCCAGCCAGATCCGTACGAAGAGTCGCTCAAGTACCCGTTCGCTGGCACTTCGACAGCCACGCAAATCCCGTCGACCGCGCGATACCCGCGATCGCACCCCCAGTCAGATCCGTACGAAGAGTCGTTCAAGTGCCCGTTTGACGGCACCTTGATAGCAACGCAAATATCCTTAACCTCTCGATGCCCGCGATCGCACTTCCATCCATCGCCGCGGGAGTTCAGATAGGCATTCGCAGGCACCTTGACGAAGCGGCAGGACTTGTCAATCTCCAGATAACCTCGATTGCACCCCCAACCGCGTCCGTAGGATTTATTTATCGGGTAGGCATTTGCAGGCACCTTGACGGCTGCGCAGTCCCCGTTGGCCTCTCGATAACCCTCATCACACTCCCATCCGCTCCCATAGCTCTTCGCGTGCGCATTCCCGGGTACCTCGACCGAACGGTCCTGGGCGAACACAAGGCCGTTAACAGCACCGAGAAGCCCTGCCAGAAGCTGGAAGCCAAATAGAATAGTTCGTGTTGGTCGCAGTTCAGACATGAGTGATTCCTTCCAGGTTCATGTCAAGGAACTCGACTAACGCCAGGGGAAGTGCCGCTGATAGAACCATCAACAAGCGCTTAGTGAAATTGAATGTTTTTTTAGTCATGGTGCCTCCCGACATATGGCCAAAGAATCCTACTAGCCGGGGAGGATTAGCCATCAAACATCGCTATTATTCCTAATCGGTTAGTGTCGTTGCTGTTGAGCAGCACTCACCGATCTGGATTTCTGCGGAAGCCAATAGAGGGGGGTAAGCCTTCTGATACTACACCCATTCAATATATATAGCGAAACGTTTTGTTATCCATACGCGAAACCACCAACTCAGCCCACTCCGCAAAACTCTGCTTGATCCCGATAGAGGGGCTTCATTGATTGGAGGCGTTGATCGCCGCACACAAGTCATCGTCGCGCAGCGGTCGGGCGCCTGTACCCCTGGATTAAGTTAAAGGCAGGATTTGATTTATTCTGGCCGCGGTACGATCGCCACTTCATCCCCATGTTCAACCAGCGTGTAAGGTTCGGCAAAGTGCTTGTTCACGGTCACTTGAACCTTGTCATCCGCAAACACGTCCTTCCAGTCTGCGCTTCTTTTACGCAGCCATGCCAGCAGGGTTTCAACATTGGTAACCGATTCCGGAATCGCTATATCCTCTTCATTCTTACCGGTTACTTTTGCCAGCTGAATAAAATACAGCAGCTTGATGGTAACCTTGCTATCGGCACCTGTAGCCCTGCCCTCGCCTCGTTGCAGATTGTTGTCTTTTATTCTTTGCAGGTACTCTTTCCAATTCTGATCATAGTTTTCACCCAGTTTGTGCAGGGTGTTCCAGGAATAGCTGCCGGAGTAGCCATCATCAAAGTCCAGTTTCAGTAAAGAAGTTCCCTGGGGCTCGATATTCGAAATATCGACCCTCTGTTTGTCGTACACAGGTTTATCCAGGGGTTGCACCCCACTTTCAGTTGCAAAAACGCGCAGGTACTCACAGGGATAGTTGAATCGCAAGCCATCAGAGAAAACAATCTCCAATAAGCGGGACTTCTTGTGCAGATTGATTTCAGTCGGGGCAATGGGCGCTACGGGCTCGGTCATGATAGTTCCTAAGGATAAGCTGGCAAGTTTGTTAATCGGGCATCTTCCACGGGGTCACTCTCAGTGAAGTGATAGAGGTCCTTAAATTTTCGGTCTTCGAGTCCCGGCACTTCGTGCATGGGGTCATCGAAGAAGCAACCGATGCCGGTGCTGCGTACACCGGCCGCTTCCGCCTCAAGATAGAGCAGCTGACCAATCATACCGGCTTCCCGGTACAGGCGTGGATAAAACCAGGGACCATAACCCTGCAGCGGTTATGCGAATTCAGCCAGCATCACGACGCAGGCGGCGCATGTTAACCCCATACACCTCTCTTTTGTACGCAATGACAACTGCCGCTCCCGACGCCTAGGCGTCAGAACACCTGCAAAACAAACTCATCACCACGATCAAGGCTACCACTTGCTCTGGAGCTACAGCTTATCGCACCCTGATCACGCCATTCCATACATCGTATTTTTCGATGTATTTGATCATAAATTTCGTATTTTATATATTTTTCAGCACCGCTAACATAACTGCACGTTCGAATCAGAACCCGGACTGTAACAGGAGCAAAACATGTCAACTCAATTTTCGACCATCAGCCCTCAACAGTTGCACGAGGTAAAACGCAAGGGGCGATATGCCCCGGTGCTGGATGTACGCAGCGTCGCTGAATACCGCGGCGGTCACATTCCGGGCGCACAGCTGATACCGATCGAATCGTTGTCAGCGGACACGCTTGCACACGCATTCAAACGGCCTTCGCTGGGTCGCGAAGAAACGCTCTATATTGCCTGCCATGCGGGTCCTCGCGCGCTGCAAGCGGCCGAACGGCTGCAACAGGCCGGCTTCCACAACGTGAGCCTGATTGAAGGTGGGACCCGGCGCTGGCAACAGCTTGGTCTGCCGGTGGAACGCTGTGGCAAAGCATTGAGCCTGGAAAGACAGGTTCAGATCGTCATCGGCAGTCTGCTGGTTCTGAAAGTAGTCCTCGGATTCAGCGTGCACGAATTGTTTTTTGCGCTCACAGCGATGATTGGCGTCGGTCTGATTCTCGCCGGCACCACCCGCTGGTGTGGCATGGCGAAGCTGATCTCACATATGCCATGGAATCGCAATACCGACTGCGCTCAATCCGCGAGTGCGTGAACCAGTGTTACACAGCAAGGAGATGACATCATGATTTTTCGTCAATTGTTCGATCACACCTCACATACCTACACCTACCTGCTCGCCGAACGGCGCGGCGGAGAAGCACTGCTTATCGATCCGGTACTGGAGAACACAGCGCAGTACGTACGCCTGCTCGAAGAGCTGGATGTAAAACTGGTGTTGGCGGCAGATACGCATATTCATGCCGATCACGTCACCGCGCTGGATTCGCTACGCAACCATACGGGCTGCGCCAGTGCCATGGGCGCGATGACCCGCGCCGAGTGTGTCTCGGTACATTTCCACGAAGGTGAAAAACTGTGTGTGGACAACCTTCATCTGGATATTCTTTACACCCCGGGCCACACGGATGATTCCTACAGCTTCGTCTTGCCCGACCGGGTGTTCACCGGTGACACGTTGCTGATACGCGGGACCGGACGCACCGACTTTCAGAACGGTGATCCTGCCGCCCAGTATGACAGCCTGTTCGGCAAGCTGCTGACCCTGCCCGAGGAAACGCTGGTGTACCCGGCCCACGACTACAACGGCATGACCGAGAGCACCATCGGCGAGGAAAAGCGCCATAACCCGCGGCTGCAGGTCGCTGGCAAGCAGGCCTACATCGAACTGATGAACGGGCTTGAACTCGATGACCCGCAACTGATGGACATCGCCGTGCCCGCCAACCGCGCCTGCGGCGTACGCAGTGCAGCCTGATAGCGCAGTTGGCATCAGCCTGGGATTTCGTTCCCGCTCAATATCTGATGTAAAGGAGTAACACGAAATGATCACCATAAATTCATTACTGTACGGCCTGCTTGCCGGGCTCGTTGGTCTGAAGGTCGCGCTGCTCGCCGCGGCAGCCCTCCTGTTTGTATACACACTGATGGAGCGCAGAAAGCACAGGATCGCATCCGCGCGGGCTCCGGCCCGACGGCGAAGACTGGACGTACACGCCTGAGTTTGACCCGTAGTCTAGGGACACTATTTATATTAGTGCCCTTCACATATTAAGCGGGATTGTGCGTGACTGTGCTGTCGTATCAATTTGACTTATAGTGATAAGGAATTCTCCGCTAACGGTGCCAGTGAGCCATGTCCAGTCTCAATTTTAAACATCTGCGTTACTTCTGGGCAGTGGCTGCCAATGGATCGATCGCCCGGGCAGCGGATATTCTCCACCTGACGCCGCAGACGATCAGCGGTCAGCTGCGCGAGCTTGAAGAACAGCTGGATGTAAAACTGTTTGAAAAGAGTGGTCGCAACCTGATGCTGACCGATTCCGGACACATGGTGTTTTCCTATGCGGACGAAATGTTCCGCCTGGGCAACGAACTGCAGGATGTACTGCAAGGGCGTATCCCCGGGGCGGCTTTGACGCTCAACGTCGGTGTTGCCATGGTCGTACCCAAACTGCTCGCCTATCGCCTGCTCGAACCGGTACTGGCGATGGACGAACCGGTGCGGCTGGTGTGCCAGGAGGCACCCTTGTCGGAGTTGCTGGCGGACCTCTCGGTGCACAAACTCGACCTGGTGATAGCCGATTGCCCGATGAGCCCGACCCTCAACGTGCGTGCCTATAATCATCCGCTCGGCGAATCCGGCATCAGTTTTTTTGCAACACGAAAAATGTCGCGGAAATACCAGAAAAACTTCCCGCAGTCGCTGGATGGTGCGCCAATGCTCATGCCCACCGCCAGCAGCGCCCTGCGCAGGATGCTGGAACACTGGTTTGAAGCCAGGGATATCAAACCACTGATTATTGCGGAGTTCGACGACCGCGCGCTGATGAAAGCCTTTGGCGAAGCCAATGCCGGCATTTTCACCTCACCTACGGCTGTCGAGGATGATGTGGTCGCCAAGTACGGCGTGCGTGTGATCGGCCGCACCGCTGATATCAGCGAGAGTTACTATGCGATATCCGCAGAACGCCGGATCAAGCACCCTGCAGTCACAGCGATTACTGAGGCCGCCCGCAGTGGACTTTTCACCACCGCCTGACAGTCGTTTCGCTAAAACCTCCTGATACGGTCACCAGGCTGTCGGCGTGCAGATCTCCAGTGCGCTTGCTTATTCCAATACCTCGGGTTTTTCGAATATTTTTCCACCTCATTTCGAATTACTTCCCGGGCACCGGGCAGCTAACCTTGTTGTCGAAGCATCAAGACATTCACAGAGGACATGACCATGAAGATTGGCATTCAATGCAGAGGCTTTTCGCTAACCAGTGCTATTGCGGGACAGGTACACAAACGTCTCGACTTTCTATTGGGACGCGGAATCAGGCGAGTACGGCGTGTAGACGTCATACTGTCTAACCTGAACGGACCACATGGCGGTGTCGATAAACGCTGCCTGATCAAAGTCAGTGTTGACGGTCTTCTTCCCGTCATCATCGAGGACGTCCAAACGGATCTCTACGTCGCTATTGACCGGGCTGCCGGCCGTGCCTCACGTACCGTCCTGCGACGCATGGCACTGGATAACAGCAGGCACCGTGCGGAAGCTCACCGCTTGCTGGCGGAACAGCGGAAACGTGACAAACAGACATCTGTTGCCGCCTGACGAATACAGCTAATGGAGTGAATTTGGAATGAACAGTTATACCAATAGTACTGTCGGCACGCTCACAGCAGGCGGAATTGAAAACCGTGTGCTACGCAACACCTATGCCCTGCTGGCGCTGACACTCGGGTTCAGTGCACTCGCTGCCGGTGTTTCGATAGCGCTGAACCTGCCCCATCCCGGTTTGCTGCTGACACTGGCCGGGTACTTCGGCTTGCTGTACCTCACGGCACGCTTCCGTAACAGCAGTACCGGTCTGCTGATGGTTTTTGCCCTCACCGGCTTCATGGGCTACACACTCGGCCCGTTACTCAACGCCTACCTGGGCTTGCCCAATGGCGGCCAGCTCGTCATGACGGCGTTTGCCGGAACCGGCATCGTTTTCTTAATGCTGTCCGGTTATGCGCTGATCAGCCGTCGGGACTTCAGTTTCATGGGCGGCTTTCTAATGATCGGTATCCTGGTCGGGTTTCTGGCCGGTCTCGCAGCGATATTCTTCGGTTTGTCAGGCCTGGCACTGGCGGTATCGGCTATGTTCGTGCTGCTCATGTCCGGTCTGATTCTGTACGAAACCGGCAATATCATCCACGGCGGTGAGACCAACTACATCATGGCAACGGTCACGCTGTATGTGGCCATTTACAACCTGTTCACCAGCCTGTTACATCTGCTCGGCGCGCTGGGTAGTCAGGAGTAGATGTACTGAGAAAATAATCGATCAGAGGCTGCGTCTGTCCGGCTGGGGGCTAGGTAACAGACGCATACTTTTCCACCATCAAGTCAGCGCTGCCACCACCAGAGGAGACATCGGTATGCCACAGAAATGGTTACAGGTTAAGGGAGATCCTTCAGTCAGAGAGTTTCTTTTCCAGCAGTCGCGGGTCGAGAGCCTGTTTGACACCGAGCTGGATCGGATTCACGGCATTGTGCATGATTTGCTGACTTGTAAAGGCGCCTTCCACGTGAAGATCCATTACTCGTCGAGTCAGCTTACCTGCTGGTTCTGTGACGATGCCTACCGTTACCGGGTCTTTGTCCGCGAAGAAGTACTGGCACCGGGGTTCATCGACCAGTTCCGCGATGCGCGTCTTGACCACCTGCAGCCTGTTATCAGTGAGGAAGATACACTTGCCATCCTCGCGGAATTCAAACGGCTGCGTACCACCGATGAGACCATCTACCTGCGCAACGGTTCCACCAACAGGATCAACGGCATCATCGGTATGACGTTTTCATGTGACGGCGCACATTATATCGATCACAAGGAATTCTTTGAGAAGCTTGAGACATTTGCCACTACAGGTCGTGACGATCCACTTGCAACTGTGGCCTGCGCTTAAACTGGCGTCGATTCAGTAACAGGGCCCCGCCATGGCCACGGGAATTTCTGATTCCCGTGGCCACCGCGGACTCCACCCGGGGATTCGGTGCACGTAAGCGGGCGAACGAAGTGGTTGCCCGCTATTACGCGAACCAGACACCGTTGTTCAACTTGCTTCCTGCCATTTGAGGACATTGTCAGTGATGTCGTATGTTTCATGTCCCATATCCGGGACTTTCATCGTTACCAGTTCCTCGGCACTGGTCGGGTGAATCGCGAGCGTACTGTCGAAGTTCGCCTTGCTCGCGCCCATCTTCACCGCTACCGCGAAACCCTGCAACATCTCATCTGCACTGTCGCCAATCAGGTGAAGACCGACTACTTTCTCGTTCGCACCGGCACATACGATTTTCATCGCCGTGGTCGAGGCATGACTCGACAAGGCATGGCGCATGGGTGTGAATTTGGTTTTGTACACTGTGACGTTATTGGCATATCGGTCAAGCGCCTCGGTTTCGCTGAGCCCGACGGTGCCGACAGGCGGGTGTGAGAAGACCACCGTCGGGATTGTTTCATACTCCACCTTGCTTTCGGATCGACCAGCGAACAGGCGCTCGGCCAGTTTCCGCCCTGCAGCAATCGCAACAGGCGTCAGCGCAACCCTGCCGGTGATATCACCAATCGCATAGATACCCGAAACATTGGTGTTCTGGTAGTCGTCTACCGGAATGACACCGTTAGGCAACGCCTCCACACCGCTTGCCTCGAGGTTCAATGAACCCGTGTTGGATTTCCGGCCCACCGCCCAGATGACGGTGTCAAACCCGGTCAGAGTCTTTGCATCGCTGGAAGTGACCACAATGCCATCCTCACTCTTCGACAGGGCCGCTACCTGGAAACCGGTTACTACATGAATACCCTGCTGCTTCATCGCAGAGCTGAGTTCCTCGCTGACCATGTCATCGAAGCGTTCCATGATACGGTCTTCAAGCGCGATCAAGGTGACCTCGGAGCCCAATGCCCGCAGCACCCCGCTGAGTTCCACGCCGATGTAGCTGCCGCCTATGACCGCGACCCGCTCGGGCTGTTTGGTTAACTCGAAGAAGCCGTCCGAGGTAATACCGAGTTCGGCACCAGGCAACGGCGGCACAATCGGTTGACCGCCGGTAGCAATCACGGTGTGGTCGGCGGTGTAGCGACGACCGTTCACCTCCACTGAACTGGCGGTTACGAAGCTGGCGTGCCCCTGTATATGGTCAATACCCTTGGCTTCGACATAACTGTTCCAGTGGTTGCTGATGTTGCTGATGTAGCGGTCGCGTGCGGCTACCAGCTGTTGCCAGTTGGTTTTACCACGCTGGGTGGGAATACCGAATGCAGGGGCGTCGTCGACGGCATGCGCCAGATTTGCGGCATGCCACATAACTTTTTTCGGCACGCAACCGTTGTTCACGCAGGTACCACCCAGGCGATGGGCATCAATGACAGCCACTTTCCTGCCAAGCTTGGCCGCCTTCTCGGCGACGGCAAGGCCGCCACTGCCCCCGCCGATAGCGATTAGATCATAGTGCTGCTGTTTCATAGTCAAACCCTTTTTTTCAACGCCGGTGAGCCATGCCGTTTTCGACGAAAACTCACCCGCGAACCGGTTATAAAATGGGTGGCTCAGACGCTGAGCCACCGAAACCTCCCGTAGCGGGAGGTGGGGAAGATCAAGCGGCCTTCGACTTGCTCAAGTAGGTCTCGAGGGCTTCTGAACCGCCGATATGATCGCCATTGATGAAAACCTGCGGCACCGTCGACCCGCCCGAGACCGCACGTATAGTCGCTTCACGGAAATCGCGGTTCAGCATCAGTTCCTCGAACTGGATACCGGCATCGTGCAGCATGCCCTTGGCACGGGCGCAGTATTCGCAGCCCTCGCGCGTGAACACCGTGACATCCAGCGGCTTGGCCGCGCTCGGCGCGATGTATTCGAGCATGGTATCGGCATCCGAAACTTCGAAGGGATCTCCCGGGACATCCGGTTCGATAAACATCTTCTCGATAACGCCGTCTTTCACCAGCATGGAATAACGCCAGGAACGCTCACCGAAACCCAGGTCGCTCTTGGGCACCAGCATCCCCATACCACCGCTGAAGTCTCCATTGCCATCGGGCATAAAAGTGACATTGAAGGCTTTCTGTTCGTTGCGCCACTCGTTCATGACGAAGGCGTCGTTAACCGAAATACAGACAACCTCATCGACGCCGTGCTGCTTAAACGCCGGCACCAGCTGGTTGTAACGCGGCACATGGGTGGACGAACAGGTCGGTGTAAAGGCACCCGGCAGCGAAAACACCACTACGGTCTTGCCTTTGAAAATTTCATCGCTGCTCACATCGGCCCACTCGTGATCACGGCGGGTATGGAATGTTACCTGTGGTACGTTATGGCCTTCACGATTCTCTAACATTTTCGTCTCCTTGGTTAATCAGCTTGAAGTGACATTTGTAGCGCCAGGCGCCGGGCTGAGCCACACTGGGCCTTGCCCAGGTGATTCCAGGCCCTTTCGTGAAAGTGGTAGGCCACGGTATTGATGGCCGGTTCGACCAACGCAATGGCTCCACCGACCAGTACGCTACCGGTCATCAGGTACCCCACGGAAAATGCCACCGTGAAATGCACCGCCGCGAAACTCATTGTCTTGTTCATCGCCCTCTCCTGCTTTCACCCAGGGTGTTTACTGGCTTCGGAGTGAATTATCGGGCGCGTATGGTCATCGTTAAAATCGTTTATTACGATTATTACGATTGGTTTTTCCTATGATTAAGCCGGGCGAGGCAGCGCTATGATTTCCGGCGGCTCTTTTTCTTCGTCTGCTTGCGTTTGCCGACGTGCGTAACGGTATTGGGAAGATTGTCGAGAATGATACCCGCCAGGGCCTGCAGGGCCGCACGCCGGGGAAAGCTGCGGCGGAACACCAGTGCCACTCGCCGCGAGGCATTGGCAATCGCCAGTGGCTGTGCCACTACCCCACTGCCGGCAGTCCATGATCCTCGCATCGCCAGCGCCGGAACCAGGGTGATCCCATAGCCCGCACCTACCAACTGGATCAGCGTTTCCAGACTCGAAGCACGCAGATCGGCCAGCCCGCCGTGCGTCTGGCGTTCCTCTATGTGACAGACATCCATGGCCTGATCTGCCAGGCAGTGGCCTTCGGCCAGCAGCAGCAAATTCTCATCGGCCAGATCACGCAATTTGATCCTGTCCTTTGCATAGAAGGCGTGGTCGCGTGAATAAGCGACCCAGAATGGCTCATCAAACAACGGCAGCGTCTCGAACTCCTGTTCCTCCACGGGAGTGGCCAACAGAGCGGCATCAATTTCGTGGTCGTGCAGCCGCTCGAGCAGCGCATCCGTGAGCTCTTCCGAGAGGATGAGTTGCATCTGCGGAATCTGCTTCTTCAGTGGCGCGAGCAGCAGCGGCATCAGGTAAGGACTGAGAGTCGGTATGGCGCCGATTCGCAGTGGGCCCGCAAGCGGGTCGTGATGAGCGCGCGCCAACTGCTCGATGGCATCGGCCTGTTCCATCATCTGCCGTGCAAGCGCCACAATCTCCTCGCCGACAGGTGTGATTTCCACAGAGCGATTGGTGCGTTCGAAGATCGCAATCCCCAGCTCGTCCTCCAGTTTCTTGATCTGGCCGCTCAGCGTCGGCTGGCTGACAAAACAGCGCTGCGCCGCCTTGCCAAAGTGCCGGCTCTCGGCAACCGCAATTATGTATTTCAGATCGCGCAGGTTCATCACACCACCGCTATTTTTTCTCTGATCGATATTACCGATCGCTTATCGATAAACAAATGATTTCATGTATTACCGCCGGGCGCTTCGGCCAAAGCCCTGCGCCGCGGTACACGGTCGGGCGCAATCGGGAGCGCCGTCTCGGCAGGCTGGAATCTGCCTGATCTGGACCGCCGCACATTCACGCACTAAGCCGAGCCTGGCGAAAGATCGGGCGTAGCTATCGTCTCTATCGTAACAAACGTTTTTATCGATTACAGTTAAAGCCCTGGAGTAATGCCATGTGCGATCAACACCGGTCACGGCGAAGTCGACGAACTGACAACCCCGAGCACCTGACAGTCCGGGGCTAGAGTTCACAGACGATCACATGGTTTTCACAGAGGGAGGGATCAGGATGAGCACGATAGACATCGGTGTCAACGAACAGGATCGCAGCACGCTTGCACAGGGCCTGGAACGCTTGCTCGCGGACTCCTACACGCTGCATCTGTAATAGTGAATAACGAAAGGAAGACGCTGGAGTTTGAAGCAGAAACTGGACTCGGGGCCATGTTGGCCCCGGCTAGTACACTACTGGCCTCCCCGTAGCATGCCTTTGTGACAAACTCGTCGCCAGACTGTTAACGATGCAACTGGTTCCAGTTCAGATTATTCTGCGGGTTTGAAACCCCATACGGCATAGACAGGATCCGACAGTGCAGTCTCGCCATAATGCGGATCGTCCTGCGGTCGCGGCCAGCCCCGCGATGAAAGCGTGTGCAGGCTGCCGAACCCCGCCTGCTGCAACCACTGTGTGACCATGCCTACCCGCTCGAACTCGTGCAGTTCGCCCCACACCTGAATCGCTTTGGTCGGGAACCAGCGATTGCTGAAGGTTGCTACGAATACGCCACCCGGGCGCAGGACACGCAATACCCCGGTGAAGATATCGCTCGGCTGAATGAGGTATTCCGCAGAAGCCGTGCACACCACCGCGTCCAGACTGGCATCATCAAACTGCAGCGTTTTCGTTTGATTCAGATCCTGCACCAGCCGCGCTGTCGCTGCACGATTGGCGTCCAGTTCCTGCGCGTTCAACCCGAGGACATGCAGACTGCGTGGTGAGCAACCTTGCAAGTGCGAATCGTGGCTCGCCATCAGGTCGAGTACATCAGCTTGTGCGGGGATCAAGCGCTGGTAGAGCGCATTCACTGTTTCCAGGGCTCGTGCATCCAGATGCTGAACCATACGGGGGCTGGTGTAGAACGCGGGATCCTCCCGTTCGTCCATGCGCGACATGCCGTTGGCATTGTCACCGAAATCGGTAGGCGACCCGTCCGGCAACGGTGCAGCCAGGCCCGGATAACGCACCAGATTATCCAGCGGACTGATGCAGCGCCCGCCCCGCCGGTCGGATCCGGGCAGCACGCGGTCCAGCTTGCACTGCACCTGGACGGGAAACCGGGCGAAGGGGTGATTCAGGTCCACGCGCATTGTTTTTGAATCCAGCGCAGTAATCCTGGCTGGCTCGAGCGCCTCGCGCACAACGCCGTGGGCGCCATGAAAAAACCCCTGGGGATAAAAACGGCCGCAGCGTGGCTCGACCTCCAGGCCGCGGCGATAGTGACGGTCAAAGCCGGATGAATCCGCAGAAAACTGCCGACCCGCATCCCATGTACCGGTGAGCTCCCCGGCAGGCAAGGCCGCTTGCGCACAATCGCCGGCATGCATACCGGTAATCTTCGCGCCGATGTCCGCAGGCAAAAAGTCCGCTTCCCGCCAGACACTGAATTTTTCGACGTGCATTTCATCTACATGCGTTGCGTGACCGTCAGACCAGTTCAATGTGAATGTCATTGCAGCCAACCCCTGGCTTTCGAGCACCTTGTCGTCCTCCAGTTTCTGCATGCTGATGGCGTTCATGAGCTTCTCCTTCGGTTACGGGTTTTGTCGCGTCACACCGCTGCGCGCAGCGCTCGCGCGTGTGGTTACAGGCTGAGACCGAATCCATCGCGGGTCGCCATTGCACGAGGCCAGTACGACCCCTAACTTCGGTATGCGACGTTCCTCAAAGTGACTGATTCCGACAATCAGAAGCTTCAAAAGGCCTTCTCCGGCGCGTTGGATAAGTGAATTAAAGTTATACAAATAACTTGTACAAGTCAAATATAGCTGTACAATTACTGCATAGTTATTATTGTTACCTTTAACCTGCTAAATAACCCGAACAAAGAGGAAATTTCCATGCACGCACTCCTCCTGATAGCCCATGGCAGTCGCCGGGAAGCCTCCAACCAGGAGGTTCGTGAATTAGCCGCCAGGCTCGAGCAGATCGCCGGCGACCGCTTCGATCGCGTGATACCCGCGTTCCTCGAACTGGCGGAACCCGATATTCCAGGCGGTGTCGACCTGTGCGTTGAAAGCGGCGCCACCACCGTCACCGCAGTGCCCTACTTCCTTTCGGCGGGCCGGCACGTGGCGAGCGACATCCCCGCCGAACTGGAAAAAGCCCGGCACAGGCACCAGGCGGTAACGGTCCACCAAAGTGACTACCTGGGAAAACACGCATCCGTACCAGGATTGCTGTTGGCGCTGGCGTTAGAAAAATCCGAACCCGGTACCAAACATCCGCTTGAGCAGGCCACAGTCTGACCGGAGCCGGGAAAGCCCGCTTGTTCAGGATTTATACAGAACCCGGGCCGTGATAAAAGCCAGGAGCACCAGCAAACCAAACGGGTAAGGAATCACACCGAGAAAAAACAACAGCAACAGTGTCGCGAGAATACCCGCCAGCGCCAGAAGTACAGAATCTTTAAGTAATCGCATGCGGGTCCGGTTCAGAGGCGTCTGGCCCCCAATTAATTGTACAATAATTATACTTGACAAAATTAATAAACTATTCTAAGTTTAACCCGTACCATCTCATAAAACACCTCTTTAGTTACACAGAGCAGGAGAATATTATGGCCATCGACGAAATGATTATGGAAATTGAAGAGAAATATGAGGTACTTAGCAGTGTTGTGCCTGATAGCCGGCTGCATGAGATCATCAACAATCCGGTTGATGAAGGCATTGATGAGGGCTAACCGTTAATTGTACATTTTTTATACATCAAAGGGGGAGGGTTCACCTTCCCCTTCGATGTTATTGCGAGCTTCAATATAAACCGACTCAGTGGTAACACCGGCCTTGAAATACTCCGCTCAGCCCCGTTTTCTCGTACTTCTGCTGGCGCTTGGTGCCACCAGTGGCTGCAGCAGCACGCCAGAAAAACCCGCCGGCAAGGCGCCACTGGCGCCATGCGGCTGGTTTCCCAACTGTGTGAACAGCGTGTCGGGACAAGGGCTGCAGGCCGTCGACCCCATAAAGGCCAACGACGAACAGTGGCAAGAAATAAAGACCTGGATTGCCCGTCAGCCCGACTGGGAAATCGTGATTGACGACAACGATTTTATTCAGGCCATCGTCAAGACGCCCTTGATGAGGTTTCGTGACGACGTGCAGTTGCAGTTTGACCCGCTCATCGAACTGATACACGCGCGTTCATCGTCACGGCTGGGAATAAGCGATACGGGCACCAACTACAGGCGTATTGAAACGCTTCGCGAGGTGCTCGACCCGGCTGCAGCAAGCGGGCGGACGAGTGGCACAAACTCCCGGAGCAATCTGCATGACTGACCGTGCGGATTGGCAGAAACCGGTTGTTTTCTATGACGGCGGTTGTCCTTTATGCCGGCGCGAGATCATGCATTACCAGCGCATAGACGGTGACAGTCAGCTTTGCTGGATAGATATCCATGCACATCCTGAAACGCTGCAGACCTACGGCCTGACGCTGACCGAGGCCATGCAGCGCATGCATGTCATGGAAAGCGATGGCCACCTGGTCAGCGGCGCGGCAGCATTCGTTGCGATGTGGCAACGCCTGCCGCGCTACCGACCGCTGGCATGGGCGGTATCCTTACCCGGCATTTTCTGGCTGGCCGAACAGGCCTATTCACGCTTCGCGCGCTGGCGCTGGAAGGGCCGTTGCGATCAGGTCTGCGGAGAACGCTGATATTTCACCACAGAGCGGCATAAACAACACCGACTCGATATAACAACCGGTCGGTTTACGTTAACGATTGCGAAGGTAACGGCGTAGGGATAACAGGGGTTGCAAATGATAGTCGATACCAGGCAGGAACTTAACAGGCAACGGCTTCTGGCCTCTACGGTCAGCGACCCTGATTCGGGCTGCTGGTTATGGCGAGGCCAGATTTCCAATAGTGGCTATGGAAGAATTATGTACTCCAGTGAGAACGGGCGCGCAATGGAAAGCGCTCACCGGGCAAGCTATTTGATATTTGTAGGTCCAATACCCAACGGTACGTTCATCAGACAAAGCTGTGGCAACAGGTTGTGCATAAATCCCGAGCATCTTGAAGTGCTGCAGGAAAAGTCATCGAGTCACTAACAGCCCGCAAAGGCAACGGGTTGCCGGTAACTAATCGCGATACAGTCTTATCTCCGCAACACACAGGTCGGCGCTAAAGGCACGCCCGATCGCAACCAGACCGATGCGCTCCAGGTGCTCGAGATCCAGTTTTTTTCCAATGCGGTAGCCGGTAAATTGATCGAAAGGCAGTCGCACGGTCTGCCATCGACCGGGCGCCCGGAAAGAAGCACGATAGGACTGCCACGGCAACCAGACATCATCGGTGCGCAGGTGTACGTTGTACTCCTGATCATTACCATACACCTCCAGCAAAAGCCCGGTATAAGAGGAGGCGTCGGCTGCTGCTGTAGCCCCGATATCCAGCGCCGCCTGGATAAATCCACCGCTGTTGGCCAGACTGACATCGCCTTGCAGACGCAGGCAGGCTTTGTTATCAATGGTTGCCAGTGACAGTTCACCGCTGGATAGCCCACCCATCACAACGTCGGTGATGATACGCCAGTTGTTGCCAAGCGTGGATTCGAGCCCACTGCTCCGGCGGTCGTCGATTATCAGGGTTTCATCGGCCATGAGCGTTGCACCGCAAAAGCATGCAAAGAATGTCAGCGCAAGGAACCTCAAGTTATCGTCCTTGAGATTCAGGCATCTCCCTGATCAGCAGAAGGCGCAGCGATACGCATTCTCCACAGCGCACCGTTACAGTTCGCATACAGTCCACAATCTGTCGTGCAGCCCCTGCAAGGCAGCCGCCTGACTTCCTGTTGCGATTCAGGGTCGCTGTTATCAGCAGAATCGCTGGCATTATCGGCTTTCAACTGCATCTTTACTGGCATCTGATTCCGGAAGAATAATTCTCAGGCATGCTTGCCGGGAAGCTTGTCACTGTGCAATCACGACGCGCACAAGTTTAAATATTATACAAATATTGTCAAGAGGAGTGGGGAAAAATACCGGCGGCGGTCCACCTGTGGCTGGATTTATCGACCTTTATTCAGCGACTGGCAGCCCAGGGCTTTGTTACTCGACGAGTATTATCCGGCTGGTATCAAAGCCAAGCCCCGACGCTTTACCAAGTAATCGTTCGGTGGTGGAGGTATCAAGCTGTGGTTGCCTGGCCAGTATCCAGAGATAGGACGTATCCGGACCGGACACCAGAGCATACTGATAGGATTCGTGGTCGAGATCGATGATATTGTAGCCACCGTAGAAGGGGCCGAAGAAAGAAACCTTGAGCCTGCCGATATCCCTGTCGCCGATAAAATAGGCCTTGCCTTCCACCCTCTCCCAGCGCTGTTTCGCCCTGTCGTAGCCCTGGTTTACCACCCTTATACCGCCATCGTCACGCAGGCTGTATTCCGCGGTCACCTGCTCCAGACCGCGTTCAAACGAATGGTCGAGCCGGGCAATTTCATACCAGGTCCCCAGATAACGGCTCACATCAAATCCGCTGACCGGCGAAACGTTATCGGGAATACCGGTACAGCCTGATATCAGCAGCGCGAATAGAAAAGAGCATAAAGTAACCGGCATGCAATCACGGCATATGGGGCCGGTGTGGTTTACTGTTGCGCTTGCGGGCGGCTTTCCCGGTCTGCTCATACCACTTACCTCAAAAGACTGACACAGTCAGCCAATTGTAGTACAATTCTTATACAAACAGCGAGAAATAACCATGCCGCAATCACAACAGGCTGAAAAACCCATTGCCCCCGGCAGTATGTTACCGATACGCACGGTGGCAAATCTGACCGGCATTAATCCGGTAACACTGCGCGCCTGGGAACGGCGCTACAACCTGATCACACCACAGCGGACACCCAAAGGACACCGTCTCTACACAGAAGCTGATGTTGAGCTCATCAGACAGGTACTCGAGTTACTCGATCAGGGCATTTCCATCAGCCAGGTCAAGCCTATGCTCGAACAGACGCCTGGCCAACAAAAAGCGACTTCACTTGCCGAGACTGGAGACGTCTGGAAAGGCTACCAGCAAAAGATGCTCCATGCCGTCGAACAATTTGACGAGCACGTGCTGGACAGCACCTATAACGACGCACTGTCCCTGTACCCCGTCGACGTCGTCAATCAACGCCTGGTTTCCCCGTTACTCAGGATCATCGGCGAACGCTGGAAGGAACGCGAGACCGGTATTGCCGAAGAACACTTCTTTTCGGTTTATTTGCGCAACAAACTGGGAGCCCGAATACACCATTTGAATCAACGCAGTCGTGGGCCGCTGGTCATTCTCGCCTGCCTGCCGGGTGAGTACCATGAAATCGGCTTGCTCCTGTTTGCATTGGCGACCGTCAACTTTGGCTATCGTGTGCTGATACTGGGTGCCAACACCCCGCTGAATCAAATTCCCCATGTTCTCGAGCAGCGCCCCTGCGACGGCATCGTCCTGTCAGGTTCTTCCCGACCCTCGCGCGGCCTGTTTGAAAGCGAACTGCCCGAGCTGATTGGAAAATGCGCAATCCCTGTATTTATCGGTGGCAGAACCGCGGCCAAACATCAGCAGAAAATTGAAGCCACCGGCGCTATTTGCCTGGGTGAATCGATCAGTGCCGGACTCAGGTCAATGAGTCAACTGCTCAAAACCGGCAAGCAGGATTAAACCACGTGTCCACAGCGATACTCTGGTTTCGCAAGGATTTGCGTATCGCTGATAATCCGGCTTTACAGGCATTACTGCAGGATGAACATCTTCCTGTACCGGTCTTCATTTATGACGAACCAGACCCGGACTGGCCGTTGGGCGGTGCGAGCGCCTGGTGGTTACACCATAGCCTGCTTGCGCTTAAACAGTCGCTGCAACAGCTGGGCAGTGACCTGTTGATCATCAGCGGTGACGCTCAACAGCAGTTATCACAACTCATCATGCGAACCGGGGCCGAAG
>Ga0316194_10001139_pt1 | contig 18147 bp, 15 predicted proteins | sample CroRivsedime1_MG_FD_204936 | JGI IMG/M metagenome (GOLD analysis project Ga0316194, IMG submission 204936) | Coastal sediment microbial communities from Maine, United States - Cross River sediment 1 | ecosystem: Environmental > Aquatic > Marine > Coastal > Sediment | place: USA: Maine...
CCGATTGCAGCGGTCGCCTGCGAAGCAGGTGATTGCAGCCTGACCTCTTCGCCTGCGCGGATACTGGCGGCATGGTGTTCGGGAAAGGCCAGGCGTGCCTGCAATTTTTTGACTGATATCAGATCGAACAGCGGCTGCCCCGGGGTAACGTAATCGCCTATCGATACATGTCGTTTGGCGATCAACCCCTCCCTTGGCGCCTGCACCCGGGTCTTGGATTCAAGATACAGCGCCTGCTGACTTTGCTTTTTGGCCACCTCCAGCATGGCTGATAACATCTGTAACTGTGACTGCTCATCATCCAGCTTGTCCTTGGAAACTGACTGTGACTTCGCCAGGCGCAGCAAGTGATTGACTTCTCGTTGCTGGTTGTCCAGCAACACTTTCTGGCGTTGTAGTTCACCTGCTGCCTTGTCCGCCTCTATGCTGTGCAAGGTGTTGTCTATGGTCGCGACTAACTGCTGGGCAGCGATAGACTGTCCCTCGCTGACCTCAATACTGACAATCTGTCCAGAGGTTTCCGCGGAGATGGTCGGGTTATGAATGCTTTCAACGGTGCCAAGTGCGGTCAATATATAGTCGATGGACTGCTGTCGCGGATGGGTGACAATAACCCGAGTGCCTGCTGCGGTATTTGTGACTCCAATATCAGTATCCAGAGATTTTCCGCATCCAAACAGCGCTAGTCCAAAAAAGCTCAAGACAATCCATTTCATGAGGGGGTTACCCCATGCAAAAACAGGTTGGTGATATGCCTTCCCAGTGAAGGAATTCCCATATTGCCTTCGGCAGCATGCGGCAAATGGGGGGCGAGCTTGCGCGCTTCGAGATGATGAAAGATCATCCCCGTCATTGAGAAAATAAGAAGTTGTGGGTCACTGTCGGGCGCCAGCTCACCCATCAGTGCGTACAGCGGCTCATAAAATGCGATAAATGCATTCTCTGCGATTGCCGCCAGTTTTTGCTCGTCGCCTTCCAGTAGTTCGCGCAGATAGATACGTCTGAACCGGGGATCCTCCTCCGTGGCCTCTAACATCGCGCCAATTAGCAACTCCAACCGCAGGGCGGGGTCGTCGATTGCTGACATTTGTTCACTGATACCCAGGGTGTGTTGTTCGAACAGGTAGGTAACAGTCGCAATGTACAAAGCGTCTTTATTGGAAAAGTGGTGGTAGATTGCTGCCTGCGTAATGCCCACCTCTCGGGCGATATCGCGCATCGACACACCGGCATAGCCTTGTTTCGAGAACAATTCCGCAGCTGCATCAAGAAGGCGTTCTTGAGTTTGCTCCATACGAAGCCCTTGCTAAACGTTCGTTAAGAAACGATAGTCGAGGAGGTCGCGATAGTCAACTGAGGTTACTGACAAGTGACTATGCTTCCTCGTCAATACCCTGCCGGACCCTCGGGGTAATTGCGTTCGCAGGTGGAAGTAGGGCGGTTGCTTGAGATCAGAAGCCAGTTTTCACAGGCCTGGAGCAGTTAAGCTTTCGCTACCCCGGTTGTGCTTTTCGTCAAACTACAGCTATAGTCCAGTTTAGAGTTTCTGAACTACTTAGCTTATCCACTCTCCCAGAAAAGAGGAAAAAAATATGGGCCTGTTTGACTTTGTTACAGATGCTGGCGAAAAACTGACCGAAAAAGTGCTGGGAAGCACTGATAATGACGACCTGAATAAAACCGTTGAGGTATCTCAAGAACGGATAGACCAATTGCGCAGCGAGCAGATTACAAAAGCGATCGCGGAGCTGGATATCGATGGTGAGCAGGTGTCCGTAAACGTAAACGAAAGCGTGGCTGTTATCAAAGGCAGCGCCCCCAACCAGGCAGCGCTGGAGAAAATCGTTCTCTGTGCTGGAAACCAACACGGCATTGGAGAGGTAGACTGCCAACTCCAGGTCGATGTTCCGGCATCAGTCGCTGGATCACCAGCGCAGGTTGAGGCCGCTGATGTGTCAGCCGAATCAACGTTTTACACTGTGGACTCGGGCGATACGCTGGGCAAAATTGCGCAGAATTTCTATGGTTCTGCCAGCAAGTATATGGTGATTTTCGAGGCCAACCAGCCGATGCTCAAAGATCCAGACAAAATATACCCCGGACAAAAACTGCGTATTCCACCGCAGTAGAAAAATATGAGCCCGGGTGAGAGAAAAATGGGCTCTGACCCCTTTAACCTGCCTGTAATTTTTTTGGCAACCAGTATCATGCTCCCGGGTTTCACACAGGCCGATGCTGTTGGTCCTTCTGTCAGTAAAGACTACTCACCCTACGCCGACCGTAACTATCCCACCCGCGTATACTTTGGCGACACCCACCATCACACGGCCAATTCGGGTGATGCCTTTATGAATGGTAACCAGCTCGATCCGCAAGATGCCTACCGCTTTGCGCGCGGTGAACAGGTGGTGTCATCCAGCGGCCTGGCGGTCAAACTGTCGCGGCCGCTGGATTTCCTGGTGATATCGGATCATGCCGAGGGCCTGGGTATTATGTACGAAGTGCGCAAAGGCAACCCTGTTATGATGGCAGACGAGACACTGGCGCGCTGGAGCAAGATGATGAACGCCGGCCGTGCTGAGTCTGGAAAGGCCATGAATGAACTGATCTCGGCCCAGGCGCAGGGAGCTTTACCCGACACGGTGACCGATCCCGGGATTGCCGGACCACTGCAGAAAACCGTATGGCATGAATATACGACAACAGCGCAGCGGTACAACGATCCAGGACACTTCACCGCCATGATCGGCTACGAGTGGACCTCTGTACCGGGGGGAAACAACCTCCACCGCAATGTCCTGTATCGAGATAACAAGGACAGGGCTGACCAGGTAATGCCGTTTACCGCGTGGGAGAGTGAAGACCCGGAAGCACTCTGGGAATGGATGGCGAAGTACGAGGAGAAGACTGGAGGCCAGGTCCTGGCCATTCCTCATAATGGCAACCTGTCCAATGGCCGGATGTTCGAAACAGTGGATTTTGCCGGCAAGCCGCTGACCAGGGATTATGCCGAACGTCGCGCCCGCTGGGAGGTATTGCAGGAAGTCATGCAGACCAAGGGCAACAGCGAGACCCATCCGTCATTATCACCCAATGATGAATTCGCGAACTACGGTATCGCGGGCTGGGAATATGGCAACCTGACGATGGAAGACGAGCCCGAATCTCCTGAAATGCGCCCATTTATGTATCTGCGCGGAGGCCTGATGCAGGGACTGGCCCACCAGCAGAAGCTCGGCGCCAACCCCTTCAAGTTCGGCATGATCGGCGGCACGGATGTGCACAACTCGCTGACCGCCATCGACGAGGACAATTTCTTCGGCAAGCACGTCAACCAGGAACCACGGCCGCAGCGCTGGGAGCATGTCTCCAAGCAGGGTTTCGGCAAGACCCGCTATACCTGGCAGTACAGCGCAGCCGGATACGCAGCGGTATGGGCCACCGACAACACCCGGGAGGCGCTGTGGGACGCCATGAAGCGCAAGGAAGTGTATGCCACATCGGGCACACGCTCGACGGTGCGCTTTTTTGGTGGCTGGGATTTCTCTGCCGACGATGTCGATACCCGCTATATCGCCAGGACCGGTTACGCCCGCGGCGTACCCATGGGGGGTGACCTGCCGGCAATGAAAAAAGGCGCCAGCGCACCCAGTTTCCTGGTGGCCGCTATGAAGGATCCCGAGGGCGGCAATCTTGATCGCATCCAGATCATCAAGGGCTGGCTGGATAGTGATGGCGAGACACATGAGAAGATCTATGATGTGGTGTGGGGAGATGCCGCCACCCGCAAACCGGGTAAGAATGGCAAATTACCTCCCGTGGGTGACACGGTCGACGTCGCCAATGCTACCTGGACCAACAGCATCGGTGACTCGGACCTTGCCGCAGTCTGGGTTGATCCGGGTTTCGATGCATCACAACCCGCATTCTATTACGTGCGCGTTATCGATATCCCAACTCCGCGCTGGACAGCCTATGACCAGAAGCGCTTTGGCATCAAGATGCCCGGTGACGTACCCATGAAACACCAGGAGCGCGCCTGGACCTCACCGGTCTGGTACGCACCCGAGTAGGCTCAGGGGTGTAGCTCTTCCTCTGCATCTGGCAGCTCCGGATTACAGACACCGTGCATGACGCCATCAGGCGTTTCATCGGTCATGTCCGGGTCTGGATACAACTAATCGAAATCAGGGTTTTTCCAGCCCTCCGGCGCACGCAACTCCTCGGCGGGTTGGAGGCGAGAAGAATAGTCGAGAACGGCAGTCATCTCACGATCATCGAGCGCCAGGCTCAAGGCGGTCATTTTCTCGCTGACATTGCGGCGCTTGCCATCACGAATCCATTGGAACTGCCGCAGCATGTATTTATAGTGCTGGGCCTGAATACGGGGGGCCAGATCATCGTTGCTTCCCTCACCGTTTTCCCCATGGCAGTCCATGCAGTGCTTGCGATAGAGGCTCTCGCCCAAGTCCAGGTCGGTACCCGGCCCCTTGCCGTTTTCAACACTCATCTCCAGAGTGGAAATATACTCAGCGACATCAGCAAGTGCCTGGGTGCCACCGATACTCTCCACGGATGCGTAGGGAGCCATAAGGACTGAATCGCGATTACCGGCACGAAAATCAGCGAGTTGTTTGATGACAACCTTGCGATGCTGGCCGGCGATTTGCGGCACACTGCCTGTGGTGTGCCCCCATCCCTCGGGTTCATGACAGGCGGCGCACTCGCGATAGATGGTGAGGCCGTTCGCAACGTCCGGGGTGAGCGTAAGTGCCTCCTCATACTCCAGGTTGGCTTTTGCCTGTAACTCTTCCTGGCTTGGCGCCGAAACCTTTATCACGTCTACGCTGGATATTTGCAGTGAATCAAAGCAATACTGTAAGGCCCGGCGAGCCCGCTCTTCCTGGCCCATCTTGTCCAGGACAACGGCATGATTGCGTGCCTTGAGGCAGGACTCAAGTGACTGTCGCAACGCCCCGGAGGGGTTGGTTTTTAAAGCATTGTCCACTTGGTTCAGGTCTTCCTGAAATGTGTTTGCCATGACCGGGATAGTGAGAATGGCCAGTGCCGCGAAAATCAGGTTTTGGGAAATGCGACGCATATCAATACCTATAGTTTGTATGGCCATTATGCTAGTTCAGCAAGGGCAACTTTGCAAAGGTATCGTCAAGTTAAGTCGCCGTAATTGATAGAATTTGCATATGAATATATACAAACACCACCGATTCCCACCCGACATCATGAGCTACTCAAGTTACTCAGTTTGACTCAACTATCGCTTCAATCTCAGCCATCGAGAAGTTAATATGCCGAAACCCGGGAAACGGCACTTGCTTGAGACTTGACGGCGGATTTCAGTGATCCTGTTGGGTTAACTTGTCAGAACCGTTGTCATAGAATCAACTTATGATTGCCTTAGCCCCGTTATTGGCCGCACTGGTCGCCTTTGGTTTGTACTTCTTCTACAAGCGATGGCGTGATCAGTCGCTACTAAATAAACCTTTCCCGGAAGACTGGCTCACTATTGTGGAGAGCCGATTACCCATCTATTCCGCACTCTCACAAGAGGAGCAGTCGCAGCTGCGGCAGCGGATCAAGTTTTTCATTGACCGTAAGAAGTTTTATGGCTGCGCAGGGCTGACGATAACGGACGAGATCCGCGTCACTATTGCAGCGGAGGCCTGTCTTCTGCTGCTTAACAAACAGCGGCCGATCTATCCAAAGCTGACTGCGATATTGGTCTATCCGACCGCTTTTCGGGTCGAGCGAGAGCAACATCAGGCCGATGGCACTATTGCATCTGGTTCACGGGGAATGCTGGGTGAATCCTGGGATAACGGCAGGGTCATTCTTTCCTGGGACGATGTGGAGAAGGGGGCAGGGGACTTTACCGACGGCCACAATGTCGTTTTGCATGAATTTGCTCACCAGTTGGATGCGGAATCCGGATCGACCAATGGTGCACCCCCTCTGCGACGCAATAGCTATGCAGCCTGGGCTCGAATATTCTCCGATAATTTTAAAGATCTTGATGCCAGAAGTATTAGCGGCCTCAAAACAGTGATGGATGAATATGGCACGACGAATCCCGCAGAGTTCTTTGCGGTGGCCACGGAAACGTTTTTCGAAAAGCCCCATCAGCTAAGTAAGCGACGTCCGGAATTGTACGAGGAGTTGAAAACCTACTATCAATTGGACCCCAGGGACTGGCACAGCTAAGGCGTGGGCACTAAATCCTCACCTGTCCCTGGCGAAACTGAAGCGATATTTTTGAGCTCGCTCTCTAGTTTGCAGGCATTCACAGGGTATTTGAGCTACACTTTTACTCGATGGTTACCGTAATATACGAGGGTAGGCGCTATCGAATGAAGCGGCTCATAACCCGGTGAAACTATGGAAAAACTCAGCTCGCAAGATGCGGGTTTCCTGAAACTCGAATCTCCCCACTGCCCCTTTCACGTGGCAGGACTAATGATACTCAAAATGCCCGCGGATGCTCCGCGCAACTATTTGCGCAGATTAAGCACGCTGTGTGGGCGCCTGCCGGAGCAGTGGCCGATTTTCGCCAAGAAGTTGGATAACCCGGAGGATCTTTCCAAGGCCCGGTGGATAGCCGCGGAAGACTACATTCCCGAGCGTCACATTTTTCACTACGCGCTGCCGCAGCCGGGCAAAATGGATGATCTGTTGCAATTGGTTACCAGGGCCCACGAGCGACCACTGGATCGCTCTAGACCGCTCTGGGAGTTTCACCTTATCGAGGGGTTGCCGCGCGATCGCTTTGCCATTTATTGTAAGGTTCATCACGCGCTGGTAGACGGCGTGGGTGCAATGAAAATGATCCAGAGCATGTTCAGCGACTCCGCGGAGACAAGAATAGATCTCTCAACGGGCGGCAGTGATATCGGGCATCACCACGAGCACCGTTCACTCTTCGATGGACTGGGCGATATTCGGCGCGGCATTCTCAAGCAGTACCGGGCCATTCCGGAACTTTCAAGTCTGTTCGCTCATATGGGGGCTGATGCGCTGCTTGGCAAAAGCGATGCCATGCGACTGCCATTTACCTCGCCTCGCACCCTATTCAACACGGAACTGGACTCCCGGCGCAGCATCGTACTTTGCGACCTGCCGCTTAATAAAGTCCGCAACATGGCACACCGCGTCAATGGATCCATTAATGATGTACTCCTGGCTGTCTGCGGTGGTGCCCTGCGCGAGTATTTGCTGGATCAGGACGCGCTTCCGCGCAGTTCGCTGGTGGCGGGTATGCCGGTGTCGCTCAAATCCAACGAGGATGACGTCGGGAACAAATTGAGTTATATCATGACCCCGTTCTTCACCAATGAGCCCGATCCGCTGCGAAGACTGCAGCGCATTATCAAGGTCACCCGCTCGGCCAAGTCACAGCTTGGACGCATCTCTGCCACCGCATCGCAGGATTACTACGCACTTATCATGGCGCCGACTATCCTGCTGACGGTAACCGGCAACGCCACACGGGTCCGGCCGGCGACCAATGCCATTTTTTCCAACGTGCCTGGCTCCCCGGACAAGTTATTCCTCGAAGGCGCCGAGCTTGAAGCTCTGTATCCCCTGTCAATAGTGACCGATGGCATGGGCCTCAACATCACAGTCGTCAGTCACGTCAACAAGCTATGTTTTGCGATTTCCAGTTGCCCAACCGAGCAACCGGGCGTGGAGACGCTGGGCAAACGACTCAAACAACATTACCGCGAGCTTAGCGCGGCGGTTTATTCACAATCCAAATAGGGAGAAATACTATGGGAAACATCTATCTGGCATGCAAGGACGGGCAACAAATATCCGCCTACGAGGCCCGGCCGGATGGCGAGTGTCGGGGCGCCGTCGTAGTAGTACAGGAAGTATTCGGCGTAAATTCGCACATACGATCCGTTGCGGATGGATACGCGGAGAGGGGCTACTACGCAATCGCGCCGGCCATTTTCGACAGGATAGAGGCTGGGGTAGAACTGGGGTATCAGCCGGATGATCTGAATCGGGGCGTGGAACTGGCATTTGAAAAACTGGATATGTCCACGACGCTTGCTGATCTCCAGGCTGCTATCGATCATGCCCAGGAGTTTGGCAAGGTGGGCATGGTGGGTTACTGCTTCGGCGGCCTGCTTACGTGGTTGTCAGCCTGCCAACTGGAACACCTCTCCGCCGCCTCGGCCTATTATGGAGGCGGGATTCCCGACCAGCCTGATATGACACCTGGCTGCCCGGTAATCCTGCATTTTGGCGAACTGGACAGCTTTATTCCACTGGAGTCCGTACAGAGTTTCGCCCAGAAGCATACAGATCTTCCGGTGCACATATACCCGGCAGACCATGGATTCAATTGCGATCAGCGCGCCAGCTATGACGCGAAAGCAGCTCTACTGGCACTTTCGCGAACAATGGCGCTCTTCGAAGAGACGCTATCAGGGGCATAGGCATAGATCGCATAAGTGTAAAGGGCGTTGCCAGGTTAATTTCTTTTTGCTCGTAAAGTGGGAAATCAGAGCGGATAAATAATACAACTACTTTGACAATCAGCGTATGGAGTAGGACAGTTGCTTGAGGCTTGATGATCGATTTCAGCGGCCTGGATGAGTTAACTTTCCAGAACCATAAAAAAGCCCGGGTTGATAGTTCAGCCCGGGCTTTTATCATCTGACAACCTAGTTTTGAATGGACAGGTCCATCAGCGACTTGAGGCTACCCATCGCTTTTTGCCTTTCCAAAGTACCGTAACCAATATTGCTGGCACTTAATGAGCCACCTGGCTGGAACGGATAGTCTGCAATCGTGCCAAAGAACCTCTGCACAAAGCCCTGTGCGGGAACCATCAACCACATATTGTCAGCGTACCAACGCACATACATACCTGATTCGCGTGAGGCGCTTTCAAAGGGGTCTGCTCTCAGATTGGTGATTACTGGCCATGCGGGTGTTTCCCTGAACGCCTCATTGATCGCACCTCTTTCAGTTGCAAATGAGATTTTCCAGTCATCTACCCGTATCGCGTTAAGCATACCGCTGGACGCAAAGTACATGATCTCTCTTCGTGGTCCCTTTTCTTCCTTGCCTTCAAAATAGGGCTTGAAGTTATAGCCGTCGAGGTGCACACGAAATTTCTTGCCGTTGGCCTGATAGCCATTTTTTGATGCCAGCTTTTCTTTCACGTCAGGAACACCGGCGGCAGCCAGTAACGTTGGCATCCAGTCTTCCTGGCTCATGGTATCGTTAACAATAGTGCGGGGTTTGATCGTCCCGGGCCATTTGACCATTTGCGGCACTCTCATCCCACCTTCCCAGGTAGTACCCTTCTCACCATGGTATGGCGTGGTGCCGCCATCAGGCCAGGTAAACTTCTCCGCACCATTATCGGTTGAGAAGATGACTATCGTGTTGTCGTCCACGCCAAGATTTTCAAGTTCTTTGAGGAAGCTGCCCACCATGTCATCGAGTTCTACCATACCGTCAGGGTAGAGGCCGATTCCGGTAATGCCCCGGTATTTCTCCTGCAGGCGTGTCCACACGTGCATACGGGTGAAGTTCATCCATACAAAGAAAGGTTTATCTTCTTTAACTGCGGCGGCCATGAATTTTTTGGCAGCGCCACCGAACTCGGAATCCACGGTTTCCATGCGTTTTCTGGACAGGGGGCCCGTGTCTTCAATCTTGCCATCGGCATAGGAGTGAATTACACCACGCGGCCCGAATTTTTTGTGAAACGCCGGGTCTTTGGGGTAATAGTACGTTTCAGGTTCTTCTTCGGCGTTCAGGTGGTAGAGGTTGCCGAAAAACTCATCAAAACCGTGATTGGTGGGCAGGTGCTTATCCTGGTCTCCCAGGTGGTTTTTACCAAACTGTCCGGTTGCATAACCCTGCTCTTTCAATAAGTCACCGATAGTGGGTGCCCAGTCCGGAATGCCCTGATCGCTGCCCGGCATACCGATAGTCAACAAACCCGTGCGGAAGGGCTGTTGGCCCAGGATGAATGACGCGCGGCCCGCAGTACAGGACTGTTGCGCATACATGTCGGTAAACAAGGCGCCTTCATCCGCTATCGAGTCGATATTGGGCGTTTTATAACCCATACCACCTCGGTTATAGGCGCTGGTATTCCAGACCCCGATATCATCGCCCCACATGACAAGAATATTGGGCTTTTTTGCCGCCATGGCAGAAGTGCTTAGCGCCAATAGCGATATAGCCAATGAAAAAATGGCTAGTTTTACGTTGGTTAACATACGGTTCTCCTGAAAGTAGGATGATTCAATGAAAAAGCGGCTCGTCTGATTATTAGCGTGTTGCAAGCCAAAAAAAAACACCTCACGGACTTGCGGCAAAAGTGTGCTACTTTCCATGCCGGTCAATACTATAGATATATCAATGTGAGCACCATATCGCTCTGCCCTTTGTTTCCGTGTCATAGCCACGCGAGTTCGCCTCGTGGCACTGACAAGTGACTATGTTTCCTCGTCAAGCATTCAGGCAAGTTTCTCGTTCCAGTGGGTGCCGTTTTTCAGGTACTAATGTAATGAACCATCCCCACCAAATTAAATGCCCCTGGGAAACAATCCCGTCACAAGGCGGCGAGTCCAGAAAGGTCGTGACCGATAAGCTGCGAGGCTATGGTGTAGTGCATCGAGAGCTGATCCCTGAGGCAATCCACAGTACCCAACAGTATGAGAATAATCGGGCAGAGCAATGGGTGTGCCTGCGGAAATTATCCCGGGCATGGATTACCAGCTGATTTCGATCTCGATACTGGACTCATCACTTTCGATTTCGACTTCGAATTCTACCGTCACCTCGTCAGGAACTTTGACGTTGACCTTGACTCCCTTCTCCGTGAAATCCACCCCGTTGTGGCGGGCAAGTGAGTCGGCAAGCTTATGTAACAATTGAGCGGCTTCTTCTCGCCCCATTTTGCGCTTTTCAGAAAACTCCATCAGGTCCATGTCAGTTCCTCCGATTGTATGTCGGCTAAATTTACCGAAAAATTGCCTCGGGTAGCAGGGCGGGAATTGTAAACGGCTACGGCACCAGTCCGAGGCGAAACCGGCAGATCGCCCCAGATGGAAGCGGATTTTCTAAAATGCCAGTCCAGAGGCAATTATTTCCTGGCGGGGCGTTTTTTCCTGGCAGCCGCTTTTTTCGCAGCAGGCTTTTTCTTTGCTGGCGATTTTTTAGCGGCAGGCTTTTTCTTTGCCGGTGCTTTTTTAGCAGTGCGCTTCTTTCTAGCCGGCGCTTTTTTCTTGCTTTCCAATTTTTTCTCGAGTTGCTCGGTTTGCTTGGCAAGCGACAGAATCAACTTCCGGATTCCTTTGAGCGCGTCGGTGGCTTGCTTTTGAATACTTTTCTCTGCATCTACCAGTAGCTTGTTTGCGTCTTTTTGGATCTGTGAAACTTTGCGTTTATTCGCTGCCATGGCTAGGTCCCTTCTTGTAAAGAATCATTATTGGCTTTTTGATGCTGCCGGGGTGAGTATAGTACAAACAAGATGGGGTGTCGTGGTTATAGTATCGCCAGGTTAACCCATCGAAATTGTTAGAATCGGCGAATGAATACATACACATAGGTGCCACCCACGCGTTCTGGTGCGCCACTGATGCGCTAAAGCGTGGCTTGTTAATGACTGATTCACGGAGCACTATAGCAAGAGCTGGACGATGGTTTCATGAGGTAGTCAGGTGTTAGAAAAGCTGGTAATCAGCCTTGGCGGCAATGCTTTCGCCGGAGCCAATGAAGCGATGACCATGTCGGGCCAGTTCGCCTTTGCGGCGGCCACCCTGGAACCCCTTTCCAGATTCCTTGATAGCGATAGCCAGTTGCTTGTTACCCACGGAAACGGCCCCCAGGTGGGCTATATTCTCACCCGGGTTGAAGAGGCGCTCGGTAAGGCCTATTCCCTGCCACTTGAAGTTTGCGTGGCAGAATCGGAAGGGGAAATCGGTTATGTGCTGCAACAGACCCTGCATAACCTGACCCGCGGCCGCCACCCGGTAGCCACGCTTCTCACCCAGGTGCTGGTTGACGCAAACGATCCCGCTTTTCTCAACCCCACCAAGCCGGTGGGGCCCTGGTTTGAGCTGCAGCAGGCTGCGACCCTGGAAGCGGCGGGTATCGCACTTGTCTACGATAGTGATGGGCGTGGTCGGCGGGTTGTGCCCTCTCCACGACCCATATCTATCGTGGAGGTGCAGGTCATCCGCCAGATGCTCGAGCTGGGTGTCATTGTCATTGCCGCCGGTGGTGGCGGTATTCCTGTAGTGGAACGCAACGGCAGGCTGGAGGGCGTGGAGGCTGTAGTCGACAAGGACCTGGCCACCGCATTGTTGGCAGTTGCCATTGAAGCCGACCTACTGGTACTGGTGACAGGCGTGCCGGGGGTGTATACGAATTTCCTGAGCGATGATGCTTGCTTACTCGAGCATATTCATCCCGACGAACTGGAAGCGCTTGCCAGCGCAGGGCATTTTCCGCCGGGGAGTATGGGACCCAAGGTAGAGGCCGCTATTCACTATGTGCGCGCCACTGGCAAGCGCGCGGTTATTTGCCAGCCCGGAGATCTTGTCCAGGCGATTGCGGGGAAGTTGGGAACTATTATAGATGCCGAGGTCAAGTAGGGACATGTTCAATTGCATTATCATGGGCGCGGCCGGGCGCGACTTTCACGACTTCAGGACCTTCTTTGTCGATCACCCCGAGTTTCATGTTTGCGCTTTTACCGCAACCCAAATTCCCTTTATCGCCGAGCGCAGTTTTCCCCAGGCGCTGGCGGGGGAAGGCTACGATGCGGACATTCCCATCTATGATGAACAGGAGTTACCCGGCCTGATCGATGCCCTGGATATCGATTTTGTTTTCTTCGCCTACAGCGACCTGCCCCATAGTGAAGTGATGCACAGGGCGTCAATGGTGCAGGCCGCCGGTGCCAGCTTTGTTTTACTGGGCCCAAAGCTGACCATGCTCAAATCCTGCAAGAAGGTGGTGTCAATTACCGCCACCCGTACCGGTGCGGGAAAGAGCCCGTTGACCCAGTGGCTGGCGCTGGGCCTGAGAGATGCGGGTATCCGGGTGGCGACATTGCGACACCCCATGCCCTACGGCAACCTGGGCCAACAGGCGGTACAGCGCTTTGCCACGTTTGCCGACCTGGACAGAAACAACTGTACGATCGAAGAGCGGGAAGAATACGAGCCCTATGTGCGCCAGGGCCTGGTTATCTTTGCCGGGGTGGATTACCAGGCCATTCTGAGGGCGGCGGAAGAAGAGGCGGACATCATATTATGGGATGGCGGCAACAACGATTTCTCTTTTGTTGAACCGGATCTCAGCATCGTTGTCAGCGACGCTTTGCGGGCGGGGCACGGGCTTGATTACTATCCGGGTGAAACTAATTTCAGGGCGGCAGACATTCTGGTGATCAACAAGGTCGCCACTGCCAGTTCCGCCGATATCGAGACAATCATCGCATTGAAAAGCAGGCTTAATCCCGGCGCTGAACTGGTGCACTCAGATCTTGAGGTCAGCGTGGAGGAAGCGCATAAGATTCGCGGCAAGCGGGTGCTGATCGTCGAGGATGGCCCCACTGTTACCCACGGGGGTATGGCCTATGGTGCCGGTTGGGTGGCGGCGGGAAAATATGGGGCCGGTGAAATCCTCGATCCCGAACCTTTTTCCGTGGGCAGTATCCGTGAGACCTTTGCCGCCAACCCGCATTTGCGACAGGTGCTTCCCGCTATGGGCTATTCAGAAGAGCAGCGTGCGGAATTGAAAGCCACCATTGAAGTCAGCGGCGCCGACGTGGTGATCAATGCCAGCCCTGCCAACATCACCGAATTGCTTGAGCTGTCGCTGCCAGTTGTGCAGGTTCGGTATGCCTTTGTGCCGCGCAAAGGGGTGGATATATTCAGCAGGGTTGCTGCTCTGCTGACAGCCTAGGTAACCTCGTCCCCGGTAGCGATCAGTCCTTGCCGTCGGAGTTGGCCAGGCGCATAAGTTTGAGTGTGCCTACTGGAGCGAGGCGCTTGATGACATGCAGTATTCGCGAATCGACACACAGCACCTGTTTGAACCGCTTTCGCTTGATAGCATTGCAGATAACCCGGGCAGCGTGCTCCGGCGGTGTAGCGTACTTGAAAGTCTTGAGCATCTTGGATCGGCGGCCCTGTTCCATTCGCGCCGCCTCGAGAATGTTGGTAGCCACAGCACCCGGGTGAACACAGGTAATACCGACATTGGTATTGGCCAGTTCAACATACAGGCTCTCGCTGAGGCCCGCTACCGCGAACTTTGTTGCTGAATAGGAGCACTGCCACTTCATACCGGTAAAGCCCGCAGAACTGGATATGTTAACGATGTGAGCCTCATCCGCCGTCAGCAGGTGGGGCAGGAAGAACTTGCATCCGTACATGACACCCCAGTAGTTGATCCCGGTGATCCACTCCAGGTCTTCAATCGTCTGTTCACGAAAACTCAGGTTTACCGATACTCCGGCATTGTTCACCAGAATATGGACGGCGCCATGCTCGTCGATAACCGCCTGGGGCAAAGCTTCCATCTGCTGGCGATTGGATACATCCAAACGGTGGACACTGCATCTGCGGCCAAGTGACTCTACCTTCTGCCTCACCGCGGCCAGGCCGGCCTCATCGATATCCACCGCCGCGATATTGGCGCCCCTGCGGGCAAGTTCCATACACACTGCCAGGCCAATACCATTTCCGGCGCCTGTGACCACGGCCACGCGTTCACTAAAGTTCTTCATTTTCGCCCCAAACATGCCCCGATGTCGTACGGCCCGATTGTGGGGCCTTTATAGTGTGTAAAGTCATGTGGTGTCGGCCCCAGTGTGTCTGCGAATATCAACCATCGCGCTTCGCACGCAGGCCTCACCCTCCCTGATCGCGTCGGCGGCGCGCTGAAATTCAAATATTCCGATGTCACCCACTTTTGGCTCAATTAATACGTCGGCAGGATCTGTCTCAAGTCGACTTTGGGTAATCTGATTCTGGAAAATGCTAATTGTATTCGAGATCGTCGAGAAAAATCCTGGCGTCTTGTCATGACGCCTGCTGAGTATGCCAGAATTCAGATTCGCACCGATGACAATATCTGCCCCGAGGGTGCGACATGCTGTAACGGGTAACGGGTTAACCAGCCCACCATCGACCAACCATCGTTGGTCATTGCGTTCCGCTGGAAACAAACCCGGCATTGCCATTGACGCTCTGACAGCATCTGCCACTCCCCCCTCGCGCAACAACACCTCGCGTCCGCATTCGAGGTCAGTACACACTGCTGCGTAAGGCTTGTCCAGCTGCTCAATAAGCAGGTCGGGGGCTGCTACGAAGTTATGTAAAAACCAGTTAAATCTTTCAATATCGACGAATGCCGAATTCGCCAGCCTGAAACTGAAAAACCGCAGCACATCGCTGCGGCTCGAGCCGAGCACCCAGTTTTCCAGTTTATTGAGATTACCGGCCAGGTATGAGCCACCAATCATCGCGCCGACTGACGTGCCGCAAACAACGTCGGGTTCAATGCCGGCAGCAAGAAGCGCCTTGAGAACGCCGATATGTGACCAGCCGCGTGACGCGCCTGAACCCAAGGCAAGTCCGATTCTTGCCACGTCGGTTGAATCGTTCAATCAATAGCTCCGCGAGTTAACACCAAAGCATTGTAGAAGACTCCGGGCGAAGCTGTAAGCATCAATTGGGTAGTAATGTAATCAACCATCCCCACCGTCGCTGTACTATCGCCTCAAACTGGGCAGGCACCTGGTATCTGCCAATCACTATCGGTATCTCAGAGTCAGTGCCTTTACAAAGTGGAGTAGGGCGGTGGCCTGATTCCATGCAGAGATTATTCAGAGGCCTGCAAAAGTTAAGTTGTCAGTACGATCTGATACTATTAGAGAATTACTAATTCGCACTGCACAGGTGAAAAAAGTGACAGAAATAGCCCTGCTCGGTTGCGGCAAGATAGGCGCGATGATCTGCCAGTTACTACTGGACAGCGGTGACTACGCGGTAACCGCAATAGACTCCGCACAGTCGAACCTGGACCGCCTCAACACCTCCGGAGCCCTGACCAGGCTGTGCCTGGACGTAAGCGATGGTGCAGCCCTGGGCGATGTCCTGCAAGGTCACTATGCGGTACTCAATGCCTGTCCGTTCTACCTGACCGAGACCATTGCCGGCGCCGCCAGGACAGCCGGCGTGCATTACCTCGACCTCACCGAGGATGTGTACAGCGTCCAGCAAGTGCGTGCGCTGGCCGAGGGTGCGGACACCGCCTTTATTCCCCAGTGTGGACTGGCGCCCGGCTTTATTTCCATTGTGGCGCACTCCATGTGTGACAAGTTCGACGAATTGGAAAATGTACGGCTGAGGGTTGGCGCCCTGCCGCGCTACCCTACCAATTCGCTGACCTACAACCTGACCTGGAGTACCGACGGCCTCATTAACGAATACTGCGAACCCTGCGACTCCATCATGGACGGCGAGCTGGTGACGATGCCAGCGCTGACACAACGGCGCGAATTCAGCCTGGAGGGCATCCAGTACGAGAGTTTCAACACCTCCGGCGGACTCGGCTCGCTGGCCGAGACCCTGGCCGGGAAAGTAAACAACCTCAGCTACCAGACCGTGCGTTACCCCGGGCACTGGGAAATCATGCAAACCCTGCTACGCGACCTGCGCCTGGCGGAGCGCCGCGATGTGCTGAAGGACATCCTTGAATATGCCCTGCCGGCCACCTATCAGGACATGGTGCTGATTTTCGCCACGGTCAGTGGTATCCGCGGCGGCCAGCGATTGCAGGATACTTACGTCAACAAGGTCTACGGCCGTGAAGCCGGTGGCGCGGAACGCTCTGCCATTCAGCTCACCACCGCCGCTGGAATTTGTGCCATGCTGGATCTGCTGCAGTCGGGAAAATTGCCAGAGCGCGGCCTTGTCCGGCAGGAACAGGTCAGCCTGCAGGACTTCCTGGCCAACCGCTTTGGCCGCACCTACCTACATGATCAATAATGTCCCGATGATCAATTACATCTCCAACCACTGGAAAGCGATATGAACACAGCAATCAGCGAATCCGCGCGTGCGGCTCTCGAACAGCTGGGCATTGCCGACAGCCGGGGCGAGCTTACAGTGCACTCACCCATTGATGGCAGCCTGCTCGGCAGTGCCGCACTAGACACCAGCGCCAGCCTGTCGAAGAAAATTGATTTATCGGCGGATGCTTTCAAGGCCTGGCGCGTAATACCCGCACCTCGCCGTGGCGAACTGGTGCGGTTGTTCGGCGAAGAATTACGCGCCCACAAGCAGATACTGGGCGAGCTGGTAACTCTGGAGTGCGGCAAGCTGTTGCAGGAGGGCCTGGGTGAAGTTCAGGAGATGATCGACATTTGTGATTTCGCGGTTGGGTTGTCACGGCAACTCTACGGTCTGACTATGCCCTCGGAACGCCCGGGCCACAAAATGCAGGAAACCTGGCAACCGCTGGGACCGGTGGCGGTAATTTCCGCCTTTAATTTTCCGGTGGCTGTCTGGGCCTGGAACAGCGCCCTGGCCTGCGTCTGCGGCGACCCGGTTATCTGGAAGCCCTCCGAGAAAACTCCGCTGACGGCACTGGCGTGTACCGCCTTGTTTGAGCGCGCCGCCCAGCGCTTCGGTGACGCACCAGCCGGGCTGATGCAGCTGGCTATCGGCGACGCTACGGTCGGTGAGCTATTGGTGGCCAATCCGGCTATCGCGCTGGTTAGCGCCACCGGATCGACTCGCATGGGACGCCGGGTGGGTCCTGTAGTAGCGGGCCGCTTCGGCCGTTGCCTGCTGGAACTGGGCGGTAACAATGCCATGATCGTGACGCCCTCCGCCGACATTGATATGACCGTACGCGCCATACTGTTCTCTGCAGTGGGCACCTGTGGCCAGCGTTGCACCAGCCTGCGTCGACTGATCGTACACCGGGATATTCAGACAACGCTACTGCAGCGACTGCGCAAGGCTTACACCCAGATCAGCATCGGCAATCCACTGGATGACGGTGTATTGGTAGGGCCATTGATTGATGCGGCGGCCTTCACTGCGATGCAGGATCTGCTCGATAATCTGCGCGCCC
>Ga0316194_10001142_pt1 | contig 18118 bp, 15 predicted proteins | sample CroRivsedime1_MG_FD_204936 | JGI IMG/M metagenome (GOLD analysis project Ga0316194, IMG submission 204936) | Coastal sediment microbial communities from Maine, United States - Cross River sediment 1 | ecosystem: Environmental > Aquatic > Marine > Coastal > Sediment | place: USA: Maine...
ATTTGACCTGATGACGGGGGTCGTGACGGCGGCGGGTACCGGCGTCGTTCTCTTCTTCGGAGTACTGGCCATTCAATCGGGTACCATGACGACAGGTGATTTACTGGTGGTAATGGCCTACCTGATCCTGCTTTACGGTCCACTGCAGGTGATCGGAAGTCAACTGGCCGGAATGCAAAATGCATTTGCAAGTGCCGAGCGCGCCTACGAGTTTCTGGACGAGCAGTCTGATGTCAAGGAAATGGATAATGCCTTGCCCCTGGTGTGCGCCAGGGGAGCATTCAAATTGTCAGATGTTACGTTCGGATATAGCCCGGACGTTTCCGTGCTGAAAGGCGTTTCACTGGAGATTCCTGCAGGAACGCGGGTTGGCATTGTCGGCAAGACCGGCGCTGGCAAGACAACGTTACTGGGTTTGCTCATGCGATTCTATGATACGGTTTCCGGTGATATCTTCCTTGACGGTGTCAACATCAGGCACTACCGCGTCATGGATCTGAGGCAACAGTTTGGTATCGTCCTGCAAGAGCCCGTGCTGTTTTCAAATACCATTGCAGATAACATCGCATACGGTCGTACGGATGCCACTACTGCAGAGATCATTGCCGCGGCGCAGACGGCCAATGCCCATGACTTTATAGACGCTCTGCCTGCAGGCTATGACACTGTGGTTGGCGAGCGCGGCATGCGCCTGTCGGGCGGCGAGCGCCAGAGAATTGCTCTGGCGCGCGCATTTCTGCGGGATTCCCCGGTATTGCTGCTTGATGAGCCGACCAGTGCAGTCGATGTCAAAACGGAGTCCGGGATAATGCAGGCAATGGAGCGACTGATGCAGGGCCGGACCACATTCATGATTGCCCATCGCCTCAGCACCCTTGACAAGTGTGACATGGTGCTGGAAGTGAAAGACGGGAAAATTGTGCAAGTGGCAGACAACAAAGTGGAGGGACTGCAGGTTCGTGGGGTACTGCAATCGCAGCGCAATGGCTGATGCCACACAGGAAACCGTATTGCCGTATGGTTAGTGCATATTCGGGAGCCGATAGAATGCTGTAAAAAAGCAGGCTATCAAGAGCAGGTAATCATATGGGTGCCAGAGTTTCAGATGCAGGGAAATCCGTCAGAAACATGTCTGTGGACAGCCCTCCAGTGATGTCAGAGTTGCCTGATAATGACTGCCTGCGGGCGGGGCTTGAATCAGTGTTGCAGCATAAAGGGTCGCTTGATGGCGAACTGGTAATTCTCGACAGACAGAAAAACACGTATTCAAGCACATTCCCCAGTGAGATTGTGACATGCCGAGTCGGTAGCGGTCCCGCGGTTCGGCTGTTCTTCAAGTATTCGGCAGATCGTGATAATGAGGCCTACGGTCACCGGGGCGGAGTCGGGTACGAGGCAAAGGTCTATGGACAGTTGCTGGGTAGTCTGGATATTTCCATAGCAAACCTGTGTGGGAGTTACCGCAGTCCGGACGGGATAAATACCTGGCTGGTGCTGGATTACCTGGACGGCGGCATCAGGATGACAGAAACCATTGACCCTGAGGCTATGGCCAAGGCTGCCAGGTGGATGGGGCAATTCCATGCGTTTTGCAGTACCCGGATTAGCAACCCTGCACTGTCCTTTCTCAACAGCTATAGCCAGGAGTATTACCGGGGATGGGTAAGGCGTACACAACAGCTGGTCAGGCAGGCAGGTGTCGATACTGGATGGCTGCAAGCTGTCTGCAGCCGTATTGATCCAGTTATCGAAGTGCTTTGCGAGTCTCCGCTGACTATCATTCATGGTGAGTACTACCCGAAGAATATCCTGCTGCAGCATGGCTTGATCTATCCGGTTGACTGGGAGTCCACCGCGATCGGCAATGGCATGATCGACCTTGCTATGCTGACGGAAGGCTGGTCGCCGGAAACAACGCGGGAGTGTATGCAAGCGTATCAGCGGTCAAGGTGGCCGGAAACTGCACCCGATGACCCCGTCAAAAGCCTGCATGCAGCCCGGATTTATGTTCAGTTCCGCTGGCTGGGTGATCAGCGGGCACGTCTCCCCGAGCGGGCAGGTTACCTCGAGGCGCTGCGTGAGCATGCAGAAGAAATGGGGCTGATCTGAATGAGCGATCATTTGACGAAAGATGAATTAGGCTGACCCTCCTCAAGCTTGTTCTTGCGCTTGCGAAATTCCGACCAGCCCTGGCGGGCCAAGGCAGAAAGGCCATTAACCTCCGGGTAAGCTTTCCTGATTGTTTTCAGAGCTTACAATGAGTTCTCGGTTCTAGTCATGTATTCAAATATCGTATCCATCCTGTCATCACTATTATTCAGGGCGGCTTGTGTGAGTTGAGAATCATCGAGGATTTCGCGGTCTTTCTCCCTCTGCCTGTAGATGCTTTTTATCCCGGTGTTGTCTGGTTCCACCTTCCCATTTGCAGTTGTCGCAGTGCTTTCTGCATACCTGTTCTCGTCAAAACGCAGTTGCCACAGCACTTTTTTCAGGGAATCGTTTGTTAGTCGCGATGCATTTACAAGTTCTGCCCTGGTGAGTTCTGTCTTGCTGTCCGCTTCAAGCATGGAGGTAATCTTGCGCAATTGCTGTGCCGATTCCTTCAACACTACTGTAACGCCGAGTAGCTCGTCATCAATTCGTGACAGGTGTGGGGTGTAATAACGAACAATGATCCAGATTAGACCGATCAGCAATACCGGTAATGACAAGCCCAGCAAGAAAACAATCGATTCCATCATGATGCACTCCTCCGATTCTTTTTAGTTATGTGAAAACCTCTATTGGCGTATTACTCTCGCCAGGGGTTTTGTTAAGCAGTGAAGGTATCTCAACCGTAATATACAGAACTTATCCCGAAGGGTGGTCTCTGGATGTGGAAATAATCGGCGATCCATTCATATCAGCAATAGCAGTCGCTGGCTGGTGAAAGGCCGCCGATCCAGCCTGTCACCCATTGGCAGACTAAATAAAAGAACTTCAGAGTGTTAGCGTTACAAGTTGTCTCTGCGTCGCAAATTAGTTACATAAGAAGCTATTTTATTTGACTTGTCACACACCCAGAACGAATCAGAGGCATCTATGCACCTGTTTTTTTTATGGCATGGAAGCAACAGCTATGAGTGCTGGGGGACGCTGGGAGGAGTCTTAGTCAACGACGCGGGATGCATCATACGGGTATCTGACATTTCGTTATCTCTCGTCGAAATGACCAGGAGGAAAACAGGGCATGAATGAAGGTTGTTGTTCGCAAATTATTCAGTACAGGGTTTGGCCGAATAGCACTACTCTTTAGCAAAGTGTATACACGTTTGCTACAGCCAGGTTTGCCCGCTAATATTTCGGAAGCGCTATATTTTCATTGCTTGCCGGCCGGGTTATTCGTTCCTGTTTGTATCTTGCGAGTACTCCTCGTCTTTTTTCCGGGGGCACTTTCCTCGAGTTCCAGCTCAAGTTCTACAGTCTGCTGATTGTGTTTGAACAGCGCCCTGTCAGCGTGCAGACGCTCGAGTTCCCAGCCATTGTGCTTGGCGCCTTCCGCCAGGTGCAGCATTTTCTGCGTGGTCAGGTCGCGCAGTACCGCAATTCGGGCCTCCGGTGTGATGGCGACCCCTTCAAGTTTCAGGCGGATGTGTGTCACAACCGGGGCGGAAGTCGCAGCCACTTTTTCTGGCGGAGGGGGCGGTAGCCGACTTTCGTTGAACAGGGGGCGTTTGAGAATCTCATCGAAGGCTCTGATCGGTGGGGGCATGTATTGAGTTTGGCTGATTTGAACCTCGCCGGGAGGAGCCGGTGTCTGTTCCAGTAGTGCATCGACTTCCAGGCGCGGCGCGTGGGTGCTTTCGATGCTAAGGATTCCGGCAAGCAGCACGCAGCTAAGTAGCAGGTAGAGAGTCAGACGGTTGCCGAATGTGATGTGCTTCATGATTCCGGATTCAGGTAACCGTAAAGTTCAAAATCGGCATCCAGCGGGATATTTGTGGGGATGTTTTTTCGCCGGCCCATAACATTACGTATCGAGACATTGTCGAGAAACAGAAATGGGTTTCCTGCTTCCAGGGTGTGGAACATCTGGACAATGTTCACCAGATCGCCCCGCATAAGCACTTTCAGGGCACAACGCAGGACATCCTCTTCCTGGATGGTTGGTAGCGTCTGCATACTCAATACCTCCACCTTGCTGGCCTGTGCGGTTCCCTTGACCAGACGCTGCAGTTCGGCGGCAGCGAGTGCCTCGCTGGAGCTTTTCAGGTAATGCCGGTCCGATGCCTGCAGTCGCTTCAGTTGCTGATACTGTGGTTGCAGATTCGCGCCAATGGCCGCGGCCCGCTGCAGTTGTACGAGCCGACCCTCTAGGGCCGTAATCGTTTGACTGTAATGCCTGTTTGCTGACCATACTGGCAGTACTGCGATAGTTACCAGTACCCCGACCAGCAGTACCAGGATGGCCAGTGCCAGTAATCGCTGCTGGCGTTCATTCAGGTTCCGGATCACGAGCCGGCCTCCGACACTGTTTCAACGGAGAGATGAAAGCGTTCCTTCGTTTTCGCATGCCGGGTTTGGGTCACCGGTGAGCGGAAGCGTGCATTGTGCAGCTCGGGTGAGGATTCCAGCAGGGGAATCAGCGCTGCTGCCGAGGCGGACTGCCCCTGTATCTGCACCTCTGAGCCCTTTATGTCCAGCCGCGTGACCCAGGTATCGTCAGGCAGGATCCGGGTGAGTTCGGCGACGGTTCCGACGCGCAGCGGGGTGGACTGTTTCTTGTCTACCAGGAAGCGCGACCCCTTGTTCAGTTGGTCGACTTTTTCACGCAATTTACTGGCCAGGTCGGCCTTCTCGGTTGCTATGTCGACGGCTGATTCGAGCGTGTGAATGACCCGGGCCTTGTGCACCAGCGGCAGGCTGACCACCGCAATGAGCAGCAGCAGCGCCACCGTGCCCAGGGCGAGGTTGATGTACTTCACCTTGTCCGTACTGCGTCCGCGTTCCTGCGGGGGTAGCAGATTGGCGATGAGAGGATTTCCAACCGTGTCCCGGACGGTCACCTGTTGGGGCTGGAACCCCAGATTCCCAATGCGTGCGAGCATTGCATCGAGTGCTTGCCGCGGTGTCAGGATGAGTTGCAGGGCAAGGGTGTGTTCCCTTGGTCTGCGCTCAAGCACGATAGCGTCGTAATAGACCTGCTCGGCCGTAAAGGGAGTCTCCCGGTCCAATTCAAATCCCAGTACCTCACGGAGATTTTCTTCTGCAGCAAGCGGGAGGGTGAACTGCTTGAGCAGTACCTTGTCCCGCGGCAGACAGAACACGATATTGCGGGCTCGCCCGATCCGGAAGTGATGATCCTTATCCGGTTCCTGTGCCCCGGCCCGCGTGGCATACCGCGCGACCTCCCGGTGTGATTCTGCCGTACCCATGCTGGCAACGACTTCCCCGTCTTCCCAGTCCAGATAGAGACGAATCGCGCCGGGGAGGATTCTGCGGCGTATCTCCCCGGGTAGCATTCCGAGCAGCACCCCGGTCCACCATGACCAGAAAGACCCCAGCTCGCGCCACAGCGGCAGGGCGAATTTCAAGTTGAGATCGGGTCCTTTCAGGTCCATATCGAAAATGCTGTCAGCAGTCAGCCACTACGAATTCCAGGGCAACGATGTTGATATCCTATTCCAGAAATCACCATGATACATCCTCCCGGGCCTGACGGCGGTGTGCTTCTGCCGGTGTTCCCGGAACAGGATGACTGCTTGCTGATGAAGGGCCTTCCATTTGCATTTGCCAGTTAACCCGGTTTCCCGGGCGGTGCGGACCATGACGGTGCCCGCCAGGAGAGGATCGTGTACCCCTGATCGGCAACCGGGTTGAGCTTGACGACAACATCGAGGGACGCTGTTGAACCCTGCTTCGTGGTCGCCCAAAGACTGATTTTATAGGTGGGATGACCTGCGTTTCTGCCCCTGGCGGTGGTGGGCGAACTGGCCGCAGACACGTCTTCCGTTTCACCCAGCACATCGAGCAGCCAGGGCGGGGCATATTCCAGACTGACCCCCAGGTGCTTCGAATGTACGGTGAGGTAGGGTGCCAACTCCTCGAAGATAGCGTTCGTCATGCCCAGCACATAACGGTATTCCTCGATGCTGCTGAAGGCGTCGTCGCGTACCCCCCATTGTATTCCTGCCAGCCGGTAATCATCATCCTCCGCGCCATTGTCGTGTTTCAGGCTGTCCTTGTCCCGCCAGTCAAGAGTGGCGCCGATCAGTCCGGCACGCTTCACCTCGTCGACCCCGATGGCTGCCAGTACCCTGTCCAGCAAGGGGGCGTCGACGGTGTTGAGATCAATCAGTCCGCTGGTATCGCGTATCGCAACCGCGACAGTGCCGCCATCGAGATCGAGTTGGTAGACCTTCCCATCAGCCTGCCAGCGCTCCTGCATGTCACGCACGAACAGTTCCAGGATAGCATGGCTGATACCGGCCTCGGCCAGTGCCCGTGCCCTGGCCGCCTCTACCTGGTTGGCGGCAAGCCTTGTCTCGGTGCGGATATTACGTGCATGGCTGGCGGCAATGACTGTCAGCAATACCAGCAACCAGAGTACCAGCACCAGGGCAATACCCCGCTGCCTGTTCCATGGTGGCAGCGAAATCCCGGATGTCCCGTGAAGAGCTGTCATCCCGCTACTGCAGATGGGAGGCCGACACACCGCTAACGGGTCGGGTCTTGTCTCCTGCCAAATCACTGTGCTTCTCCCGTGCGGAGTGACAGCAGCAGTTCCGGCCATTGTGGCAGGCCACTCTCCCTTGCCACCCGCAGGCGCACTAGTTCCGGATATGTCTGCGCTTCGGTATCCCACTGTGCATGCCATGCCGGTGCGTCATCCCCTTTCATGATCCCGAAATAGTCCAGCTCAACAGATTTCAGCTTTTCTGCCAGCAGCACCTTTCGACCGCCGGCAGGTGGTCCCAGACTGGTATGATCGGGATTGTACAGGGTGTAATTCAGTACCAGGTGGGTGTTGTCCTCTTGCGGTTTCGCAGAGAGTGTAAACTCGAACAGTCCCGTTGCGCCGTGGTGTTGCGGTGCCGGTGCAATGAATTGCACCCGGGTGTGATCGCCATTGAATGCAATGCGACGCTCATTGTCCACGGTCCAGACCAATGGCAGGATCTGGTTGAACTGCCGCCGCAATAGAGTCACTGTCGTGCGCAGTTGCTCCGATTCACCGGCACGCTGCATACCGGCCTCCCAACTGCGGTCACCCAGGCGCAGGGCGCCAAAGGCCGCGGTCATGATCATGGCCAGGACCATCATGGCAACGATAACCTCGATCAGGGTGAATCCCGCGTCGCTTCTCCCGCGGGGGGAGGGTGCGGGCAGCAGATCTGGACGGGGGGACGACATCATCAACTCTTTACCTCTTCATTGTCTAGCTTCCGCAGTCGGATGCTGCCAAGGGACAGCCGGCGCTGCTGTCCGGCCTGTTCCCAGTCAACGTTCACCGTGACCCGGTAACCCTGCACCGCGCTGGAGAGTTCCTTCTCCTCTTCCCAGGGCAGGTATATTTCGATGATGCGCTGCCAGTGAAAGTGTTCATCCCATTCACCACTGGTCTCGCCAATTTCCAGGGGTACAGTGATGCCGGCCGCTGTCAGTTGCGACTCCGCTAGCAGCACCGCCCGGGTATAGTCCGAGGAGAGCTCCACATTGCGCAGTCCCCCGGAAAAAATCCGGAACACGACAGTCAGGACAAGGGTCAGGACCATGAAGGCGACCAGGATTTCGATCAGGGTGAATCCCTGTTGCCGTTGACTAGCTGGCATCAATGGAGATCTCTTCGATGCGGATATTCCCCGTCAGCCAGTCCACATCGAGTCGATAGGATCGATTCTCACCCTGCAGGATGATCTGTCCACCGCTGGAACTGCCATCGGGAAAGAAGCTGAGGGATTGCTGTGTTGTATCCAGGCCGGTTTCTGCTGCATGAGGCTGTATGGTGATGTTTATACCATCGGGTAGCAGTGCAGGTTTCCCGCTGCCGATACGGTAGACCTGTGTCTCCATGTCAAGGTGCAGGGTCTGCTCGGTATTGCTGATGATGGCCTGGCTGCGCGTGTCGCGCAGTACCACGGCCAGATCCCGTGCAGCACCCTTGAGTTTGACACCAGGAAGTGCCCCGGAGAACAGGGGAGGTATGAGGGTAAACATGAATGTGGCGATAACCAGAACGACCAGAATCTCCAGCAGCGTAAAACCACTCTGTAATCTGAAATGTCTGCTACTCACATTCACCAGCTTACAATATCTGCTGCCTCTCCTTCGCCGGCCTCCATGTTGTCCTGTCCCAGCGAGTAGAGGTCATACATGCCTTGTTCACCCGGAGACCTGTAATAGTATTCGTTACCCCAGGGATCCCTGGGAACGGTCTTTTTCTTGAGATAGGGCCCATTCCAGTTGTTGACCCCGACGGGTTGTTCCACCAGGGCACCAAGGCCCTCCTCGGTGGTTGGGTAGCGGCCTGTCTCCAGATGGTAGAGATCCAGGCCAGCTCCCAGTTCCTCGATCTGCAGTCTTGCAGTATCACTCTTGGCGCCGCCCAGATAGCGCAATACCTGTGGACCGACAAGCCCGGCCAGCAGTCCCAGGATAACCAGCACCACCAGCAGTTCGATGAGGGTGAAGCCGTTTTCACCATATGGCCGAGAGAGTTTTCTTTTAGTCATTGCCTGTAATTCCTCCATGGTTAAATCACCAGTTGATTGATGCCAAGAATCGCCATCAGAATGGAAATAATCACTGCGGCGATGATCACGCCAAGCACCAGGATCAGGACAGGTTCCAGTAGTGCCAGGGACCGCTTGATGCTTACCTGTGTTTCCCGTTCATAGATTGTTGCCACTTGCAGAAGGATCTCCTCCAGGCGGCCGGTCTCCTCACCGACGCGGATCATATGGACTGCGAAAGGTGGGAACTGTGTCATTTCTGCCAGCGGTCCGGCGAGACTCTGGCCTTCCTTCAAACTCCCGGCTACCCGTTCGAGTCCGGTCGCAATGACCTGATTGTCCACCGTATCCTTGACGATGGCGAGGGCTTTCAGCAACGGGACCCCGTTGTGAAGCAGCGTTCCGAGTGTGCGCGCGAACCGCGCCACCTCGATGCGGGTGATAATGGTTCCGACCAGTGGGAATTTGAGCAGCCGGGCATGCCATTGGTAACGGCTGCGGGGCTGGCTTAGCTGGTAGCGCACCAGCCAGACAGCTCCTGCTATCAGCAGCAATCCCAGCCAGCCATAATTCTGCAGAGCCGCCCCGACTGCAATAGTAATGCGGGTGGGCAGAGGCAGGATCTGGCCGGCGCCCTCGAACAGTTCGCTAAACTGGGGGACGACGTAGCCAAGCAGGATGAAGATCGATATCAGTGCCACAAAAACCAGGATGGCGGGGTAGATGAGGGCAGAGGTCAGAGTCTCGCGGATCTCCCTGGACTGTTCCAGGTGTTCCGCCAGACGTTCGAGGACCACACCGAGTGCACCACCGGACTCACCAGCGCGCAGCAGGTTGATATAAAATCGATCAAATATACCTTCCTGTGCCTGCATGGCATCCGCCAGGGTAGCACCGCCCTTGATCTGTTCGCGCACATTTTCCAGCATTTGCTTGAGGCGCTCACCTTCCGAGAGATTGGCCATTATGACCAGGGCCCGTTCAAGAGGCAGGCCGGCGCGCAACAGGGTACCTAGTTCGCGGGTTAGGTTTGCGATGTCCTGATCCGAAATGCGGCGGGAGCGCAAGTGCCGCCGCGAGCCTTTAGCGACTGGCACCTGTATGGATTCATCCACCCGGATGGGTACCTGCCCCAGGGCCTGAATGCGTTCGATCACCTGCTCCCGGCTGGTGCCGTTTAGTGTGCCGTTGATGATCTTGCCATCTGCGGCGGCCGCCTTGTACTGAAAGACAGGCACCTTACCTGCGCATCCACAGTTTCCCAAGGAAGGCCATTACGCTTCCTGGCCAATGAAGCAAGGTGGTCAGACAGCGCCTGCTGCCGGTTGCCATAGCCGCTAATAATGCCTTCAGGCCTCTTTTTTGCACTGCAGTCACCCCGAACCTTTCAGCATCCGATTTTCCGTCCGCAGACTTTGCCGGTGAGTGTTGCCGGGATGTCATCTGTAGCTGTGACTGTTCCTGGGTTACCCGCAGCACCTCTTCTATAGTGGTGTCACCTGTCACCACCTTGCGCAGACCATCCTCGAACATGGTTCGCATCCCGCCCTCGGCAGCCACGCGGCTGATTTCACCAGCATCGCTGTGATTGAGTATCAGTTGCTTGATTGTCTCGGTCATGACCAGCAGTTCAACGATGGCGCTCCGGCCGCTGTAGCCGCTGTGCCCGCAATGCTCGCAGCCTGCCTCACGGTACAGTGTGATGGTTTGATCTTGCGTAAAGCGCTTCAGTCCCCAGCGCAGAACCACCTCATCCATTGGTGCATAGGCTTCACGGCAATGCGGGCACAGTGAACGCACCAGGCGTTGAGCGAGGATAGCATTGACCGTCGAGGTCAACAGGTAGTCCTCGATACCCATATCCATCAACCGGGTGATGCTCCCGGCCGCGTCATTGGTGTGCAATGTCGACAGCACGAGGTGCCCTGTCAATGCAGACTGCACAGCAATTGCAGCCGTTTCCTTGTCGCGCATCTCACCGATCATAATAACATCGGGGTCCTGTCGAACGATGGAACGCAGGGCAGAGGCGAAGGTCAGTCCGATCTGCGGCTTGACCTGCATTTGGTTAACTCCTTCGATATTGTACTCGACGGGATCTTCCACCGTGAGGATCTTGCGTTCCGGGGTATTCAGATGTTTGAGAGCCGCATAGAGTGTCGTCGATTTTCCGCTGCCGGTCGGTCCGGTGACCAGCAGGATGCCGTGTGGCCGAGCAAGGATGTCATACATGAACTGCTCGAGTTCGCGACTGAAGCCAAGCGGGCCGAAGTCCAGCGCCACATTGTCACGGTGCAGGAGGCGCAGCACCACACTTTCCCCATACATGGTCGGTACGGTAGAGACCCGGAGGTCGATTTCCTTGCCGCGCACACGTACCTTGAAACGGCCATCCTGGGAGAGGCGGCGTTCGGCAATATCGAGATTAGCCATGATCTTGATGCGCGAAATGACCGCTGCCGTTGAACGGGTTGGCGGGGCATCAACCTCCCTGAGCAGTCCATCGACGCGGTAGCGCACCTTGAGAATACCCTCGAAGGGTTCGATGTGAATGTCCGAGGCACCCGACTCGACAGCCTGGTGAATCAGCTGGTTTACCAATTTGACGACAGGCGCCTCACTGGCGAGTTCCTTCAGTTGCTCGACATCGTCGAGAAACTGGATCGCATCGATCCCCGAGGCATCATCGCTATCGCCCTTCAGGTCGTAACGCTGTTCCAGGCCAATGTCGATCTCCGAGGCAATCCCCACACGGGGCCGAATCTGCTTGCCCGTGAAGAGTGCCAGCGCTTCCTTGACATACTGATCCAGTGGATCAGCCATTGCCACAGATACCTGATCGTCCTCCTCATCGAGAATCAGTGTTCGACTATGCTTCAGGAATTTGTGAGAAATGCGGGTATCGATGGGTAGTTCGTCGGGAAAGTCCATGCGATCCGCGAGGGGAAGGTCCAGCTGGGCGGACAGGGACTCTGCTACATCCCGCTCGGAGACGAGGCCAATCTTTATCAGGATGGTGCCAATTGGTTCCCACTGTGCCTGCTCGTGCTGCAGGCGGCAGGCGCGCTCGACATTGGCTAGCGTTAATTTTCCTGCATCGACCAGATACCCGCCCAGTGCCTTGCGGGTACGGCCACCGGGCATCGGTATGGCTTCCTGTGCGGCGTGCTGCGGAATCATATTGGCCATATCGCACCGAAAATATTTATTTATTATTAGGTTATATGCATGATATGCAACTATAATGCGCTTTTGCAGCAAAGTGAACTACTTTCGAACCAGTCTATTTACCCGGTTCTGCTGACGTGATTCATTTTTCCTGCAAGGGGCGGTAGCTCACAGCACAGATACCGAATTACAGTGATAGCGTCACTGGTCGACAAAAAGGGCAGAGTTGAGATTTGGCATGACGTTCCCCTGATCAGCAGGTGTCCAGATTTCTTCACGACCAGACTTGTTTAAGGGTGGGGATAAATTAGAATAGACGGGTTTACACGCACAGGGATTGTTGCAGGGGGCGACAGTGCGTGAAAATACCATGACTCTGTAACTGGCGTGTTACCCAAAAGATAGAACTCTTAATCCAAATGAGACAAGACATAACGCGCTATGCGGGAGTGTTACTGGGGGCATTTCTGGTGGCTTCCTGTGCCACAACACCCCCGAACCAACCTGTCGATGAATCACTGTCGACTGCAAGGACAGCGCCGGCTAACGACAACTCCGAGTTTGACAGCCCCCGGGTCTCGACACACGGAACCGCCGACCGCAGACCTGTGGTGGAGCAGGAGGCGGTAGCCTCGACCTCACCACGCGTCACGGAACCGGGGATCCAGCCGCGTATCAAGATGGGTACCGGTGTATTCCTCAGGGATAACTCGGTGTTACGGGATGTCGAGGGGAATCTGCGCGGGGATCCCTGGACAGATTTATCCAAACCCTATGTCATCAATCTGGTCTCAATGCTGGAACCGTATTCCGCCAGCGATTTGCCAGGACATGCTGTATATCGTACCCATCGGGTCTATATCACACCGTTCCAAAAAGGTGGCAGAACCTGGTACCGGCTGCGCCTGGGATTTTTCAAATCACGGGCGGCTGCCGAGGCGATGCTGGCGGAATTGGAAGCGGACTTCCCGGGTTCATGGGTAGATCGTGCTTCTGCAGAGGAGATCAGGCAATCAGTTGAGACATCCATATCGGAGACTGTGCCAACTTCTGTCAGCGGCGAACCCGCACAGACTTCTGTCGGAATTGCGGAGTCCAGGGGTGATGTAACGCTGAACTTCGAAGAAGCCGACCTGAGGGAATTCATCCAGGTCATCTTCGAAGACATCCTGAAAGAGAACTACCTGATCGATCCGCAGGTCAGCGGTGTAGTAACCATGCACACAACCTACCCCATCGGCAAAGAGGCGGTGCTGCCGCTACTGGAGTCAGTGCTGCAGCAGAATGGTGCCGCCCTGGTCAGGGGACAGGGGATTTACAAGGTTGTTCCTCTGGCAAGAGCCGAGGGGGAAGCGGGTTCCCCGAGCGTAGGCAATCAACTGACCAGGCAGGGTACGGGCTACAGTGTACAGATTGTGCCTGTCCGGCATATTGCGGCCACCGAGATGGAGAAGATTCTCAAGCCCTTTCTCCCCCAGGGCAGTGCCCTGAGAGTCGATACGGCGCGCAATCTGTTGATTCTCTCCGGACCACAATATCGCCTTGATGAGATGATCGAGACCGTCAAGATCTTCGACGTTGCCTGGCTCAAGGGCGTCTCCTTCGGTCTGTTCCCGTTGCGCTACGCCGATGCCGCCACCATTGTCGATGAACTCCAGAAAGTGATTGATGGTGACGGCATGGGTATGTTGTCAGGAGTGGTACGGCTGATTCCCGTCCAGCGGCTGAATGCGGTCATGGCCATCACGACACAGCCGGATTACATGTCCGAGATGCGTCAGCTCATCGAACAATTCGATATGGGCATGGATGGCACGCCGGGGAGCCGCCTGTATGTCTATCCCCTCAAGAACGGTAATGCAGAAAAAATCGCCTCCGTGATGCAGCAGTTGTACGGTATGGCAGTGACAGGCCGGGAGAAGCCCTTCGATCCGGGGATACCCCAGTTCATGCCGGGACAGGGTGTGAATGTTTTCAAGCGGGGTGTGGATATTTCCTCCCTGCCGGCACCGGTTGGCGCGGTTGGCGCCGGGGGCGATTACCCCGTGGATGTGGTATCGGTGGTATCGCCAAAAGCTCAAGAAACAGCAAAACCGTCGGTGTCGGGCGCCGATGACGGGGTCTCTCTGCAAAGCCAGGGCACTGTCAGCATCATTGCCGACACAGACAACAATACACTCCTGATCATGGCTAGCGCCGAGGACTACCGCGCCATCGAGGCGGCAATACGCAGACTCGACAGCAAGCCGCGTCAGGTACTCATCGATGCCACCATTGCCGAGGTGACGCTATCTAATGAACTCGATTACGGGGTTCGCTGGTACCTGCAAAGTGGAAATCTGAGTTTAGGTTTCAATGCGCCGGTGCCGGAGCAGGCGGCCGGTGATGGTCTGGCCCTGGCGGTTTTCAAGAATAATGGCAAAGCCAGGCTGTTTGTCGACCTTCTGGAGAGCAAGACTCAGGTCAAGTTCCTCTCGGCGCCACAGATCATGGTGCTCGACAACCAGACAGGAACTATCCGCGTCGGTGACCAGATTCCGGTTACGGTCCGCAGTTCGCAGAGTACCGTTGATCCGAATGCACCGATCGTGAGTGAGGTCCAGTTCCGGGACACGGGTACCCTGTTGTCGGTTACACCCAGGATTAACGCCGGTGGGCAGGTAACGCTGAATGTCAGCCAGGAAGTAAGCCTGCCAGGAAGCGAACCCGCAGTTGGCGGTGGGGGTAATGTAGCGATCTCGCAACGTACCGTTAACAGCAGTGTAATTGTTCAGAGTGGTGAAACGGTCGTGTTGGGCGGATTGATTCTCGAGAGCGAGAATGAGACGAAATCGGGTATCCCGATCCTGATGAGTCTGCCCTGGATCGGCAATCTATTCAGTACAACCAGTCAGGATGTGCGCCGTACTGAGTTGATTGTGATGATCACTCCGAAGGTTGTTCCGGATGAAAGCACAGCTGCCGAAGTTACTGAGGAACTTCGGCAACGTATGAATAATGTCATCGAGTTCAAGCATTCGGTGAAAGGTGCCAGTATGTAGCGGGTTGCCTCAGCCGGTTTGCCGGCAACACCGGCTAACGTCGCGGCCAGGTGCCCGCCCTCACACCGGCAACAGTCTGGGTTTAAACGTTTGCTGCCAGCTATGACTTCTCCTGCCTGCGTAAAACTGGCACGCACCTGCTTCAAACCAAACACCTGGATTCCAGTGGTTGTTCATGAAGGCCACTCAGGCCCGATATCATTGGTTGACTTGGATAAAATCCCGGGTTCATAATCAGACAGTCATAAAATTGTCGCCAAGTTCGCCAATATGCACTGTGATCAGAACAACCCATACAACCACTGGTCATAACATGACACCGAGAATCTGAATTTGGCAATCCGGGTACAGCTAAATAAAAAAACACTCAAAATAAATTTATTTACTCAAGGCTAAACCATTGCTATCTCCTAAACAATACTGGCAATCCTCGCTGGACAGAGTGAGAAAACTGTTCGCATTGCCTCATGCACGGGATCTGGAACGCAAGCTCTCAGTAGTCAGGGACGAAAACCAGTCACTCCAGCTGGAGTTTCAAGGAGTTCATGGCGAACTGCAAGACATCAAGACAAGGGACGAAAAACAGCTTGCAGCTCTCCAGGAGCGAATTATCGATATCGAGGCTGCCCGTGACGCCGCCCATCAACAGGTAGAAGCGCTAAGTCAGAATCTGACAGAGGTGACCGCCCGGCTGGATAGTGCGGAAACCCGTGTGAATTTGCTGGACAGGCAACTGGAGGATAAAGGCAGGGAACACCAGACAGAAATTCAGGAAGTCCGTAACCGGGCGAGCACACAGGAGCGACGCCTGAAATGGGTGATGATGCTGGCAGTCCCTGCATTCCTAGTGGTCATTCTCGCGGGTGTGACCGGGATTCGTAATGACAGGCAGAATGCAGCATTGCTGGCCGATGTGAGCCGGAATCTCAAGGACATCAAGGAATCGATGATGCAGCGGATCGACACCGTGCACGAATCACCGGGTGACTATCCATCGGTGACGGCCAGTGAATCGCCAGGGGGGCGGGTGATCAAAGAAGTGCAGAAAATGGCTGCCGATAAAGAACAGACAAATACAGGCCTGCCGGAAAAAAAGCCACAGGTAACTCGCGTTCCCGAGATGCCGGTACCCGAGCAAGTGTCTTCCAGTGACCGGCCTGCCCGCATTTCCGTTCGGCCGACAAAGGAAGATATGCAGATGTTTTTCGAGGAAAACTCCCGGCAGCCCAATGTGATCAGTCTGCCGAGTGGTCTGCAATACAAAGTACTCAGGCAGGGCCATGGCAGGGTACCGACTGCGGCAGACAAGGTTGTCATCGACTATCGTGGCTTCCTGCCTGATGGTACGGAATTTGACAGTTCCTACAGGGAAGCCGAACCGGCTGCGTTTATTGTCGATGAGCTTTATCCGGGTTTGAAAGAGGCCCTACTGAAAATGAAGGAAGGGGGACAGTGGGAGCTGTATATCCCTCCTGCGCTCGCACAAAAGGGGGGTACCAGGAAGCGGGGAATAACAGGCTATGAGCCGCATTTCTACGTGGTCGAACTCATATCCGTTATTCAATCTGATGGTGAAGATAAACCCTAGTACTCCTTCAAGATGGTATTGCCATACAGCTGAAGCTTGGTAGCCCATATGAGAATGACAAGGTTAAATCGTTGCGCACCCTGAGACAGTATTTGGGGAAAATTTTATCAAGGCCGGAAAAGCCAGATGGGTCCGGCGACCACCTTGCGGCCATTCCGGAGGATCTCGAACGCAGGATTTCTGCAATCAACAGCGAAAACCAGGCACTTTCCGAGGAAGTGCAGGTGATGCGGACAGAACTTTCCAATACCAGTGAACGCCTTGAAGTAACAGAGAACCTTGTAAAGGTGTTGGGAAACAGAGTGGAGAGCGATCGCCAGAGTTTTCTGAAGACCTGCCAGGATATGCATCACCGGTTCCGCAAACAGGATTTGCGCATGAACTGGATGCTCATGTTTACGGGGAGCACGTTACTGCTGGGAATAGTGGCAGGTGCGGTCCTGATGCGTGGTGAGCAGAGGAATGCCACATTGCTCTCCAGTATGAGCGAGGAAGTAAGGGCGTTGACAGTTTCCATGAATAGCTACTTGAGCTTGCAACAACTGCGGCAGGAAAACCAGCGGCAAATGACCGTGTCTGCCGAATCCCCCGGCCCCAAGGCAACGGTTAATGCAGATTCGGCAAACAGCACAACTGCATCATCGCGGCCAGTCTTGTCTCCCAAGGTTACCAGCAACGAGGCTGGGTCCGAATCAGCTTTTACTGGCAGTGAGCATGAGTTCGGCCGCAGGATAAACCGCAAGGGTGTACGGAAATCCACGCGCTATGACGCGAAGGCCTTCTTTGAGGAAAATGCCGGAATTGAAGGCATGATTAGTCTGCCTAGCGGAGTCCAGTATCGGGTTGTCAGGCCAGGCAGCGGGAGGTCGCCGACGCTCTCTGACAAGATTGTGGTTGCCTATGTTGCTACCAGACTTGATGGAATGATCTTCGATGAAACATATTCTACCGGCGTTCCATCGACTTTCAGCATGAAAGAGGTTCTGCCCAGTTGGCGGGAAGTGTTGTTGAAAATGGAAGAGGGTGCAGAGTTTGAGCTGTATGTCCCGCCGAACCTCACACACAAGGGGGGGGTAAGAAAGCGGAGTTTGCTTGGTTTTGATCCGAGTCTTTATCTTATTGAGCTGATACAAGTTGTCAAGGATGATAAGGCCGAGTCACTTGAAATGGAAAATTAAACGGGCACAGAGGCAGTTCCCTATACTTGTACAAGAGGTTTATGCATGCCGGCTTGACTTGTTGATATAACAGTTTGTTGCTTATTATCGGTCTTGAAGGCGTAGATACGGCGCGGGCACAGACAGCGCTCGTCTCATCATCTGTATTCCAATGGACGCTCCGATTGCTTCCTGCTGGAGCAGAATTTCCGGCTGTGGCTCGCACCCACTGTAAAACGCTGCCTGAGCACGACGCACCCCCTTACCGAGTCAGTATATTCGATCTGTTTTCAAATCACGATATCGGCAAGGAACTGAAAGCCATGTCCAACCGGCTCGACCAGCATCGAGAGATACTGGACTGGGTGGCGTTGGATTTACACCTGAAAGATGTCTATGACACGGGCCGCCAGGGTTTGCCGGCTGAGTCAGTACTGCGCTGTGCGCTGCTCA
>Ga0316194_10001143_pt1 | contig 18105 bp, 15 predicted proteins | sample CroRivsedime1_MG_FD_204936 | JGI IMG/M metagenome (GOLD analysis project Ga0316194, IMG submission 204936) | Coastal sediment microbial communities from Maine, United States - Cross River sediment 1 | ecosystem: Environmental > Aquatic > Marine > Coastal > Sediment | place: USA: Maine...
TCGGAGTCCAGGAACTGCTTGACGAGTTCGTTGAGAATGCGCCGGCGCCGTTGCCGCACGAAAGTGAGCAACGCGAGGTAGATCCGCTCGAGGACAACCTGACAGGCTTCATTTTCAAAATTCAGGCGAACATGGACCCGGGTCATCGCGATCGCATCGCATTCATGCGTATCTGCTCCGGCGAGTACCGCAAGGGCATAAAGACACTGCATGTTCGGTCCGGCAAGGAAATGAAAATCCCGGAAGCAATTACGTTCCTCGCAGCGGATCGCCAGCACGCCGAGACGGCATACGCGGGTGACATCATTGGTATCCACAACCATGGCACGATAAATATCGGGGACAGTTTCACACAGGGCGAAGAGATTCGTTTTACGGGTATTCCGAATTTTGCGCCCGAGATTTTCCGCCGCGCCGTGTTGAAGGACCCGCTGCGACTCAAGGCGCTGCAGAAAGGCCTGGCACAATTGTGTGAGGAGGGCGCGACACAGTTGTTCAAACCACTGCGCAATAACGACCTGATTCTTGGCGCCGTTGGCCAGTTGCAGTTCGACGTTGTCGCGCATCGCCTGCGCGACGAATACAACGTCGAGTGCCAGTTTGAGACGATCAATGTGGCCACCGCGCGCTGGGTCGAGTGTGACGACCCCAGGATGCTGGCCGACTTCGAGAGGAAAGCTCATGACAATCTCGCGCTGGATCATGGCGAGAGGCTGGTCTACATTGCCCCCACGAGAGTCAATTTGAATCTCACCGAGGAACGCTGGCCGGACATAGGATTCCGCAAGACGCGTGAACACTAAGGCACTTAACAAGAAAACTATCGCCTGGGCGTTTTACGACTGGGCCAACTCTGCGTTCGCCTTGAGTGTACTTGCCGTGCTGTTTCCACTTGTACTTGGCAATTTCTGGAGCGAGGGTGTTGACGGCGCCACGGTTACCGCAAGGCTGGGGTGGATCACATTCACGGCAAGCCTGATCGTCTGTATTACAGCACCGGTGTTCGGCACGATCGCGGACACCGGCGGTTATCGAAAACGGTTTCTGTTTGTGCTCGCGTTGCTCGGAGCTACTTCGACCGCGGCGCTGGGCTTCATTGGCGCAGGACAGTGGCCTCTTGCCCTGTTCGCATACATGCTCGCCTCGGTCGGCTACTACACATCGGTCGTCTTTTACGACTCTCTCCTTATCGATGTTACCGAGCCGCGGAACTACAGCTTTGTGTCGACGCTCGGTTTTTCGCTGGGCTATCTCGGTGGTGCCATCCTTCTTGCGCTGCATTTGTGGATGCTCAAGTCACCGGCAACGTTCGGGCTCGAAAATACGGCCGAGGCATTCAGTGCTGCTTTCATAACGGTAGGCGCATGGTGGCTCATCTTCCTGGTGCCGCTGCTGTTCCTCGTTCCCGAGCGGCATAGCCCGATCGAAGTCACGAGTGGCGCAATTCGGGCGGCATACGCCGAGCTTCGCGCTACGTTTCGGGAAGTCAGCAAATACAGAAACGTCGCGGTATTCCTGGCGGCGTACTGGTTGTATATTGGCGGTGTTTTTACGGTCATATTCATGGCCGTCAATTACGGCCAGCGACTCGGTTTCGCCGATGAGGATCTCGTCCTCGCGCTGCTCATTACGAACTTCGCCGGTTTCCCCGCCACACTTCTGTATGGCCTGGCTGCACATCGCTTCGGGCCGAAGAAAGGAATCTATTTTGCATTGCTTGTGTACATCGGCGCGTGTGCGTGGGCACTGCAAATGACCAACGTTCGCGAGTTCTACATCATGGCTATCGTCATTGGTTCGGTGCAGGGCGGTGTGCAGGGATTGAGTCGCTCGCTGTATGCGGCGCTCATTCCGCCGGAACAGCCGGGTGAGTTCTTCGGCTTCTACAATATGACGACAAAGCTCGCGCACGTCCTTGGTCCGGCAATGGTCGCCACCGCGGCGATGCTGACCGACGAACCGAGATGGATCCTGTTGGTGTTGATGCCGCTGTTCCTGGCCGGTGCATTCATGCTGGCGCTGGTGCGCGAGCGGCCCGTCAGCGCATAGAGGCAACCGCCACTCTCAGTCGACTACAAGCGCTCTCGCCGCCATGCCCATAGCGCGCGTCCATATAAGCTGAGGTAATCTCGCCAACAGCCTCGCCAGGTGCGGCGTGAGACTTGAGTACTCGCTGGGCAAACGCGTGCGCAGTCTCACCGGTTCGCGGCGTTAGTCCGGTCTTTTTCACAAAGCGCCAATAAAGTCGCGCGGCTTCGTCTTTTCGTGGCGGACGGTACCGCAGCATGAGCAACAGGCTGATAAGCAAGATGAGCCCGATGACCAGACCGACAAGCGTCAGCATCATCTTGCGCCAGGACGGGTCGTCCATGCCGAGCCACTTCATGAATGAGTTCTGGGTCTCGGGTCCATAGCCCAGGATCCATTCATTCCACTTGGCATTCATGGCATCCCAGGTCAGCTTGAATTGATGAACGAGGCGTGACGGCGCCGTCAATCCCCAGGACTGGCCGACGCCATCGAATGCGGCGTCACTCGCACCGATATCAATACGCTCAGGGGCGACGGCGGCGGTCGGGTCAATTCGGCGCCAGCCCAGTCCATCGAGCCAGACTTCAGTCCACGCATGCGCATCGGACTGGCGGACGATGAGGTGCCCACCCATCGGATTGATCTCACCGCCCTGGTACCCGAGCACGACACGGGCCGGAATGCCGACACTGCGCATCATTACTGAAAACGCCGACGCATAGTGCTCGCAAAAACCACGTCGGGTTTCAAACAGGAATCGATCGACCGGATTCCGGCCAAGCGGCGGCGGTTCGAGCGTGTAATAGAACTCCTCGCGATTCAGCTTTTCCAGCACCGCATCGACAAAGTCCCGGTCGTTCCCGGCCGCGGCATGCATCTCCCTCGCAAGCTCTTCCGTTCGTGGATTGCTGTCGTCCGGCAGATCGGAATACCAGTTTCGGTAGAGTTCGGACAATTCTGTCCCGACACGGAACTCTGTGTGCGACGTCACTCGGTAGGCGATGCGTTGATCGATAGGCGTCATGCGTGCGAGTTGCTGCTGCGGGCCCATGAACGTTCGTCTCAGAGACCAGGAAGTTGGCATGTCGAGGGCAAACACCCATTGTTGCCGCGTTGGCTCCAGCGTGATCTCGTAGTTGACAGGTTCGCCCGCAACTTCGATCTGGTCCAGGGCCGATCGGCTAATACTCGGTTCGCGGCCCGACCACGTACGGCCGTTGAAACGAGTCAGAACCAGTCCGCGCCAGTAACGGTCTCGCGGCGCGGGAATCTCGCCCTCGAACGCCACACGGAACGCGACTTCATTCGACATCGACAGTGATGTGATATCTCCGGGGCTCATGGTATCGCTCAGCCCGGAGCTTGCCTGGCTGGTATCGATTGGCACGGCCCAAAACGGTGACGAAAGGCGTGGGAAGAAAACCCACATGACAATTGCGAGCGGTACCGCGTAGAGCAGCAAGCGCCCCCCCGTTGTGAAACTCTGTCGTGCAGACTGACTTTCGCCGGCCGACATACGTAACCAGGCGGTCATGATAACCAGCAGGCTGAGTGCCATGTAGGGCACGGACCACAGGTATTGCTCACGTAGCAACGACGACATCACGAGGAATATCGACAGGAACAGCAGGACGAACTGGTCGCGGCGTTTGCGCGTCTCGAGAAGTTTGAGGGCCGCCATCACGGCCAGCAGCGCGGAACCCGGGCCGACGCCGCTGATGGACGAGTACGTCGCAAGCACACCAAGAAAACAAGCCAGTGCGAGACCGGCGCGTAGCCAACGCGAGGGCAGGGTGCGGCGGCGCCTTTCGATGACATAGCGCCACCCGGCACAGCCTAGAAACGCGGCGGTGATCCAGATCGGCAGGAACGGGACATGTGGAACCAAGGAAATGGTCAATGCGGCCAGGGTCCAGGGGAGGCTGGCGAGCAGGGAACCGTCGGTGCCGCGCGGTTTGCTCATCGGGATTTCCCGCCTTCAAACAGGGCCAGGGTTTCAAGGGTCAGACGACGGTGCGGCTCGCCATGTGCAGGTGCGAACTCCGCGCCGGGCACTCGCAGGCCGTAGTCCTGAAGCGTCCGATCCGTGTCGACAATCCAGCGAGTCAGTACCGACAGGCGCTGCTCGACGTCGAGTCCGGCGAGTTCGTTGAAGTCAAACCACTGGCTACTCGTATCGGCCCCGGCAAATTGTTTGGAGAGGAGCTGCCCGCTGCGGGCGTACGCCTTCCAGGCAACGTGTCGCGGTGAATCACCGACGTGGTAGCGGCGCAGTCCGGCGAAGTCTTCCTCACCGCGAGCATCGTGCTGGCGGTGGCCATGTGCGGTCATCGTCGGCGGTGGCTCGGGTGCTGCTTCGGCCGGCGCCGGATACACGAGTCCGCTGATGTCCATGTGCAGCCACGCCCAGGAGCGGAACAATTCGAACGGAAACAGCGTTCGTACACCAAACCGATCCAGGCTGATCAAACCGCGTCTTTCGGTGGGAAGGGGCAGTACGAAGACCTTGCTTTCGCCAGGCTTGAGATCGTGGATATCGCTGCTCGTGTCTGTCGCATACAGGCGAATTCCGTAGCGGGCACTTTTCGACCGGTTGGTCACGGCGATCCGAATTCGTATTGCCTGTCCCGCGAATACCGGGTCCGCGCCGGCGAAAGTCAGTTCCAGTCCGACCAGGTTGCGTTGACACTGGTGCATCGACACGAACCCGATACCGATCAGGACGAATGTCAGGACGAACGACAGGTTGTTGTTGTAGTTCATCGACCCCATCAACATGGCGAATGCCATCAGGCCGAAAATCAGTCCGACGCCCGTCGGCAGGATATAGACGCGCCCCGGGCCGAGGCGAGTCGTCGCAGGATCGCTCCCCTGGCGCTTGCGCGCCCAGCGTTTTGCGCGCGCGTTGACGCGGCTACTTAGCGACGAGATCAGGCGGCGCGGGCTCTTCAGAGGAGTTCTAGGGAATGGCCACAGAGTCGAGGACATGCTGGCAAAGCTCCGCCGGGCTGCGGAAGCGTGTGCTGCCCGCGGGTTTTAGTCGGTGGCCCGCGATGGCAGCAAAAACGGCCTGCACGTCGTCGGGATAGACGCCCGAGTGTTTCGCAACGAACGCATACGCGCGAGCCGCGGCTACAAGCGCCTGGGCGCCACGTGGGGACAGGCCGATCTCGATTTCGGCGGATTCACGCGTATGGCGAACGAGCGCCTGGATGTAACTCACCAGCGCGTCGGTTACCGGTATGGAGCGCACAGCCTGCTGCAGCAGGACGAGTGTCTCGGGGCCGGTTACCGGTTCGATATCCTTCAGCATGGAACGGCGATCCTCTCCTGCAATCAGTTCGCGTTCACTCTCCGCGCTTGGGTAGCCAATCTCGACGCGCATCAGGAAGCGGTCAAGCTGAGACTCCGGCAGTGGAAAGGTGCCGATCTGGTCCCCCGGGTTTTGCGTCGCGACAACAAAGAACGGTGAAGGCAGGTCGCGCGTGTTGCCGTCAACAGAGACCTGTTGTTCTTCCATTGCCTCGAGAAGCGCGCTCTGCGCCTTGGGTGTCGCGCGGTTGACCTCGTCAGCAAGTACTAACTGCGAGAAAACCGGTCCCGGCTGAAACTCGAATTCTCCGCTCTCCTGGCGAAATATGGATACGCCGATGATATCGGCGGGTAACAGGTCACTCGTGAACTGGATGCGGCGGTAGCTCAGGCCGAGGACGCGAGCCAGGGCCTGCGCGAGCATTGTTTTTCCCAAACCGGGGAGATCTTCGATCAGCAGGTGGCCGCGGGCAAGCAGGCAGGCAAGCGCCAGCGAAATCTGGTCATCCTTGCCGAGGATGATCCGGCCAAGGGAGTCGCGCGCCAGTTCGATGACCGCATGCTGCGCATTGCGGTCAGTCGGCACATTCTCCAGTGTTGTCGGGCGCTGCATACCGTGGTCCTTGGTTCAATCGGGCTTAGGCCACCATAACGTGACCGGGTCCCGCGTCAAGCAAGCTCGTCAAGTTTTTGCAGCTGCTCCGTCAATTGTACGATTGTTTTCTCAAAATCGGCGACGCGCTCACGTTCCTGTGTGACCACAGCCGGCGGCGCATTGTTCACAAATTTCTCATTACCGAGCTTACCCTTGGCCTTTGCGAGCTCCCCGCGGACCTTGTCCATTTGCTTGTCGAGCCTTGCTTTTTCAGCGTCTACGTCGATCAGGCCTTTCATCGGCACCAGCAGTCGCATGTCACCAAGCAGTGCCGTTGCAGCGGCTGGCGGTTCCGTGCCGTCCGCGATTACGTCGATAGATGCCACGCGGCCGACGCGCTGCAGGAGGAGGGCATACCTGCTGGCGCGCCCCTGGTCCTCGGCACTCGCATGCTGCAATACTACGGGCAGGGTCTTGCCGGGAGAAATGTCCATTTCACCGCGAATCTGGCGAATTCCCAGGATGAACTGTTTGACCCACTCGATATCGGCTATAGCGGCATCGTCGGCCGCGTCGTCATCGGGTTCGGGGTAGGGCCGCAACATGATTGTCTCGCCCTCGATACCGGCCCGCGGCGCAACCTGAGCCCAGATTTCCTCGGTGATGAACGGCATGAGGGGGTGCAACAGCCGCAGTATTGCTTCGAGCGTGTCTATGAGGGTTCGGCGCGTGCCGCGTTGCATTTCAGGCGATGACTCGTCTGATTGCAGGACCGGCTTGGACAGCTCGAGGTACCAGTCGCAGAACTCGTGCCACGTAAAATCGTAGACAGCCTGTACTGCGAGATCGAGGCGGTAGGAAGCGATGTGCTTGTGCATCTCACGGGTCGTGTCGTCAAGCTTTGCCCGTATCCAGCGATCCGACGTGCTGTACTCGACGTCGCCCTCGTCAAGTGCCTCGGTGTTCATCAACACGTAGCGGGCCGCGTTCCACAGCTTGTTGCAGAAGTTTTTGTAGCCCTCGATTCGACCAAGGTCGAAGCGGACATCGCGGCCTGTTGTCGCGAGCGCAGCGTACGTCATGCGCAGTGCATCACAGCCAAACGCGTCGATGCCATCGGGGAACTGCTTGCGTGTCGCTTTTTCGATTTTCGGTTTGAGGTGGTCTTGCATCATCCCCGCTGTGCGCTTATCGACGAGCGCCTCGAGGTCGATGCCATCGATCAGATCCAGCGGGTCGAGGACGTTGCCCTTCGACTTCGACATCTTCTGGCCTTCCTGGTCGCGAATCAGGCCGTGGATGTAGACCTCGCGGAAAGGCACGTCCCCCATGAACTTCAAGCCGAACATGATCATGCGCGCGACCCAGAAGAAGATGATGTCGAAGCCCGTGACGAGAACGTTCCCCGGGTAGAACTCCTCCAGGGCTTTGGTCTTTTCGGGCCAGCCCAGGGTGCTGAACGGCCAGAGTGCCGACGAGAACCAGGTATCGAGCACATCGTCATCCTGACGCAGGGCCACGGCCGCTCCGAGGCTGTGCTTCTCGCGCACATCGTCTTCCGAGTGCCCGACATAGACATTGCCCTCATCGTCGTACCAGGCCGGGATACGGTGCCCCCACCACAGCTGGCGGCTGATACACCAGTCCTGGATGTTGTACATCCAGTCAAAGTAGGTCTTGGACCAGTTTTCGGGGACGAACTTGATCTCGCCTTTCTCGACGGCTTCGATCGCCGGTTTCGCGAGCGGTTCGATCTTCACGTACCACTGGTCGGTCAGGTAGGGCTCGACGACAGCGTGCGAACGGTCGCCGCGCGGAATCTTGACAGTGTAATCCTCGATCTCCTCGAGAAGCCCCAGAGCCTCGAATTCCGCAACGATTTTGTCACGTGCAACAAATCGATCCAGACCGCGGTACGCCTCCGGAACCTCGTCGTTGAGCGCCGCATCGTCCGTCAGGATGTTGTAAACGGCCAGGTCATGGCGCTTGCCAATGTCATAATCATTGAAATCATGCGCGGGCGTGATTTTTACGCAACCGGTTCCGAACTCGGGATCCACGTAGTCGTCGGCGACGATTGGAATTCGGCGACCAACAATGGGCAACTCGACTTCCTGTCCCACAATATTCTTGTAGCGCTCATCGTCGGGATGCACAGCGACGGCGCTGTCGCCCAGCATGGTTTCGGGACGCGTGGTAGCGACAACGAGGTGTCCGTCACCCGACGCGAGGGGATAGCGGAAGTGCCACAGCTTGCCGGCTTCGTCATCCGAAAGGACTTCCAGGTCGGACAAGGCGGTGTGGAGGACGGGATCCCAGTTGACGAGTCGCTTGCCTCGATAGATCAGGCCTTCGTCATGCAGATCCACGAATACCTTGCGCACAGCCGCGGAGCACCCTTCGTCCATCGTGAATCGATCACGGCTCCAGTCAACTGACGCGCCCAGACGGCGTGTTTGCCGGGCGATCTGCCCGCCGGACTCGTCCTTCCACTGCCAGACTCGCTCAACGAACTTCTCGCGTCCCAGGTCGCGTTTCGACTTTCCCTCCGCGTTTAGCAGGCGCTCCACGACCATCTGCGTCGCGATCCCCGCATGGTCCATGCCGGGCTGCCACAATGCGCGGTGTCCCTTCATCCGGTAATACCGGGTCAATGCGTCCTGGATCGTATCGCCGAAGCCATGCCCCATGTGTAAGGTGCCGGTGACATTGGGTGGCGGAATGACAATGCAATAGGGTTCGCCGTCGCCCTGCGGAGCGAAATAGCCTTGTTCTTCCCAGCGCTCGTAGAGGCGCTGTTCGATTTCCTTGGGTTGGTAAGACTTGTCCATTTACAATTTGTGTGTGTTGAGTTCGTGCCCTTGGTCGCGATACGCGGCGTAGCGTTTGCGACTGGCCAGGCGGCAGCTTTCGTCGGAGGTTACAAGCTCGGCGACGCGCGGGAAACCCTCGGCGAACGAGGGAATCTCGTCACAGAGATTAATCAGCAGGTCGCGTGGGCCCACACTATCGTCATCGGCGCCAATCATGATGGGCGAGGACTCTGTGCCGTCATTGCGCCCAGTGAGACCATGCGGGACGAAACTGCCGTCCCGGAATGTCCAAAGTAGCTGGTCCAGGTGCTCGGCGTCCTCACGCGAGCTCGCATGAATATAGACGGTATTGTCGAGCCGCCAGGCTTTCTCGGCGAGCTTGCAGGCGAGCATTTGTCGCGCGCGCTCGTCGACCTGGGTGAGAACGTAGAAATCCACTCTGGCCATAGTCAGGGCCTGCCTGCGCGATGCCCGTTAGGGCAGGGCGCCGCAGCGCTCCAGGAGGAGCTGCGACAGCATGGGTACGGGTCGGCCGGAGGCACCCTTCTTGGCGCCCGACTTCCACGCGACACCAGCGATATCGATATGCGCCCAGCTCAGACCGTCTGTGAACTTGCCAAGAAAGCAGCCGGCCGTCACCGCGCCGCCGCCGTGACCACCGATATTGGCCATATCCGCAAAGTTGCTCTTGAGTTGCGCCGCATATTCATCGCCGAGCGGCATTGGCCAACCGCGGTCCTCAGCGGCTTCGCCCGACGCGAAAATCTCGTCGCGCAGGGAATCGTTATTGCTCATAATCGCGCTGCGATGCGCACCGAGTGCCACCACACACGCGCCGGTCAGCGTGGCCACGTCGATGATCGCAGCCGGTTTGAAACGGCGCGAGTAGGTCAACGCGTCGCAGAGAATCAGCCGGCCTTCCGCATCGGTGTTGAGCACCTCGATCGTCTGGCCCGACATGCTCTTGACGATGTCACCCGGCTTGGTGGCTACGCCGCCAGGCATATTTTCGACAGCCGGCACCACGACGTTGACGTTGATGGGTAACTTCATGGCTGCAACCGCCGCCATAGTTCCGATGACCCCCGCGGCACCGCACATATCGAACTTCATCTCGTCCATTGCGGGTCCGGGTTTCAGCGAGATACCTCCCGTATCGAAGGTAACGCCCTTGCCGACAAGTACCACCGGTTTTTCGCTGCCCGCATTCTTGTACTGCATGACGATCAGCTTGGCTGGCTCTGCCGTGCCCGCGGTAACGGACAATAGCGAACCCATGCCCAGGCGCTTCATTTCGGTCTCATTCAGGATCTTCGTGGTCAACTTGCCGTTTCCGGCAGCAAGCTTCCTGGCCGTCCGGGCGAGATAGCTCGGCGTGCACACGTTAGCCGGAAGGTTGCCCAGATCCTTGGCAAGCGCTACTCCCGCGGCAATGCCATCACCGTGCATTGCGCCGCGCTTGCTCGCTGCGGCGTCGCCACGCTTCGCAATCGCGAGGCCGACAGATTTGAGTGGGCTGCCGGCCGGTTTGCGCCCACTCTTCAGCTGCGTGAATCGGTAGAGAACATCGTTCGCGGCCTCAGCCGTGTGACGCGCAAGATAGTAAGGGCTTGTGCCGTCGACGGGTTCCAATGTGAGACTGTTGTATACCGTCTTCGCTTTGGTCTGCGAAATCGCCTGCATGGCAGCCGTGACGGCCTTCTTGAATGCCGTGGCATCAAGCTTGGTCGGAGCGCCCAATCCCACTACGGCAACGCGATCCGCCTTGACGCCGGAAACGTTGGTGAGAATCGTGCAGCGACCGACGGCAGTCGAGACGTCGCCACTCTTGATCCGTTTTTTGATCTCCCCATTGCTCGCGGTGTCGATGTCCCCCGCGCCAGAGCTGAGCTTGTTGCGCTCGTAGACTCCGACAATGACGCAATCGGCCGCACGCCGAGATGCTTTACTCGTAGTTGTGAAATATTCCATAAATCCTTCGCCGCCTTATTGTTTTTCAGGCTGTCACGGACAAAACAATGCGGTAGTCTAACTGTTTCGGCCTATCGCAGCTACGTCATTCCCCTGCCCGTGAAACGCATTCTAGATCGGTACATCTTCCGCGAAATCGCCGTGACCTGGCTTGGGGTCACGATGGTCTTGCTCATGATCCTGCTAACCAACCAGTTTGCACGGATACTTGGCGACGTGGCGAAGGGCAAATTGCCCAAGAACGCAGCATTTGATGTGATCGGCCTGTCGGCTGCCCAATACCTGACGATACTCGTACCCATTGGGCTGTTTCTTGCCGTCATGCTGGCGCTGGGGCGCTTGTACCGCGACAGTGAGATGCCCGCGATGATGGCGTGCCGGGTTGGTCCGTCAGGTATCTATCGGCCGCTGATGTGGCTGCTGATCCCGCTGGCGCTGGGTGTTGCCTGGTTGTCGATCGTGGGTGCTCCTGCGGCACACAGCAAGATCGCCCAGATTGCGGCAGAAGCGAAACGGGAAGCCGACCTGGCAAGTATCGAGCCCGGTCGGTTCACTGTCGTTGGTCCCGATCGCGCGGTTGTTTATGGCGAACGGGTTTCCCCCGAGGGCATCATGGAGAACGTATTCCTGGAGCGCCGGGCAGCCGATGACGTCGTCCAGGTCGTTGTTGCGAAGCGCGGTGAACAGGTTGAGTCGGAAGACCCGAACACACGGTTCCTGGTGCTGCATGAAGGTCGTCGCTACGAAGGCGTGCCGGGTACGGCGGGATTTCGTGTCGTGGAGTTTGTCGAGCACGGGATTCCTTACCAGTTGCCGAGCCTGAGTGAGTCGAATCCCAAGGCTCGCGAGATACCATTCGACAGACTGCGCACATCGACCGACCTCGAACATATAGCTGAAATGCAGTGGCGCCTGAGCGTGCCGATTGCGACCATCCTGCTCGCATTGCTGGCCGTTCCGTTGGCGCGCAGTCGGCCTCGTGAAGGCCGCTACGGGCGCATTGCTATCGGTTTACTCGTCTTCATTATTTACCTGAACCTGCTGAGCGCGGCAAAAGCCTGGACCGAGGAAGGGTCGATTTCGCCGCAGCTCGGAGTCTGGTGGGTGCACGGTTGCGTCGTGTTATTCACGCTCACACTGATCGGCATGCAGAACGGCTGGCTGCGGAGAATCTTTCGGTGAGCCTGCTCAGCGCTTACATGATGCGTACCATCCTGGCGAGTACTGCGCTGGTGCTGGTCGTCTTGCTCGCATTGGCTGGGCTGTTCGAGTTCATCGGCGAGCTCGACGACATTAAGGGTGACTACCAAACGCCGCAGGTCATCCTGTTTACGGCGCTGCGACTGCCGAATCTCGCGTTTGAGATGCTACCGGTAGCGGCGCTCATTGGTTCGCTGCTCGGACTTGGTGCACTCGCCGGTAATAGCGAGATAATTGTGATGCGATCGGCGGGGCTCTCGGTTACGCGCCTGGCCAGCATGGTTGCCGTGTCGGGAGCCGTGATGCTTGTACTAACGGGCCTCCTGGGTGAGTTCATCGGTCCACCTCTGGACTTCTACGCGCGAGACATGCGTATGGAAGCGCGCTATCAGAAAGACGACGATCTCGGCAGCGACGCGTGGGTGAAAGATGGGCCCGTCTACCTGCACCTCGAGCGCGTCAATTCGGAATTCGAGTTTGGCTCGATCTACCTGTTCCGCTTCGATAACGAGAACAAGCTTGCGTCCATTGCGCAGGCAGAGAATTCGGGTATCGATGATCAGGATAACTGGATACTCGAAAACCTGCGGGAAACAAAATTTAGCAATGACGGCGTGCAGGTCGTTGAGTCGTCGGTTGCCGTGGAGTCGTTTGAGGTGAACGCAGAGTTGCTCGGCAATTCGCTCGCGAAGCCGCTGAGTCTGTCGGCGCGCGGATTGCTCGTGTACATCGATTACCTGAAACGCAACAACCTGGACGCATCGCAGTACGAGTCCGAGATATGGTATCGGGCCTCGCGAACGCTCACCGTTCTCATCATGCCTATTCTGTCGCTGGCGTTCGTATTTGGATCGTTGCGTAGCGGTGGTGCAGGTGGGCGTCTGATGATCGGCGTCGTCGTGGGCCTGGCTTACTATCTTGCGAGCGAAACGCTGGCGAATTCCGGACAAGTGTTCGATCTGAACCCTGCCGTCGTCAATTGGCTGCCGCTACTTGTGCTCTGTGCAATCACCGCAATTGCGCTGCGGCGGGTTCGCTAGAAAGCTGCGGCTACTTCCCGGGTTTCGGGTAATACACCAGGCGCGTACCGCTGATGCGGTCGTGCCACGCGAGTTTGTCCTTGTCCCAGAGCTGCCACAGGAATCCCAGCCCAGCGGGAATCCACGACAGTATCGCTGCGAAGAAACGTACGCTGGCCGCGGAAAGTGTCGGTTTGCCGCCGTCGTGAGTTTCGAGCTGAAGACCCCAGGATTGCATACCCAGAGTACGGCCCGTTCGCGTCCAGAAGCCGACGAAGAAACCGTAAATAACGATCGCCAGCACCAGGCGATAGACCAGGTTGTCGCCGATTTCGACAGGTTCGCCGCCGCGGGCGGCGATGAACGGAGTGGTTGCGAGAAACAGTAACGCACCAATCAGCAGCGAGTCGTACACAATCGCCGCGAGGCGACGTATCAATCCGGTATTTTGCATTGGGCAGGGACTCTTAACTAAAGACTTTCGAAGAACGCGGCCATGCGTTGTCGCATCGCCGCATCCGGCAGTTCGCCGAATCCGGCGCCGAGGTTATCAGCCATGTGATGCGGTTTGCTAGTGGCAGGTATTGCGCAGGTTACAGCCGGGTGACTTATGATGAATTTCAGGAAGAACTGACCCCAGCTTTCCGCGAAGTCCCGCGAAAAGTCCGGCAGTTCCTTTCCCGATACGGCACTGAACAGACGCCCGGACTGGAACGGCCGATTGATCAACACAGCGATGCCGAGTTCTTCGGCCAGCGGTAAGACATTCCGCTCGGCTTCCCGTTCACCCAACGAGTAGTTGATCTGGATGAACTGTGGCTTGAAAGCCTGCATTTCTCTGCCAAGGGCCGCTTGCGCGCCTGCTGTGTAATGGGTCAGACCGCTGTATCGGATCTTCCCGGCTTCCTGCAGTTCCTGAATAGATTTCATATGCACCGCCGTATCACGCAGGTTGTGCACCTGCATGAGATCGACAGTCTTCGTCTGCATAAGATCGGCAGATTGCTTCATCTGAGAGATCCCGGCATCACGGCCGTCGGTCCAGACTTTTGTGGCCAGGAACAGGTCTTTGCGATTGACGCCTGCGGCAATCACATCACCGATGACTTTCTCCGAGCGGTTATACATTGGCGACGTGTCGAGCAGGTTGCCGCCAGCCGAGACCAGTTGATCCACGATGTCCTTACGCGTTGCGATCTGGTCCGGAGTGCTGTCGACATCAAACACGTTGTACGTACCAAGCCCGATAACGGGGAGGGCTTCACCGCTCGCAGGTATGGGCTTGGTCAGCATTGCCTGGGCCTTGTTGGCCAGCGTAAGGCCGGGCAGGGTGCCCAACGCCGCCCCGGCCATGAGTACGTCACGCCTGTTCCAGTTATTCATCATCCCACCCCGCTGTCGGCCAGTGCTTTCGCCTTTCGTTTATAGTCCCGGCCAAGCCATAGCGATACAAAGGCCCAGAAAACTGCGATCGGTACCATGACCACAGAAATTCCGGCGATCCCCAGTGTAGACATCGATCGGATGAACCAGGTTCCAATGACGTCGCCACCGCGGTAGATAGCGGTGTCGATAAAATTCTTGGTCTTGTATTTTTCTTCCGGCGTTACGACCGAGTAGAGCATGTCAGTGCCAGGTTTGGAAAAACCAAAACCGACAGCACGCCGGGCGACTGTCAGAATGGCAACTACGGCGAGGACCGGGTCCATGGCGAGCAGCACGAAGCCGATCGCAGACACGATGGGCATCAGTACCAGCGCACGCCCAATGCCGAACCGCTGCACAACTTGTTTGACGGCAAATGCCTGGAAAATCAACGTCAGCATATTCGCTGCAATGTTCATATTGGAGAAGAAACGAGTGCGCTCGTCGACAATGGGAATCTCGACTTCGACCAGCTCTGCGGCAAACATGTAGAGCGCAGCACCCAGTGTGCTCGCTATCAACGAAGTGATCGCTATTGCGATGAAATAATTGGAGGAGAGCATGTGGGTAATGCCGGCAAACGCGCTTCCTCCCAGCGGTTTTTCACTTGCGGCTGTTTCGTTGACCTCATCCTCGTGCTCGCTGATGACCCATTTGCGTAACTGCGTGATGCAAAAAAGCGATAGCAGCAATAAGACTCCGGCGACGGGTAGCATGTTGTGTGTGCCGATGGTGGTGACGAAAGCGCTCGTCGCAACGCCACCCAGGATAGCGCCAGTGCTACCGCCCGCCGATATGATGCCAAACAGGCGCCGCCCCTGTTCGCGCGTATAGATATCCGCCATGAAACTCCAGAATACGGAGACGACGAACAGGTTGAATACGCCAACCCAGACGAAGTAAGCCCGACCAAGCCATATGGTGCTTTCGCCGCTGTCGATTGTCCGCGTGAACACAAGCCAGAAGATCGCAATGTTGGCGGAGAAGAAGAGGTAGACCCAAGGCAGGAAGACGCGGCGGGGGAAGCGTGACGCCACCCAGCCGAAAATTGACGTGGCGATCATCATCGCGAAGAACGTGCCGATGAATAAATAGGGTATGGTCTGGGGTCCGCTGCCTACTGCCATGGTCTCGCGCACGGGCCGCACGATGTAGTAAGAAGACAAAATGCAAAAGAAATAGGCGAACGACCACGCGACCGCGACGTACTCGTGGCGTTCGATGCCCAGCGTTTTCCTGACCAGGAGCGTGCGGAGTTTTTCAGTAGTAGTGGCGGCCATAGCGCCGATCATAGCAACAAGAAGGGGAAGAGAATGGAAGCAACTATCATCGTCACGATTCTGGCGCTCATGCAATTCACGTTGTTTGGTATCCAGGTGGGGTCAATGCGCGCCAAGCACCAGGTGAAGGCGCCGGCCACCACCGGCCACGACGACTTCGAGCGAATGAACCGGGTGCATCTCAATACGCTGGAGCAACTCGTCGTTTTCTTGCCTGCGCTATGGATGCATGCGCTGGTTGCGAATCCGTTATGGGGTGCCTTGATCGGACTGGTGTTTATCGCCGGGCGATTTATTTATCGCGCCGAGTATATGAAGGACCCATCCTCGCGTAGTCCGGGATTTTCGATTTCATTTATACCTTCGGCCGTACTGTTGATCTGGACGTTGGTCGTCGTCGTACTTGGGATGATCTGACCGCTCAGCGATACCTCAGGTTCTGGCGAGTCAGGTCCGCAACGGATTGCGCGCCCATCAGTTTCATGCCGCGCTCAATTTCTGCGCGGAAGTTGGACAGGGTCTTCTCGACGCCGGCCTGTCCGGCCGCAGCAAGCGCGTACAGGTAGAGGCGACCGCCGGAGCAAGCCGTCGCGCCTGCCGATAGTGCCTTGAGTACGTGCGTTCCTCGCTTTATGCCGCCGTCACAGATCACTTCGATCCTGTCACCAACGGCATCGACAATTTCTGCGAGCTGGTCAAACGGGGCCCGTGAGCCGTCCAATTGTCGGCCTCCGTGGTTCGATACCATGATCGCCGTAGCCCCAATGTCTACAGCACGGCGGGCATCGTCGACAGACATGATGCCCTTGAGACAAAACTGCTTACCCCATTGCCTGCGCACGTCTTCGGCCGCTTTCCAATCCATCGATTGATCCAGCATGGTCGAGAAATAGTCGGAAACCGACAAGCTGATATTGCTGCCTTCCTCGACATGGTCTTTTAGGTTGGAAAGCTCAAACGAGGGGCGGAGCAGGTAGTTGAGTGTCCACCCGGGATGTGTCGCGAAACTCAGCGCGCTCTTGAGCGTCAGGCGGGGTGGCGAAGTGAAGCCCGTTACGAGGTCTCGCTCCCTGTTGCCGCCGACGATGGTGTCCACCGTTAACGCAAGCGCATCGAAATTCGCATCCTTGCAACGCTCGATCATGCTGTTCGTCAGGCCCTTGTCCTTGTGATAGTAAAGCTGGAACAGCTTCGGCGACTTGACCGTTTCGCCAACGGTTTCGATACTTGCGGTCGCAAGTGAAGAGATTCCGAACCAGGTGTTGAATTTTTCTGCGGCCGCTCCGACCGCGGCTTCTCCCTGGTGATGAAACAGTCGCTGCAGGGCTGTCGGTGCCAGGAACAAGGGCAGGTCGACACGCTTGCCCATGACCACGGTTGACATGTCGATGGTTTCGACGCCAGCGAGTACGCTTGGGACGAGATCGCATTCCTCGTATGCTTCGGTATTGCGCCGATAAGTGACTTCGTCGTCGGCGGCACCATCAATATAGTGGAAGATCGGTCCCGGCAGTCGGCGCCTGGCGAGACGACGGAATTGTTGCGTGTTGTAGCATTGATCCAGGTTCATTTGCGTTCAAACCTCGAGTGGAAAAGTTCATTGTCTCACCCGGATATGGAGAGAGCACTAGTGGCAATGACGTACTCCGGGGACGATCGACGAGAAAGGCCCCACGCAAGGTGGCCGCTCTGATCCGATGTTACTATTCAGGGCGCAGGAAATGGCGCCCGCAGACCCAAAGAAGGCACTCGCAATATGGCTGACGAAAACCCTCAAAGACCCAGGATCCACGCGGAAATGCTTGTCGGCGTATCGGCCGTGGTTATTGGCGTATGTGCATTGGGAGTCTCACTGTATGAGACAAGCCTGATGAGAGAAGAACAACGAGCGGCGGTGATGCCGCTGTTGGAGTTAAGCCGTTCATATTACCTGGCGACGGACGACTCATCCGGGAAAGAACCTCGACTTTGGCTACAAGCGCAAAATGTGGGGATTGGTCCAGCCCGGGTGGTGGACTTTCGTGTGACGGTAGACGGCTTGCCACACCTCACCTGGGATGCCGCACTGCGTGAGTTGATCGAACACGATTCTCTGATTTCGTATGGTCAGTCGACGATAAATGGCAGGACGATTCCGCCGGAACGTCTGGTCACGATGATGGAGCTCAACGACGTCGAGTTGGCGGAGAGGATTCTGATCGAGTTTGATCGGCTCGATTTCGAGGCCTGTTTCTGTTCGATTTTTGACGAATGTTGGATGACGAGCTACAGGGACTTTGGTGCCTCGAGTCGGGTTGAATCGTGTCAGCGGTCGGATAGTTCGTTTGTTGAGTAGGTCTTGTACGAAAGTCGGCGGGGGATTGATTCGCCGCTGCGCGGGGGGATGGCCGGTCGCTTCGCGGGGATTGATTCGCCGCTGCGCGGCTCACCCCTTCGGGGCGCCTGCGGCGTCCAAATTC
>Ga0316194_10001144_pt1 | contig 18088 bp, 16 predicted proteins | sample CroRivsedime1_MG_FD_204936 | JGI IMG/M metagenome (GOLD analysis project Ga0316194, IMG submission 204936) | Coastal sediment microbial communities from Maine, United States - Cross River sediment 1 | ecosystem: Environmental > Aquatic > Marine > Coastal > Sediment | place: USA: Maine...
GAACGTCCCGCGTGCCCTGCGGGAAGGTCGCGATTCAGGAGATAGACGTGTCCGCCATTGATCTGATGCGGATACAATAATGCGGGGGGCGTAGTTCAGTTTGGTTAGAACGCCGGCCTGTCACGCCGGAGGTCGCGAGTTCGAGTCTCGTCGCTCCCGCCAGTAAATTCAAGGGGTTAGCCAGTTAGGCTCAACTCCTTTTTTGTTTTTTTGAGTGAAAAACTGAGTGAATTTCAGGATATTTTTTCGAGGTTGGACTGTTCAAGCAAACGAATGACGTCTTTAGTGTCGGTATAATTCCCGTCCACATAAATCTCTGTGGTTGTCTGGCGGCGGTGCCTTAGTACCTGCTGGACCTTTTTCAGGTTGACCTTTTGAATGTCATTTAGATATTTCGCGACAGTGTGCCTGATGTCGTGATATCCGAAACGATCGACTTTCGCATCATCACATAGACTATTAATCGTTTTGCGTCTTTCTCCATATGGCCTCCCATAGAACTTGCTCTTCGGATTCATGTGGCAAAATACAAACGGGCTGGCCGGGTGGCGATGATCCCATTGCCACTTTAGAAGCTTATACAAGTCGTCGTTCATCCACAATTTTTCATACGTCATCTCGCCGGTTTTACTTTTTCTCGTCCCGAGTCGCACCCAACGCTCTTCAAAATTGATGTCGTCCGCCCAAGTCCAGCGAAGCACCTCGCTTTTCCGTGCCCCCGTGTGCCAGTATGACCCGATCAACACACGGTCGTGACCCTTGGCCGCCAACATGACTTTTAAAATATCTTGAATCGGAATTAAACGCCGGGCCTGTTTTTCATGCGGCTTCTTTTTTATGGGCGCCGTGGGGTCGTACATGATCCCGTACATTGCCTGAACCCAAGAATAGAAGGCCCTGAGATTCTTGCGATCTTTATTGGCGGCATTAGCGCTCTGAGTTTTAGCTCGTTCGTTCACGAATTCCAATACCATCGGCGATGTCACGTCTGTGATCGCTATGTCACCCACTGATTTGTAAAATCGTTCAAGACAGAAGCGTTTTTCATCAACAGTTTTGGCACCATAACGGGTCTCGCAATCCGTAAGATAGACCTGGCTCAGATCATACAGCAAGTGGTGTTCATCTGTCGAAGAAGGTCCTCTGACCTCCTTTTTCAGGCGTTCTTTTTCGTCCTTTAACCATTGCCTTGCTTCGTCTTTGTACTGAAAGAATCCTTTTGCGCGAATCCTCTCGCCGTTCATCATGAACTCCGCTCTCCATCCCCATCTTGTTTTCCAGATACTCATATAACTTCCTCCTGGTCGTTCTCCACGAGCCGCCAATCTTTACGGCTGGAATGATTCTCCGCCGCATCAGGTCTCTAACGGTCTCGGGTCTGAGCGAAAGCTCTTTGGCGACATCCTGTGGTGTCAGTATGGCATTGATACTTCCGCTGTCAATAAACAATTCCTTTGACATTTTACCTCCCCAAAAGGGGCTCGGGGCAGGTAACATTTTTTATTTATGGCCTTAATGCACCTTAACGCCTTAACAGCCGGTAATTTAATTTTTTCAATCCCCAACCCGTTTTTCCTTTCTAAAAATTTTAAAAATGACGAATCGAGATGCTTTCGACTCCGTTTGTAATTATGTTGACCAAACGGAAGAAAGAGTGCATTATTGTGATAAACCAAAATAATATTAATAGGTTCAATCCCATTATGGACATGTTAGACTTTTTTGACCGCATCGAAACCGGCTTGAAGACCGAGTTTGAGGGCAAACAGCTGGCCTGCATCTCGAAGCTCGTTTTCTATTGCGGTGTCCAGGCGAAGGAAATTCCGGAATTAAGGATTCGGGATGTGATCGGAAAAGACGGGGAAATCCTCCGCAAAATTAATATTAAAGGTGCGAAAGAAATCAATCTGAATGGTGCCGCATTCGAGGCGGTCAGGGAATACGTTGCCGAGCTTCGCAAAAGAAGGCCTTCTTTGACGCAGGGTCAAAAGAGGTTGTTTCCGGGGTATCCGAATGTCGACAAACTCAAGCGGGATTGGAAACGGTTCGGCACCGATTGCCGGTCAATAAAAGAGGCGGGTTATTTTCATTATCGTCACAGCGAAAGGCGGAAAGGGACCAGCGACGCCCTTATAAATAAAAAAGGTGCCGAGCAGCTCCGCGTGACCACCAGGCAATTCAGAGCGGTTGTAACTGGAAATAAAATCCCAGCAGGGGTGCCCATTGATAATCGATGCGTTGATGAAATTATGCGGTTATATGGCCAAGCAGAGCGCCTGAACAAAAGCGCTCCCAATGCCGCTGAAAGCGCTCACAGCATAATGGACGAATTCGAGGAATGCCTGAATAGGATACGGAGCGATGAGGTCCGTGAAAAATACGAAGGCCTCCGATTTCGATTTGAAGAGCTGCTTAGGCATTATTTGAAATGAAGTGTCGGGAAAGGCATTGGGGAAATGATTTTATTGGTAGCATGGTAGTTGCCAAATCCGACTTATACCGAGTAGACTGCATGTTATATGATTTATTATTGAAGATTTCTGTAAAAGGCAAAGTAACATGCGCATCAGCCACAAGGAATTCGAGGATGCCGTGGAGCGGGCTCTCGAAATGATTCCCGAGATGTTTCGCGCTCAATTGAACAACATGACCATCGCCGTGGAGGACCTCCCGTCTCGGGACCTGTTGAGGGAGATGGATGTGCCCCCCGGGGAGACGCTTTTCGGAGTGTTTACCGGTGTCCCTTTGCCCGAGCGCTCGGTCACCGAACCGCCACTCTACCCCGATGTCATCCTAATTTTCAGGAAACCGTTGATGGCCGCCTGCCACAGTTATGAAGAACTTGAAGAGGAGATCGCCATCACAGTGGTGCATGAGTTGGCTCACTATTTGGGCCTGAGTGAAGAGCGGCTGGAGGAACTCGGCTACGGTTAAGTGTCTGGAAAGTGTTTATTTTTGTAAAGCAGGGACTTCTTTTTCCGGATATCATGTACGTATCTTTACCAGCGACTAATTTCCAACGAGATTAAATAATCCCGTCTATCACAGTATTTGACAGGGCTGTCAAACGCAAGGTAATCTCAATTAATCACAACCCTCTAATTTTATACGATAACCACAGTATCTGATATGGTATCACAAGTTTCGCAGAATCTCGGCTGACCACAATATTTTGGGGTGCGCACCAGATTAGCCTCAGGTCCAAATAGTGGCAAGCAGGCTTGAACAATCATTTCAAAAGGCAGACCACAACATGTAGTATCTGCCTTATTTTGTCCGGGGGGCTGTTACAGGTAGAATAACGCACCGAGAAAATGGTGCTGTCTCAACAAAGTTGGCAAGGCTAGTGGACCCATACAAGTAGGAAATGATTTATGGAGATTGTGATTGGCAAATCAAATGTACAGCCTCACGGGATGTCAGATTAAGGCACGACATCCACACTTTTTCATAAGGGGGAATTTTGCATATTTGTCATTCTGCAATATGTTATTTCAATAAAGGATCCCCGCCGCAAGCAGCGGGGCATTTCTCCATGATTTATGTCAATCTTATCGCAGCAAGCTGCGGGGAATTAGACCCAAACAAGATCAAACCTATCAAGATTTGACAATTAAGCCTCACCTGATATGAGTTCATTGGAATAAATAAAGGGGGGAACAAAATGAAAAGATATATTATATTTGTAGTTTTAGTCATATTGATAGCTTTGCCGATTTTGGTTGATGCCGCGTCTATAGAAAACGGGGATAACGAAGTTTATCAAATCAAGGGACGAGTCACCGGTAAGGAATGGGTTTATGTTACGATAAATCCGAATGGCACAAAATATTTTAACTGTCGTTTCGGCTGTGAACTCGTGTTGGAAAAAACAGGTTCCTCTGTGCAATTGGAAACGGATGGCGACGTCGTAATAAGGAATGGAGTTCTGAACGTAAAATAGAATTATTGTAGATGAACTAAGAAGATGGGATTATAGTTGAGGTGCCCTATCAAAGAGGTCCCTAAAAATGATGCCTTGAGTTACAGAGCAATGGAGATTTCGCAAGCCACCCCATTCTGACTCGTTCGCATCACCTCCCTCTGTACCCCGGAAACGTAACGTATCACGCAAGTTTCAAAAAAAAACCAAGTTCAACTTTAACCAACTACAATCCTTCAAATTCACCAAAGCTGGATAAAACTTACGCAAATCCTTGTTTGAGTATCACTAAAGATTCGATTCTGGCACGTATTAAAAAAACGGACCGCTTAAAAATTGAGATTTGTCATGTGCAAACCACCTCTATCGCCGTAAATTGCTGGCCCCCCCCCCTCATATTTTCATTCGAACCAATCTAATCCCATTAATCTATCTTAAATTATTGCATATTCAGCATAAACATTCTAAGTTAAGATCATCTGGTGGTGGGATCCCAGAGCCGCACTATTAAATCGGTGAGGTATGCATGGATTTCGAAAAACTACCAAACTTTGAATATTAATTTCAAGACTCTCTGCCCAATTTGCAATTCAACCTGATTGACAAAAAATTTATGACTCGCTTAAATTGATTGTCGAGTCGCTTGGCATTGACCGATCGCTTTTGCACGAATTTTACAAGGACGAAAAAACCCAGCATTACCAATCTATTATGTGAGGCTGAGGGAAAAAAAGCCTACCAGTGTCATTACCAGCAACGACCAAACTTATTTCACAAAAATAAGGTTGACCAGCGAAGCCATATCGATGAAGCGGAGTGTGTCGGCTACGGGACCTGCGTGACGACCTGGTCTAACGCATGTCTTGTTTACTATCGCCAAGGTTTCCCAACTTGCCCTGCTGCCCCAGGGCTGTCCAGAGGCAAAGAAAACGGTGCTGGCAATGCTCAAGGAGATGGATAGCTGCGGATTCGGCAGCTACACCAATCACCGGGTGGGCGAAGACACCGGCCCCAAGAAAGTGCCTAACCGTCACATTGTGCGTTTCAACCGGGAGTTTTTGAAGGCCGGGCTGGTGTGTAGAATTTTCTCATGATGGATCCTGTCTGAATTGTAATAAAACCGTGGGTTAGCGCTAACCAGTTCCCATTGATACGTTCATTTTTCGGATTTATTGGGGGCAAGGGTGTAGGCTCGAATTTGCATCCTAAAATAATCCTGATATATTTTGAGGAGCTTCAATCACCATATGCGACATACGTGGAATTACCATGAAAAAGCTTTCGCTTTCGGTCATCAGCCTAACAATTGTTTTTTTTCTGTGCCTCTTTATAGGTCTCAGCCTGAACGGGTGCAGTCCGGACAAATCAGAAGAATATACAGGTCCCGTAGAGAGCCTGAAAATAGGCTTAGCGCCATATACGGCAGACTTTTTCGGGCTTTTATTTCTGGCCGAGATTCAAGGTTTTTTCAAGGAACAAGGGCTGGGCATTACCTTCGTGTCCATGCCCTCCGGCGCGGATGCGATCAAAGCGCTCCGCAAGGGAAGCGTGGATATGGGCACGAGCACGGAGTTCCCTTTTGTCACCGAGGTTATTCAGGGTCGCAACCTGAAGGTGATCACCACGGTGTATCGTGGCGATGTTGTTTATATTGCCAGCCGAAGGGACAGAGGAATCCGGAAACCGTCCGATCTTAAAGGGAAGAAAATCGCCGTCACCTTAGGCACTCAGCTTGAATTTTTTTTAGCCAGATACCTGCTCTACCACGGCATGACCTTGGAGGATATCCATATCATCGACACCAGACTGCAATCCCTGATCGACCCGCTTCTTTCGGGAGAGGCCGACGGCGTCGTATGTGCCGAACCGGATCTCAAGATCGTTCGGAGTGAAATCGGGGATATAATAAACTCGTGGCCCTTGCAGAACGAACAACCGACCTATGCTGTTATTGTTTGCAGGGGTGAATTCGTAAAGTATCATCCTAACTTGACCAAGAGGTTTTTGCAGGCCCTCCGGAAGGCCGAACTCTATTATCAGGACAATCCTCAAAAATCACGGGCTCAGATCCTCGACTACCCCGCAAGAAAAGACAGCGTTTTTAAAGATGACCTCCCGTTTATGTCTTACGGGCTCTATCTGGAAAAGCCCTTTCTTGTCATGCTGGAAGATGAAGCCAGATGGTTTATCGCCAGGGGACAATCTGATGCCATGGATGTACCGAATTTTTTGGATTTCATTTACTTTGATGGACTCGATTCCGTAAAACCCGACGGGATATCTATTATCCGATAGGAGTTTGAGGCATGCTAATACGGACAAAGCTGAAAATCGTCATTTATCTGTGCATCTTGCTTGCTGCCATGTCCAGTGTCACCGTTTTTTACTCCTTACGGAACATGGAACAAAAGCTTGATGAAAGAAGAAATATTAATGATATGGTCCGAGGCATTTTTGATCTCACCGTTCTCACCGATGAATATTTACTTTACCATGAGAAGCGACCGCTAGCGCAATGGAACCGCCAATACAACGCACTTGCCGGTTTGATAGAAATGCGCGCCCCTGAACCGTCGCACAGAGCCTACCTCGTCAACCTGGAAGACGAATACAAAGACGTAAAGAAGCTGTTCTCCAGGTTGATCGCCGCCAGCAATAATCCCCCGTTCCCGGATAACGTGGAGCTTTCCCACCGTCTGAAAAGCCATTTGCAGAGTCAGATTCTCACGAAAAACCATGAACTGGTTACCCGTGCAGACCGGATAGAAAAAATGGTGGAGCGGGAGCTCTTGACCGGTCAGATGAAAACAGGCCGGCTCATGCTTGGAATCATAGCGGCCGTGTGCACTGCCGTCATAGGGTTGATCCTTTTTGTCCGGAAGGATATCGTACGTCCCTTCGAGAAACTTAACGAAGGGGTAAAATCCATTAGTGAAGGCAATCTGCAAGTGCGGATCGGCATCAAAGCACGCGACGAGATAGGCGAGCTTTCACGCGCATTTGATCGAATGGCCTCTCGTTTAAATGACGTGATGGTTTCGCGATCCTCCCTCCAAGAGGAGGTGACACAACGAAAACAGACCGAAGACGCGTTGAATAAAGAACGTGACTTCATTGCGGCGGTTCTGTCTACTGCGGGCGCCCTGGTGATTGTCGTGGACCGGGAAGGCCGCATCGTGCGGTCCAACCGCGCGTGCGAAGAGCTGACCGGGTATTCCTTTGAAGAGGTAGAAGGGAAACAATTTTGGAATATGTTCTTACTCCCTGAGGAGAAGCTATCCGTTATTGAGGTTTTTCAAGATCTGCAAACCGGCAGCTTCCCAAACGTCCACGAAAATCACTGGATATCGAGAACCGGCGAACGCCACCTGATCGCTTGGGCAAATACGGCTTTGATCGACGAGGAGGGCCGTGTCGAATATGTCATCGGTACCGGCATCGACATTACCGAAAAACGCGAGGCCGAAAAAGCGCTGCGAGTCGCCGCTTCGGAACTGGAACACCGAGTTGAAAAACGGACGGCAGAGGTCGAGGAAATAAACCGTAGACTCACGCAAGAGATCGAGAATCGGGAAAAACTCAATATGGAACTGAGTCATGCCTTGGCCGAAAACCAGGAGTTCAGGGAACACTTGAAAGCGGAAAACATTTACCTCAAACAGGAAATCAATCTCGGGCACACCCACAAAAACATCGTAGGAGAAAGTGAAGCCATCAAGGGCGTTCTCGAAAAGGTGGAGCAGGTGGCGGAGACCGATACGTCGGTCCTGATTCAGGGCGAAACCGGTACAGGAAAAGACCTCGTTGCCCAGGCCATTCATAATCTCAGCCTACGTCGGGACAAAACAATGGTCAAAGTGAACTGCGCAGCCCTTCCTCCGACGCTCATCGAGAACGAATTGTTCGGCCGTGAAAAAGGCGCTTATACCGGAGCCTTTTCCAGGCAAGTGGGCCGGTTCGAGATTGCGAACGGTTCAACCATTTTTCTCGACGAGGTCAGCGAATTGTCCATCGAGTTGCAGGGTAAACTCCTACGCGTCTTGCAGGACGGGCGTTTCGAGCGCCTGGGTGCAACAGAGAGCATCGAGGTTGACGTGCGTGTGATCGCCGCAACAAACCGTGATCTTGAATCCGCGATAAAAGAGGGCAGCTTTAGGGACGATCTGTTCTACCGTCTGAACGTTTTCCCCATCTATGTGCCGCCTTTAAGGGACCGGAAAGAAGACATTCCCTCACTGGTATGGACTTTTATCAAGGGATTTGAGAGGAGAATGGGGAAATCTTTCGATACCATTTCTCAAAGGAGCATGGAGTTACTTCAGGACTTTCCCTGGCCAGGGAACGTCAGGGAGCTAAAAAACCTGATCGAGCGGATGATGATCATGTGCGAGGGGGAGATACTCCATGTTGAACTGCCCAGCCTCGGGGCCGGTACCAACATATACGAGGGGTTGACCTTGGAAGCGATGGAACGCAAACACATCCAGTCCGTTCTCGAACAAACCGATTGGCGGGTGAGTGGACGAAAAGGCGCGGCCGAGATTCTGGGTCTCAAGCCCACAACGCTTAACTCACGGATGAAAAAACTGGGAATCAAGAGAAGTGTGAACTAAATTCCTCAGATGACGGGTCCGCTCCTTTCATTACCTTTCGAATCATTCCATCCCCGCGCGAAAACCCCGGCTACATTTTATTCCGCCGAATCGTGTCAAACCCGTTTTTCACGCGCAAATGGAACGACCTGCAGATTACGATATTTCGCCACTTACGATATTCCGCAAGTCCCCCCATGATCCCCAGATTTAAGCCCAAATATCCCACACCCCTGAAAACTTAATTATTTCAATTGTTTACTTATATCCTTGTATGTCGTATTGATCTGGCACGGTCATTGCTGAACTTCATCGCAATACCACCAATTGTAGCAATCAGGAAAATTTAGGGTCGGTGACCCGCGCTATCGAAAGGCACAACGACAATGGTAAACACCTTTATGAGGATGGTTTCACCCCCTTATCGGCGAAAGGAAGTCATTCGGATCTTTAGACGAATTGTGGGACCCATCGGTGTTCAGCCCGGCTGCCTTCGGTGCTTTTGTTTCTCAGATTTGGAGGACGATAACGCGTTTCTGTTTCTGAGCGAATGGAGAACAAAAGTGGATCTGGCCAATCATGTCAAGACGCATGAATTTTTAGAACTGCTGGCCGCCATGGACCTGTCTGTTCAAACGCCTGTCATGGAATTTAAGACCATCACCGAAACGGCAGGCCTGGAGTTGCTCGATCAGCTCAGCACGAAATATCAAACTTCTCGTATAGCATCCCCCACAGAGAAGGAATCAGGGAATTAAATGGTAACTGCAAAACAACATGTAATTTTTTAACCGTCAGATATCCGGAAAGGAGGAAATGTTCTGACGCCTTTTTCGTGATCTGCCTGTTAAACGTTAAGGTTCTTGGGTCCGCATAAGCGCCAATCACCTAAACCTTAAAGAGAGAATCAACATCATCGGAAAATTAACGGAGGAGGCAAAATGAAATACGGAAGCAAAAAAGAAGCGAAGAAGTGGGCAATGGAAACCCTGCGCGGCGGGTTAGTGGCTACTATCCCGACCCCTTTCCATGACGACACCCTGGAAATCCACGAGCAGGACACGAGAAACCTTGTCCGGTATTGTATCGACACAAAAAACGATGCGATCTTCATCACGGGCAATGTGGGCGAGTTCTATTCCATGACAATGGCAGAGCGGAAAAAATTCGCCGAGATCGTGATAGATGAGGCCGGCGGTGAGATTCCCGTGATCGTACAGACAGCCGAACATTGCGCAAAGGACTGCATCGAACTTTGTCGACACGCCGAAGAAGCCGGTGCCGATTTGGTGGCTATCCTATCGCCCTATTTCCAGGCTGCCACGGATGAGGCCGTCGAAGAGTGGTGGCATTACGTCACCGACCACTTTGACATCGGGTGCGTCTTCTACGACAGCCCTCTGTCAAAACTCGTCACCGCGCAGACCCTGGGTCGGATTGCACGGGAGATCCCCAATATTGTCGGCGTCAAGGACGGCCGTCCCGACCAGATGTGGTGCTGGGAAGCCGAACGTGAAGCTAATTATGAAATCTGGGTCAGCAATCCGCTGGAAGACCATTGGCCATATGAAATGAGAATCATGAAGAATCCGGTGTTGTGCTGCGCCTGGCACATGTACCTGTTGCAGGAGCCGGGCAACACCCCGATTCGCGACTACACCGACCTGATCATGGCTGGCAAGTGGGAAGAAGGGTTGAAGAAATACGACTCCATCGAACCCGGACGGCAGTTGCTCAACGACTTCTTCTGGCACAATTACCGCAGGGGCGTTTACGTCGTCGGTTTCTGGAAATACTGGATGGAAATGAAGGGCGTGATCAGCGGTCACAAGGTGCGCACGCCATTGCTCAACATGACCAAGGAAGAAGAGGAGTGGCTGGCCGGCCGGTACAAGTTGCTGAAAGAAGGAAAGCATCCACGCAGTAAGGGCGAGTTGCTTCCGTATCCACTGCAACAAGGTGGAAACGTGGGAGGGCGCATTGGGCTGTAAGGAACAGCATCGTTTGAAATCCGGTTGATATGTGCCGCGGGGGCGAACTTTTGTCCCCGTGGCTTTCACTTAGGAAAAAACATGCTTGGTGCTCCGGTTGAACATTGGTTCCCTTTGCCTTAAGGGAGAATCTTCTATGATAGCTGCTTATATCATGAAAGTGGTGATGGTCTCAGTTATATTCCTCATGTTGGGCGTCGGGTTGCGCACTGCATTTGGACAGGTTATCGCCGCCGCCAGGCAGGTCCGTCTTATCGGGCGTGGCGTCCTGGCAAATTTTGTCGTGGTACCCATGTTGATTTACCTGAGCCTTGTTTGGCTGCCTTTAACTTCGGACGTCAAGATCGGGATTATGTTAATGGCGGCCGCACCCATTGCCCCGATGGCCCCCCCATTCGTCGGTATGGCCAGGGGGAATGTGGCTTTTGCAGTGGGGCTCATGACAATCGTTGCCTTGCTCAGCGTACCGCTGACGCCTCTGATTCTTGACTTGGCCCTGCCAAAGAGTGCGGAGGGAGTAGTCCTGGATTCGATGCAAATAATCAAGACGCTACTGATCGCCCAGCTAATTCCCATCTCCGTTGGGATGGCGACCCGCCAGTTAAGCCCGAAATGGGCCGAGAAACTGCTCAGGTTCGTCCCCAAAATCGGTCAATTCGGCCTTATTGTCGGTGTTGGTTTGCTCCTGGCAAAAGATACTAAACAGATACTTTCAATAGGCCTTCTACCCCATCTGGTTATGGCGCTAATGGTCATCGGTTCGCTCTTCATCGGAGACTGGATGCTGATCGGTGAAACGGACGATAAGCGTCGTTCGCTCGCAGTATCGACGGCAATTCGTAACGTGCCGCTGGCCTTTCTGATCGCCGGCGAGAATTTCCCTGACACGGTCGTAGCGCCCGTGACGCTTCTTTTCGGTGTGTTTACCATGGTCTTTTCAGTTGCGTATGGCAAACTTAAGGACCGACAGGTTTCTTCAAAAGGAAGCACCGCATGAGCGCAAGAGAAAAAAGCGTATACAGCCGCTCAGAGTTCCTCAGCTCCCTGCTCCCGATTATCACCTGGTTGCCACGCTACAGGCGCGCCTGGCTGCGGATGGATATCATGGCGGGTCTGGCCGTCTGGGCTATGACGGTTCCACAGGCGCTCGCTTACGCCGGGATTGCAGGCGTGCCGCCGATCTACGGGCTCTACGCCGTTCCGCTGGCCATGGTCGCATACGCCGTCTTCGGCACATCGCGCACCCTGTGTGTGGGCCCCGAATCGGCCATTGCCATCATCTCGGCGGTGACGGTAGGTACGCTGGCGGTGGGGAACCCCAACGAATTCATTGCGCTAACCTCGTTGCTCGCTCTCATCGTCGGCGTGCTTTTCCTGATATTCGGCCTGCTTCGGCTTGGGTGGGCCGCCAATTTCCTTTCGCAGCCCGTGCTCCAAGGCTTCACCCAGGGCATCGCCCTGATCGTTATCACCGGGCAGGTACCCAAGCTCTTTGGAACAGAAGCGACGGTCGCAAAACTTGTAGAGAACATGAGCAACTTGCCGCATCTGATCGGCCTGGAGATTGACTACACTGGCTTCTTTCTTCAAGCGTGGGCGGTGCTGGCGACCCTTGGAGAGGCCAACCTCTCCACGACGGTGGTGGGGCTTGGAGCCCTGGCGCTGCTCTTTGCTTTAAGACGTTTCTGGCCGCTTGCGCCCTCCGCACTGATCGCGGTGATCCTGAGCGTTTTGGCCGTTTCGTTCCTGAGCCTCGCTGGGAGGGGCGTCGGTGTTATCGGCGAGGTGGAGACCGGAATGGTCAGCCTCGCAGTCCCCGCGGTGAGCGTCGATAGGCTGGCAGCGCTTCTACCTGGCGCGCTTGCCATCGTGCTGCTCGGCTATTCGGTATCCCTCAGTGTAGCAACTGTGGGTGCGCAAGCGACCGGTGAGGAGATCAATCCGAACCAGGAGCTCGTGGGGCTCGGTGTGGCGAATCTGGGGGCGGCTTTGAGCTCGGGCTTTGTGGTATGCGGCAGCTTGTCGCGAGGGGTGGTGATCAGACGGGCGGGCGGTCAGTCCCAGGTCATTTCCCTTATCAATGCCGGACTCGTATTTCTGACACTACTTTTCGTGCTACCCCTTTTCTTCAATCTGCCAAATGCGACGCTTGCCGCGGTCGTGATCCAGGCAATGTTCGGCCTACTGAATTTCGCCTACTTGCGAAAGCTGTTTCGGATCGACAGGAATGAGTTCGCCTATGCAATGGCCGCGCTCTTCGGCGTGCTCGTTCTGGGAATTCTCCAAGGTGTAGCGCTGGGAGTTGTTCTGTCACTTGGTATTCTTATCCGTCGTGTGAGTCGCCCGGCAACTGCGGTGCTCGGCCGTCTGCCAGGAAGGGATGCCTATCGCGATATCACCGTTCATTCGGAGGCCGAAACGATCCCGGGTCTGCTGATCTTCCGCTTCGACGCCCCGATCATCTTTGCCAATGCCGCCTATTTCGCTGAACAGGTGCGGCAGCTCATTTCCGATGCCGCGATACCCGTGCGAGAGGTACTGGTTCCTGCGCAGCAAATCAATCAACTCGACTCCACCGGCGCAGACCAAATAGCGAAACTTCAGGCCGAGCTCGGGGCGAGAGAAATTTGTCTGTCCTTTGCGGAAGCCAAAAGCGCATTGGTGGAGGCGATGCGCCGGACCGCTCTGGAAGAGAAAATTGGTACAGGCAACTTCTACGAGTCGATTCATGAAGGTGTCAAGACGTTTCGACAACGGGGCCAATGACTGAACAGACACGAGATGGGTAACAGGGACCGGAATAATGAAATCCTATCCGGTTCCAATGCCGTCGAGGGATGGGATGCCGTATGATCAACCTACGAAGAAGGTCTGTTAAAGTGGAAGAGGAAATTGCACGTGTAAACCGGGTCGCGATAACGATGCGGAAGGCGAAAGACGGGGACGCAAATTTGCCTTGCGATACTTTTTAAAGCCAGAAGACAATGAAGGCGTTCTCGCCACACAACATTTGCTAACGGAGAAATTGTTAAGGGAAATGACGGCCGCATTTCAACACGCGGCTAAATATCTCGACAATTTATAAACGGAATTATCGTTAAATTTTGAATAATTTGCGAAAAGTCTTTACTCAAAATAGGTTTACTCAATAGCGGAAATAGCCATGAACGAACAAGAACAACCACAATTGCCGTTAAACAGCGTAAAAACAGCAGCGGCAAATATAATAAGGGAATTGGAGATTCTCGCAATGGTTCGAACTAGGTTCTCCTCCGAGCGGGGGCTGATGGCGTGGATGCGCACTTCCGTGTCGTTGTTCACATTCGGCTTTTCAATTATTAAATTTATTGACTATTTGAAACAGCAGCAACAAGGAGATCAGATTCCGGAAGGTCTATTTCGGTTGGGGCTTGTCCTTATATGTGTGGGAATCATGATAATCGCACCTGCAGTGGTTCAGCATGTGCAGAGGCTACGGAGGGCGAAGGAGCTTGGAATGCCAACCTTCTCACGATTCTCCTTACCGATCGGAGCAGCAATAACGCTTTTTTTGATCGGGACCACTACCTTGATTGCCATTGTTTTGAAATAGACACTGTCGTCCATGGTGAATGATATGGTTATTTATAAAGATCCACAACCAGCTTTTCGGTATATTTTAACTAAGGTTGGCTATCGCCCGCAACCCAAGATATGTGAAAAATTACCAGCACCAATAATTCTCGCAAAACCATTTCTGGTGCTGATTTACAAGACTGACGAAACATTTTCTTGTTTTTTTACAGCCTTTCAGGAGTAAGGCACTAAATATATCGATGATATGAAACGATTAAAGTGGCAGGTTTATTGGAGGCAACCGAAACTGCTTTCGTTGGGTGGGAAAACGCAGAGGATGAATCGTTATGAGTGAAATAGAAAAAACGCAATCGCCGATAACCAACGAAATCACAGATGCGGCAAAAGAGCCAATGGACTTAAGGCTTCTCGGAGCACTGGTTCGTACTGCGTTCTCCTCCGAACAATCGCTGATGTCGTGGATGCGTACTTCCGTATCGCTGTTAACGTTCGGCTTTTCGATCGCTCAGTTTTTCCAGTACCTGGCAATGCAGCAGGGGGGCAGCCAGATTTCCGCCGGCCCTCGCCGGATGGGAATTGCTCTGATTTGCATGGGAATCCTGACACTGGTGCTGGCAATGGTTGAGCACGTCCACAGAATTCGAATCCTACAAGCGCAGGGACTACCAAGGACCTCCCAATACCTCCTGCCGCTCGGGTCCGCAGTGATGCTCCTTGTCATCGGAATCGGTGCATTCACAATCATCATTATGAATTGGTCTCTCTAGTTTATTTGGATTCCTGAGGCTCATGTAAACCATCTGCCATCCGGGGATGATAATTAAAATGCGATTGTTTTGCATGACCAGATCAAATTGAAATTCGAGGCTGGAGTTACCGTTTAGGGCTTTATTCCTTCGGCACGGTGCTTCTAGACGTTATGGTTCCAGTGCTACACGCGACGTTGTATTTGGTCAAATCACCTGGTTTTAGGGTCTGAAAAGATGCAACCCGTACAATAGCGAGTAAGGGGATAGGTGCGCCCCGAGTGGAATCTGGTTTTTACCCATAAGTGGCCTGATGGACTCTAAAGGGCTCGATCTGCCGCCGATGAGAAGGATCGCCGGGATTGCCAATGGCCGGACTGGTAATTCATTACGTAATACGAAACCTACAAATAATCAAAAGTTTGGATATCGGCTATAAATATGACCCTCAGATACTCCAATTTATTTCGGATTTCATTTACTAATACAAATTCACTAAACCCTGTGACCACGAGGGTGTAATATCCTGCTATACTTTGATTCGCGGCGGAATCAGGTAGAGTGTGGTATTCTCATCGAATGTCGCGCTTTTTAAAATTTGAAGCCACCACAATATATTGTACCCATACAAAGCTGGCGATAATTTCTCTATCTGCTATTAAGCGAAACTATTAAGTTCTTTGAAACAATTGAGGCCGACCCCAATATCTGGTAGTCGGCCCTTTTCAATTATTCTCAATATAAGATCAATGTATCTTTACTGAAAATATTCGAGTTGAATGTAGCGCTTACTCCAACTAATTACCAGTCGGCACCTATTGCAGATATCCACATTCCAGTAGCTCAAAATCACTCATTACTCCAATCAAGATTAATACCGCATCTTTAATTTAGCCTGACCAGTGATTGGGTCGATCTATCAGGAAAAAATCATGTGGATGAAAGCAGCTGACAGCTCCAATCCATCGGGTAAAACGAGAGACACACAAAAGTCTGTAATAGCCGCAATTGTAACTCAAGCGGCTGGATTGCATCTGCTTTCTACACGCTTTAATCCTCTCTTTAAACCTGCCCCTTTACTCACCTAAAACCGCTGATATCGCATTGCCGGTTAAAACGGAAACAAGGCCATATATGGTTCTGATCGTATCGAGATCTGTCTTAAAATCGACTCTGAGGGTCAGCAGGCGCGACATACTTCAAAGCGCGGGTCTTTATTGATCGAAGGGAATGTGAATCCGTGAGCAGGAAATACGCGATATGTTCGAAATACGGGAAAACGGTCTCGGCATGATGTCCGGTCACCAACCGGCATGCCATCTGTGATCGCAGCCTCAGCCGCCCCAGTTAACTGGACCGCTAACTCCCCCGGTCTGACGCGAAACTGGAAACTCATTTGAAAACTTCACGTGCCACTGCCTGTTGTTGAGGTTGAAATGGATGACGAAGCAACGTTAGTTGTCGCAGTTGAATTGGAGGAGCCGGAAACATACGTTGGTTCGGTTGAAATGGATGACGAAGCAAAAAGCGTTGGTCTGGTTGAAAGGGAGATCTTACGTCCGATTGAACGTGATTTTGAAAGCTGAGGTAATTGTCACGATTGAAGGTGATGGTTCTGGTGGTTTGAAAGAAAGGTGAAGGTCAAGACTATTGCTGGAAGATTTCTCTTGGCAAAATGCCAAAAACAACAACCTGAACAACCGCCTAAGCGGACCTTCTGGGGATGCCCCCGTAACGAAGTGAAGGGGCAATCACCGAAGGTGTTTACAAAGAAAAATGCAAAATGCATATTTATAAATATTTACAATATTTATATAATTTATTCAAAAATTTATAGAATATTACCGGGGAGTTAACTCTGAAAATGTATGCGTTTTTCCAAGAAATGTATGCGTTTTTCGAAGATCTGTATGCGTTTTAGGAAAAAATGTATGCGTTTTCGTAAAATCTGTATGCGTTTTTGAAAAAGCTTTATCCCGATCAGTTTGAAAGTTCCGAGAATATCAACGGTTCAACCGGCTGTTCTTCTTCCCGTTTTTCAAACCTGAGGGCGTATATTCTTCTGCTGACGGGGCTGCCACGCCATTCCAATCCTTCCGCAAGGCCATTTTCAACAATATGCCCCAATGCTTTGGCGATGATGCCATGCACCCCGCGATCATTATCCCATTTCAAATCCAGAAATGCCTTGGCATCAGCATATTTGATCTCGATATTTTTCGACTTGCGTCTGCCGGAAACCCTGTTAAGAACAAACCTCTTGTATAGAAAATATGCATTTTTAGGCAACTCCAGCGCTTCAACGGGAATCCAGTCTGTGTCCAGAACGAGCATGTTGTGCAAAACCAGTTTCCCCAGCGGTGTGTCGAAATTCAAGATGATTTTGTCTTCTGTAAAATTCAACTTAAACAGATGCTGGAAATCCCGCATTCGATAGTGCAAATCGATCAACTCCCCCTTGTCAGTGCATTTGTCTTTGTCATTGAATTCCGGCGGTCTCTGCATATACCTGATTTTGTAATTCAACTTAAATTTGGTCGCGGCGATGCTGCGTAGATAATCGTCAAGCGAGTAGCGGTATTTATTCAAAATGTCGTAATTTTCGCATATTTTGACTCTGTCGATGTTAAAAGGACTGTCATAATGAAAAACCGTTGCCTTTTGTCCACATTCTTCAACAAAACTCTTATAGCCGCCGTTTTGTTCAAAATGTTGATCAACAAACTGTTCAAATGAAATGCTTTTTGCTCTTTCTGGATCATACCTCTTGGATTCTTCATATCGTTTTTTCAAGTTTTCAAACACCCGTTGGTCGTAGTGTTTAGCATATGCTTCTCTGGGCGACATGCTCATATAAGAAATAATTTCCGGCCTAATTAGCTCGAACATTCCCGCAGTCTTCTCTATCAGATTTCTTGAGCGCCAGGATTTTGGTAATGCCTTAAACTCCTTGTAATAAGATTTTAAATACAAATCGAGCATCACATCCAATATGATCGACTGGTGATGGTTCCAGGTGCTGTCGATTTCATAATTATTCAAAGCGTACGGCATCTCTTTGTGATTGTGCTTGTCGACCGGACTTAACGTGAAATTGAGTTGGCGGTTGGTGATTATTTTTTTGACGGATGGTTGCGGCATTTCTTAAATCCTCTTTTGCGTTTAATTCCCAAGGATGCAGGCTCGGGAGTCGGCCGCAAAGGTTAAGGGAAAACCGGCTCCCGAACCAGCATGTCCTTCAGCGGAAATGATGTTGCGATA
>Ga0316194_10001145_pt1 | contig 18084 bp, 15 predicted proteins | sample CroRivsedime1_MG_FD_204936 | JGI IMG/M metagenome (GOLD analysis project Ga0316194, IMG submission 204936) | Coastal sediment microbial communities from Maine, United States - Cross River sediment 1 | ecosystem: Environmental > Aquatic > Marine > Coastal > Sediment | place: USA: Maine...
TGTCTCACGGACATCTCCTTACGGGTGTAGGCAGCCTCCCGTCGTGCAGCGCACGCAGTGAGGCAAGGAGTTCGCGTTAGCGAAGGGCCGCGTATTCTAGTGCGGCTGGCGCGCAGACGCAATCATGACAATCGCCGCTGGCGCACGGCCTCGAACAGCAGTACGCCGGCCGCCACCGATACGTTGAGGCTTTCCACTTGGCCGCACATGGGGATGGCGATGAGCTGATCGCAGCGCTCGCGGGTCAATCGTCGCAGCCCGTCACCCTCGGCCCCCAGCACCAGCGCCAGGGCACCGGCCATATCGGCATCGAAGTGAACGGCATCTCCCTCCCCGGCGGCGCCCAGCACCCAGATTCCACGGCGCCGCAGCGCGTCCAGGGTCCGGGCCAGATTGGTCACTTGGACAAAGGGCACGGTTTCAGTCGCGCCGCTGGCGACTTTGCGCACGACGGGCGAAAGCCCGGCGGCACGATCACGAGGCGCGATCACGGCGTGAACCCCGGCGGCGTCGGCACTGCGCAAACAAGCCCCCAGATTATGTGGATCGGTGACGCCATCCAGCGCCAGCAGCAAGGGTGGGGTCTGCAAGCGATCCAGCAGATCCTCTAGATCCGGCTCCTGCAGGGCAGCGCGCACCTGGACCCGGGCCAACATGCCCTGATGGACCGCGTCGCCAGCCAGGGCATCCATCTCGGCGCGAGTGACCCAGCTCACCGTGACCCCGGCCCCGGCGGCAAGGCCCACGAGTTCCCGTGATCGCTTGTCCCGCCGCTGACGATCCAGCCAAACCGCCACCACCTGCTCGGGGTCCCGTCCAAGGGCGCCCCGCACAGCGTGGTAGCCGAACACCAGATCGGTGCTCATTGCTTCGGCTACCCCCGGCGCCGGCGGCGCGGCTTTCGGGTTTTGGAGTCGGGCGCCCGGGATTCGGGCTCGAAATCGATCTTACGATCGTCCAGGTCGACGCGGGTGACCCGCACCCGAATCCGGTCGCCGAGGCGATAGGTCCGCCCGCTGCGCTCACCTCTGAGACGGTGTCCCACAGGATCGAAGTGGTAGTAGTCGCTGTCCAGGTTGGTGATGTGAATGAGTCCCTCGACAAACACCTCGCTCAATTCGACAAACAGACCGAACGACGTGACCGAAGTGACCAGGCCATCGAAGGTGTCACCCACCTTGTCCAGCATGTACTCGCATTTTAACCATTCCACCGCGTCCCAGACCGCCTCGTCGGCATTGCGCTCGGTGTGAGAGCAATGCTCACCCATGGATTCCATGTCACCCCGGGTGTATAGGAAATCAGCAGGTTTTCCACCCCGCAGGATATGGCGAATGCCCCGGTGCACCAGGAGGTCGGGATAGCGCCGGATTGGCGACGTGAAGTGCGTGTAGCTGGGCAGGCCCAGGCCGAAGTGCCCATCTTCCGCCGGGCTGTAAACCGCGCGGGAAAGGGAACGCAACAGCACAGTCTGGATCAAGCGCCAGTCGGGTCGGGAACGCGCATGCTCCAGCAGGGCAGCGTAATCACCGGGCTCCGGCTTGTCGCCCCCGCCGACGCCGAGACCGAGTTCCCCGAGAAAGGCGCGCAGATCTTCCAGACGGCTGGCGGTGGGGCCGGTGTGTACCCGATACACCGCCGGCATCTTGTGACGCTTGAGAAATCGGGCCGCGGCGACGTTGGCCGCAATCATGCACTCTTCGATCAGCTTGTGGGCGTCGTTTCGCTGGGTCGGACGTATTGCCTCGATTTTGCGCTGGGCATCGTACTCAATCTCGGTTTCCTGGGTCTCGAAATCAATGGCGCCGCGCTTCTCCCGGGCCTTTTGTAACACCCCAAAAAGCGCATACAGGGCCTCCAGATGAGGCACCAATTCCCCCAACTCCTTTTTCAGATGTTCGTCACCCTCAATCAATACTCTGGCCACGGCATCGTAGGTCAGCCGTGCGTGGGATCGCATCAGCCCCTCGAAGAAGGCGGAACGCACCAGCTTGCCGTCTCGATTGATTGTCATCTCACAGACCATGCACAGGCGATCCACTTTGGGATTCAACGAGCATAGGCCGTTGGACAACACCTCCGGCAACATGGGTATGACCCGGTCCGGAAAATAGACCGAGTTGCCCCGTTCCCGCGCTTCCGCGTCCAGCGCACCGTTCGGGGCGACGTAGGCGGACACATCGGCTATGGCCACCAGCAATCGATAGTTGCGGCCGCGGCGTTCGCAAAATACCGCGTCGTCAAAGTCACGGGCGGTAATGCCGTCGATGGTGACCAACGGCACGTCGCGCAGGTCGACACGATCGCGCTTGGCCTGCTCCGGCACCTCTTCACCCAGCGGGCGTATCTCGGCCTTCACCGCATCCGGCCACTCGGTGCGGATTTCGTGGGCGCGGAGGGCGATTTCCACCTCCATGCCCGGCGCCATTTGATCGCCCAACACGTCGTACACGCGACCGATGGGCGCCTGGCGACGGGTCGGCTGTTCGACAATCTGTACTGTCACGATCTGCCCGTCGCGGGCCTGACCTCGATTCTCCGGCGGCACCAGAATTTCGTGGCTGATACGGCGATTGTCCGGCTTCACCTGACCAATGCCATGGGCCTCGGAATAGTGTCCCACCACGATCTGGGTGTTGCGCTCCAACACCTCCACCACCTTGCCCTCGCGTCGACCCCGGCGGTCGAGACCGGCCACCGACGCCAGAATGCGGTCCCCATGCATCAGGGTGCGCATTTCCCGGGCGGACAGATACAGATCGTCACTGCCGTCATCAGGAATCAGGAAACCGTAGCCCTCGGGATGCCCCTGGACCCGTCCCGCCACCAGATCCATTTTGCCGGCGACACCGTAGTCGCCACGGCGATTTCGGATGAGCTGCCCGTCCCGGGCCATGGCCTTGAGACGATAGGAAACCGCCTCCCGCTCCCAGTCGTCAGAGATATCGAGCTCCGCACAGAGCTCGTCATGGGTCAGCGGCATGCCGTGGTTTTTCAAGAACTCGAGCAGGAACTCACGGCTGGGCGCCGCACGGCCGTACTTCTGCTGCTCGCGTTCTATATGTGGATCGTGGCGTCGCCACTTGCGTAGGTTGCGCTTTGACATAGACCTTTTCCCGCTGCGTGCCGCACCTTACTGCCGAGCCACCTCGGTACACAAGCGCATAGGATAGGGAAATCGGCGGCAAACCGCATTCGAGGCCGTTTGACAGTGATCAGGGCCACGGTTATATTCCGCGCTCCGTCGGGTCCCGCGCCCGGCGACTGCCTGCCTTGCCGAGGTGGCGGAATTGGTAGACGCGCTAGTTTCAGGTATTAGTGAGCGAAAGCTCGTGGAGGTTCAAGTCCTCTCCTCGGCACCATTTCCGCAGACCGTCACAGACAGCCAGAAACCTCAGAATACTGGGTTTTTTAGACACTTTTCCCCAAGACAATCCTCAGCGCTCTAGTCTCGCATCGTCCGTCATGGTCCCAACAACGGTGCGCGAATGGAGCGTGAGTGGCGCGCGTTTGAATGGCGACTCACATTAGCTGTCCACAGCTCGGCTTCACCTGAGGAGGTCAGGAAGCAGGGCAGGTGAGCACAAGCTATGACCGACACAGCTACTGTTTGGAGCCGCTTGTGTCAAACGAATCCATGTACCCAAACGGAACCCATGCGCGGGAACGGGCCGGGTTCGACGACGACGGTCACCAAGATGCAGGCAGACAGGACTCAGCGTCACCGATAACGAATCGGTCTTCGTTGGGTAACTGGTGACAACTTTGAGAATGTCCGGGCCTGCCTCGACAGCATCGACTTAGGCTCCACCGACCGTAACGCCGTTGTTCTCCCGTCGAACCGCAAAACCCTCTCCCTTGATCCCCAGCGCCACGCCCGGACAGCCGCTTCCCGGAAGGATGCGTGCCGCTGACATGCGATGAAGAAAAGAAACCCTACTCCTTGTTTCATCATGGGACGCGGATCGTTATCTTCGTCGGCCGGCTGGCACGCTTCCTGAAGTTATTGTCGAAGGTCACGAAGGCGTCTGCACGGCCGCGGCTTGCGAAATGCAAGGCATCCGCAAAATCCAGACCTGCCGCAAACCATTCCAAGGCCCGTTGCACGGCTCGCGCGTTCTCCACATGAACCGTCGGAAGGCCCACGAGATCCTGGAAGGCCACTGCCACCTGGTCCACCCCGAAACCATAGAGGCTCCGCAGCACCCACTCCGTCTCGAGCAGCACGGTCTTGCCGATCCAGATGGGTGTGTCGCCAACCAGCGCAAGCGCCCGGCGAGACTGTTCGGGATCGTCGGCCGTAAGGAAGCGGATTACAACGCTAATATCGACTGCCAGCATGCCGCCTCCGCACCTCTTCGGCTATGGCTTCCTCCATCTCCGCGAGCGTATTCGGCGGGCCCTCGTATCTCAGGCAACCGAAGACGTCCTCCACCCGCGTGGGCCGGAACGGCCTCAGTGGCCCGAGGAGCACCCCGTCCTCGAACTCCTCGACCGAGAACTCGGCGCCGCATAGCAGATGCTGGGATGTTAGAACTGATATCCATTCTTCTCTGACCCCGGTCCCCTCGGCTCGGAGTTGGCCAAGGCCTTGGCTTCAGATAGACTCTGACTATTCTGGTCAGAACGAGGAGTCGAGAATGCGCACCTGGCAGATACAGGAGGCGAAAGCGCGCCTCTCCGAGGTCATCAAAGATGCGGAGCGGGAAGGTCCCCAAGAGCTTACTTTGCATGGGCGCTCCGTGGCAGTGGTGGTTTCCAGGGCCGAGTATGACCGACTCGCAGGTACCGGCGAGTCGTTGGTCGCATTCATGCGACGCTCGCCACTCTACGGTCAGGACGACGTCGACTTTGAGAGGGACAAGAGTCTCACCCGCGAGGCGGCGCTTTGAGTTACTTGGTCGACACCAACGTGATCTCCGAACTGCGTCGCCGCGAGCCCGATCCCAACGTGGTCGAGTGGTTCGAGCGGAGACCTTCAATCGCGCTATTTATAAGTGTGCTGACACTAGGAGAGATCCGCAAAGGCATCGAGCTTGTGACGGACAGCACGCGCAAACTCCGGCTGTTGGATTGGCTGGAAGTGGAGTTGCCGAAGTTTTTTACGGGCCGTACCCTGCACATTGACTCGGCCGTGGCGGATCGTTGGGGACGGTTACAGGCCGATGCGGGACGCCCACTACCCGCCTTAGACAGCCTGATAGCAGCTACAGCGTTGCACCACGGTTTGCGCGTGGTCACGCGCAACGCTCGCGACTTCGCGTTTCCGGGGTTGGCAGTCATCAACCCGTGGGCCGATTGACTGCGATCCGAGGAGTTCTTTCGGGAGAGGCGGTCGGGCGGCAAGCTTATTGGAACACAGTGTAGACTTCTTCATCGTGCCCACGGCAACATTCAAAGTGCTGTTCGTTTTCCTCGTGTTGGCACATAACCGACGGCGGATAGTCCACTTCAATGTTACGGAGCATCCGAGCACACAGTGGGCAGCCCAGCAGCTCGTTGAAGCGTTTCCTTTCGATACCGCTCCGCACTATCTGTTACGAGATGGTGATGGCATCTACGGTGATCGGGTTCGGCGCAGGATTGATTCTCTGAGCATCGACGATATCGTCACGGCGTCGGCCTCGCCCTGGCAAAATCCTTATGTGGAGCGAATGATCGGTCGACGTGACCGAGCATCCAGCGGTCCACGGACTTCATCATTACTACCTTCCGATGGCTGCATGAATTTTCGGAACCCACAAGTGGAATCGCCAAACGCCTGCTGCCTCCTCGGGGAAGCCTGAAGCCACCTGTTTTTGTCTAGCTCATGCATATGGCAGCCCCACCTTGATCGGTCCGGAAGACAAAGGCGGATACCAGCCACGGTCCGCTCACATGCGGCCAAGGCCAACCAACGCAGCACGCTGTGGCTTGCGAATCACTCCGCAGGAACCGTCAACCGGGTGACTCGATTTATTGCCGATTCTGCATAGCTGATTGATGCCCTAAGGTCATAGACTTACCTGTCGCACCTGCGTATGGGACAATGGTGTTGACGTCGTTTGTCGCGAACACCCCATCGGAGAGCAGGCTTTTTTGTCGCTGGCGCAGGCAAATCCCGGCGATGGCTTCGCAAAACGCGCGACTCCACGATCTTGGACAGAACACAGGCTCGAAACACTCGGACCGCAGAGCGGCTGCCCGGGAAACCGCTGAATGGTTTAACATGCGTCGTCATCCGTTTTAGGAGGAACTTGACCTAGTGAAGTGGCTACGTGAACCGCTGGTGCATTTCTTGGCGATTGGTGCGGCGATCTATCTTTTGTACGGCGTGTTCGCCGAACCGGCGCCGGAAGCAGACGACAAAACCATTGTTGTCAGCGCGGGCGAAGTCGAGTGGATGCAGACCGCATGGCAGAAGCGATGGAATCGCCTGCCGACGGCCGCGGAACTCGATGGCCTGATTCAACAATACATCCGAGAGTCTGTTTTGTACCGCGAGGCCCTGACCATGGGGCTGAACAAGCATGACAGCGTCATCCGCCGGCGGCTGGCACAGAAGCTGGAGTTTCTCGCCAAAGACCTGGTGGCATTGACGCCCCCCACCGAGCAGGAGCTCGAGGCCTATTTCGCCGAACACAAGGCGCGTTATCAGGCACCGGCGCGCTACACCTTCACCCAGGTTTTCCTGGACCCGGACAAACGTGGGGACGCGACTCTGTCCGATGCGGACAGAATCAAGGCGGCATTGATCGCACAGGGCGAACCCAAGCAGAGCGCGGGCGCGTTGGGTGATTCCCTTATGTTGCAGGACTATTACCCGGAAAAAGATCAGGCCGAGATACAGAAGCAGTTTGGCAGCGGGTTTGCCGAGTCGCTGGTGGCTTTGACGCCCGGGCAATGGCATGGGCCGGTGTTGTCCGGTTACGGTGTTCATCTGGTGTATGTCAGCGCTGTAGTTCAACCCCCTGCGCCGGACTTTGCGACGGTGCGCGAACGGGTGACACGGGACTGGACCACGGCCAGGAGCGAGGAACTCAACGAGCAGTTTTACGCCAACCTGCGCGAGCAATACACCGTTGTGATCGAAGCGCCTGCCAACGGTGAAAAGGTGTCGGTCCTGGCTGAGGAACCCCGTTGATGACGCGTTCCATGCCCTGGCCGATCGTGCTGGCGCTGGTCCTGTTTGGACTCATGCCGGCCATCCAGGTGCAGGCCGACGAGATCCGCCCCGCGCTGCTCGATATCAAGGAACAAAACACCGGCCTCTATGCCGTCACCTGGAAGGTTCCCACCCGCGGCGACCGGGCGCTGGCGATCACGCCACGATTGCCGGAAAGTCTGGAGCTGCTGGGATCGACCACGGCACAGACCCTGCCCGGGGCGCTGCTGGAACATGGCACCTACAAGAACAACGCTGACACACTGACCGGGCAAACGATTGTCATCGAGGGACTATCCGCCCTGCAGACGGATGTCCTGCTGCTGGTACAGCTGCAGGACGGCACCCAGCACTCGGCGATACTGCGGCCCGCATCAGCAAGCTTTACCATCCCGCTGCAGGCGTCGAAACTCAAGATCGCAGGCGATTACTGGCGCATGGGTATCGTCCACATCCTGGAAGGCGTTGACCACCTGTTGTTCGTGCTGTCCCTGATGCTGATCGTGAGCGGATTCGGCCCGTTGTTGAAAGCGGTGACCGCCTTTACCGTGGCCCACAGCATCACCCTGGCGCTGGCGACACTGGGCGTCGTGCATCTGCCCGCGGCCCCCACAGAGGCGGTCATTTCTCTCAGCATCTTGTTTCTTGCTTCGGAGATCATTCATAAACAGCACGGCCAGTTCGGGCTGACCGAACGCTACCCCTGGGTGGTCGCGTTCGTGTTCGGGCTGTTCCACGGGTTGGGGTTTGCCGGTGCGCTGTCGGAGATCGGCGTGCCGCAGCACGAAGTGCCGCTGGCTTTGTTGATGTTCAACGTCGGCGTGGAGACGGGGCAGATTCTGTTCATACTGGCGGTGTCGGCCATACTGGCCGGACTGCGCCGACTACCGATGGCATTGCCCCCAGTTTCCCGGCAATGGGTTTCCTATGGGATCGGAGGGGTGGCCGCATTCTGGACCATACAGCGTATCGCCGGTTTTCTGCCAGGATCTATGGCCTAAAAATTATTGTGGACCTATCGACGGTCCGGACGTTTGAGCTGCAAAAGAGGTAACGGCATGTCTGCACCAAGGCGAGTGCTTTTTACAGTTTCCATGCTGGTACTGCTGTCCGGCTGCGCATCCTACGGCGTGATTGAAAACACCCCCATCGCCACGGCGAATCGCGAGGATGGCTACTCGGTCAGAACCTTCACCGCGCGCTCAAGCCATGGCGAGACTGCCGTAACGGTGGCTTTGTCCGGCGGCGGCACCCGTGCGGCGGCCCTTTCCTACGGCGTCATGAAGGAGATGCGGGACACGCCGTGGCAAGGCGGTAACGGTGGCGCACAAACCTTCCTGGCGGAAGTGGACTCCATCAGCTCCGTATCCGGCGGCAGCTTTACCGCGGCCTATTACGGCTTGTTCGGGGAGCGACTGTTCGAGGATTTCGAGGAGAAATTTCTGAGAAAAGACGTACAAGGGTCTCTGGTCAGGGGATTGTTCAACCCCTTCCGATGGTTCAGTTCCAGCGGCCGCACAGAGTTGGCCGTGGAAACCTACAACCGGGAGCTGTTTGAGAATGCCACCTATGCGGATATGCTCAAACGGGACGACCTGCCGCTCATCATCATCAACGCCTCTGATCTCGGATATGGCGTCCGCTTTTCCTTTATCCAGGATTACTTCAATTTTCTGTGTTCCGATCTGTCCACCTATCCGGTTGCCCGCGCGGTTACCGCCTCCTCGGCCGTGCCTATTGTGTTCAATCCGGTGGTACTGGAGAACTATCCGGACTGCGGCACGACGCCCCCGGAATGGCTTCTGGCGGCCAAGAAACGGGCCCTGGAATCCAAGAGTCTACGCCTTCAGGGCCTGGTGACAGGTCTGGAAACCTACTACGACAAGGACACCCGCAAATACGCCCATTTCGTGGATGGCGGCATCACCGACAACCTGGGTCTGCTTGCGGTGTTCGACTATATAGCCGTTGTGGGGGGCGTAGAGGCATACATCAAAAAAACCGACAGAACGCCGCCCACCCGTCTCGTCTTGATCTCGGTCGATGCGTCCACCTCGCCTGAACCGGAAATGGATAGCAGCAACAGACAACCCTCTATTGCGGAAACGGTGGGGGCCATGAGTAACGTGCAACTCCATCGTTACAACATCGCGACGGATGAGTTGATCAAAGCTGCCGCCCAGGAATGGTCGGAAGCACTTTCAACACCCGGGCAGCCGGTTGAGATCTACCTGATTCGAATCAGCCTGGAAGAACTGGACGACGAGGAAGATCAGAAGTTCTTCAACCAGGTGCCCACGAGCTTTTCTCTGACGGATGAGCAAGTCGACCGATTGATCGCGGTGGGTGCCCAACTGCTGCGTGACGATCCCGAATTCCAACGTCTGCTGTCCGAAGTCAACGGGCCTCGGGTGGTAAATTGATCCAGTTTTAGCCGCGCCTCACCCGTGCTCGGCTTGGCCCTGGCTGGAGCGAGCCGGAGGCGGGCCCGGCCAGGCGACACAGTGGTAACGACAGGCCTTGAGTCACGAGGGGGCGCCTGATTCAAGCGGGCACAAGCGACCGACGCCCCCCCAAATAAAACATGGCCCCGGGCTCTTCAACATCAGAGCTCGGGGCCGTGCAAAGGTTTTGGCCGGCTAGTGCCATGAGTCAGCAGTTTGTTGCATTTCGGCAAGACGAGAACTGCTCAGACGCTAGGCGGACTCATCAAACGATCGTGGTTGACCCGGTCGAAGAACGCCTCCAGGTCCACATCCACCACGATGCCCCGGCCCGACCGGATACCTTGAACCCGAGCAATCGCCTGATGGGCCGAACGACCCGGTCTGAACCCATAACTGTGCTCAGAGAAGGTCCCATCCCATCGGCTCTGTAAGACTTGCAACAGCGCCTGCCGGATAACCGGTCGAGAACACACGGTATCCCCAGCTTGCGCTTGTCCTTGCGCGCCCCCGGCTTCGGGATCTCCACCCGTCTGACCGGTTGCGGACGATACTCCCCTTTCAATAGCGCTTCCTTGATCCGCGGCCAATGGGCTCTGCGATACACCCCCAGCTCATCGACCCCCATAGCGTCCACCCGTGGCTTAAGCTCCTGTCTTATCTCACGATTTCTCTCTTACGTGTTGCTTGGCGGCTCACGTAGGGGGGATCTCATGAGACTCCCGGAATTGTCAAACTGTGTCTGCCTCCCCAGCAGAGCTGGGGGGTCTCTCGGTTTTTTTAGTTGGTCGCGGCAGTTTTGCCGTGCGCCTGATCAATGCGCTCCTTGAGCGCCTTAGCCCAGTAGTCCATGGATTCCTTGACGTAGGCCCAGGTGGAGTACGAGTTCACGTAATCCGTGGCGCCTCGGGTAACGCCTTCGCCCCAGTTATATTTCTTCGGAATGCGCGTATCCACGTAAGCCCCGATTTGCTCGCTGGTGACGCTGTCAAGCGCCTCCATTTCCACCGATGCCTCGCCAACGAACATGGTGCTGCCCGGCTCCCCGTCCGCCACACCGGTCGCTGCGTCACCGACCCATAGGAAGGGTACGACCAAGGTCACCACCGACGCTTCCGGCTTGTTCGCGACCACATCAGTGAGTGCGATTCGCAGCCGCAACACGTCCGGACCCGGTTCCTCGACCACCGGATAGTCACCCGATACCTCCTTGACGATGGCGTCGTGGAAGTAGTCGGTCAGCGCCTTGAGTTCGGTCGGATCGATACCCTTGTAGTCCGCGTCGTCCTTGAAGAAGATTTTGATCCGATCGATCATGAGCTTGTTGTAGGGTGATTTGGTATCAGGATGCGCCCGATAATAAAAGGCTCCGTCGTCTTCCGGGTTGGGCGTCAGTTTGGAGTAATCCGAGAGAAAGCCATGGGCCTGGTAGTCGCCCAGGCTGGGTGCGTCGGGTGCATCGGACTCTGCGCCGAAGGCAGGGACTGCGGCCAGGGCCAGAGCCAGCGCCGCCGGGCTGAAGGCGTTCAAAAATTTCACAGCATATTTTCCTGTAACAAGGTTAGGGGAGTTGCCCACCGCCGCCCACGCTGATCACATAGAAGGCGGCAGGGGTGGCGGTGGGATCGAGCAGCTGTGCGGCCTTGAGTCATCGGCAGCCAGGCCCGGGTATCTGCAAACAGTCAGATGGGGCAGGTGTGCGTCACATCCCGTCAACAATGGCCTTCTTCTTGGCCTTGTACTCCTCCGGCGTGATGTACCCACCCGCCGCCAGCTTATCGAGCTGCTGCATCTGCGACTCCGGACTGGACTTTGCCGCGGGTGCGGGCGCGGGTCGAGAAGTCGCTGCCTGGGCTTGTGCCTCCTCCGCGTCGGTTCTGCGTTCCATGTTGCCAACAACCTTAGCTGCGAACACACCGCCAATGAATGCGCCCGCGTCGTTCGCGTTCGCAGACGTGCTGATCATGACAGCCGTGCACAACACAGCGCCGGCCAGCACGTAACTGGGGAATCGTTTGCGAGTAACCATATTCGTATCTCCTCAGATTGGGGTGCAGTTGCCGTAGAGCATGAAACTGACCTCATCGCCGACCACCGACGCCTTCATGGCACCCGTGTCACCGTCAACGGTCAACGCCCACCCACGGCCAAGTTCGACACCCTGAACGATCAGGTGGTTTCCGCTGACCTCCATGTTGTTGACCGGAGAAACCTCTTTGACGCCACTGAAGTGGGTGCCGCGAATAACCTTCTGTTCCACATCCAGTACCATGAACTCCGGCAAATCGTATTTTCTGGCCGGGCCTTGCTGGCAGCCTCCAGTCTCGGTGCAGGCGATGACATCGGTTGTGGCGCAAATCAGATTGCTGGTCCCGTCCAGAGCGGCGGCCGTTGCCGCACTCGAAACCAGGCACATAACCGTGGCGACACCTGTGGCACAAAACCCGGCAAGCTTGGCATATTGCATCAATCGACTCCTAACATGAGTTAGCGGGAACGTAGTGGGTATGCGTCCGGAGTTGAAAACGAGATGAATCAACCGGCATCCCGACGCCGTGTGCGAGCCTATTTAGTCGAAAAAGCCTGAGTCAAGCTGCGCAATCAAAGGGCCAAGCGGCAAAAACCAAGGGCTGTTGAAGCTGCGCTGCCCAACAAAAAAGTCGGCTTGTCTGAGTTGCCGCAAAGGCGGCAGTCTAATATCCAGCGCGGAAGTATCGCATACCGGAACCGCTGAATACTATGCAAAATCCGCAAAAACCACCCATTTCGGCGCGGGGGTTTGGCAACGGTCCCGGGATGGGCCCAGCGCGACAGCCGAACACGGTATGGGTTGAGAGTCCAACGGGACAGGACGCACGGCGGCTTCCACGGGGCCCATTGCGTGGGCCGGGTGGAAGCCGTCGCGCGTAGCGTAAAACTCAGCCCCCGGTTTGCGGGCACATGTCCTTGGCATCGATCCCGGCCACTTCCACTGGGGTTTTCATGGCGTCACGACGGAAGGGCTCACCCAGTTCCTGATTCAGCACCACTTCGATGAATGTGGTGACATTGTCGTTCATCTGCTCGTGGATCGCGGTTTTCAGCCCCTGGGTCAGCTCGTCCATGGTTTTGACCTTGACACCTTTCACGCCGCACGCCTCCGCCACCTGGGCGTACTCAACGCCGACGTTGAGCTCGGTACCGACGAAGTTATCGTCATACCAGAGCGTGGTATTGCGCTTCTCCGCGCCCCACTGGTAGTTGCGGAAAATGATCATGGTGACAGGCGGCCATTCATTGCGCCCGCAGGCCGTCATCTCGTTCATGGAAATGCCGAAGGCGCCATCCCCGGCAAAACCCACCACCGGCACGTCCGGGCGGCCAATCTTGGCCCCGAGTATGGAGGGGAAACCATAGCCACAGGGCCCAAACAGACCCGGCGACAGGTATTTCCGACCCTCCTCGAAGCTGGGATAGGCATTGCCGATTGCGCAGTTATTGCCGATGTCGGTGGACATGATGGCATTACCCGGCATGGCGGCCTGGATCGCCCGCCAGGCCTGGCGGGGTGACATCCGTTCCGGCTCGCGGGCACGGGCGCGCTCGTTCCAGGTCACACCGGGGTCATCGTCCTCGTGGTCCATGGCCGCGAGTTCGGCGCTCCAGCTCGCCTTGGTTTCGGCGATCAGCGTTCGCCGCGCTTCCCGGCCGGCGTCGCCGGCGGACGCGTCCAGCTGGGCGAGAATACCCTGGGCGACCAGCTTCGCATCACCCTGAATACCGACGGTGACTTTCTTGGTAAGACCAATGCGGTCCGAGTTGATGTCCACCTGGATGACCTTGGCGTCCTGGGGCCAATAGTCGATGCCGTAGCCGGGCAGGGTCGAGAACGGATTCAGGCGCGTGCCCAGTGCCAGCACCACGTCGGCCTTGGAAATCAGTTCCATGGCCGCTTTGGAACCGTTGTAACCCAGGGGGCCCACTGCAAGCGGGTGCGAGCCGGGGAAGGCGTCGTTGTGCTGATAGCCGCAGCAAACCGGTGCATCCAGACGCTCCGCCAGTGCCCGGGAAGCGTCGATGGCCCCGCCAATCACCACGCCTGCGCCATTGAGAATGACGGGAAACTGGGCCCCGGACAACAGCTTGGCCGCCTCAGCCACGGTCTCCGGCGCCCCCGGCGGACGGCCCAGATTGACCCGCTGGGGCAATTCGATGTCGATGACGTGGGTCCAATAGTCCCGAGGTACATTGATTTGCGCCGGGCCGCAACCGCGCCAGGCTTTCTCGATCACCCGGTTCAGCACCTCGGCAATCCGACTCGGATCCCGCACCTCTTCCTGGTAACAGACCATGTCCTGGAACAGGGCCATCTGCTGGATTTCCTGAAAGCCGCCCTGTCCGATGGTCTTGTTGGCCGCCTGGGGGGTAACCAGCAACATGGGCGTATGATTCCAGTATGCGGTCTTGATTGGGGTCACGAAGTTGGTGATGCCCGGACCATTCTGGGCGATGGCCATGGACATGTTGCCGGTGGCGCGGGTATAGCCATCGGCGCTCATGCCGGCGTTGCATTCGTGGGCGCAATCCCAGAACTTGATGCCGGCGGCCGGAAACAGATCGGAGATCGGCATCATGGCCGAGCCGATGATGCCGAACGCATGCTCGATACCGTGCATTTGCAGGACCTTGATAAAGGCCTCTTCGGTGGTCATTTTCATCAATCAAACTCCTGGTTGATCTGGAAACGGGCTGCTGCACGGATCCAAGCATGTCCTGGTTCTGACCCACGCGTGTCAGGCAAGCGGGCTGTCATCCAACGGTTGAGTTCAGTTCATCTGAAAGGGCGCGTTCGACGCTCGCGAATCCCGACGAAAACTTGGAACAGGCGGGCATTTCACCATAGCCCTGCACCACGTCAATACGGCCCCGGCGCGCAGTCCAACAGAATAGGGGCGGTCAGCGCATCAAGGTATGGCCAGTTCAGAATTTGACTGGGGCCAGATGCGTGTCCGGGTTGCCGAACCCTAGTGAGCCACAGATAAGCGCGACAGAACCGCCGTGGCCACAGCGTTGGATTTCGCGACTGGTGCCGCATGCCCCAGGCTGACACAGCTTTGGCCGGTCATGCTATGTTCAGTTCCGTTGGCTTTGTGTGCCACATCCGACCAGCCTGCCCGAATCCGTTTCAATCCTTGGAATGATGACTGTACGCTCGGTGGTGTCGCAAACCCGATCGAGGGGGCGACAGGACGATGGTGTGACGACACACCCTGCGGGCCCGCCATGGCGACATGGCACCGGTGCCCCGTGTCATCATCTCTGAACACAGGACCAGGACCATTGCCGAAACAAAGGTGTCTTATCTTGGGCGGCTGCGGCTTTATCGGCTCGCATCTGGCGGATTCACTTCTGAACTCAGGCTATGACGTGCGTCTGTTCGACAAGCAAAATGTCGATACCCGCAACATCGAGCACATACTTCCCCAGATCGAGCTGCACCGGGGTGACTTCACCAATACCGCGGATATCACGGCCGCGGTTGAGAACGTCACCTACGTCGTCCATCTTGTCGGCACAACCCTGCCAAGCCGGTCTAACGACAATCCCCGGTATGACCTGGAATCCAATGTGGGCGGCACCCTGAGCTTGCTGGATGCCGCGGTGGAAGCGGGGGTACACAAGGTCATATTCTCGTCGTCGGGCGGTACCGTGTACGGTGTATCCGAGCGCATCCCTATTCCCGAATCAGCCCCGACGCAACCGCTGTGCGCCTACGGTATTTCCAAGCTTGCGATCGAGAAGTACCTCGCCCTCTATCACCACCTGCACGGGCTGGACTATACCTGCCTGAGAATCGCCAACCCCTATGGCGAGCGCCAGAATCCGCTGGCGGCCCAAGGTGCGGCGGCGGTGTTCCTGGGCCGGGTCCAACGAGGCGAACCCATCCACATCTGGGGAGACGGCCAGGTGACCCGGGATTACATCTATGTGGCGGACGTGATCAGGGCCTTCGACCAGGCACTGCACAGCAGCGCGTCGGAGCATGTGTTCAACGTCGGCAGCGGACAGGGTGTGTCCCTCAATCAGTTGCTCCAGGTGATTGAGGACGTCACCGGCATCACCCCGGATGTTCGGTATCAGGCCGGGCGAAAACTGGATGTGCCGGTCAGCGTTCTCGACATCAGCCAGATGCGGCAGACGTTCGATTGGATACCGCAGGTCGATCTCGCCGCCGGCATCGCCAGAACCTGGCGCTGGATTCAGGAGACCTATCCGAACTGAGTGCGACGGCCCTGTTACCGTCGCCAGCGGGTATCGTGACCGGTTGTTCGACCGCTACAGTTCCTTGATGGCGGCGATCAACTGGTTGGCCACCTTCTGGCCATCGCCATAGACCATGTGGGTGTTGTCACCGAAAAACAGCGCGTTCTCGATCCCCGAGAATCCGGTGCCCCGGCCGCGCTTGACCACCAGCACGTTGTGCGCCTGATCGGCGTTTAGAATCGGCATGCCAAAGATCGGACTCGACTTGTCGGTCCGCGCCGCCGGGTTGACCACGTCGTTGGCCCCGATCACGATCGCCACATCCGCCGTGGCAAACTCCTGGTTGATCTCCTCCAGGTCGTAAATCATGTCATAGGGCACACCCGCCTCGGCCAGCAACACGTTCATGTGACCCGGCATCCGGCCCGCCACCGGGTGGATGGCAAACTTCACCTCCACCCCGTTGGTCTCCAGCAGCTGACACATCTCCCAGATCTTGTGCTGCGCCTGCGCCACCGCCATGCCGTAGCCCGGCACCACAATCACCTTGCCCGCGTACGCCATCTGGATCGCCGCATCCTGCGGCTGCATCTCCTTCATCGTCCCCTCGGGCGCCTCGGACTGCGTGCCCTCGTCGGAGCCAAAACTGCTGAACAGCACATTGGTGATCGGACGGTTCATCGCCCGCGCCATCAGCTGCGTCAGCAACGAGCCCGCCGCACCCACAACCGTGCCCGCAATGATCATCGCCGCGTTGTCCAGCACAAACCCCTCAAACGCCACCGCCAAACCGGTGAAGGCGTTGTACAGCGATATCACCACCGGCATGTCCGCCCCCCCAATGGGCAGCGTCATCAGCACCCCAAGCGCCAACGCCAGCATAAAAAACACCAGCACCGTGAACGCCCCGGCATCGCCAAAAATGATCACCCCGCCCAGCAACACCATCAACCCAAACAAACCCAGGTTGATCCACTGGTGCATCGGCAGCTTGACGATCTTCCTCTGCAAACCCTGTAACTTGGCAAAGGCAATACACGACCCGGAAAACGACACCGTGCCGATCATCGCCCCCAGCACCGCCAGCAACACCACCACCGTACCGTGGTGCAGCTCACCCGGCGCCGCCGACGTCACCTTCAGCAACTCCACCGCCGCAATCGCGCCCGCAGCACCACCGCCCATGCCGTTGTAGATGGCAATCATCTGCGGCATGTCCGTCATCGCCACCTTCTTGCCCGTCCACCACGCCAGCCCACCGCCGATGGCAATACCCGCCACCATCAGCGCGTAGTTCTCAAGACCCGGGTAGAAAAACGTGGCCACCGTCGCAATCGCCATCCCGGCGCCCGCCCACACAATGCCGCTGCGCGCCGTGCGTGGATGCGCCATCCGCTTCAAGCCCAGAATGAACAGCACCGCCGCCGCAAAGTAGGAGATCTCAATCAGCGTCGCCATGACTCAGCTCCCCTCCTTGCTCTTGAACATCTCGAGCATCCGCTCGGTCACCACATAACCGCCCACCGCGTTACCCGCCGCCAGAATCACACCGATAAACCCAATAGCCGACTGCAGTCCCGTCTCCGCCAGACCCAGCGCCACCATCGCGCCCACCAGCACAATACCGTGCACAAAGTTCGAGCCCGACATCAGCGGCGTGTGCAAAATCACCGGCACCCGGCTGATCACCTCGTGACCGGTAAATGCCGCCAGCATGAATATGTACAGCGCGGTGAACCCTTCGATCATGTCCTCTCTCCCGGTGTGGCGCACCACACACACGTTCTTGTCTGGTTGTATACCGTCTCTCAACCCCTGGCACGCGCTCGGCCTCAGGCGCTCTCCAGCTGGGCGCGGGTCGGCTCGTGACGAACCTCACCGGCGTGGGTCAGCACGCTGCCAATCAACACCTCGTCCTCCCAGTCCAGCTCCAGCGCACCCTCTTTGATCTGCGGGGTCAGAAAATTCAGCAGGTTCTTGGCGTACATCTCGGTGGCGTGAATCGGGATCGAGCTGGCTATGTTGGTCGGGCCCGCCACCAGAACACCCCCGTGATTCACCGTGCGCCCCGCCTCGGTCAACTCGCAGTTGCCCCCGCTCTCGGCCGCCAGATCCACCACCACCGAACCCGGCTTCATCGCCTCCACCATCTCCCGGGTGATGATCCGCGGCGCCGAACGCCCCGGAATCGACGCCGTGGTGATCACCGCGTTGGCCGCCGCCACGTGCCGCGCCAGAACCTCCGCCTGCTTG
>Ga0316194_10001148_pt1 | contig 18077 bp, 18 predicted proteins | sample CroRivsedime1_MG_FD_204936 | JGI IMG/M metagenome (GOLD analysis project Ga0316194, IMG submission 204936) | Coastal sediment microbial communities from Maine, United States - Cross River sediment 1 | ecosystem: Environmental > Aquatic > Marine > Coastal > Sediment | place: USA: Maine...
TTTATAATGATATCAATATGTGGTGCCGAAGGCCGGACTTGAACCGGCACGGCCGTAAGCCACTACCCCCTCAAGATAGCGTGTCTACCAAATTCCACCACTTCGGCACATTTTGATAAAAAGTACGAATAACCGGATAATTTCTATTCTGCCTGTTTGGCCGGCTGGGTGTCGCTGCTTCCGGTTGTCGGCGGTGCGGCTGTACCGGGTGCCGCTTTACTCTCAACGGGTGCCGGTGCGGCTGTACCGGGTGCCGTTTGACTTTCAACGGGTGCCGGGGTGCCGGTGACCACCGATTCTCCGGTACGATGACCGGACAGGTAAGCAAGCCCAAGTGACGTGACCATAAATATTATGGCTGCCGCGGTTGTGGCTTTACTTAAAAATGTAGAGGCACCGGTACTGCCGAACAGGGTCTGGCTGGAACCGCCACCGAAGGCTGCTCCCATGTCTGCCCCTTTTCCTGTTTGGAGCAAAACGATCATGATCAGCGCAATACTTACAATAACATGGATGATGATAAGTAATATCGACATAATAAAATTTTCTCAAAAATTATTTAAATTTAACGATCCGGCTGAAAGATTCCGCATCGAGGCTTGCCCCGCCTACCAGCGCACCGTCAATATCCGGCATTTGCATGAGTTGAGTGACATTGTCTGGTTTGACGCTGCCCCCGTACAAAATTCTAACGGCCTTAGCGAGGGCGACGCCGAAATCCGTCTCAACCAAAGACCGGATATATTGATGGACGTCCTGGGCCTGATCCCGGGTGGCTGTTTTTCCGGTGCCGATGGCCCAAACCGGTTCATAGGCAATAACCAGGGTAGCCAGATCATCTGCAAGATGTCCTTCTAACCCCTTTTTCACTTGTTTGTCAAGCACAGAAAATGTTTGGCCGGAATTGCGTTCAGCTTCCGTTTCACCCACGCAAAAAACCGGAATCAGCTGTGCATTAATGGCTGCCCGAATTCTTTTGTTAACGGTTTCATCGGTTTCATTAAAAAACTGACGCCTTTCCGAATGGCCGATGATCACATATTGACATCCGGCAGATACCAGCATAGCTGCGGATATTTCCCCGGTATAAGCTCCCTCTTTTTCCCAGTGCAAATTCTGGGCCCCCAGACCCACCCGACTGTTCTTTACAACTTTTGCAACCGGATCAAGGGCGGTGAACACCGGTGCGATCATGATATCCACATCCAGAGTGTCTGCAACCAGCTTGACAAGCTGGCCTGCTGTTTCAACAGCTTCTGAAGATGTTTTATGCATCTTCCAGTTTCCGGCAATAAGCGGTGTACGGTTATCCATTTTACGATCTCCTTCTTTAAAGTTCCGCGCCGACCATCGCCGCCAGATCCACCATGCGCGCAGAATACCCGGCCTCATTGTCATACCAGGAAAGCACTTTCACCATGTTGCCGACAACGTAGGTGGTGGGCGCATCCACGATGGAGGACAAGGACGATCCGTTAAAATCAATTGAGACCAAGGGGGCATCACTATATCCCAGAATACGGGACAGGGACCCTTCGGATGCCTGCTTTAAGGCCTCGTTTACCTCCGAAACGGTCACCCCCGATTTATCAACGCTGGCAACCAGATCTACGATGGACACATTGGGCGTCGGAACCCGGATGGCAAGGCCGTTGAGCTTGCCGGAAAGCTCAGGCAGCACCAGAGCGACGGCTTTGGCGGCACCTGTGGTGGTGGGTATCATTGAAAGTGCCGCCGCCCGGGCCCGGCGCAGGTCTTTGTGGGGAAAGTCAAGCAAGCGCTGGTCCCCCGTATACGAGTGGATGGTGGTCATCAATCCATGCTGCAGACCGAAATTTTCCAGCAACACCTTGGCAACCGGCGCCAGACAGTTGGTGGTGCACGAGGCGTTGGAGATGATATGGTGCTGGCGGGGATCATACCGGTTGGAGTTGACCCCCATGACAATGGTGATATCCGGATCACCGGCCGGTGCGGAGATGAGAACTTTACGGGCACCGGCTGTTAGATGTTTGGCGGCGCCCTCTCGATCCCGAAAGATTCCGGTGCTTTCGGCCACAATATCCACCCCAAGATCGCCCCAGCCAATTTTTTCGGGGTCTTTCACGGACCGGATTGCAATAGATTTGCCATCGATCTCGATGCTGTCTTCCTTGGCAGTAACTTCCTTATCCAACCGACCGTGAACGGAGTCGTATTTCAATAAATAGGCCATCGTCGCCGAATCAGTCAGATCATTGATCGCCGCTACCTCCACGTCGGGATGATTCAGAGAGGCTCGCAATACCATCCTCCCGATTCTACCAAAACCATTGATTCCAAGTTTTATACTCATTTATCCCCCTTCATATTTTTTTTGTGTTCGTGTTAGTGGTTGAACTTTTATGATAATTTTAAGAGAAAATCTCTGCAACCGCCCACCGGGTTTAGACCTACGGGTCGGAGGCTGAATTCTCAGCGGTAGGCTGGGATTTTGCCAGTTTTTTCATCATTACCAGTGCATCTTCCTTTGAATCGCTATAATATTTAGGTCGACGTCCGATCTCCTTAAAACCGAGTTTTTCATAGAGTTCGACCGCCGGGATGTTTGAGGGGCGAACTTCAAGAAAAACCGAGTTCGCTCCCTGCCGGGTGCCCATAGTGAAACAGCTGTTAAGAAACCAGGTGGCAATCCCGTGTCCCCGCCGGGCTGGAGTCACGGCGATTTTTAAAATGTGCAGTTCATCCGCCACCCGGCGTATGAACGCATATGCAACTATCTGTGATGTGTTATCCGCTTTGGCTGATTTGACCACATAATTGCAGGCATTCTGAGAGGACAGTTCACCTTCAAAAGAAATACGGCCCCAAGGCCATTGGAATGAGAGCTGCTCGATTGCAAGGATCGGTTCAAGGTCGGTCCTGTTTATGGTCTCGATCCGCCACTTGTTCACTTTTTAGCTCCGCTTGTTGCCTTTCAAAATTCCACTGGCCAGGGATATACTTTTTTTGCCGAAGGATTCCAGGTTTGTCGCAAGTTCATCTAGTTTCATTTTTTTCCGCATACTTGCCGCTTGGATCAAAACCGGGAGGTTGACTCCGGATAATACCTCAATACGACCTTCCTCGAGAAATGAATAACTCAAGTTGGAGGGGGTGCCCCCGAACATATCCGTCAGAATAAGGACGCCTTCCTGCCCTTTAACATTTTTTATTCCTTGGGAAATTTTGTCGCGTAATTTTTCTGAATTTTCACTCAAGTCAATGGAAACCGATTCGAGCGACTCGGGTCGGCGGCCGATAATAAACTCAGCCGCCCCTATCAACGCTTCTCCAAGCTGGCAATGTGTTACAATAACAATACCGATCATAAATCACCGTATAAATACTATATTCTATTATTCTTTTTGTTACAGGATTTTCGGGAAATCTTTGATCTATACAGGCTGGGTTCGGTCGCGGTGATTCAGTTCCACTGTTTTACCCATGGCACGAATATGTTCATATATGGTCCGGGCAATGGTTACGGAACGATGCCGACCACCAGTACATCCGAGTGCAATGGTTAAATAGGCCTTTCCCTCTTTTTCGTACAAAGGGATTAAATAGTCAAGAAGATCCTGATATTTCTTAAGAAAATCACGAGTTTCATCATTGTTCAGGACAAAATCTCTGATCTCCTGGGTTTCTCCATCTAGTTCCTTTAATTCCGGAATAAAATAAGGATTTACCAGAAATCGCACATCCATAATCAAATCGGCATCATTGGGGATTCCGCGTTTATAACCAAAGGAGAGAACATTAATCTGCATCGGCACAAGTTCTCTGCTTCTTTGGGCCAATTCAAGTACCTTGGATTTGAGCTCATGAACATTGAACTTGGAGGTGTCGATTACCAGATCTGCTGCCGACCTCAAGTCTTCCAGCTGCTCTTTTTCAGTCCGAATGCCGTCAAGCAGACTTTTCTCCGGAGACAGGGGATGCTGTCTGCGTGTTGTACTGTACCGTTGGAGCAGGATTTCTTCTTCAGCCTCCAGGAAGAGAATTTCGAAATGATATCCTTTTAGCTTAAGCTCATTGAAGACGGCGCTGTATTTGGCAAGAAAGCCTCTCTCGCGCAAATCCATTACCAGGGCGATTCCTGTAATTTCAGAATCTGGCTCCATCGGCATTTCAAGAAATTTCGGCAGAAGACCCACCGGCATATTATCGATGCAGTAAAATCCGCCATCCTCCAGCGCGGCCATGGCCGTACTCTTTCCGGAGCCTGAAAGTCCTGTAATTATAAGTATGGTTACGTTTTTCACTTTAGATTTTAATATTTAGGTCTTCGGATATTGTTTTCTGTAAGGATAGAACGGGGCCCCCTGAGCAAGGTGTACGAATAGTTCTTTGTTGGAGGGTGGCGACCGATAGAGCAGTCCAAAAGCTTTATCTGGAAGACGATGCAGCTAAAACTCTTCATCCTCCTCTTTGATAATGCCTAATATTTCGTCGCTGTCAACAGCTTCCAACAGCCGGCTTTTGAACGGGTCGTTTTTAAGGATACGTGAAATTCGGGCCAGCAGTTTCAGGTGAAGACCCGTGGAGTTTTCCGGCGTGACCAAGAGAAAAAAGATATGCGTCGGCTGGCCATCCAGGGATTCAAAATCGACGCCCTTGCGACTCAGACCAAATCCAAGCACAAGTGATTCAAGATTTTTCATCTTTCCGTGGGGAATGCCGATCCCACCACCAATACCGGTGCTTCCGAGCCGTTCTCTTTCCATCAGGACTTTGGACAGGTCCTTCTGGCTGACACCGGCTATTTCAGCCACTGGAACCACGAGTTCTTCCAAAATCCCTTTTTTGTTTAGAGCTTTTAAATCAGGTAGAATTGATTTCCTATCTAAAACATCGCAAATTTTCATTTTGAGAATACCATACGGCAGTCCGGATTTAAAATACAAATCGTTGAAGCGCTAACTATAATCACGAACTGGGCTGAATCAAGCCATAGTGTCCGTCTTTGCGTCGATACAGCACATTTATCTGATCAGACCTGGCATTGGTGAACACCAGGAAATTATCCTCAATCAAATCCATCTGTAATACGGCTTCTTCAACATCCATCGGTTTATATTCTATATTCCTGACTTTTACCTGTCTTTCACTTTCATCTTCCGGCAGATTTTCAGCCTCCTCGAGAATGGAGCGGCTGCGGTTTTTGGCTGCAGATCGGCGTTCTCTTATTTTTTCTTTATTTTTCTTAATTTGTTTTTCAAGCTTATCCAGCGTCATGTCGATGGCGGAATACATGTCGATAGTTTCTTCTTTGCCGTTTATATTAAGTTTATCGCCGGCAATGTTGATTTCAGCGATGTGGCGAAATTTTTCGACAGCAAGGACGACATTGGCTTCGGCCGGATTGTCAAGAAATTTGTCGAAACGATCCAGTTTGTCACTCACATATGCTTTCAGATGTTCAGAAGGATCAAGGTTTTTAAAGGTTACGGATGTTTGCATATTCTATGCTCTCCCTAAATTTGTTTGCGTTTATTGGATGGCAATACTTTCAACATCTCACGATATTTGGCAACGGTCCTGCGCGCGATGTGAATCTGATCTTCTTTCAAGATCCGGGCGATCTTATCATCGCTGTAAGGCTTTTTCTGATCTTCATTCGCAATGATTTGTCTTATTTTCTCCTGAACGCTGGCAGAAGCAATCGACCCGCCCTGGGACCGTCTAATAGAGCTATTAAAAAAATATTTCAACTCAAAAATACCCTGAGGGGTAAAAGCATATTTGTTTGTCGTGACCCGGCTGATGGTGGATTCATGCATTTGAATGTCCTGGGCCACATCTCTTAGCACCATTGGCTTTAGATGGGCAATGCCTTTGTCAAAAAATTCGCGTTGATAGCGCAAAATGCTCTCCATCACCCGGTAGATGGTTTTTTGACGTTGATGAATGCTCTTAATCAGCCAGGCAGCAGATCGCATTTTTTCCTGGATGTAGTCTTCAGCCTCCCCGGAGATATTTTTGCCGCGGGTGATAGAGCTTTTATAAAAGGAATTTACACGCAGTTTCGGCATGCCGTCGTCATTGAGCATGATGACGAATTCATCTTCAAGTTTATAGACATATATATCCGGATTGATATACTGAGGGGTTTCATCACTGAACTGACGGCCGGGCTTGGGTTCCAGACTTTTGATGACGTTAATCGCTGAAACAACCTCATCCATGCTCTTTTTGAGGGCCTTGCAAATAGCCTTGTAATTTTTCTTTTCCAGATTGGATAGATGATTGGTAATGATATCGATCACTATGGTGTCATCCAAACCTAGAAATTTAGCCTGAATCAGCAGGCATTCGCTAAGATCCCTGGCGCCAATGCCGATGGGATCAAAAGTTTGGATAATTGACAGAACTTCCTCGATTTTTTCAGGCGCTGAGCCACTCGTACTCACAATTTCTTCAACCGAAACTTCCAGGTAGCCATCCTTGTTCAGATTGCCGATAATAAGGCTGGCGATTCTTTCCTCTTCTTTATCCGGTTTGGTCATTAGAAATTGCCACAGCAAATGATCATTTAATGATTCATTGCTGGCGATGAAGGCTTCAAACCTCGGTGTGTCCCTGTCTTCCGATTCATGGTGAACCCTTCCGGGCGTATTGTACTCATCCAGATAGTTGCTCCAATCGATATCCTCCTGGATTTTGTCTTCTATGGTAACTTCTTTAACCTCAAGGTTTTCGGTGGTTGCAGCTTCCGCTGGTTCGGTCGATTGCTCGGCGGAGGTGCCGTCCGGCACTTCCTCCAGGGCCGGATTTTCCTCAAGCTCTGTTTGAATCGTATCCATGAGCTCCAGCCTGGACAACTGCAACAGCTTGATCGCCATCTGAAGTTGGGGCGTCATAATAAGTTGCTGGGTCAGTTTGAGTTGTTGTCGCAGTTCAAGTGCCATTTTATCCGTTGGTGTTGTTTTTTATGTGTTTTCCAAAAGAGGATCTAAATGAATCCTAATCCATCTATATCTCCGTCCTATTTATGAAATTTCCGATAGCGGACCCGGACGAGCTCAGCCGGTCGCAGCGCAGCGTAGATCCCGATTTATCGGGGAATTGAAACTTGAAGTTTGTAAATTGAATATTTGTGGATGTCGCTCTCCGAGGCGCAGGCGCTAAAACCCCTACGAGCCGGAGGCTTCGCTCCGTCTTTTTTAAAATCGAAAGAATACCTTATTTAAAAGTTTATAGTTTGCAATTTGAGTGCCAGTATTGACAAATATTTTTATTTTAGTTGAAATGCTTACAAATTGCAACCACATTCACAGGCCGGACAGGGTGCCGTTAATAGAGCAGTAGCTATTTGAAATTTGAGATTTTTTAGGCTTTCGGCAACTTGCCTGAAAATCCTCATCGAGTTCGGCTGAAAATGGGCCAAAAATATGTCTTGCCTGGCTATCAGCGTTTACCCCTCCCCGGAATTGCCTCAAAGCCCCGGGGAATTGTGGCGACAACGTTTCCTTTTAAAAAAATTTTGTCGGCGTTTAAATCATATTGAGCGGACTCCGCCGTGAGTTCGGCACCTTGTCCCAAAATTCGAATCGATTGGTCGCAAATAATGATACGCTGGCCGTGTGCATAGTTCAGATGTTCAGTCTTCATCTGATATTCTTCATTTCTTATCACAACATTACCAGAGAATTCAATGTCATTTGTATCGGTTTGTAATATCCCCTGATCGGCTTCGAGGTAAACTTCGCGATTGTCTTTAAGGAAATAGACAACCGACAGGTTTTTTAAATCGACTTTGTTTTCGGCTTCCATATAATTGGCAGAATCGGCCTCCAGACTCCATTCTTTTTTGCCGTCGCGGGTGGCGGTCTGCCGGATTTTACCCAGCGACAAATTAGCTCCTTCCTTGATGGAGGTAAGCAATGTTTCAGGCGCGTTGGAGACCTGGCGGTAGCCGAGGAACACACTCACAACCGTACCGACGGACACCAGGATGACGATCAGTAAAAATACGCTCAATTTTTTGGTTTTCTTTAGCCGAGACCAAACCATATTTAAATACAGGTTTCAGTGTTCAGAAGCCACTAATATATTCTAAGCTTTAAGGAGGCTTTGCCCCAATGTTGCAAGGTTGGGTTTCTAGAACTGGTCGATCAATTTTTCCCATTCCCCGCGGGCTTTTAGCAGCGCCTCGCACACTTCTCTAACCGCTCCGCATCCCCCTGTCGCCGATGTCGTCCAATCCGCATTTTGGAGGACGGTCTCACTGGCATCGGCCACGGCAACGGACAGACCAACGCGTCGCATCAGTGGCAGATCGGGCAGATCATCCCCTATATAAGCCGTTTGTTCGGGGGCAACCCCGGTTTGCTTGGCAATTTTAGCAAGTATCTTCGCTTTGTCCTGAATACCCTTAAATGAATATTGTATACCAAGGTCGCGGCAGCGATGATCAAGGGCCGGGGATTTTCTGCCGGTCACAATGCCGACTTTGATACCGGCCTCCATTGCCAGCTTTATACCGAGACCGTCTTTCACATTGAAAATTTTTGTTTCTTGGCCATCATGGCTGTAAATAATGGCGCCATCGGTGAGCACCCCGTCCACATCCAGCAACAGGAGTTCGATAGATTTTAACTTTTCCGACAATTCAGAATTTTTCATTTCAGAATCAGTATAAATTACATGCGTCAACAGCCATTAGCCATTGCCTATTGTGTGGATTGATTTAAGCTGGGAGAGCAGCTCATAAATGGTATCGAGTTTTAAGGAATTGGGACCGTCGCAGAGAGCCTTGTCTGGATTACTATGAACTTCCATGAAAATGCCGTCTACTCCCGCGGCCGCCGCCGCTCGGGCCAGCATAGGCGCATATTCCCGCTGCCCGCCGGAGCTTGTACCGGCTCCGCCGGGCAACTGGACGCTGTGGGTGGCATCAAAAATTACAGGATAGCCGATTTTACGCATAATCGTAAAACCGCGAAAATCCACAACCAGGTTGTTATACCCAAACATCGTTCCCCGCTCGGTTATCAAAATCCGGCGGTTTCCGGCAGAGGTGATTTTTTCCACAACATTGGCCATATCCCAGGGCGCCAGGAACTGACCTTTTTTGATGTTCACCGGCTTGCCGGTTTTTGCGACTTCGATAACGACGTCGGTCTGGCGGCATAAAAAAGCCGGAATCTGGATAATGTCCAGTATCCGGGCTGCCGCAGGGATCTCGCTGATGCGGTGTACATCTGATAGGATCGGGATGTCGAGTTCTGCTTTAATTTCCTTAAGGACCCTGAGCCCGTCGTTTAAACCAGGCCCCCTGAAAGCTGCAATTGAAGTGCGATTGGCTTTATCATAGGAAGCTTTGAATATAAAAGGGATCTCCAGCTTGGAGGTGATCTCCTTGAGAATGCCTGCAATCTCCCGGGTCGTCTCATAATCCTCGATGACGCAGGGGCCGGAAACAAGAACCAGGGGCGAACCGCGTCCGATGACGATATCACCTGTTTTTATTAGATTTGACATATACAATGCCTCACTCGGCGGCCGGGCTTGAATTGGGCTGGTGAAAATTACTCGTAATCTATCCTCTAAGTTTTATCCTGACGTTATTCCAAAATTGAGGTTTATTTAAGTCTTTAATACTCCGTCCGCTTGCAGCCGGAAACGCCATTATTTTAGAATATTCCATATTTATCGTGCAGCCTGCCAAAAGTCAAGAATCGAAAACAGGCCTTGATTATCGGTGGACTAACTGCTATTTAGAAAGATTACTATTTTGCGAAAGGAACCGATACTATCAATTGAGATCCGATAAAAAACATAGCAAATTCTGGTTAATCGCTATTATATGTTTGATGATCATGCTGCCCGGCGGATGGTTTTTGTGGGATCGCCTGGAGAAAGAAAAGCCGGCCATAGACATGAATTTACGTTCTCCCCATCTGGGCCGAGATCAGGAATTCACCCTTGCAGTGTCGGACTCCAAAAGCGGTCTGCGGAGGCTCTGGGTTGGCCTTCTAAAAAACGGTCAGGAAACTGTTCTGTACGATGAGAAGTTTCCTTCCGCCGGTTTTTTTAAAGGCGGAAAAATCCACGAGACGTCTGTTGAAATCCGGTTAGAGCCCGCGGTGTTGGGATTTGCCGACGGTGCAGCGATCCTGCGAACGGTTGTATCGGATTATTCATGGCGTGACTGGTGGAGGGGGAACAAAACCTATACTGAAAAAAACGTGATGATCGACACCCGCCCGCCCGAAATCGAGGTCTTGAGCCGAGCACACAATATCAACCAGGGTGGAGCAGGGCTGGTAATTTTTCGTACCTCTGAAACCTGCTCGCAAAGCGGTGTCCAGGTTGGTGACAGCTTTTATCCGGGACACACGGGATTTTTTAATGACAACAATGTCTACCTTGCGTTTATTGCGCTGGGATACCAGCAGGGGACGGATACCGCCATATTTGTAAAAGTCGCCGATTTGGCAGGAAACCAAGCCAAAAGCGGCCTGAACTACCATTTGCGGCGGAAAGTTTTCAGGCAGGATCGACTCAACATATCGGATCGTTTTTTGAAGCAAAAAATGCCGAATTTTTCATCACAGATTTCCCAGGATACGAATCTTTCTCTTGTGGACAAGTTTCTTAAAGTCAACCGAGATCTTCGTGAGGCTAATTATCAGAAAATCGCTGACGTGTGCCGCAATACCGATCCTAAAATGCACTGGCAGGGCGATTTTATAAGACTGCCGAAATCCGCCACCCGGGCGAAATTTGCGGATCACCGGACCTATATGTATAAGGGACGTGAGATCGATCGACAGGTGCACATGGGGTTCGATCTGGCATCCGTAGCCCGCAGCCCGATACCGGCTGCAAATACCGGAGTTGTAATTTTTGCAGAGTCTTTGGGAATTTATGGGAAAACGGTCATCGTGGATCATGGCTTTGGTCTGTTCAGTATGTATGCTCATCTGAGTCACATCGGTGTCAAAGTCGGGGATCAATTAGCCAAGGGCGATATTTTAGGCCGAACCGGTGCCACCGGACTGGCGGGCGGTGATCATCTTCATTTCAGCATGCTGATTCATGATACCTTTGTCAATCCCGTCGAGTGGTGGGATAGAAACTGGATTCAACATAACGTGTTATCAAAAATAGAAGGGGCCGGATCGAGCATAAAGCGGGAGTGATGGAGCATGAAAAAATTTAAAGTCAGCAAAACCATTCAGGAGATCAATCAAAAAATCAAATCCGGTGACGTCGTTGTCGTCACAGCAGAAGAGATTATCGATATCGTTAAAAATGAGGGTCCTGTCGAGGCTGCACATCAGGTGGATGTGGTGACTACCGGAACCTTTGCTCCCATGTGTTCATCAGGCGCGTTTATCAATTTCGGCCATTCGGTTCCCACCATCAAGGCATCCAGAGTGTGGTTGAATAAAGTTCCGGCTTATGCAGGGGTGGCGGCTGTCGACTGCTATCTCGGGGCAACCGAAGCTTGTGAGGATGATCCGCTGAATAAAGTCTATCCCGGAGAATTCAATTATGGGGGCGGTCATGTTATTCAGGATCTGGTTGCCGGGAAAAAGATCCATCTCAAAGCCACAGCATACGGCACCGACTGTTATCCAAACCGCCTGGTTGAAAAAGAAATATCTTTGAGTATATTGCCGCAGGCAACGCTTTGTAACCCCAGAAACGGATATCAAAACTACAACTGTGCCGTTAACCTCACAGATAAGACAATTTACACGTATATGGGGACATTGAAGCCCAGAGGCGGCAATGCGAACTACTGCTCGGCCGGGCAATTGAGTCCCCTGTTCAATGATCCCTTCTATAAGACCATCGGGCTTGGCACGCGGATCTTTTTGGGTGGCGCAGAGGGTTATGTTACCTGGCACGGCACCCAGCACAAACCCGCGGTCGAAAGGACCAAAAAAGGAGTCCCCGTCTCGCCGGCCGGAACCCTCTGGGTCATGGGGGATATGAAAAAGATGAGTTCAGAATGGCTGGTCGGGGTGAGTATTCAGGGTTACGGCTGTTCGCTGGCGGTGGGCCTGGGGATCCCCATTCCCATCCTGAATGAAGAAATAGCGGGCTATACGGCAATATCCGATGAAGACATCTTCACCCAAATCATCGACTACGGTAACGATTATCCCAAAGGCATTTCCAAGAGTTACGGTCAGGTGAGTTATGCCGAACTCAAAAGCGGCTCTATCAAGCTCAATGGGAAAGAGATTCCGACGGTGCCGTTGTCCAGCCTGGTCAGGGCCAGAAAGATCGCCGAAATTCTGAAAAATAAGATTTCCCAGGGAAAATTCACCCTTGGAGAGCCGCAGTTCACACTGCCGAGCTAAGGGTATATTTAGTAGTTATAGTTTGCCGGACACGCTCAAACCCTAATCCGGATAAACTGGAAATAACAAATTACAAGCACCAAATAACAAATAAATTCCAAATTACAATACTCAAACCTCAAATAAGATCAAAAACCAATTGTTTGGAATTTTGAATTTTAGTCATTGTGATTTGTTTGTTATTTGTCTTTTGGCTATTGTGATTTGATTGTATTTTGTTTTTTTGACATAAAAATAAAACATCAGAAAATATCCAATATGCAATCGAAAATATTCAATCAATAACATGCCGCCGAACATACGCACCTTCATCGCATTAGAATTGCCGCCAGCGGTCATTTCGTTGCTGGCGAAAGTGCAGGAAGATTTAAAATCGACGAGGCTCCGGGCAAAGTGGGTGCGACCGGAAAACATTCATCTGACCTTAAAATTTCTCGGAAATATCAACCCCACCGACATTGATAAAATCAGCGGGGCTATGATGGATGCCGTTGACGATTTTGGGGCCATTAACCTGGTTGCCGGAGGCGTCGGTGTTTTTCCGGGACTCAAACGCCCGCGTGTCATCTGGATCGGACTGGGAGGACAAATCCAGTCGCTTTTCGCAATGCAGCGCCTGCTGGAGGACAACCTGGCGGCCCTGGGTTTTAAAAAAGAAAAAAGATCGTTTAAAGGGCATCTGACGTTGGGTCGGTTCAGGCAGACCGTCAACCCGAACACGATCCGTCAAATCATGCGGGAATATGCGAATCGATATAGTGAAGAATTCACTGCCAGGCGGATCATATTGTTTAAAAGCGATTTGAAACCGACAGGGGCTGTTTATACTCAATTACGGCAGGCCGCTTTGGAATGACGATTGACGTTTAGGAATGACTAATGACGAGTGTCGAATGACAGATGAAGGATGTCGCTCTCCGAGGCGTAGGCGTACAACCCCTGCGAGCCGGAGGCTTCGCTCCGCCAACTATATATCATCATTATTAATCAAAAAATAAACAGCAATCCTTAATTCGACATTCGACATTCGTCGTTCGTCATTCATAGCAGGAGGAAGAATTTATGTCCATATCAGCAGATAAAGAAAAGGCCGTGGTCTCCGCCATGGCCCAGGTTGAACGCCAGTTCGGCAAGGGCGCCATCATGAAACTGGGAAGCAGGCCGGTTATGGAAGTGCCGGTAATTTCCACCAGTGCCCTGTCCTTGGACAATGCGCTGGGTATCGGAGGATTGCCCCGCGGCCGGGTTGTAGAAATTTTTGGACCCGAAGCTTCCGGTAAAACAACCCTGGCCCTGCACGCGGTGGCCGAAGCTCAGAAAAATGGTGGTATCGCGGCCTTTATCGATGCCGAACATGCCTTGGACATCGGCTATGCCAAAAAACTGGGCCTCGATTGTGATGAATTGCTGGTCGCCCAGCCGGATACCGGTGAACAGGCCCTTGAAATTGCCGATATGCTGGTTAGAAGCGGTGCCATTGACATTCTTGTGATTGACTCTGTGGCGGCCCTGGTGCCGCGAGCTGAAATTGAAGGCGAGATGGGGGACTCCCATATGGGCCTGCAGGCCAGACTCATGTCCCAGGCACTGAGAAAATTAACCGGTACCATCGGCAAAACCATGACAACAGTTATTTTCATCAATCAAATCCGCATGAAAATCGGCGTGGTCTTCGGTAACCCGGAAACCACCACCGGGGGTAATGCACTGAAATTTTACGCGTCAGTAAGACTCGACATTCGCCGGATCGGCGCCATCAAGAACGGGCAGGATGTCGTCGGTAACCGCACCCGGGTGCGGGTGGTTAAAAATAAAATGGCCCCGCCGTTCACGGAAGCGGAATTTGACATTACCTATGGTGAAGGTATTTCCAAAACGGGGGATCTGATTGACGTGGGGGTGAACGCCGGCATCGTCGAAAAGAGCGGGTCATGGTATTCCTACCGGGGAGAACGAATCGGCCAGGGACGGGAAAATGTTAAACGATTTCTCGGTGATAACCAGGATATCTACGACGACATATATCGAAAATCCAGGGAAGCCCTGGGGTTAGTAAAAAAAATAGAGGAAGAGGGTGAAGGCGGAAGGCGGAATGAGGAAGGTGGAAAGGAGAAGAAGCCCAAGGCTGAAAGCAAATAAACGTTCTAAACCCTCTAAACGAATATTGCACGCAACCGGAGATTTAGATGACAGGAAACGATATACGCAGACAATTTCTTGAATATTTTCAAAAAAATGATCACCAGATTGTCCGTAGTGCCTCACTGGTCCCCCAGGAAGACCCCACACTGCTTTTTATCAATGCCGGAATGGTACAATTCAAACGTGTGTTCCTCGGCGAGGACAAAAGAAGCTATGTCCGAGCAACCACCTCACAAAAATGCGTCCGTGCCGGCGGCAAGCACAATGACCTGGAAAATGTCGGCCATACCGCTCGGCACCATACGTTTTTTGAGATGCTCGGTAATTTTTCCTTCGGTGATTATTTCAAGAAGGTCGCCGTCGAGTATGCCTGGGACCTTTTGACCAATGGGTATGGATTGCCGGAGGACAAACTGTGGGCTTCCGTTTACCTCGATGATGATGACGCTTATGACCTCTGGCATAAAATGATTGGTCTGCCCGAAGACCGTATTGTGAGATTGGGTGAGGAAGATAATTTCTGGTCCATGGGTGATACAGGACCGTGCGGACCGTGTTCGGAGATTCTGATTGATCGCGGTGAGCATTACGGTTGCGGACGGCCGGAGTGTACCGCCGGTTGCGACTGCGATCGATATCTGGAGATATGGAACCTGGTGTTTATGCAGTTTAACCGTGATGCTTCCGGGAAAATGTCCCCGCTGCCCAAACCGAGCATCGATACCGGTTTGGGGCTTGAACGCATGGTGACGATTCTGCAGAATGTGCCGACCAATTATGACACGGATCTCATCCGGCCGATTATAGAAAAAACTGAAAACCTGGCTGAAAGAAAATTGGGTGAGTCCCGTGGGACCGATGTGGCCCTGAAAGTGATTGCCGATCACAGCCGGGCGGCCGCTTTTCTTATCGGCGACGGCATTCTGCCCTCCAATGAGGGACGGGGCTATGTGCTGCGCAGAATCATGCGTCGGGCGATTCGCTACGGGCGCAATATCGGGCTTAACCGGCCGTTTCTTTACCAAACAGCCGAGGTCGTGTTTGACATTATGAAACCGGCCTATCCTGAACTTTCCGAAGCCTCCGCTTTTATCACCAATGTTATTAAAAATGAAGAGGTCAGGTTTTTGGAAACCCTGGATACCGGGCTGAAGCTTTTAAATGATTCCCTGGCAGAGATAAAAGCAGGCGGCGGCAACCGGGTGCCCGGCGATGTTATCTTCAAATTGTACGACACCTACGGATTCCCGGTGGATATCGTGCAGGACGTCATCCGGGATGAAAATATCAGCCTCGACATGGCAGGGTTTGATCAGGCCATGGCGCAGCAGCGGACCCGATCCAGGTCTGTGGCCACATTTGACCAGATCAGCGATGCCTATAAAAACCTATCCGCCCGGGGGGTCAAACCCGAGTTCGTTGGATACGGGACCCTGACCGCTGACTCCAAAATTCTGGTTATGGTGGCTGATGGCCATGAGATTGCCGAGGCCGGAAAGGGCCAACAGATTGAAGTCGTGACGGAAGCCACCCCGTTTTACGCAGAATCCGGCGGACAGATCGGTGACGCCGGAACGATAGCCGGATCCGAATTTGAAATGGCCGTGCTGGACACAATTAAAGATCCCACCGGACTTATCATACACAGAGGGGAGGTGATTTCCGGACGGATCCAAAAAGGGGCGGCGGTCAGCCTGCATGTGGATGATGCCAGACGCCAGGCTACGGCCTTGAATCATACCGCTACTCATATTCTGCACGCCGTTTTGCGTCAAGTCCTCGGAGAGCATGTCAAACAGGCCGGCTCCCTGGTGGCACCGAACAGACTGCGCTTTGATTTCACGCATTTCTCCCTGTTGGACCGTGATACCATAGATACCATCGAAGGCCTCGTCAACCTGCGTATCCGTGAAAACGTCGTGACGAACACCCAGGAGATGGATGCGGATGATGCATTTAAATCCGGTGCAACCGCCCTGTTTGAGGAAAAATACGGGGATCGCGTGCGTGTTGTTTCCTTGACTGATTTCAGCAAGGAACTTTGCGGCGGAACTCACACCGACCGAACCGGAAATATCGGTCTTTTCAGAATCGTCAGTGAATCCAGCGTATCCTCGGGGGTCAGACGCATTGAGGCTATAACCGGAGCGGAAGCTTTGACGTACACCCAAAAGAGGTCGAGGATTTTAGAGGGTACGGCCCATCTGTTGAAGGAGAAAGTGGAAGCCGTTCCCCCGAGGGTCCAAAAAATGATGTCGGATATTAAAGCCTTTGAAAAAGAGGTGGATCATCTGAAAACAAAACTGGCCACAGAAGAAACCGATGCATCCGGAGAAACCGTTAAATCAATAAACGGTGTTAAAATGATGGCGCAAAGAGTGTCGGTGGAAACCCCAGCCGCCTTGAGGAATCTGGCCGATCAGCTCAAAGACAAGATCAAGTCGGGTATTGTGGTCCTGGGAAGTACCGCCGGCGCCAAGGTCATGCTGATTACCGTCGTTACCAAGGATCTCACCGATCGATATCATGCCGGCAAGATTGTCACCCAGGTTGCCGCCGTGGTCGGCGGCAAGGGCGGAGGCAGACCGGACATGGCGCAGGCCGGCGGGAACCAGCCGCAAAAACTGGATCAGGCGCTGGAAAAAGCCTATGAGGTCGTCGGACATTTGGAATGACGAATGCCTTTTAAAACATCGATCATGGTAAACATCTTACCGTTGACGCCCGCTTTTACTTTTGCAGACAGGAATAGAAGCGCATCCAGCGTACCGAGGGTATAAACCATCCGGCCGTTGACGTTATGGGTGAATTCAAACCGGACGGTCTGATCCCCCGAAACCAGGGTGTAGGTGTGCCAGCCATGGCCGGCCAGATACTGCTCAGGAATGCCCCAGCGGGTTTTCTGGGCTTCGGGGTCCCTCATTTTAAGGATTTGATCTTCTGAAAAAGAAACGCCCAATTCGTTGAAATATCCGACCATGGCCTTAGCCGTGCCGCTGGTGTCGGCTTTCCCCTCCTGATGGCTTTCCCGTATCTCAAGTGAATACCCTTTAAATAAACCTGGAAAGGTGTCGGCGGCGTATGCCATCATGGCCTGAAAACCAACGATTTGTTTGGCCATGTTGGGTGCGATAACGGCTGCGATGGATGATGAAACCACGGTTTCCTCAAGCTTTTTACGATCGCCGCCGGTAGTACCCATCACAAACGGCAATCCGCAATCACAGTAAAATTCGGCGTTGGAATTGACTGCTGACGGGTGGGTGTAATCCACACTTAGAAACCTTCCATGGGATTTAATGATTTCTTCGACGCGCGCTTTCCTTTTGTCCGGCTGAATGAGTTTTACTGTGACGGATTCAAAAGCGTAATCGGGCTCCTGGATTTCCGGACCGGTCAAAGAACAGGGTACCAGTTCAAATCGCTGGTCTTGCAGGATTTGCGCGGCCACTATGCGGGAGACGTTGCCAGGCAGTCCATTGACCATGACGTTGATTGGGGTCATTTTAATCTCCTTAACTGATTTCCATGTGGGTGCAAATCTTTCGTGTTATCGTGCTTAAAGTGGGAAATTCCATTTGACCGCCGGCG